>JACCEA011042319.1_pt1 | contig 14870 bp, 13 predicted proteins | sample 7449851 | NCBI WGS metagenome assembly JACCEA01 (sample SAMN15323453, study PRJNA562643) | freshwater metagenome | isolation source: river surface water | place: USA:Blue River Watershed | collected 2017-08-18 | reverse complement strand
CGGGCCACCGATGTCGATGTTCTCGATGGCGTCGGCCAGGTCACAGCCGGGCTTGGCCACGGTAGCGGCGAAGGGGTAGAGGTTGACCGCGACCAGGTCGATCGGCTTGATCCCGTGCTCGCTCATGATGCCGTCGTCGATGCCGCGACGGCCGAGGATGCCACCGTGGATTTTCGGGTGCAGGGTCTTCACCCGGCCGTCCATCATTTCCGCAAAACCGGTGTAATCGGCCACTTCGACCGCGGGTACGCCATTGTCCTGCAGCAGCTTGAAGGTGCCGCCGGTGGAGAGAATTTCCACGCCAAGGCTTACCAGTTCGCGGGCGAACTCGAGGATGCCGGTTTTGTCGGAGACGCTGATCAGCGCGCGGCGAACGGGGAGGCGAGTCGTTTGGTCGTTCATGAGGGTGTCCATCAGAGCTTGGGAATCAGAGCAAAAAGGGCGGCAATGCCGCCCTTTTTGCCGGGAAGAAAATTACAGCAGGTCGTACTGCTTGAGCTTCTTGCGCAGGGTGCCGCGATTCAGGCCGAGCATTTCAGAGGCCTTGGTCTGGTTGCCCTTGACGAAGTCCATCACGCTTTCCAGCAGCGGGGCTTCGACTTCCGAGAGCACCAGATTGTAGAGGTCTGAGACTGAAGCGCCTTCCAGATTGGCAAAGTAGTCGCGCAGTGACTTGGTCACGCTGCCGCGCAGGGTCTGCCCCTCGTGGCTGGTGGTTGCGCTGTGCGGTTGCAGTTCCAGATCGTCACTCACGGGTATAGTCCCATCAAAAAAGTTCTTATGTATGAATTGCTCGGTCATCGACGTCATGCGACTACCTGATGTTGCGGGTTGTATTGTTCGAGAAAAAATTGCCGGATGCTGGCTGTCTGGGCGTCGGCTGTTTCCAGCTGATTGAAGCGGCTGCGGTATTCACGTGCACCTGGCAACGTGGCGAGATACCAACCGACATGCTTGCGGGCGATACGTACACCCATGATCGCGCCGTAGAAGCTGTGCAATGCGAGCACGTGTTCGAGCAGGATTTGTTCGATTTCCGCCAGTCCTGGCGCTGGCATATGGCGGCCATGGCTCAGGAAATAATTGATCTCGCGGAATATCCACGGTCTTCCCTGCGCTGCCCGGCCGATCAGAAGGGCATCGGCGCCGGTATGGCGTAGCACGTCGCGGGCTTTTTCCGGTGAGCTGATGTCGCCATTGGCAAACACCGGGATGCTGACGCCATGCTTGATAGTGGCGATGGTGTCGTACTCAGCGTCCCCGCTATACAGGTCGGTGCGCGTGCGGCCATGTACCGCCAGCGCCTGAATTCCCGACTGCTCGGCGATGCGCGCAATGCTCAGGCCGTTCTTGTTCTGCCGGTCCCAGCCGGTGCGGATTTTCAGGGTGACCGGTACGTCGACCGCCGCGACCACGGCTTCAAGAATCTGTGCAACCAGCCGCTCGTCCTTCATCAACGCTGAGCCTGCGGCCTTGTTGCAGACTTTCTTGGCCGGACAGCCCATGTTGATATCGATGATCTGCGCACCCATCAGGACATTGGCCTTAGCCGCTTCGGCGAGCATCTGCGGGTCGGCCCCGGCAATCTGCACCGAGCGCGGTTCGGCATCACTGGCGTGCACCAGGCGCAGCCTGGACTTGCGGCTGTTCCACAGGCGCATATCGCTGCTGAGCATTTCCGACACCACCATCGCCGCGCCCATGCGCTTGCACAGCTGACGAAAGGGCTGGTCAGTCACCCCGGCCATCGGCGCGAGGATCAGCTGGTTGGGCAGCGTGTAGGGGCCAATCTGTACCGCCGACATGATTCTTCCCTGCCTGTTTGGCCTGGTTTCGGAGTGGTTGGGGAGCGGAAAAGGGTGGCGATGATACCCGTTCGGCAAGTCAGGATAAAGACTGATCTGGATAAATTATGATCAGTTGCAGGGTTTTGGCGGGTCGGCGGATCAGCGGTTTTGTGGCCGATCAGGCAGGACTCAACAACCACCTGGTACTTATTCCGGGGACTGAAAGCTCAGGCTGTAATTGACCGCATCCTGACCGGGATCAAGGATGTCGAGCGAGATGCGAATGGGCGTCTGCGGCGGCATTTCGCTCTGTCCGGACAGTTCGCCAGCCACGTACTCGCTGGGTTTGAAGCGGCGATTGGCGAGTAGCCGGTTGTCAATGTCGGAGAAACGCAGCTCCAGCAGCGGGAAGGGTTGCGAGAAACTGGCACGGTTATAAAGAATCGCGTCCACCACCAATGCGCCGGCAAATTCCGGATGGCTTCTGACCACCAGATTGCTGCTTTTGATCAGGCTGATATCAACCTTGGACGGCAGGGTGCAGCCAAAATGTGGGCAGACTGCCTCAAACCATGGGCGGTATTTGTCCTGCCGCGCCAGTTCTTCAAAATTGTAGAGCGACCATTGGGTGACCAGAGCCGCCACGGCCAGCAGATTCAGCGAGCCCCAGCCGAGCCAGCGTCCCCAGGGCTTGCGGGGTGGTTGCCAGTCAAGTTGCAACGGGTCCTGATTGAGTTCAAAGAGATTTTCATGACGGTGCAAGGCCGAGGCTGAATGTGATTCAGTCTCGGCGGCGGTCAGCTCGATTTCTTCGACCACTGCCCGGGATTCGAATGCCTCGGGCTGCTGCGTGGCCTCGTCGTCGGCAATTATTGCCGTATCGCTGCCGTCCACCGGTTCGGCGAGCGTTTGTGGCCCGGGTATATCGCGGCTTGCTTCTTCGGTCGGGCGTCCTGTGGCGGGCTGGGATTCTTCGATCAGCTGTTCGGCCCAGCGCTCATCTGCAGGGGCTGCAGGCACTGGTCTGGCCTGCACGGTTTTGGCTTCAAAGGGGATGAAGGCGCGCGCGCGTTGTTGTTCTTCCTGTTCCAGACGGGCCAGTTCTTCATCGAGGTCAAGGCTGTCGAGGTCGAGGTCGTCATGGATCCACACCGTGTCGAGCGGGTCCTTGCGCGTAACGGGTGCACTTTCCGCTGCGGCAGGCAGGTCGGCCACCTGTGTGGCTGTTGCGACCGGTGTGGGAGGGATGACCGAGTGAGCCTTGGTTTTGTCCAGCAAGTGTTGCGTGGCATTGAACACATGCAGGCAGGCACCGCAGCGCACTGCGCCATGCGCCGCCGACAACTGGCTGGTGCTGACGCGAAAACTGGTGCGGCAATGGGGGCACTGGGTGACGAAACTATCGGTCATGCGAGGGTCCGTGCAAAACGAGGCGCCAGTTTAACGGAAAGCGCATGACTATTGATCAGGCCCGCTGAAGTTTGAACTATCAGCTGGAGTTTGTAGGGAGGGTTAGCCGCTAGCGGCGTAATCCACCATCGATGCCAATGGCATCCCCTTCGTCCGGTTGTTGGGTTACGGCCGTTGGCCTAACCCAACCTACGAAAATCAAGGCATTAACAGGCCAGATCAATAGCGACGCTTGCCGCTGATCCGGATCCAGCCATCCTGTTCAGCCGTTGGATCCAGTTCAAAGGCCTGACTGTAGGCGGCGCGCACTTCTTCAGCCTGTTCGGCGAGAATTCCGGAGAGCGCCAGACGCCCGCCGGGTTTGACCAGGCTGGTTATCTGGCCGCAGAGGGCCACCAGTGGGCCGGCGAGGATGTTGGCTACCACCACGTCCGCCGGTTCGGCTGGCAGGTCGGCGGGCATGTACAGGTCGAACTGTTCATCAGCCAGGCCGTTGCGCCCTGCGTTATCCCGGGATGCTTCGAGCGCTTGCGGATCAATATCGGTGCCAATGGCCTGGCGCGCACCCAGCAGGAGTGCGGCAATGGCCAGAATGCCGGAGCCGCAACCGAAATCCAGCACTGTGCAGCCTTCCAGTGGCTGGCCGTCCAGCCATTGCAGGCAGAGCGCAGTCGTCGGGTGAGTGCCGGTGCCGAAGGCGAGTCCCGGATCAAGCAGCAGATTCACCGCGCTGGCATCAGGAGCCGCATGCCAGCTGGGCACGATCCACAGGCGCTGACCAAAGCGCATGGGTTTGAAGTTATCCATCCAGCTGCGTTCCCAGTCCTGATCCTCTATCCGTTCGATCTGGTGCTCTGGCATCGCCGCGCCAGTGATCAGCTCCAGGTGGGCCGCCAGATTGTCGAAGTCGGCGTCGGCTTCAAAAAGGGCCAGCAGATGGGTATGCGACCACAGCGGCGTGGTGCCCAGATCCGGTTCGAAGATCGGCTGGTCTTCGGCATCCATAAACGTGACCGAGACGGCGCCCACCGACAGCAGGGCATCTTCATAGGTTTCCGCCTGCTCGGGAGTGATGGCGAGACGAACTTGCAACCAGGGCATCTGGAAACCTCTTTGAATAGCGCTTTTGAGTGGGGGCTGGCGATTTTGCGGTCAGCGCGGCGCGCAAGCTTACTTGAGTGGCGGGTGCCGGAGCAAAAAGGGCCGCCAGATGGCAGCCCTTTGAGCAATCAGCGCAGTCGGCTTAGTGCTTGTCCATACCCAGTTTCTTTTCCAGATAGTGGATATTCACGCCACCCTTGCAGAAACCCTTGTCGACCACCAGGTCACGGTGCAGGGGAATGTTGGTCTTGATGCCGTCTACCACTACCTCGTCCAGTGCATTGCGCATCCGCGCCAGCGCTTCGTCCCGATCCTTGCCGTAAGTGATCAGTTTGCCGATCAGCGAATCGTAATTCGGCGGGACGCTGTAGCCGCTGTAGATGTGTGAGTCGACCCGCACGCCGTTTCCGCCGGGGGCGTGGAAGTGACTGATCTTGCCCGGGCAGGGCATGAAGGTCTTGGGGTCTTCGGCATTGATCCGGCATTCAAAGGCATGCCCGCGAATCACCACGTCATCCTGTGTGTACGACAGCGGATTGCCGGAAGCGATGCTGAGCATTTCCTTGACGATATCGATGCCGGTAACCATTTCGGTAACCGGGTGTTCGACCTGAACACGGGTATTCATCTCGATGAAGTAGAAATTGCCATCTTCATAAAGAAACTCGAAAGTGCCGGCGCCGCGGTAGTTGATGTCGATGCAGGCATCGACGCAGCGCTTGAGGACTTCCTCGCGGGATTTTGGGTTGATGTCCGGCGCCGGTGCTTCTTCTAGCACCTTCTGATGGCGGCGCTGCAGCGAGCAGTCACGATCGCCCAGGTGGATCGCATGCCCCTGGCCGTCGGACAGTATCTGAACCTCGACGTGGCGCGGGTTCATCAGGAATTTTTCCAGATAGACCATGCCATTGCCGAAAGCCGCTTCTGCCTCGGTACGCGTCAGTTTGGCCGAACTGATCAGGTCCTCTTCCTTGAGCACCACGCGCATGCCGCGTCCGCCGCCACCGCCGGCGGCCTTGATGATCACCGGATAACCGACTTCACGGGCAATCGCCAGCGCTGTTTCTTCGTCTTCCGGTAACGGGCCGTCGGAGCCCGGAACTGTAGGCACGCCGGCCTTGATCATCGCGGCTTTGGCACACACCTTGTCACCCATCAGGCGGATGGTTTCCGCATTCGGCCCAATAAAGGCGAATCCGGATTGTTCGATCTGTTCGGCAAAGTCGGCGTTTTCGGCGAGAAAGCCGTAACCCGGGTGTATGCCATTGGCTCCGGTGACTTCCGCCGCTGAAATGATCGCCGGAATGTTCAGGTAGGACAGCGCGCCAGGGGCCGGGCCAATGCACACCGACTCGTCAGCCAGGCTCAGGTGCATCAGGTCGCGGTCGGCGGTCGAGTGCACGGCCACGGTCTTGATGCCCAGCTCCTTGCAGGCGCGCAGGATGCGCAGAGCGATCTCGCCACGGTTGGCGATAAGGACTTTCTTCAGCATCGCAGGTTCCCCGCGTTTCAAACGATGGTGAACAGCGGCTGGTCGAATTCAACCGGCTGACCGTTTTCGGCAAGGATGGACTCGATCACGCCGCTGGCTTCGGCTTCGATGTGGTTCATCATCTTCATTGCTTCAACGATGCACAGAATGTCGCCTTTCTTCACGCTCTGGCCGACCTCGGCAAAGTTGCCAGAGGTGGGCGAGGACGCGCGATAGAAGGTGCCGACCATCGGCGAGCGCACCACATGCCCGTTCAACTGCGGCACTGCAGGAGTGGCGGTCATTACCGGAGCTGCAGCAGGTGCCGCAACCGGTGCGGGGGCGGCGGCATACACGGGCTGGGCGGCCACTGTCTGCTTGGCGTGGCGGCTGATGCGAACGGATTCTTCGCCTTCGCGAATTTCCAGCTCGTCGATGCCGGATTCTTCCAGCAGTTCGATCAGTTTTTTGACTTTACGAATATCCATGTTTGCTTCGACTCCCGTTCGTTGAGGTCAAGATCGTCAGGGTTTAGCCACTTTTGGCCGAAAGTTGTTCCAGGGCCGCTTCCAGTGCCAGGCGGTAACCGCAGGCGCCAAGGCCGCAGATCACGCCCACTGCAACATCCGAAAAATAGGAGTGATGCCGGAAAGATTCCCGTTTGTGCACGTTGGACAGGTGAACTTCGATGAATGGGATGCTCACTGCCAGCAATGCGTCACGTAATGCCACGCTGGTGTGGGTAAAAGCCGCCGGATTGATCAGGATAAAGTCGACGCCTTCGCTGCGGGCAGCGTGTATACGCTCAATCAGCTCGTATTCGGCATTGCTCTGCAGATGCAGCAGGTGGTGGCCTGCCGTGCGCGCGCGCTGCTCAAGGTCCAGATTGATTTGTTCAAGGGTGGTGGCGCCGTAAACGCCGGGCTCGCGCAAACCCAGCAGGTTCAGGTTCGGGCCATGCAACACCAGTAGGGTGGCCATGCCGGTTTTCCTTATTAGAAGGGCAGTTCTTTATTTTGATTGGTAAAGACTATGCCGGATTGCGCTGGAAACTGTCCAGTTGCCTGACAAAGCCTGCAAGATGTCTGCTTTATTGCTTCAATTTATTGATTGCCTTGGCGTTCCCGTGACAGTGCTGTCTCCAGTCGTTTGGCCAGTTCTTCCGCAGTTGTCTCGCCAATACTGCGCAAATCCAGCTGTTCCTGCCCGCTGGCGGAGAACAGCAGAATAGCCGGCGGGCCAAACAGCTGGTAACTATCCAGTAGTGCCCGTTGTTCGGCAGTGCTGGCGGTCATATCGAAGCGAATCAGGCGGAAGTTGCCCAGTTGGCGGCTGACGATTTCGGATGGCAGCACTTCGCGTTCGATCACTTTGCAGCTGATGCACCAGTCGGCATAGACATCCAGCAGTGCCGGCATTCCGGCAGCTTTGGCCTCTTGCAAGGCGGCTGCGACGGCTGCGGGTTGCTCAAGAGTAGTCCAGGGTTCAGTATTTTTTTCAGCGGCTTGGGTAGAGGCAGGGCTGTGCATCTGCAGGGGCCGCAACGGGTCAGATGCTCCGCGCAGGGCGCCGACCCAGCTGGCCATGGCATAGGTGAGCAAGATCAGGCCAAGCAGCTGCAATATTTTTTGCCAGGGGTTTTTGCGGGTGAATTCCAGCGTACCCAGACTCAGCGCCACGCCGGCGGCCAACAACCCCCAAAGGGCAAGGCTCAGCGGGCCAGGCAGTACCCGCTCCAGCAGCCAGATAGCCACCGCCAGCAGCATGACGCCAAATGCATTGCGTACGCCGACCATCCAGGTACCGCTTTTGGGCAAAAGCGCGCCGCCGCCGATAGCGAACAGCACCAGTGGGGTGCCCATGCCGAGTCCTAGGCTGAACAGTTTCAGGCCGCCCCCCCACGCATCGCCGCTGCTGCTGATGTACAACAGTGCACCGGCCAGTGGTGCTGATACGCAGGGCGAGACCAGCAAGCTGGAAACCACCCCGAGTGCAGCCGCGCCCCACAAGGAGCCGCCACGGGTTTTGCTGGCCAGTCGGTCCAGCGGATCGCTGATGAAATGCGGCAGGCGCAATTCGTAGAGGCCAAACATGGCCAGTGCAAATACAGCAAAGAAGATTGCAAAGGGCACCAGTATCCACGGCGATTGCAGGCGCGCCTGCAAATTCAGCTCCGCCCCGAAAATGCCCATCAGCGCGCCAAGCAGGGCGAAGCACGCGGCCATCGGTAATACATAGGCCAGCGCCAGGGTGAATCCGCGCATCCCGCCAACCTGTCCACGCAAGACTACGCCAGAGAGGATGGGCAGCATTGGCAGTACGCAGGGGGTAAAAGTGAGTCCCAGTCCGGCCAGGAAAAACAGCAGCAGTTCATGCCAGGCCAGCCCTTGTGTTGCTGCTTCGGGCAGTGCTTCGGGGGGCTTTTCCATCGTGCCGGAGGCTGTTCCGGGAATCGCCAGTCTTAGCGTTTCCGGTGGATAACACAGGCCCTTGTCGGCGCAGCCCTGAAAGGTCACCAGCAGGTTGAAGGGGGCTGCATGTGGCTGTTTCAGTGGAATAGTCAGGTCAAGGATGCCGTAAAAGACTTCGACCTCACCGAAATATTCGTCCTGTTTGAGCACACCTGCGGGCAGCTGCAGATCGCCCAGCGCCGCAGTGGCAGGTTCGCTTTTGACCGCGAAGCGATGGCGATAAAGGTAGTAGCCCTCGGCGTTGACAAAGCGCAGCTGTATTTGGTCGTCTGTACGATCGATCAGACTGAGTTTGAAGGCTTCGCCGACCGGCAGAAAATCGCTGCTGTTGTTCAATGAAAAGCCCGGAATCGTGCTTGGCTTCTGATCGAAGATTCCCGCGTACAGAGGCAGGCTGAACAACAGGACAAGCAGAGGCAGCAGGCGGCGCATGATGAATCTCGGGACGGGTGGGCAGTGCGCATCATAGCGGAGCCAGCGCAGCACTGCAGTTCCCAGCCTGCAAGCACTTGTGTCAGACCGGCGGGCCAAACCGCTATTTTCGTCCTGTCAGGCTGGCCGGCCGCATGCCTGTCGGCTGGCTGGTGACTCAGTGCTCTTGCGCGATACTGCAGATGACCCGGTTGCGCCCGGCATTTTTGGCATTCCACAGCGCATCATCGGCAGATCTGGCCAACTCCTTGACCTCCATGTTTTCCTGCAGGTCGGCAATGCCGCAACTGAAGGTAAAAAGCAGGGCCGGCCCGTCGCTGGAGAAGTTGATCTCGGCAAAGCGGCTGCGAATGTCATCGAGCACCTTGCAGGCGTTGGCGATATCGGTGTCGGGCAGGATCACCGCAATTTCTTCCCCGCCAAGCCGGCCTATATGGTCAGACTTGCGCAGCCGCCGTTTGAGAAACAGCGCCAGACTCTTGATGACCCGGTCACCCAGTGGATAACCGTGGGTGTCGTTGGCGACCTTGAAGTGATCGATGTCGAGCACGGCAAAACTCAGGGGCAGACCGCTGCGCTGCGCGCGCAGTTGCTCCTGTTCAAGCAGGTAAAGGGTGTGCGTGTGGTTGAACAGCCCGGTGAGCGGATCGCGCACGATGCGTGACCTCAGATTGCGTGCATGGGCAATACGGTTGCGCACAATGGCAATCAGCGGGCCTGGCTGCACCGGCTTGGCGAGGAAATCATCATCGCCCTCGCTGAGGGCAGCAATCAGGTGGTCGAGATCATCGCGTTCGGAAAGATAAAGCAGTGGCAGATTCAGATACTGATCATTGAAGCGAATCGCCCGTGCCAGATCAGGTCCGCTGCAGGCCGGCATATCCATGTCGAGAATCAGCAGATCCGGTTGGAAGTCGGTCAGTGCATCCATTGCTGCGACGGGCTCACTGAGGGTCGCGGTAATGATTCCGGCGCTGTTCAGCAGGGGGGGCAATCTGCCGGTCGCGGGTTTGCTCCGAGTCGATGATCAGCACTTTGAAGGGTTCATAGTCGGCGGTTCTGGAGAGACTTTCTATCCGCTCGATCAGGCTGGAGGCATCCAGGCTGCCGATCAGCAAATCCTTTCCACCCGCTTGCGCGGCCAGCAACCGGGTGCGGCTGTCGGCGCAGTCGCTGCTGCAGAATACCAGCGGCAAGGGGGCGTCCATCACCTGCTGCATTTCAGCCGCCAGCTGCAGCCCCTGGTCCGGGCCGCCAAAGTCGAGATCCATGACAATCGCGGCAGGCTCGCGCTCAGCCATGGCTTCGATGAACGCGCTGCTGTCGTTAAACGCCGAGGCCGACAGGCCGAAGCATTGCAGTTGCTGTGCCAGATAGGTCGCCCGTGCATGATCCTGCAAGGCCAGATAAACCGGCTTGCGCAGTTGCGGCAAACTGGTCGCCTCTGCCGGCTGACTGAGGCTCAACCCGGTGCCGGAAAGCGTTCGCAGAAGCAGGTTGAGCGTCGCGATCAATTCGCTGTTGAGTTGTCCGCTGTTGCCCTCGATGGCTTGCAGGCAGTCGGCAATCTGCCGGGAAAGCTGGCAATGCTGATGCTGTTCGAAGCGTTCAGCATGGCGCAGCAGTAACAGGTTGGCCTGGCGCAGGTCATTCAGACTGGTACTGCTCCATTCACCGTATTGCAGTCGCTGCCAGACATCCAGAACCTGGTTGGCCTGATGAATGACGCGCTGGGCGAAGTGCTGTTTGATCCGTTCGCGGTCAACGGATTCGCTGTCAATCATGGGGCGTGCTCTCGGCTGGCTGGCATGGATTGGCCAAGAATAGCTGCCAGGATCAAAGCGTGCCGGTCTTCGGGGATTTTGTTGCGGCGTTGTTCTGCCGGCTGATCATTGGCGCGTGCCTGTATATAGTGTGACAGTGATCTCACTGATGTTTTGCGCTAAGGAGCATGACCATGCTGGACTGGAAGAATCGTGTCGAGAACGTGCGCGTTTCGGTGGATGACTCGGTGGGTGAGGCGAAAAGCTATTTTGGCGGCCTGTGGCGTACGGTGGCGGTGCTGCTGGCGCTGTATTTGTTTGCGGCTCTGCTGGTCGGCTGGTTCTGGAGTCAGGAGCCGGAGTTTTTCCCGGTTCAGCAGAATGCGCGCAGCGCGGCGGAGCAGGCGCAGCGCACGCTGGTTAGCGGTTACACCACTGTGGAAACCCTGAAGACGGTGGCCAGCACCCTGCTGGACAAAAATGGAGGTTACCTCTCCAACGATATCGCGCCGCCGGGGCTGTGGCTGGACAATATGCCGAGCTGGGAATACGGCGTGCTGGTGCAGGTGCGTGATATGGCTCGCGCCCTGCGCAAGGACTTTTCCCGCTCCCAGTCGCAGTCCACCGAAGACCCGGATCTGGCCAAGGCCGAGCCGCGCTTCAACTTCGACAACCGTAGCTGGGCTTTGCCTGCCAGTGAGTCCGAGTACCGCGACGCTATCCGCTCACTGGACCGCTTTCAGGCCAGACTCGCTGATCCTGCGCAATCCAACGCGCAGTTCTATGCCCGTGCGGACAACCTGAACAACTGGCTGGGCGATGTCGCCACCCGGCTGGGCTCGCTGTCGCAGCGCTTGTCCGCCAGTGTCGGCCGGGTTCGCCTGAATACCGACTCGGCGAGCACCGCCGGGCAGACGCCGGTGGTCAGCGAAGAGATTGTTGAAACGCCGTGGCTGCAGATCGACAACGTGTTCTACGAGGCGCGGGGTCAGGCCTGGGCATTGTCACACCTGTTGCGTGCGATCGAAGTGGATTTCGCCGATGTGCTGGCGAAGAAGAACGCTACCGTCAGCGTGCGGCAGATCATTCGTGAGCTGGAGGCTGCGCAGGAGCCGCTGTGGAGTCCGATGGTGCTCAATGGCAGTGGTTACGGCCTGCTGGCCAATCACTCGCTGGTGATGGCCAACTACATTTCCCGCGCCAACGCCGCGATCATTGATCTGCGTACCTTGCTCACCCAGGGCTGAGGCATGTCCATCAGCGCGCAGGAATCGGCGCACCGGGCGGCCTCGGATGCCGAACGGATCGTCTGGGTGGATGAGCAGGACAAGGTGCTTGGCAGCTTGCCGCGCGCCGAATTGCGTGAGCGCGGACTGATCGGCCGCGCTGCCTTCATTCTGCTGTTCAACGCCGCCGGTGACTTGTGCGTACACCGGCGCACCCTGAGCAAGGCGGTGTATCCCGGGTACTGGGATTTGGCTGCCGGCGGCATGCTTGGCGCCGATGAAAGCTACCTGCAGTGTGCCCGGCGCGAGCTGGAGGAGGAGCTGGGTATAGCTGATGCCGAGTTGCAGGACCACGGACGGTTCTTTTTCGATGCGCCGCACAACCGTATCTGGTCGGCAGTTTTTTCCGCGCGCTCCGAGCGGCCCTTGCGTGTGCAACCGGAGGAGGTGCTGGAGGCTGCGTTTGTGCCGTTTGCACAAGTCCTGCGGGACATTCAGCACAAGCCCTTCTGCCCGGATTCGCTGGTGGCGCTGCGCTTGTACAGGACGAATACCGGGCACTGATCAGGCCGCATGGATAGTGGGATCTCTGCCTGTTTCGTCTGGTTTGTGCAGTATCTTCATTCGCTCTGTGCGGGATGCCGAACGAGGTCGCCAATCTGCTGGTTGATGGCGCAATTTCGCTCTTAGCAGCCCCGCTCTTTACCTTTAAACTGCCGCCGCAGCTGTTCAGGCAGATCTGCTTTCTGGTTTGCGCGAGGGTCGGTCGTTGGTCAAGAAAACCGCTTCATTCTCTGGTTTGGGTGGTCTGGTGTATTCCACCGATGCCGGACGCCTTTGCCCGGATTGCGCCAAGCCGGTGGCCGCCTGCAGCTGCAAGCAGACGGCATTGCCCGAGGGTGATGGGATTGCCCGGGTGCGCCGTGAAAGCAAGGGGCGTGGCGGCAAGACGGTGACCACCATCAGTGGCGTGCCGTTACCGATCGATCAGCTGACAGCGTTGGCCTCGGCACTCAAGAAGCGCTGTGGCTGTGGCGGTGCGCTGAAGGACGGGGTGATCGAGATTCAGGGTGATCATGTCGAGCTGTTGCTGGCGGAACTGGCGGCCCGCGGCTTTCGCGCGAAGAAGTCCGGCGGTTAAGCGCGCGTTTGAGTGCGTGATTCTGTAGGGTGGGTTAGGCCAGCAGCCGTTACCCACCAACCGGCCGCCAGGCCGGCAAGTGCGATGCCCGTGGCATCGATGGTGGGTTACCGCTATGCGTCTAACCCACTCTGCAACGCCGCGCGCGCAGCGATAGTTTTCTGGGCGACGCAGCATTATTTCTGAAGGGGGAAGCGCAATGCCGGTACGACGCACACGCAAAGACGATGGCAGCCAGTGGACGGTTGCAGACAGCCGCAGCGTCTATGGCATTCGCCACTGGGGCGCAGGTTACTTCGCCATCAATGAGGCGGGGCGGGTCGAGGTGCGACCCAACGGTGCAAAGAGCGCTCCGATCGACCTCTATGAGCAGCTGGCCGAACTGCGCAAGAGCGGTCTGTCGCTGCCACTGCTGGTGCGTTTCCCGGGCATTCTGCAAGACCGCGTGCGTCAGCTCACCGGCGCCTTCGATGCCAACATCGCGCGGCTTGAGTACCAGAGCCAGTACACCGCTCTGTACCCGATCAAGGTCAACCAGCAGGAGGCGGTGATCGAGAACATTATCGCCACCCGGAACGTCTCCATCGGTCTGGAAGCCGGCTCCAAGCCTGAATTGCTGGCGGTGCTGGCGCTGGCGCCGAAGGGCGGCACCATCGTCTGCAACGGTTACAAGGATCGCGAGTTTATTCGTCTGGCGCTGATCGGACAGAAGCTGGGTCACAATGTGTTTATCGTCATCGAGAAAGAATCCGAAGTGCAGCTGGTGATCGATGAAGCCGCTGAACTCAAGGTGGTGCCGCAGGTCGGGTTACGCGTGCGCCTGTCCTCGCTGGCGTCCTCCAAGTGGGCCGATACCGGTGGCGAAAAGTCCAAGTTCGGCTTGTCGGCGGCCCAGCTGTTGTCGGTGATCGGGCGTTTCCGTGGCGCCGGACTAGACCAGGGTATCCGCCTGCTGCACTTCCACATGGGCTCGCAGATCGCCAACCTGGCCGACTACCAGCACGGCTTCAAGGAAGCCATCCGCTATTACGGCGAGTTGCGTGCCCTCGGCCTGCCGGTCGATCACATCGACGTCGGCGGCGGCCTCGGTGTCGACTACGACGGCACCCATTCGCGCAACGCCAGCTCGATCAACTACGACATGGACGACTACGCCGGCGTGGTGGTCGGCATGCTCAAGGAATTCTGCGATGCGCAGGCGCTGCCGCATCCGCATATCTTCTCCGAGAGCGGCCGCTCACTGACTGCGCACCACGCCATGCTGGTGGTGCAGGTCACCGATGTGGAAAAGCACAACGACCAGATTCCCAAGATCGAAGATGTCACCAGCCTGCACGAAACCGTGCGCTATCTGGTTGAGCTGCTGGGCCCGACGGATATCGAGATGGTCACCGAAACCTACTGGCGCGCCACCCATTACATGAGCGATGTGGCCAGCCAGTACGCCGACGGCAAACTCAGCCTGACCGAGAAGGCGCTGGCCGAGCAGTGTTACTTCGCCGTGTGCCGGCGCCTGCACAACTCACTGAAAGCCCGTCAGCGTTCCCATCGTCAGGTGCTGGATGAGCTGAACGACAAACTGGCCGACAAGTACATCTGTAACTTCTCGGTATTCCAGAGCCTGCCGGACACCTGGGCGATTGGTCAGGTGCTGCCGATCCTGCCGCTGCACCGCCTCGATGAAGAACCCTTGCGCCGCGCCGTGCTGCAGGACCTGACCTGCGACTCGGATGGCAAGATCAAGCAATACGTCGACGAGCAGAGCATCGAGACCAGCCTGCCGGTGCATGAAGTGCGCGAGGGTGAGGACTATCTGCTGGGGATCTTCCTGGTCGGTGCCTATCAGGAAATTCTCGGCGACATGCACAATCTGTTCGGTGACACCGACTCGGTGAATATCTACCAGAACGCCGATGGCAGCGTGTACCACGCCGGTATCGAAACCCACGACACCATTGAGGACATGCTGCGCTATGTGCACCTGTCGCCCGAGGAACTGATGACCCACTACCGCGACAAGGTCGCCAGTGCCGATATCAGCAGCCGCGAGCGCAGCCAGTTTCTCGAT
>JACCEA010277773.1_pt1 | contig 14876 bp, 9 predicted proteins | sample 7449851 | NCBI WGS metagenome assembly JACCEA01 (sample SAMN15323453, study PRJNA562643) | freshwater metagenome | isolation source: river surface water | place: USA:Blue River Watershed | collected 2017-08-18 | reverse complement strand
CTACATAAATGAAATCCTTACCAGGAGCTTCCAAAACTAATGTTGCTTTTGTAGGGTCAGCAGAATTATAGTTTATTCCGATTTCCATTCCAGCTGGTAAAGCAGAAGACGGGATAACTGCTGGTCTGACAATTACATTGAATTTTTTTGAAAGTGTAACAGCGCCTTGCGTTACTTCTAGAGTAAAAACGGTGTTTGTGGTAATACTTGTTGCTGTTGTAGAATAAGTAGAAACATTATTACTTGTATGAATGGTAACTCCGTTTGCTTTCAATACATAGTTTGCATTTCCATTTGTGTTGTTTGCAGAAACAAAAACACTTCCTCCAGAAGTTATAATTGTATTTGAATTTATGGCTGGAGTGGCAAGTGTGAAATTAAAAGCGCCAACTTCGGCAGTAATATCTTGTGATTTTTTATCTCCAGTACCGTCATTGGCTTTTACTAAAAATCCAATTCTTCCAATACCAGTAAATCGGTTATAAAACGCATTAGGTGTTAACGTGTAAGTATACGTGTCTGGACCAGCATTGTAAGTGAATTTATTAGTTTCATTAGAATCGGTCCAGGTTCCATTAGTAGGACAATCTAAAATGTTTAAATCATTAGAATCAAAAGACCAAGCCCATAAATATAAGTTGTTTCCAGAACCCCAAGTGGTTTCATTTACAGAACTTCCATTGATAGTTATGGTGATAGATTGGTTATCTTCAAAAGTAGATGGTGTTATAGAATAAGTAACGGTTTGTTGTTGAGCAAACGATAAACTATTCCATAAAAGTATTAAAATAAGTGTAATTTTTTTCATGATTTTTGGTATTAAAAAATTGAGCTATATGTTTTCATATAGCTCAATTTATGATTTTATACTAAAATTAGTCTACTGAGATTACTTTAGTAACGGTATTGATTTTGAATAATCTTATTCCTGTTGGTCCAACATATCTAAAATTACTATCACCATCTAATGCGTTGATTAATTCTGAATCAATAGTGTATCCATCTCCTAAGAATGAAGGATAGTTTCTATTTGGAGAACCCCAACTGTCACCGCCATCATTTGCTAACCAAACTCTGAAGCTTTCGTTATTTACTAAATTAACAGGAACCTCATAAATACCATTCGAAACTACTGGTAATTCTGTTTCGTTATTTCCAGTCCAAGACCAACCACCTGGAGTGGCAGCACCAACTAACCAATATGAAACTGGTTCGATACCACTTGAAACCGTACTTTTTGCTACTCCAATAGTTTTGTTGTTTTCGTCAATTTTAACTCGGTAAGTATCAGGAGTTCCTGTAAATCTAAAGTTATTATCTCCATCTAAAGCATCTTCTAAAACACTTACAATTTTATATCCTTGTGCTACATAGTATGGGAAATTTCTTCCTGAACCCCAGTTTCCATTTTCTGTAAAGAAACGGAAGGTGTCGTTTACTAATCCAACTTTCATTGTTAATACATTGTTGTCACAGATTAAGTTTGCTGGTGATGACCAACCCCAACCTGCTGAAGGAATTCCTGCTCCAACTGCATATTGACCTAAACATCCAAAAGCCGTCACATTATAAGTGATTACATTTGAATATAATGGTAATCCGCCAGCAACTGTAGCTTTAATTCTGAAGTCTAAAGGTGTTGAAACAAAAGGTACTGCACCTGCTGTTAATGCAGGAACATTTAATTGTCCGGTAGTTATAACAATATTTCTACTTGTTGTATTGGCTAAATCTTGTGCATTTGTAAAATCAGAACCATTTGGAGCTAATTGAATTGTATATGTAACACTTGAAGGTGTTGAGTATTGAGCTGGATCCCAAGTTAATGAAATGGCTGGGTTGTTTAAAGTTGTTTCACTTAAAACTACAGCATCGCCACTTGTTGGTGTAATAATTTGGAATGATGCAGCAGCTGGTTCAATGTAAACTAAATTGCTTTCGTCTTCACAAGAGTATAATCCTGTAAATAAAGCTAATGTTAAAATGGATTTAAATATATTTTTCATAACTATTAAATTAAAATGATTAATAACCTGTGTTTTGAGTTAAATTTGGATTTGCAGCTAAACTATTTGCAGGAATTGGGAATAATTTGAAATGGTTTGGAATCGCAATTCCGTTACTTCCATTTCCTTTCCAAGCCCAGTTATAGCTTCCGCCAACATATTTTCCGAAACGAATTAAATCTTGTCTTCTATGTGCTTCCCAGTGAAGTTCTCTAGTACGTTCATCTAATAGGAAATCTAAAGTCATAGCTGTTTCGCCAATATTATTTACAGAACTGTTATTTGCTCTTTCTCTCAAAGCATTGATGTAAAACACACCTTGACTTAAAGAAGCATTACTAGCGCCTCTTCTAGCACATTCTGCATACATTAAATACGCATCAGCTAAACGGAATAAAGGAAAATCAGTATCTACAAATGTTTGGTTTGGACCCGCGACACCTGTTGAAGAAATATTAGAATATTTTCCTAAAATATAGCCTTGAGATTGAACTGCAATACTTGCAATTTCAATAGGTCTAGATCCTGAAATGATTGTTTTTCTTTCATCTGAAGTGAAACTAACATCAGCAAATTTTTCAACAAATTGTTTTCTTAAACGCAAAGCGCCTCCCCAACCTCCAACACCGAAGCTTGATCCGTTATTTTCAATTGAACCTACTTGTCCGTTACACATAACTGTAGTTGGGCCATAACTTTGTGTTACCACTCCATCAGATTGTAGAGTAAAAATCATTTCAGTAGATAAATGGTTGTCTGCCGTGAAATTGTGTAGGTAATTGTCTTCTAAAGCATAACCGCCACCAATAACATTTTCACACATGGTAACACATTCATTATATTTATTTTGACCGATATAAACTTCGGCATTCAAATAAATTTTTGCTAAAACCATCCATGCAAATGCTTTATCAACTCTACCATATTCATTAGTTCTTGGTGCTTTTAAGGTTCCTGCAACGGCTAACATTTCGCTTTCCACAAAATTGAATAATTGCGCTCTACTATATTCTGGTCCAGCAGCTCCAACTACATCATTTTCAGTGTTGAAAGGGGCTTTTCCGTATAAATCCATTAAGTTGTAGTAAGCAAAAGCTCTTAAAGCTCTAACTTCTTCTCTGTATAAAGCAATGTCTGCTAATAAAGTAGGATCTGTTACATTTCTTTCACTTAATTTTTCAGGAGTCGTTTGTCTTAAATAAGCATTACAAAATGCTACTTGAGCCATTGTTCTAGAAAACATTCCTAAAATAATTGGGTTACTTGACGTCCAAGTATTTCTTTGTAATTCTGCTGTTCCAGGGTCATTTTCATAACTCCAAATTACTTCATCTGTTGTTAATGTTTGTAAATACCATAAACAACGTCCAAACTGACTCGTACCCGGATCTAAACCAGAAATGTTTGAAGAAACTGGCCCTGATAAACCGGGTAATGATAAGTTAGCATAAACTCCACCTAATCCAGCTTTATAAGAACTTGGTGAATTAAAATAGGCTTCTGTTAAAAATACATCATCATCTTCAGGAACAATGTTCAAATCATCTGTACAAGATGTTAATAGTGCAAACGAACCAATGATATATAAGATGTTAAATTTTATTTTTTTCATAATTCAATTTTTTAGAATTTAATATTTGCTCCAAACAAAAATTGTCTTTGTCTCGGGTAAATGGTGTTATCAATACCGCTAAATACTTCAGGGTCTAAACCAGAATATTTAGTTATCACAAATGCATTTTGAATTCCTGCACTTAGTCGAACTGAAGCTTTACCTTCTAACCATTTTGGAAAAGTATATCCTAAAGTTATATTATCCATTTTTAAGAAAGAAGCATTTTCAATATAATGATCTGAGAAAATTACATTATTTCCTGAATTCGTGAAATTAGTTTCGAATGTGCTTGATGGAACGTTTCCTAAAACTGCATTATCAACTAAAAATCCAGTGTAGGCATTAGCAGAATTTACGTTGTTGTATAATCTGTTACCAATACTTGCTCTTAAATTGAAAGAGAAATCAATGTTTTTATAATTCATTGAAGATTGGAAGCCCATTAACAAATCTGGATCTGTATTTTTATAAATATACTTGTCTTTTTCGTTGATAATATTATCACCATTTAAATCAGCAAAAGCACCTTCAATTGGCGTTCCATCTGTGTTGTATAATTGTTTGAATACATAAAATGAGTTTGGAGTCCATCCTTCAGAGAAAACCTGAATGTTTCCACCTGTACCACCACCAATTCCGCCAGTAGGTGTATTGTTTACGGTTTTTAATTCTTTAATTCTTCTTTCGAATTTTGATGCATTGAAGTTAACATTCCAAGTGAAATTTTCTTTTTTAATAATTTCAGCATTAAGATTTAATTCTACTCCTTTGATATCTAAACTACCAATGTTTTGAGGTCCATTGTTAGAAAAGTTAGAACCATCTGCGAATGGCGCATTAAATAGTAAATCTTCAGATAATTTGTAATATCCTTCAATTGTTCCTGAAATTCTGTTATTGAAGAATCCGTAATCTAAACCAACATTATAGGTAGTTGTTTCTTCCCATTTTAATTTTGGATTGTAGTCTTTAGGTAATCCAATAATTAAAGGCGTAGAGCCAAAAGTGTATTGAGAAGCATTAGATTGACTAGTTAAATATTGAGCTTGGAAATAATCGTTTCTTCCATTTAAATCTTGTTGTCCAGAAATACCCCAACCTAAACGAAGTTTTAAATCGGATATTGTTTTACTGTCTTTAAAAAACTCGTTATTTAATTTCCAAGCAAAAGAAGCCGCAGGGAAGTTACCAAATTGATTTTCTTTAGCAAAAACTGAAGTTCCGTCTCTTCTATAAGTTAAAGTTAACAAGTACTTGTCGTTATAAGTGAAGTTGGTTCTTCCAAAAAATCCAATTAAAACTCTGTCTGTTGATGTGTCTGTATCTGGAATACTATTTGGATTGTATGTATTTCCAGTATTGTATCTTTCTGATTCAAATTTTTGATACGAATAACCTCCAGTTGCTTCCAAATCAAGTTTTCCGAAAGTTTTGTTATACACTAAATATCCATCCAATAGTTTATTGGAAAATTTAGATTCGTAAATAGATTTTTCTCCAAATTTATTACTTAATGAATTTCCTCCAGTTCCATCAGAAACAGCTGAATTTCTCGCAACACGATTAACTCCTTCACCGCTTGATGAGTCGTAACCTAAATTAACAACCGCTCTTAACTCTGGTAAAAAATGAAATTTATAATCTACTTGAAAGTTTCCTAAAATACGATTTACTTTACCATTATTTGAACTTTGTAAGACTTCAGCAATTGGGTTTCTTCCACCTTGTAATAAGTCGCCATTTAATGCTCCTCCAACTGTGTGCTCATAAAAACCACCCCATTGTGAACCGGCATTGTAAACTGGTTTTGTTGGGTCAAATCTTAACGCACCACCAATTGGTGTTCTAGCAAAATTATTTTTTTCGTTAGAGTAGTTGGCGTTTAAAGTTAATTTTAAATGATTTTTAAATAAACTTGGACTTAAGTTTAAACCCGCAGAAGTTCTGTTGAATTTATCAGTTAAAATTAAACCTTCTTGATAGGTGTTTCCTAAACTTAAACGAGTAGGAATCGCATCAAATAGGCTGCCTGATATGTTGATATTATTATTTACGTAATCGGTTTTTTTAAATAATTCTTCTTGCCAATCTGTGTTGTATAAAATTCTTCCTTCAATAATATTTGGTGTTAAAGGATCATCAGAAATTGAAGTTGAAGGATCGTCTACTCCTAATTCATTTAATCGAGTAGGTTGATATTGTCTGATGGCATTTACAAATTCATCTGCATTTAAAACATCAATTTTTCTGTAATGTTTTCCACTTCCGTATTGAAAGTTATAATCCACTTTTAAGGTTTTTCCTCCTTTTTTAGTAGTGATGATAATTACACCATTTGAAGCTCTTGAACCATAAATTGCTGTTGCAGAAGCATCTTTTAATACTGAAACAGATTCAATCGTATTTGGATCTAATGTGGCTAAGAAGTTTCTAGAACCAGCCGGAGTTTCATTTGAAATAGGTAAACCATCTACAACAATTAAGGGATCGTTACTAGCATTAATAGAAGCTCCACCTCTAATTCTAATAGCCGAACCACTTGCAGGTCCACCACCAGTATTGATTTGTAAACCAGCAACTCTACCATTTAATAGATTTTCTACAGTTGGCGTTGCACCTTTATTAAAGTCTTTTGAAGAAATTTGTGTTACAGCACCTGTAGCGTCTTTTTTCTTCACTTTACCATATCCTATAACTACAATCTCCTCGATGTCTTGCCCTTCTTGTTGTAAAGAAATGGTAAGGTTTTGTTGATTAGCATACACTACGGTTTGTGTTTTATATCCCAAAAACGAGAAAGAAACCGCATCGCCAGATTTTACATTTTTTAAAGTGAATGCACCTTCAGAATCTGTAAATGTTCCAGTTGTTGATCCAGCGATTGTTACTGAAACACCTGGCATTACCTGATTATTAGTGGCATCAGTAACTTTACCTGAAAGTGTACTTTGTGCTAAAACACTAAAGGGTAAAATGAGCATAAAAAACAGTAATTTTTTTAGCATTGTTTTCATACAATTTGTTTAAATTAATAGTCAGTTTAGTTGCTTATATATTCACTTCAAAAGTTAAATTTATGTAAAATTTTCATTAATCAAAGTCAAACAATTTATAAAACGTAGCGAAAACGTTTTCGTGTTGAAAACTTTATTTATTTCATCTCTTTTTTGTGATAAAAATGCAGGATAAATAATTTTTTGTTGTTAAAAATATAGCTTTGATAATCAAATTTGAATGATAGCTTTAACCATTCCATAAAAAAATGTAACTTGTTGCCGAAAAATATTTTTTTAAACCAAATTGTGATGAGAAGAAAGGTTACGTTAAAACAAATTGCTAAAGAATTAGATATTTCTATTTCTACAGTTTCAAAGTCATTACGTGATAGTCATGAAATTAGTGAAGAAACCCGAATTAAAGTTAAAGCTTTTGCTAAATTGTATAACTATAAACCTAACAATATTGCACTAAGTTTAAAGAATAAAAAAACTAAAACCATCGGAATTATTATTCCAGAAATTGTGCATCATTTTTTCGCCACAGTTATTAGTGGTATCGAACATGTAGCCAATGAATATGGGTATAACGTTATTGTAACTTTATCTGATGAATCTTTTGATAAGGAAGTCATCAACTTAGAAATGCTAGCCAGCGGAAGTACAGATGGTTTTATCATGTCATTATCTAAAGAAACCCAACACAAAAAAGATTTTCATCATTTAGAAGAAGTTATCAATCAAGGTATGCCTGTAGTGCTTTTCGACAGAATTACCAACGATGTTTTTTGCGATAAAGTTATTATTGATGATCAATTAGCTGCTTACAACGCCACAGAGTTTTTCATCACCAATAATTATAAAAATATAGCCTTAATTACTACTGTAGATTATGTAAGTGTCGGAAAATTGCGTACCGAAGGTTATTTAAAAGCTTTGTCCGATTATAATATACAACCCAACGAAAACTTAATCATAAAAATTGAAGATATTGAACATTGTCAAGATCAAATTATTGATTTAATTACTAATAATGAGATTGATGCGGTTTTTGCGGTGAATGAATTATTTGCCGTGACTGCAATTAAAGCTATCAATAAAATTGGCAAAAATGTACCAAATGATATTGCAGTAATTGGGTTTACAGACGGAATTATTTCGCAATTTTCTACACCAACCATTACAACGGTAAGTCAGAATGGAATTAAAATGGGACAAAAAGCGGCTAAAATGTTGATTGAAAGACTCGAAAAAGAAGAAGATGACGAACAATATACCACAGAAATTATCGAGACTGAATTGATTTTTAGAGAATCTACGAAAACGTAATAGTTTTTTGTAAATAATTGAATTTCAGTTATTTAAAAATTAATATTTAACATATTTTACGTATTTTTGAAAAATTATTTTTAGATTATTCAAAATAATTTACTTTAATTTGTGTCAATCAAAGCTTATAATTCACTTCAAAAATTAATTAAAGTTTTGATAAGCATTTAAAACGCTTATCGTAGTATTAACACTAATTACGATAAATGGAAAAGCGTAAGTTAAGTTTCTGGGAAATTTGGAACATGAGTTTCGGTTTCTTAGGGATACAGTTTGGTTTTGCCTTACAAGGAGGCTTTATGTCCAGAATTTTTCAAACTCTTGGGGCAGAAAAAGATGCTATTCCTGCACTTTGGATTGCTGCGCCTTTAACAGGTTTATTGGTGCAACCCATTATTGGATATTTAAGTGACAACACTTGGCATTCTAGATTAGGGAGAAGAAAACCTTACTTTTTAATTGGAGCTATATTAAGCTCGTTCACTTTATTCTTTGTACCCTATTCATCCACTTTATGGATTGCGGCCGGTTTTTTTATGGATTTTAGATGCTTCCATTAATGTTTCTATGGAACCTTTTCGAGCTTTAGTAGCCGATAAATTACCAGATTCTCAAAGATCTTACGGATTTGTACTTCAAACTTTAATTATAGGAATTGGAACTTGGATTGCTTCTAATTTACCTTGGTTGGTTTCCAATTTAGGTTTTTCAGATGAAGCTGAACCAGGTGTGTTGCCAGAATCAGTAAAAATTGCATTCGGAATTGGTGCTTTAGTTTTCTTAATCAGTATTCTATATACAGTTTTGACAACTAAAGAAACGCCTCCAAAAGATATGGAAGCTTTTAAAGCCATGAAAAAAGAAAATTCGTTTTTCAAAGATTTATTCACTTCTTTAAGAACAATGACTTCTACCATGAAAAAATTAGGAGTCATTCAGTTTTTTTCTTGGTTTGCTTTTTTTACGATGTGGAGTATGGCTACGCCAGCCTTAACAGAATTTGTTTTTAATGCGCCAGCACCCAATGCAAAAGAATTTAACATGACAATTCCAGACCAAAAACTAGCCTTTGATACTGCCAACGAATTGTATCAAACGGCCTCAAATAGTGTAGGTTCTGCCATGGGATTATATGGTTTATCATCAATGGCATTTGCGTTATTGTTAACTTTCTATGCTGCCAAACGTCAGGTGAATAGAAAATATGTACACCTGTTTTGTTTATTGGCTGGTGGATTAGGCTTTTTTACTATGGGTCTATTTCCTTTTCCAATTTATTTAAACATTTCGTTTTTGCTAATCGGACTATCATGGGGAAGTATTCTTTCGATGCCTTATGCCATGCTATCTAGTTCTGTAGATGAAAATAAAATGGGAATGATGATGGGATTATTTAACATGTTTATTGTAATTCCGCAAATTATCGCAGCAGTTGGTGGTGTAAATGTGTTATCTAAACTTTTTGGAGAAACCGCCATCGCACCCATGTATTTAGCAGGAACATCATTAGTAATTGCAGGAATCTGTAACTTATTAATAACAGACAAAAAATCTATTTTAGGATAAAAAAATGAACAAAAAAGCATTCATATTCGATCTAGATGGTGTAATTGTAGACACCGCTAAGTTTCATTTCTTAGCCTGGAAAAAATTAGCCGATAGTTTAAATATCAATTTTACGCACGAAATTAATGAACAACTTAAAGGCGTAAGTCGAGTTCGTTCGTTAGAAATCATATTATCTCAAGGAAACATTCAAGCTTCTGAAGCAGATAAAAACAACTGGTTACTTCAAAAAAACGAAGATTATTTAAAGTTCGTTCATCAAATGGATGAATCAGAAATTTTACCTCGTGTAGAAGAAGTTCTTCAGTTTTTAAAAAATAACAATCAATATGTAGTGTTGGGTTCTGCAAGTAAAAACGCGCGCCCAATTTTAGAGAAAGTAAACATTTTGCATTATTTTGATGCAATTGTAGATGGGAATGATGTAACCAATGCTAAACCAGATCCAGAAGTTTTTCTGCAAGGCGCCAATAAAGTTAGTGTAGCGTATGAAAATTCAATCGTTTTTGAAGATTCAGTTGCAGGTATTCAAGCAGCAAATTCTGCTGGAATGACCAGTATTGGCATTGGTGAGAAAGAGGTGTTACACGAATCGGATTTTTGTTTTAGAGATTTTACAGAAATGAGTAACGATTTTATTACACAATTAATTAATAATTAGTATTTCACTAATTGAGAATTAACAAATTAGAAAAATGAATCAAGATTATATCGTACCAAATAATTGGTCAATCATAGAAGAAGGATTTGAAGCCACTAGAGTCAAATCTTCCGAAAGTTTATTTAGTATTGGAAATGGCGCCATGGGGCAACGTGCCAATTTTGAAGAGCAGTACTCCGGTGCTACTTTTCAAGGTAGTTACATTGCTGGGGTGTATTATCCAGATAAAACTAAAGTAGGCTGGTGGAAAAATGGCTATCCAGAATATTTCGCCAAAGTGCTAAATGCACCCAATTGGATTGGAATAAATGTAACCATTAATGGTGAAAATTTAGATTTAGCAACTTGTAAAGAAGTTGAAAATTTCCGTCGCGAATTAAACATGCAAGAAGGTTGGTACCAACGTTCTTTTCAAGCGGTTTTACAAAATGATATTAAGGTTTCAGTACAGGTGACTCGTTTTCTTTCTTTAGATTTGGACGAATTAGGTGCGATTCATTACGAAGTTACTCCTATAAATTCCGATGCTAAAATAGTTTTCAATCCGTATTTAGATGCTGGAATTGAAAATGAAGATACCAATTGGGAAGAAAAATTTTGGGAAACACTAGAAATTAAAAACGAAGAGAATAGTGCATTTATCGTGGCTCGTACTTTAAAAACAAAGTTCACAGTAGCGACTTACATGCAAAATAAAATTATAGTCAACAACGAAATTACCAATGTAAAACCTGTTGAGGTTACAAAGGAGGCTTCTAAAATTACCTTTTCTTACGAAGTGGCTGCTATACAAGGAAAAACTGTAAGTATTCAGAAATTTGGAGGCTATACGATTTCAACTAATCATAAAGAAGATTACCTTATTTCCGCAGCTAAACAAGTTTTAGTTCAAGCCACAACTCTTGGTTTCAATGCGTTATTAGACAATCAAAAACAAGCTTGGGCTAAAATTTGGGAAATGAGCGACATCACCATAGAAGGCGATACCAAAGCACAACAAGGTATTCGTTTTAATATCTTCCAATTGAATCAAACGTATTTAGGCAAAGATTCTCGCTTAAATATCGGACCAAAAGGATTTACGGGTGAAAAATACGGAGGTTCTACTTATTGGGATACGGAAGCGTATTGTATTCCATTCTACATGGCTACCAAAGATCAAAATGTAGCTAGAAGTTTGTTAGAATACCGTTACAATCAATTGGATAAAGCCATAGAAAATGCCGAAAAAAACTTAGGTTTTAAAAACGGTGCAGCTTTGTATCCAATGGTTACGATGAACGGCGAAGAGTGTCATAACGAATGGGAAATTACCTTCGAAGAAATTCACCGAAACGGAGCTATTGCTTTCGCGATTTACAACTATCATCGTTTTACGGGCGATTACAGTTATATTCCAGAAAAAGGCTTGGAAGTCTTAATCGGAATTGCCCGTTTTTGGCACCAAAGAGCTACGTTTTCAACTCATAAAAATCAGTTCGTTATTTTAGGTGTAACAGGTCCAAACGAATATGAAAACAACGTAAATAACAACTGGTATACCAATTATATTGCCAAATGGTGTATCAATTATGCTTACGCTCAAATTGAAAAAGTAAAATCAGAATATACATCTGATTATACTCGAATTATGAATAAAGTTAACTTAAATGATACCGAGTTACAATCGTGGAAAAACACAGCAGATAATATGTATTTTCCTTTTTCAGAAGAACATGGCGTATTTTTACAACAAGATGGTTTCTTAGATAAAGAATTGGTAAAAGTTTCGGATTTAGATAAGTCACAACGACCAATTAATCAAAAATGGAGTTGGGATAGAATTTTACGTTCGCCTTACATCAAACAAGCCGATACCTTACAAGGTTTTTACTTCTTTGAAGATGATTTCACCAAAGAACAATTGGAAAAACATTTCGATTTTTACGAACCATTTACCGTTCATGAAAGTTCGCTTTCTCCTTGTGTACACTCGATTCAAGCTGCCGCTTTAGGAAGAATGGAACAAGCGTATACCTTTTATTTGAGAACATCTCGTTTAGATTTAGACGATTATAATAAAGAAGTTCACGAGGGTTTACATATCACGTCAATGGCGGGAACTTGGATGAGTATCGTAGAAGGTTTTGGAGGCATGCGCGTAAAAAATAACCAATTGCATTTTGAACCAAGAATTCCAGAACAATGGAAAGGTTATTCGTTTAAGGTAAATTTCAGAAATGCGATTGTTAAAGTAGCGGTCAACCACACGGAAACAAAAGTAGAAGTTGAAGGCAATCAGGAAGTAGAAGTTATCATTAATGGCGCTTCACAACTGGTAAAAAATTAATATAAATTTATAGTCATGCTGAATTTGTTTCAGCGTTAAACAACACAATTATGAAAAATGTTTTTTCAGTTTTTCTTGTACTACTGTCAGTATTAGGTATTTCGGCACAAGAATTTCAATCGCCTAACGGAGCTTTCAAAATGTCGTTTTCTTTAGGAAATGATGGTACACCTATGTATCAACTTTTTCTAAATAATAAAGAAGTTATTAAAAAAAGTAAACTGGGTTTAGAATTACAAAAAGATAAAAAATCCTTAGTTAACGATTTTAAAGTTGTAGATACCAAACAAAGTACGTTTAACGAAACTTGGCAAACCGTTTGGGGTGAAGAAACCAAAATTCAAAATCACTACAATGAATTGATGGTGAAACTAAAACAAAATGAAACGGATAGAGAAATCATCGTTCGTTTTCGTTTGTTTAATGAAGGTTTAGGATTTCGATACGAATTTCCAGAGCAAAAAAACTTAATTTATTTCGTAATTAAAGAAGAAAGAACCGAATTTGCCATGACTGGAAATCACACGGCTTTCTGGATTCCAGGTGATTACGATACGCAAGAATACGATTATACAGAAAGTAAATTATCTGAAATTAGAAGCTTGTTCAAAAGTGCGGTTTCGGAAAATGCTTCGCAAAAACAATTTTCTGATACTGGTGTGCAAACGTCTTTAATGATGAAATCGGCAGACGGAATTTACATTAATATTCACGAAGCGGCTCTGATTAATTATTCGTGTATGCATTTGAATTTAGACGATAAAAATTTCGTATTTCAATCGCACTTAACGCCAGATGCTAAAGGAAATAAAGGTCACATTCAAGCGCCAAGCGTTTCGCCTTGGAGAACGATTATTGTTAGCAAAGATGCCAGAGAAGTTTTGGCTTCAAGAATGACCTTAAACTTAAACGAGCCTTGTAAAATTGAAAATACCTCTTGGATTAAACCCGTAAAATATGTCGGAGTTTGGTGGGAAATGATTACAGGAAAAAGCTCTTGGGCTTACACAGAAGATTTTCCAGCGATTCAATTAGGCGTTACCGATTATTCCAAAGCGAAACAAAGTGCCAAGCATGCGGCAAATACCAAACATGTTAAAGAATATATCGATTTTGCTGCTCTTCACGGTTTTGATGGGGTTTTAGTAGAAGGATGGAACGAAGGTTGGGAAGATTGGTTCGGACATGAAAAAGACTATGTGTTCGATTTTATTTCTGCATATCCTGATTTTGATGTAAAAGGGATTCACGAATATGCGAAATCAAAAGGAATTAAAATGATTATGCATCATGAAACTTCTGGTGCGACAAGAAACTACGAACGTCATTTAGATAAAGCGTTTCAGTTCATGAAAGACAATGGTTACGACGCAGTTAAAACGGGTTATGTAGGTAATATTTTGCCTTTAGGTGAACACCATTATAGCCAGTCGATCTTAAATCATTATCAATATGTAACGGAAAAAGCGGCGGAATATAAAATTATGGTAAACGCGCATGAAGCGGTTCGTCCGACAGGAATTTGCAGAACTTATCCAAACATGATTGGTAATGAAGCCGCTCGTGGAACAGAATTCCAAGCTTTTGGAGGTTCAAAAGCAAATCATACTACAGTTTTACCTTTCACAAGATTAATGGGCGGACCAATGGATTACACACCAGGTATTTTTGAAATGGATATCTCGAAATTAAATCCAGGAAATAATTCACATTGTAATACCACAATTGCCAATCAATTAGGATTGTATGTGGTGATGTATAGTCCACTTCAAATGGCTGCCGATTTACCTGAAAATTACAACCGCTTTTTAGATGCCTTTCAATTTATTAAAGATGTTCCAGTAGATTGGAGTACTTCAAAATATTTAGAAGCAGAACCAGGTTATTACATTACAACGGCTAGAAAAGATAAAAATTCTAACAATTGGTTCGTTGGAAACGTAAACGGATTAAACAAAAGAACATCAACTATTTCTCTAGACTTTTTAGAAAAAGGAAAAAAATACGAAGCAACTATTTACGCCGATGCCAACGATGCGCACTATAAAACGAATCCGCAAGCGTATAAAATCACGAAACAAAAAGTTACGAGTAAAACAAAACTACAACTAACAACTGCTGTTGGTGGTGGATACGGAATTAGTATTGTTGAGGTGAAATAATAAATGTTAAACCCTGTCTGTGTTTTACACATCGATAGGGTTTTTAAATGTAATCATATAATGAAAAAAATAATTTTCTTAGTTCATATTCTACTTATTAATTTTTCTTTTGCTCAAATTGATAGAGTAGAACCACCATTTTGGTACGAAGGTATGAATCTCAATCAGGTTCAGATTTTGTTTTATGGTAAAAATATCGCTCAAAATACGGT
>JACCEA011218690.1_pt1 | contig 14889 bp, 12 predicted proteins | sample 7449851 | NCBI WGS metagenome assembly JACCEA01 (sample SAMN15323453, study PRJNA562643) | freshwater metagenome | isolation source: river surface water | place: USA:Blue River Watershed | collected 2017-08-18 | reverse complement strand
CATGGGTTCCATGTAACCGAAAGTGGTACCGAAGATGAGCTTGTTGCCTTGGCCGGCCAAGTCGCGGAACACGCGCTCAGCGTCGGCGCTTTCTGGCACTTTTTCAACAAAACTGGTGACGATTTTGTCGCCAAACTGTTTTTCAACAGCCTTGCGCGCGTTGTCGTGTGCAAATGTCCAGCCACCGTCGCCCACTGGGCCAACGTAGGCAAATGCCACTTTCAATGGCTCAGCCTTGGCTGCAGGTGCTGCTGGTGCAGCTTCTTCTTTTTTACCGCAAGCGGCCAAAACGGCAGCAGCAGCCAAAGAAATCGCGGCGATTTTGAGAACCGATCGCTTGTTCAGAACTGTCATGAAATTTCCTTTATGGATGAACAGGGTTGCACGAAAAAAAACATTATGAACCGGGATGGAAGGGTTTGCCTAGTGATGCAGGCATGTTGATCCGAATCCAAGCTGGATTTCGTGAGATCAGCGCCAGCACCACAATGGTGGCAAGGTAAGGCAATGCGGTGAGCCACTGGCTGGGCACTTGAACGCCCAGGCCTTGCAAATGAAACTGCAACATGGTGACACCGCCAAACAAATAAGCGCCCCACAAAATTCGCGCGGGTCGCCATGTGGCAAAGGTGGTCAGGGCCAAGGCAATCCAGCCTTTGCCAGCCACCATGCCCTCCACCCACAGCGGCGTGTAGGCGATGGAGATGTACGCGCCAGACAATCCACACAAGGCGCCGCCGGCGACGACTGCATACAAGCGAATGCGTCGTACCGGATACCCCAGTGCATGGGCCGAGGCGGGCGACTCACCCACGGAGCGAAGGACCAAGCCTGTGCGTGTTTTGTAAAAGAACCACATCAGCCCAAAAACCAATGCAATGACGCCATAAACCAATGGGTGTTGCTTGAAAAATGCCGAACCCAACAATGGAATATCGGCTAAAAATGGGATTTCAAAGCTGGGACGTTGAGGCAACTTTTCTTGCACATAGCCAATGCCCACAAAAGCCGAGAAGCCCACACCAAACAAGCTGAGCGCCAAGCCTGTGGCGTATTGGTTGGTGCTCAGGTAGATCACCAGCACACCAAAAATAGCCGCCAACACAGCCCCTGCGGCCATGCCTGCTAAAAACCCCATGGCATCGCTGCCTGTGTGCACCACGGCCGCAAAACCTGCAATGGCCGCACACAACATAAGGCCCTCAGCACCCAAGTTCACCACACCGGCTTTTTCGTTGATCAACAAACCCAAGGCTGCGATGGCCAACACGGTACCGGCATTCAAAGTGGCCGCAATCAGCAATGCATAAGACTCCATCAACCCCTCCTACTTTGCCAACGCAGTCGATAAGCCACCAAGGTGTCGCATGCCAACAAGCAGAACAACAACAAGCCTTGGAACACACCTGTGATGGATTTGGGCAAGCCCATGCGCGACTGCGCCAATTCACCGCCGATGTAAAACATGCTCATGAGAACAGCAGAAAACACCATGCCCACAGGGTGCAAACGGCCCACGTAGGCCACGATGATGGCGGCAAAACCATAACCCGCTGGCACATACGGCGTGAGCTGGCCCAAGGGCCCAGCCACTTCGAGCGCCCCCGCCAAACCAGCGGCCCCACCAGAGACCAGCAGCGCAGTCCACAAAGCTTTGCGTGAAGAAAATCCTGCATACCGTGCAGCTGCAGGTGCCAGACCACCTACTTGCTGTGCAAATCCTGCGCGTGTACGAAACAAAAACAACCACACAGCCACCACCCCCAACAGTGCCAAGATCAGGCCCACACTGACGCGAGACCCTGACATGAGCCGTGGAATTTGCGTGACGGCTTCAAAGGTTTTGGTTTGTGGGAAGTTGTATCCCGCCGGATCTTTCCACGGGCCATACACCAAATAGCCCAGCACCATGTCGGCCACATAGACCAGCATCAGGCTGACCAAAATTTCGTTGGCGTGAAACTTGTCTTTCAGCCAGGCCGTGATGGACGCCCAAAACATGCCGCCGGCGACGCCGGCCAAAACCACCAGCAACACAATCCATCGCCCAGTTTCCTTGTCTGCCAACATGGCCACACCGCCCGCCGCCACGGCCCCCATGACAAACTGGCCTTCTGCACCAATGTTCCATACGTTAGAGCGATAACACACGGCCAAGCCCAGCGCGATCACCAAAAGAGGCGTGGCTTTAACCATCAGCTCGCCCAAGGCATACGCCGATTTGAGGGGCTCCCAGAAAAACATCTGCAAGCCTCGCACGGGATCTTTACCCAACAGTACAAACAGCCCGATGCCCAAGGCTACCGTGACAAGCAAGGCCAACACAGGCGATGCATAGCGCCAAAAAGACGAGTCCTGCGGACGCAATTCAAGCTTGAGCATGGTTCTCCCACAAGCCACTCATCCACTCGCCAATTTGGGCAACGCTGGCTTCTTTGCGATCGATGGAGGGCGACAACTTGCCATTGGCCATGACGTACAGGCGATCACAAATTTCAAACAACTCGTCCAGTTCTTCGCTGACCACCAAGACCGCGCAGCCCGCATCACGCAGGGCCAACAACTCACCCCGAATTTGTGCCGCTGCACCGACATCAACGCCCCAAGTAGGTTGCGATACCAAGAGCACATTGGGTTTGGCATCAATCTCGCGGCCCACGATGAATTTTTGCAAATTGCCACCTGACAAAGACTGCGCCGACGCATTCGTGCCATTGGCCTTGACCTTGAATTGTTCAATGATTTTTTGCGCTTGCTTGTGCAGCACTTGCGTGCGAATCAGACCACTTGATGCCACTGCCTCAGAGCGCGTGAGCAACATGTTTTGGGCCAAGCTGAGCGATGGCACGGCGCCTCGACCCAAGCGCTCCTCCGGTACAAAATGAAGACCCGCTAAGCGGCGTTGGTTTGGCCCCAATTGCCCGACCGCCTGGCTGTCAATGTGTACCGCATTGGCAGGTGCACGCGTGTCCTCGCCAGACATGGCATACAACAACTCCCTTTGGCCATTGCCAGAGACCCCAGCAATACCGACAACCTCACCTGCGCGAACTTGCAAGTTCACCTGAGACAAATCGACACCGAATTGATCTTCTTTGTGCAATGACAAATTGTTGATCGCAAACAAGACCGCTCCGGCTTGGCGATCTTGGTGCGTCAAGGCAGGCGGCTCTGCACCAATCATCAAACGACTGAGCGACGCATTGGATTCTTCACGCGGATCGCACACCCCGGTCACCTGGCCTGCACGCAACACGGTACATGCTGTGCACAGTTCGCGAATTTCATGCAATTTATGGCTGATGTAAAGCAAACTGCAACCTTGGCTGACCAGTTTTTTGAGCACCACAAAGAGCTTGTCCACAGCTTGCGGGGTGAGCACCGAAGTCGGCTCATCCAATATCAATAGCTTGGGTTCGGTGAGCAAAGCGCGAATGATTTCGACCCGCTGCATTTCGCCCACACTCAGGGTGTGAACGGGACGGAAAGGGTCAATGTCCAGACCGTATTCGGCGGCCTTGAGGTGAATTCGCGCTGTGACGTCGGGCAGGGTCAGCGATTTGTCCAAACCCAACCAAACATTTTCAGCCACGCTGAGGGTTTCAAACAAACTGAAGTGTTGAAACACCATGCTGATGCCCAAAGCACGCGCTTGCTGGGGGTTGCGAATTTGGACGGGCTGGCCGTTGTAATGCATCGCGCCCTCATCTGGCTTCACAGAACCATAGATGATCTTCATGAGGGTGGACTTGCCAGCGCCGTTTTCACCTAAAACCGCATGCGCTTCGCCGGGCCTGACAGACAGGGACACCGCGCGATTGGCCACCACACCGGGGTACCGCTTGGTAATGTTCGAGAGTGAAAGACGCGCAGGCTCAGGGGGATGCATGGAATTCTCAAAGTTCGGCAAATTCTATCGAGCTTTGAGTCGCCAAGCCTCTCAAGGAGGCGTTTCTTTTCAAATACCAGCCAAAGATTGCAGACCTGACGGGTCGAGCAAATTCAAAACACGGCCACCGCCACTGATGAGTTGACGGTCACGCAAGTGCTTCAGTACCCTAGAGAAGGTTTCGGGGGCAATGCCCAATTGCGCGGCAATGAGGCGTTTGCGATCTTTCAAAATAACGGCCAAGCTGCCTTGGGCATCGGCTGGCTCGGCATGCCGAAGAAGCCATTCGGCAAACCGGGCATCGGCATCTTTGGCCAAGCGGCTGACGGCCACTTCAATTTGCTGTCTTTGGGCCTTGGCCAAATCGAGCACAAGGGTGCGGACGGGCTCTGGCAGACTTTTCAAGTGACTTTTAAATTGTCCTGCGGGCATGGCTTGAATGGTGACTGCACTCTCCGCCAATGCATCTACCGCATGGGGCAGCCCCAACATGGCTGCGGCAGCCTCTAGCCAAAAGGGCCCCTCCACCACACCCAGTTGATGCACCATGACCCCATGCTCAATGACGCCAAAGGCCACACGACCACTCAACAGGTGCACAGCCTTGGAGGCGGCCTGACCCCGGCGCAACAAGATCGTGCCGACAGGCAAATCTTCCGCCGGAGAGGGGATGCTGGTTAGAACTCGATTCAACATGGGGCCAAATTTGCCAGAGGCGTGGCAGGCCCGCGTTGACGCACATCAATAATTGATCACAACACCAAAATGGCGCGAAAGTCGTTCACATTGGTGTGGGTGGGTCCGGAAAACACCAAATCGTTCAGGGCTTGGAAATAAGCATAGGCATCGTTGTTTGCCAGATGCGCGTCCAAATCGACCCCCACTTGCACCCCCCGAGCCAGCGTATCGGGTGTGACCATGGCGCCCGCGTTGTCTTCCACGCCATCAATGCCATCGGTGTCTGCGGCCAAGGCCCAAACCCCCGGCTGCCCTTGCAGCCCAAGGGCCAAGCCCATGCAAAACTCGCCAGCCCGTCCCCCTCGGCCTTCGCGTGGCTTGCCACCCAGTTTGTTGGCGTTGCTTCGAACTGTGACCGTGGTTTCGCCACCGCTCAAGATGACACAAGGCTTGACAAATGGACTTTTGCCGTGGGCACTGGCACGGGCCAGTGCCGCATGTACTTTGCCCACTTCCCTGGATTCGCCTTCAATCTCATCACTCAGGACATAGGCGCGCAAGCCTTTGGACTCTGCCAAAGCAGCCGCAGCCATCAAGGACTGATGCGGTGTTGCAATCAGGTGCACCGCTGTGTTTGCAAAGGCGGCATCGCCCAACTTGGGGGATTCCCAAGCTGCGCTTTCTAAAGCACGTTGAACGTCTGGGCTGATCTCGATGTTGTAGCGTTGCAAAATTTGCAGTGCGTCTTGGCAAGTGGTGCTATCGGGCACTGTGGGACCACTGGCAATGACAGAAGGGTCATCGCCCGGCACATCGCTGATGGCCAGGGTTAGCACTTTGGCGGGTGCACAGGCTGCAGCCAAGCGGCCACCTTTGATGCGCGACAAATGCTTGCGCACGCAGTTCATTTCACCAATGTTGGCGCCACTTTTTAAAAGTGCTTGGTTGATGGTTTGTTTTTCGGCCAAGCTCAAGCCAACAGCAGGCAATGTCAACAGTGCGGAGCCACCGCCCGAGATCAAGCACAAGACCAAATCGTCTTGCGTCAAACCCTGCGTCAGGGCCAAAATTTCTTCTGCTGCGGCCAAACCCGCAGCGTCGGGCACGGGGTGCGATGCTTCCACCACCCTCAAGCGCGCAGGAACGCCCTGGGGCCGCGCCGGCGTATGACCATAACGCGTGACCACCATGCCAGACAATGGCGCACCTTGCGGCCACAGCGCCTCAACCGCGTGGGCCATGGCACCTGCCGCCTTGCCTGCGCCCAACACCAGCGTTCGGCCTTTGGGTACCTTGGGCAAAAACGCTGGCGTATTTTCCAACGGCAAGGCTCGCGTAACCGCAGCATCAAACAATTGACGCAAGAAGGTTCTTGGGCTGGCAGAGATTTCGGGGTGCAAAGATTTGGTAGCGCTCATGCTGGGAAGTGTAGTGTCTGACTCGAATCGAATCAATTTCTTCGTGCAAAATCATCGACATGACCACCTTGCTCATCCACAACGCTCACACCATCGCCACCTTGAACGACGCAGGCGAGGAACTTCGCAATGCGTCCATCTTTGTCAAGGACCATTGCATCGAAGCCATCGGCGCAGCAGACAGCCTGCCGCAAACAGCGGACCACGTGATCAACGCGCAGCACCATGTGGTCATTCCAGGCATGGTCAACACCCACCACCACATGTGCCAAAGTTTGACGCGCGCCATTCCCGCCGTACAAAATGCCGAGTTGTTCAGCTGGCTCACAGGCCTTTACCCCATTTGGGCAGGCCTTCAACCCGAGATGATTTACGCCAGCACGCAAACCGCCATGGCTGAATTGTTGTTGTCGGGTTGCACCACCAGTAGCGACCATTTGTACATCTACCCCAACGGCGTAAAGCTGGACGACTGCATTGCCGCTGCGCAAGAAATTGGCATGCGCTTTGTGGCAACGCGAGGCAGCATGAGTGTGGGACAGTCCAAAGGGGGCCTGCCACCCGATCGGGTCGTGGAGCAAGAAGACGCCATTTTGAAAGACACACAGCGTCTGATTGAAACCTATCACGATGCCTCGCACGGCGCCATGACACAAGTGGCCGTCGCACCTTGTTCACCGTTCAGCGTCAGTCAAGACCTGATGCGTTTGTCTGCTGAAATGGCACGGCACTATGGCGTGCGATTGCACACGCACTTGGCGGAGAACGACCACGACATTGCCTACAGCTTGGCAAAATTCAAGCGCACGCCCACGCAATACGCCGAAGATTTGGGTTGGTTGGGCGACGACGTTTGGCATGCCCACTGCGTCAAACTCGATGACGAAGGCATTTCTTTGTTTGCCGCCACACGCACAGGCATTGCCCACTGCCCTTGCAGCAACATGCGCTTGGCCAGTGGCATCGCACCCATTCGAAAAATGTTAGATGCGGGTGTGCCTGTGGGCCTGGGTGTCGACGGCAGCGCCAGCAACGATGCGGCGCACATGGTCAACGAAGCACGCCAAGCGATGCTGTTGGCGCGTCTGCGCAAATCTTTAGAAGCACCGCAGGTGAATGCCGAGGGCAACACCATTTTTGGCTGCGACACCGCTCCCATGGAAATGACAGCCCGCGATGCGTTGCGTTTGGCGACGCGAGGCGGCGCTGAAGTTTTGGGCCGCAAAGACATTGGCCAATTGAGTGTGGGTTACTGCGCCGACATGGCCTTGTTTGATTTGCGCAGCCTCAGTTTTGCAGGGGGTGCGGTACACGATGCCATTGGCAGTTTGATGCTGTGTGCAAGCGCGCCAGCGGCTTATACGGTTGTAAACGGCAGAGTGGTGGTTAGCGAAGGTCAACTGACACGTGTCGACCTTGGCCGCGTGATTGAACGGCACAACCACTTTGCAATTCAATTGGCTGCAGGCCATTGACCTGCAGCACTTGAGCGCACCAAAACATCAATCGAATTTAGCGCCTGCCAAATACCAACTGGCCAACGCTTGCCGCTCTTCCGGTGTGATGCCCGTGGCATTGTTCATGGGCATTTGCTGCGTCACACTCACCTGCTGGTAAACATTTTGAGCGTTCAGTTTCATGTGCGACACTGAATCAAGTCGAATGTTTTTCATCTGCACTTGTTCGCCATGACAAGACAGGCAGCGTTGCGCAACAATGGCTTGCACTTGTGCATAGGGAACCACTTGCGTGGGCGCGGCGCCCGCTGTGGCTTTACTGCCGGACGAACCCCAAGGTGCCATGGCCACAATGACGGCCACAATGAGCGCCACCCCCACGGCCGCAAAAGGCCAAGGGTTTTTGGCACGGCCCAAATGGAAGCCATGTCGTTGCACAAAAAATTGACGAATCAAAGCGCCAGCAAACATCAACACAAACAACAGCAACCATCGCTGGGGATGCGTGTACAAAAAGCTGTAATGATTGCTGAGCATGGCAAAAATAACGGGCAGTGTGAAATAGGTGTTGTGCACACTGCGCTGCTTGCCGCGCTTGCCGTGGATGGCCAATGACATGGCGTCGTATTTCTCACCGGAAGTCATGGCGGCCACCACTTTGCGTTGGCCAGGAATGATCCACACAAACACATTGGCACTCATGGCCGTGGCAATCATGGCGCCCACCAGAAGAAACGCAGCGCGACCTGCAAACAATTGACAGGCCAACCATGATGCAAAAGCCACGACGCACAGCATCAAGCCCGCAACAATCAACTCACCATTCTTTTTAAAACCGAACAAGCGGCAAACGGTGTCATACACAAACCAAAATGCCACTAAAAACGCCAGCGCGGCAGAGATGGCCATGGCAGGCGACCAGTCCATCAATGATTTATCAATGAGATAGGTGCTGGCGTTCCACAAATACAAGACGGTGAACAACGCGAAACCCGTGAGCCAAGATGAATAGCTTTCCCAATAAAACCAGTGCAATTTGGTGTGAATCTTTTTGGGCGCCACCATGTATTTTTGGGGGTTGTAAAAACCACCCCCGTGCACGGCCCACATGGCGCCGTCCACCCCCTTTTCTAGCAAATCAGGCGAGTTGGGCTTGAGCAAGTTGTTGTCTAGAAAGACAAAGTAAAACGACGAGCCAATCCAGGCAATCACGGTGATCACGTGGACCCAACGCAACAGCAGATTAAGCCAATCTAGTAAATAGGCGTCCATGGTCAATTTCCAAATTGTTTACCGAAGTGTATACAATTTTTCAGGATTGCAACAGCTGTGCAGCCACAGCCACTGCAATCACTTCCGGTTCTTTGCCAGTGATGCCTGGCACACCAATGGGGCACGTCACCTGCTGACACTCGGCTTCTGTAAAGCCGCGCTCCGCCAATCGACGCTTGAAAGTGGCCCACTTGGTGGCGCTGCCAATGAGGCCAATGAAGGCCAAATCTTTTTGATGGCGCTGTCGCATTAAGCAAGCAGCCACCACATCCAAGTCTTCGGCATGGCTGAAACTCATGATCAACACCCTGCTGTGAGGCATCAAATCAGGCACCGCGGCCTGGACGGGGTCAGAATGCTCGCACACCACTTGCGGGGCAACATGGCTGGGAAAAATTTCGTCGCGGCTGTCGATCCAGCGCACATGAAATGGCAACGGGGCCAACACTTGTACCAAAGCTTTGCCCACATGGCCACCGCCAAACAAGGCCAAGGGTTGAAAGCGCTGCGCAGCCTGAAGCTGCAAAATGGTCTGCAAGCGCGGAATGTCTTTGTCTGAGATCCACTCAAATTTGAGCACCAAGGCGCCGCCACAGCACTGCCCCAAACTGGGGCCCAATGCAAAGCGTTTCTCCAGGGGCAGGCTGGCCTGCCCGCTGACAGATTGCAAGTTGCGACGGGCCTCTGCGATGGCCTCAAACTCCAAATGCCCACCACCAATGGTGCCCAAGAAATCGTCTGCAAACACGGCCATGACCGTGCCAGTGCCTCGCGGCACAGAGCCTTGTGCTTGCAAGACGGTGATCCAGATGGCGGGGGCTTGCGCTAATTTTTCAAGCAGAGCAGGAATCCAATGCACGGGGCGTGACTTTCAATCAGGGGCTGTTCAAACCACACTGTACAGTGACAAAATGGACCATTGGGGTCTAGGGGACAAATTTCAAATGACATTTCTTGACACGGCAACTGCATTTCGATTGCGTCTGGGGCTCTGCCTCACCTGCATGGCCTTGTGGTTGGCAGGTTGCAGCACACCACCGCCACCGCCCCCTGTCGCAGCGCCTCGACCTGCGCCTGTGGTGGTCAAACCCATAGCGTGGCCCCAACCCTCACTGCCAACGTCCAATGCCCGCAACCCCGGGGAATACCGCGTGGACGCGGCCAAGCACCTGTACAAGTTGAATGGTTCTCGCATCTTCAAAGGCCGACTGCCGCCCATGCTGTATGCGGTGGGTGTCTTGGACGTGGAAGTTGACAAGCAAGGTCAAGTGACACGCACTTATTGGGTTCGGGCCCCAGGCCATGCCCCTGAAGTGATGAAAGAAATTGAAAAGACAGTGCGACAGGCCGCACCCTACCCTGTCCCTGCGCACATGAACAAGGTGGTGTACTCAGACGTTTGGCTGTGGCACAAGAGCGGTCGGTTTCAGCTTGACACCCTGACAGAGGGTCAAGACTGAAACATGTCACACGGCCGCTTTGGCCTTCTCGCAGCTCATCAAAATCTTCTCTGGTGTGGCTGGCGCACTCATGTGAACCACGGTTTTGTGGTCGGCACTGGCACTGACCGCGTCCCGCAAGGCAAAGAAAGTTGACAAAGCCAACATGAAAGGCGGCTCGCCCACTGCCTTTGAATTGAAAGGTGTTGGCTTGAGGTTGCTGCCATCAAACAGCGTCACCTTGAAGTGTTCTGGCACATCACCGGCCACTGGAATTTTGTAGGTGCTGGGGCCATGTGTCAGGAACTTGCCCTTCTTGTCCCAAATGCACTCTTCCATGGTGAGCCAGCCCATGCCTTGAACATAAGCGCCTTCAATCTGGCCTTTGTCGATGGCGGGGTTGATGCTCTTGCCAGCGTCATGAACAATGTCCACCGCCTTCAGCCACCATTCGCCGGTGCGGGTGTCAATTTCTACTTCACTGACAGACGCGCCATAGCAGTAGTAATAAAACGCATGGCCAGTGAGGGTGGCAAAGTCGTACTTGATCTCAGGTGTCATGTAGAAACCCGTGACCGACAAGCCCACACGGTCCATCCATGCTTGCTTGGCCAAGGCCGCCCACGCGACTGACTTTCCACCGCCGTGCGCTTGGTTGTTGGCAAAGCTCACATCGGTCTCTTTGCAACCCAGCATGTTGGCCGCCACAGGTGCCAAACGCGCACGCATTTGCGCTGTGGCGTTCATGATGGCTGCGCCATTGATGTCGGCGCCGCTGGATGCCGACGTTGCTGAAGCGTTTGGCACTTTCTGTGTGTCGGTGCCAGTCACACGAACGTATTGAATGTCAATGCCCAAACCATCGGCACAAACCTGCGCCATCTTGGTGTTGAGACCTTGGCCCATTTCGGTGCCACCATGGTTGACGCTGACTGAGCCATCCATGTAAATGTTGAGCAAGGCGCCGCCTTGGTTCAACATGGTGGCCGTAAAGCTGATGCCAAATTTCAAAGGGACCAAAGCCAGACCACGCTTGCGACGTTTGTTGACTTTGTTGAACGCATTCACGCTATCGCGGCGTTCGCGGTACTTCGCCTCTGAGGCCACTTGGTCAATGACCTTGTCGCCCACCCAGTCTGCAATGGTTTGTCCATATTGCGTGACCATGGTGGCGGGGTTGCCAGAGACCGCGGGGTCTTTGTAGATGTTGAGAAGGCGCACATCCAAAGGATCTTTGCCAATGTCATTGGCGATTTGCTCAATGACCGTCTCAATGCCAAACATGCCTTGCGGGCCGCCAAAACCGCGGTAAGCAGTAGCGCTTTGGGTATTGGTTTTGCAGCGGTGGCTGATCAACTTTAAGTTGGGGATGTAGTAGCAATTGTCGATGTGCAAGCAGGCACGATCGTTCACTGGACCTGAATAGTCGGTGCTGTAACCGCAGCGCGACATGAGCGTGATGTCGGCGCCCAAAATGCGGCCTTCATCGTCATAACCCACTTCGTAATCGATGCGGAAGTCGTGGCGCTTGCCAGTGATCATCATGTCGTCGTCGCGGTTCACGCGCAACTTAACCGGGCGCTGCAATTTGAATGCGGCCAAAGCGGCACTTTGGCTGAAGATGCTGGCATTGCCTTCCTTACCGCCAAAGCCACCGCCCATGCGACGGCAAATCACTTCCACATCGTTGGTACTCAAATTCAATGCCGCTGCAGCTTCTCGTTGGTTGCCATCGGGGTGCTGCGTTGACGAATACAAAGTGAGCTGACCATCTTCACGAGGCACTGCGTACGTGATTTGGCCTTCCATGTAAAACTGCTCTTGCTGACCCGTGTCGGTGCTGCCCTTCACCTTGCGGGGTGCTTTGGCAATGGCTTCGGCGGCATTGCCGCGTGTGATGCCCTTGGGCGGCATGATGAAGCTTTGCGCTGCCATGGCCTCTTCAATGGTGAGGATTGGCTTGAGCTCTTTGACCAACACTTTGGCTTTTTGAGCGGCTTCACGGGCGTACAACATTTCTCGCGCCACCACCACGGCCACAACCTGGCCGATGAACTCCACTTTGCCAACGGCCAAGAATGGATCGTCGTGCACGATGGGGCCGCAATTGTTTTCGCCAGGAATGTCTTTGGCGGTGTACACAGCCACCACGCCATGCGCCTTGAGAATGGCGTCGCGGTCAATGCCATCGCCAATCAGTTCGCCGTGCGCCACGGGCGACAAGATGAGGGCGGCATACAAGGTGCCGGCCAACTCGGGCATGTCATCGGTGAAGGTGGCCGTGCCTGTGACGTGCAAATGGGCCGACTCGTGAACAACGTCAGTACCTTGTTGCAAACCCGAAGCGGGCAATAAATTGTGCAAAGAAATAGGCGCGTTCATTTAGGCCACCTCTGTCGTTTGTTGTTCAATGAAATCCATGACCAAGTTGCGGGCTACCAAAGAGCGGTAGGCCCAAGTGGCGCGCAAACCATCGCGCGCAACAAAACTGGCGGCAATGGCCGCATCCAAATCGGCTTCTTTGACGTCGGCAGGCGCTTGACCTTCCAAGACCGCTTCCAGTTTGGGGGCACGGCAAGGGGATGGCGCCAACCCGTTGTAGGCCAACTTGACGTTGCTGAGCTTGCCGCCCTTCAAGGTGTAGGTGATGGCCGCGCAGGTGGCAGAAATGTCTTGCTCAAAACGCTTGCTGACCTTGTGCGCACGGAACACTTGACCGGCTTGCGGCTTTGGCAAAACGACTGCTTCAATGAATTCACCCGCTTTCAAGATGGTTTGCTTTTGACCTGTGTAGAACTGGTCCAAAGAAACTGAACGCGTTTTGTCGCCACAGCGCAATGTCAGGGTGGTGCCCAATGCCATGAGGCATGGCATGGAATCGCCAATGGGAGAACCGTTGGCAATGTTGCCCGCCAATGTGGCCGTAGAACGAATGGGGGGTGAGCCGAAGCGGCGGAGCACTTCGGCAAAGTCTGGGTAAGCCTTGGCCACCAAAGTTTCAACTTCGGTGAGGGACACCACGGCACCAATGTGCCACGCACTTGGGGTGTCTTTGACTTGCTTTAACTCGACCACATTCCCTAGGTAAACGATGTGATCAGGGCGTGAGAATTGTTTATTGACCTGCAATCCCACCTCGGTGCTGCCAGCCAGCAATGTTGATGTGGGGTGCTTGACCAAATAGTCGGCCACCTCGGCCAGTGTGGCGGGCGACACAAATTCATTGCCTTTGCGCGTCCGAACCACGGGCTGAACAATGATGTCGCCTTCTAAGCTCAATGTGGGTGTGGATGCGCGTTGAATTTCTTTCAAGAGCGGTACGTCGGCGGCATCGTCCAACTTCAATGCAGGCTTGTTGCTACAGGCCTTGGAAGCAGCCTCCAAAATAGGCGCGTAGCCTGTGCAACGGCACAGATTGCCACTGAGGGCGTCACTGACTTCTTGGCGCTTGGGCGAGGGGTTGACTTGGACCAGGTTGACCAGGCTCATGACGATGCCTGGTGTGCAGAAACCACATTGGGAGCCATGGCAGTCGACCATGGCTTTTTGCACGGGGTGCAAGGTGCCATCGGCTTTTTTCAGGCTCTCGACTGTTTTGATGGACTTGCCGTCCAGGGAGGGCAACAATTGGATGCAGCTGTTGACGGCTTTGTAGTCGACGCCCTGACCATTGGCTTTCAAATCTCCCACCATGATGACGCAGGCACCGCAATCGCCTTCCGCACATCCCTCCTTGGTGCCTGTGCGGTGCAGTTGCTCGCGCAGGTAGTCTAAAACGGTGGTGGTGCGGCGTACGCCTTGGGCTTCGACGATTTTGCCGTCAAGCACAAAACGCACTGTGTTGGTCACTTGGCTCATGTTGGGAATTGCTCAGGGGGTTAATTCAATCAAACTCTGATTTTATTGATTTCACCCTCGATCGGGGTGAAATGGGTCTAAATAAATCTAATTTCAGGAGCCTCGATAAGTCGAGTAACTCCAAGGACTGACCAAAAGGGGCACGTGGTAGTGCTGCTTGACGTCAGCCACCCCAAAATCCAAAGCCACTTGGTTCAAAAACGATGGCTCAGGCAAGGCCACGCCCTTGGCCTTGAAGTAGCCCGCCACATCAAACACCAACCTGTAAGTGCCTTTGAGCAAGCTGGCGTTGTCGTACAAAGGGCCGTCTGGATTTCTGCCATCTGCATTCAAGTGAAAGCTTTTCACCAAAGTGGCAAATTGCCCTTCGGTGGTGTACAGGCTGACTTGCATGCCCGCAGCTGGACAGCCATGCATGGTGTCCAAAACGTGTGTACTTAAACCCATGTTTAATTTTCCTTAAATTTGTCTACTGAAAGTGTATACACTTTTGGCTTTTGAAGCTATCATGAATTCGCATGGAAACCTCTTCAACCCACGCTATTGTCAGCGCTTTGACCAAAGCCATCGTGGAGCACCGACTGATGCCCGGCTCCAAGTTGGCCGAGCAAAAGTTGGCCACCCACTTTGGTGTGTCCAGAACGCTGGTCAGGCAAGCACTGTTCCAACTCTCTCAAAACAAGCTCATTCGAATGGAGCCTGCACGGGGCGCCTTTGTTGCGGCACCCTCGGCCGATGAAGCCAAACAGGTCTTTGCCGTCAGGCGCATGCTGGAAGTCCAAATGACACGCGAGTTTGTGCGTGACATGACACCCGCCAAGATTCGCGCTTTGAAAGCCCACATCAAACAAGAAAAAGAAGCCATCTCAGACGAAGAT
>JACCEA010877580.1_pt1 | contig 14891 bp, 14 predicted proteins | sample 7449851 | NCBI WGS metagenome assembly JACCEA01 (sample SAMN15323453, study PRJNA562643) | freshwater metagenome | isolation source: river surface water | place: USA:Blue River Watershed | collected 2017-08-18 | reverse complement strand
TGTATGGCACCCGGTTCAGGAGGTAGATCGCGAGGTGATAGTCGTAATTATTTTTGTACTTGTTGAAATCAGCATAAGAATCGTAATGGCTCAACACCTTCAGCAAACGTTCGAAATTATAGCCAACGGGCACACACACCTGAGTGACGTTTCGACAACCCAGGCCATAATAACTGTAAACATCGCGACCAAGTTCAAGCAACTCTTCGTCAGTTTCTGATCCATCGAGCACAGCAACAGAGGTTCGGTTGCGACGGATAATGTGCGGAAAACGGCTGAAATACTGCTCAAAGTAACGTGCGGTATTGTTGCTGCCTGTAGCAATGTAGGCATCGCACCCGTTCAGCCGGTCGGAAATGACGATACGACCAGCCACACGAGAATCAGTCGTCACCATCCGGTTGACAATGTGCTTCATAAGTACCTCGTCTTTTGAGGAAAGCTTCAGAACCAAGGAATGCCCTGCAATGAAACCACACAAGAGGTCATGAAAACCGACCATTGGTATGTTGCCCGCCATTACGATCCCGACCGTTCGCGTAGCGGCAGGCATTTTATATGCTGCCACCCATTGCGTTAACAGCTTTTCATCCAGAAACTCGCGAATGACGTTTGCTACAGCCAGCTCTACATGCTCGGTCGAGAACCATGGATTGGCATAAACTGCATCGGCTTTTGCCGTCTGCCATTCCTCACCATTGGTGAGCATGTATTTTCCCAGGCCAACCATAAGGTCGATACGCTCCTGCAGCGTCATATCAATGATCATAATAATGCTATACTTTAAGCGGTAAATATCGTTAGGCGATTCAACTGTATGTTGTAACTTTGGTGCGAAATTATCTAAATAAACAAGACCAAATTATGGCGATCAAAATAACCGATGAATGTATCAACTGCGGAGCGTGCGAACCGGAATGTCCTAATAATGCCATTTATGAGGGTGGCGTTGAGTGGGCTATTACCGACGGCACCTCTGTAAACGGTGCGTTTACCCTGATGGACGGAACAGTGATCGATGCTGCTGCCCGCCAAAAACCGATATCAGTGGATACGTACTATATCACAGCAAACAAGTGTACTGAGTGCCAGGGATTCCACGATGAGCCGCAATGTGCGGCGGTTTGTCCGGTAGACTGCTGCATTCCTGACGAAATGTATAAAGAGACTGTAGATGAGCTGATGGCGAAGAAAGAGAAATTGCATCTCTAACCCAAACCACCGCAAAAAAACAACAAAGGGCCTGAATCTGACGGATTCAGGCCCTTTTTATGTCATGTTTGTCATTAATCGAGTTTGGGCATACCAATCTTCTTCCAGGTATTATCCTTTTTCATACCGATCTCATCCATTCGTGTAGCGATCTCGGTGAGAAATTCGGGACCGAAGCCGGCGCTATAAATAGACTGCTTGCCTTTGGCATACTTGATCACAAAATTGAGACCGGGAAGATCAGGAATGCGATTCTCGTACATTTCACTGCAAGTGTCTATCCTGTACTTGCGGCACATGTCGATGATCTCTTTGGCTTGGGCTTTTCCAATATTCTTGGTAAAAATGCCGGTGTCAGGAGTGAAGCGCATACCCGTGTAAGTAGCAATACCTTTCTTATTGATCTCGATCTTGTAGTCGGGGCACTGACCGAAACACAGCGTGCGATGGATGCCGACTGAAACGATCTCTTTTGAAACAACTTTCTTCTTTTTCTTCTTATCGCTGCCTATAAATTTTGACTGAGCCATTGCAGGGATAATGCCGGCCAGGAACAAAATAAGCAAAGAGAATTTCTTCATTTTCCTAAATTTACAGGTTCAAAGATAGCACAATAGAAGCACCACTCCTACATCAGCATATCATAAAAGACGAAGCACCACCCGCGAATCTGCAACACCATGAACACACACCCTGAAAACGACCATGAAGAACTGTACCACCAATTAGCACTCAGCTACGTAAACGGCATTGGCGGCAAGATGGGCCGTATGCTGATAGATAAATTCGGCAGCGCCACTAATGTGTTTAAAGTGCCGCTGAAAGAACTGAAAAACACTGACGGCATAGGCGAAATCAAAGCAAAAGCATTCAAAGACAGCGAGGTGTATGCCTATGCCGAGAAAGAAATGGAGTTTCTGGTGAAACACGATGTAAAGGTATTTTGCCTTGCCGGCACCTACCCCCAGAGGCTAACGGGATGCTCGGATGCTCCGCTGCTTATGTTCTACAAAGGCACCGCTGACCTGGAAGCAAAAAAGATAGTAGCAGTTGTGGGCACCAGAAAAAATACCGACTACGGCCACAAGCTGTGTGAGGACCTCATAGAGGGGATTCAGTCCCTGGATGGGTTGCTTATTGTGAGCGGGCTGGCATTGGGTATAGACAGTATTGCCCATAAAAAGTGCGTGCAACTGGGGATACCAACGGTGGGTGTGCTGGGGCATGGACTTGACACGATATATCCCTATTCGAATAAGGCCCTTGCAGCACAAATGATAGAAAACGGAGGTCTCCTCTCGGAGTTTCCGTCCGGTACATTGCCGGACAGAACCAACTTTCCGATGCGGAATAGGATAGTTGCGGGCACGAGTGATGTGACAGTAGTAGTGGAAAGTAATGCCACCGGAGGCGCACTGATAACGGCAACGCTTGCGGCAGGCTATCACAGAGAAGTAGCGGCATTCCCGGGCAGAGTGAACGACACGAGGAGTGCCGGCTGTAACGAACTGATACGGACCAACATGGCAGCCATGATAACAAAAGCCGATGATCTGGTGGAACTGATGAACTGGGACAAGGACCGAAAGCCGAGAGCAGTGCAGAAACAGCTGTTCTTGAACCTCTCCGCCGACGAACAAAAAATAATGGATCTGCTACAGACAAAGGACAATGTGCACGCGGATGAATTGTTCCATCATTCGGGGCTTGCAAGTACCATGCTTGCCGCAACCCTGCTACAACTGGAGATGCAGGGGCTTATTAAAGCGCTGCCCGGGAAATTTTACAGAACCAACTAAGAATCTGTCCCTGTCGCCCTTGGTGCCGCTGCAAAAAACATCAAGGATGTAAAAATGGAGTAGAATAGCACGCCCTGCTGACGCGCCAACAGCGACTCGGTAAAGAAAGTGACACTGATGGTGATGAGCAAATAGAGGTAGATCACGTTCCGGGAAAGGACTGCCCGACGGAACTGCACAAACAAGACAACAACCATTGCACTGATACCGGCAATACCAAACGACAACCAATCGTAGAAATACTGATTGTGCGGATCGAAGTAGCCTACCCAATACCCTCTGTAAACAGAGTGAAAGAAATAGCGGTAATGGAGCTTATCGAGCATACTGCCGGGACCAGTGCCCGTAAGCCAATAGTGTTGCAACATGGTCTTATCGGTATGAAACAACAACTTGCGCATGTTCACTGAGTTCTGGATAAGATCGTCTGCATCCTTTTTGCTGAAGAGACCGGAGAGTTCCAGCACACGCTGGCGGAAGAACGGAATGAATGCATAGGCTCCTGCCACAACACCTACCAACGAAAGGAATATCCATTTGAGGCGGGCGATCATGCGCAGGTCGCTAATGAGAAAATGCAGAGCGGCAATTACCAACGCGATAATTGGAGACTTGGCAAACAACGCCAGCATGAACACCAGCAGTGTGTAGACCATTGTATACTTCGCAAAAACATCCTGACGGGAGCGGGTGATGAAACAGAAAATGGTGATGTACAATGCACAGCACAGATACATAGCCATGTAGGTGGGGTGGATGCCGGTAAAGTTCTCGAAGATGTTGCGGTAGGCAACATGCGACAACTCCCGACCCGGACCACCTATCATGAAATGATTGTACAGATAATCGACATTGGCCAAAAAACAAGTGATGATGCAACCGTAAACAAAGAAACGAAGTTCATTGACGATGACGAGGCGAAACTGCTGCCCCATGATGGCAAAAACAAAGGGTAACAAAACGTATGCCGACTTCTGCTCGCAAAGCATGTGTGCATAGGCATTGTTTCGCTCAGGCGTGAAGAAAAGGGCAATAACATAGAGTAGATAACTGCCGCCCAGCACACCAGCCCACCTCAGATCTCCTGCCGAAGGGCGCAGACCCGAACGCAATGTGCGGAACACAAAGTATACACAGGTACCGATCGCGGCCAGCACCTGCAACTGAGGTGGCATAAACAGACACATCACCAGAATTCTGGCTGCCACCACATCGGCTTTATATAACGGAACGTCGTGTTGCTCCACTGCTGGATCTGAGCTATTGAAATCGAAAATTAACAGAAAAATCCGACTATACGTTTTTTATCGGAACGAGATCAAAAATCTGTGCCGAGTGCAAAGTAAATGATCGGCTTTTTATCGCCCTCGGCATTCCAGGCAACATCGGTTCTGATGAAGTATCCAAACAGTGAAGTGCGGATGCCTCCACCGAAACCGGCAGTGAGTGCCGACCCGTAGGGGACTGTCAGCGTAAGCACCACATTATTCAATGACCTCGGATCGCCATATTGAGGGTACGTGAACGTGTTGGACAGATTGTCTTTGGTGGGCAGGAAACCTTTCCACGTAGTACCCACATCGGTAAATGCGACCAACTGGAGGTTCTTGAGCGCGGCAGACTGAACCGGGCGCTTCACAAACGTTGCAGCTACAGGCACCCTGATCTCGGTGGAAACCACGGCAAAGTTATTACCTGCCCTGGCTTTCTGCTTGTAGCCACGCAACGATGTTGCAAGCATCTGGAAGCCATAATTCTCGCTGAATTCGGTTGATGCATTGCTGGGCTGGGGGAACATCCAGTTGTCGACCCCGCCTAGCAGGTATTGAACCATTTTGTTGCCATCGGAATGTGCGTAGGCGATCCTGTTGGCAAGAATAATGTTCTTGTATAACGGCTGATAGTTACGGAAATCTACACCAATATTGTAACAGCTTTTGTTGCCTTTGTTCAGACCGTACATGTATTCGGTATACACTTTATAACGAGTACCACGAAGGATATTCATCATCGGGCTTATCGTGTTGTCAAAGACATACTCAAACCGGCTCACCTCTGTGTAGGTCCTGTTCTTTGGAAAATCTATTGCGTGACTGAGGGTATCAGTGACCTTTTGTACGAAGCCATCTTCTCGCACCCCGGTATGGAACCTCAAGCTACGCATACGATCAAGCGGATAACAAAAATCGGCCTGGATCATATTGGATACACTTTGAAACAACTGCCGGAATGGTCCGTATGCGATACCAGATGCGCTATCGATGTAGGTAACACCTTTATAGTCGCGGTTCTGCCTCCGCAACGCCATTAGCCCCCAATCTAATCGCTTTTTATAGTTCTGATATTGCAGGAAATAGGCAGAATAGTTCAGATCCAAAGGCAACTGGAATCCAATATTCACTCGTTGGTCCTCCAGCAATTCATTGAGGCTGATGGTTGGCATCAGGCCGATAGCCGGATTAACGAATTCACCACCATTCGCATCTATGGACTGATACTGATTGAAGAGAATGCTGTTGTCTAGTTTCACAGAAATGAAATCGGGGATGAAACTCTTTTTGTAGGCGGTTGGTTTCATCTTCAGATAAGCACTGTCGCTTATCTCTGACAGTACAGAACTGTCAGCATCAGCAGAAGCCACCTCATCTGCGCCCTTCGTCACAGCATCATCGGCTTTATTTGCCACGGGCCGCGACTTCTTTACCGGCTGTTCTTCATTATCGTCAAATTCACTTTGGAAAATATTGCCGCTCTTAATTTGCGGCTTGGGCTTTTGCTCATCAGCATAACGCCCCGGATACAGTTCCGATTTCGGTTCGGGCACCGGTGTTACCGGATCTTTTGCGCTACGCTTGGCACCGGGAGTGGCAGTTGGAGCTTCCGGCCATTCCTTCGAAAGAATGGTAGGTACAGGGTGCTCTACTGCCCCACTTTCGCCGGGCATATGCAGATCGTGAATGTAAAGGACATACTTATCGCGAATCTGGATCACATCAGACACATCGCCCGAAGACGCATTGTATTGATGACTCAGAATATTGGTATTATAGTTGGTAACAGGCAAGGCATAAGCAGAGTCCTCGTTCTTTTTATTGCGTGCGAAATAAACTACGTACCTGTTGGTGATGCCACTGCTGTCGTACAGGTAGGCAAAGTGTTCCGGGCCGTATTGTATGGGCTGTGTTATGTGTCCCTTGCCCACATCAGAGCACTGTAACAACTCGGGGCGCATACTTACAGTATTGTAGAAGAACACATTGAATGGTCCCGCAGGCAACTCATTTACCGCAACCGGCACATTGAGGTTTGGCTTAGGTCGGTTGGAAAGGAACAGGATACCCGTTCTGCCACCGTCGGTAACGAACTTTGGCGACACATCGTCCCAGGTATCATCGGTGATGTTGGTCATCTTCGATCCCTTGATAGTGAAAAGGTAAAGATCGGACTGACTCTTCTTAATAGCAGAGAACACCAACTTATCGTCATCCTGCAGGAAAGCCATAGACAGTACCCTATCGAAACGGTTGGCCGGAATGACGTAATTCTCTACCCTGCCCCGTGCGTTGTTGTAGATACGTAAGCGCGTCTGTTTGCCCTTGCGGTAAAGCATAGCCAGCTTACTACCTGTAGGCGACCATGCCAGCATAGGATAGTTGGGATCTATCTGTTCCGTGAGATCTTTCTTGCCACCCTCCAACAATGGATTGACGTTGGGGTTCCCGGTACGCTGGGTGTAAACCGTGAAACGACCTTCTTTCCAAACCACATAAGAGACATCGGTACCAGATGGCGAAATGGTAATGTTGCGGACGATGCTATTGTCCTTTGGCACCTTCAATGTGGTAACACCGCCTGTGCTGTCGGGCTTGCGTTGGTTCTTCGCGTCGAGCGTATAAATATGTTTGTAGAAGTTGATGCAGGAATCATACGCTTTTGTCACCTTCATGCTAAGGTTGTCAGGGTCGAGCATCGCCTTGTTGAGACTGGTCTTCTGCTGCATGCTGTACAACAGTCCTTTTACCTTACTGTCGCCATACTGATTGGACACGAACTTCCAGAAAGCCTTGCCTGCCAGCTCGGGATATTCGTTTGACAACTCAAAGAACCCAGTATTGGGCCGCGCCTGCAACAATGCCATCCATTGACTGTTGCTTTCCTGGTCCCAGCCATCTACCAGATAAGAAATATACCCTTCAGTGACCCATGGAGGCAGATTAAGCAGGAGTGCATTCTTCACACGCTTCTTGAGGTCATCGCCGAAGATCATGTGTTGCATCACTACCAGGGCCATACCCGACTTGATCTGCCTGCGCAGGTCGGTGTGTGCACCGGTGAAATATACCACCAACTTATCGTCGACAACCTTGAGCGAACCTGCACGCGAGTTGCCGATAGTTGGCACCTCATCTTTAAGTCCGATGTTTGATTGCCTGTACTCGTCATAAGAGTTGTACAACATGATGTTGAAACGAGGAGGGAATGCGCCACCAAGTTTCTTCTCAATCACAGCCACATCCATCTCTGCTTCTTCAGCAACATAACGACCCAACTGGCGACCCGCCTTGTCGTAGTGATATACACGGAAATGTTTGGTATCAAAGTACTTCCAGTCGAATTTCTTCTTTTCCTGTTTACGGTTCTGACCGAAAACTTCCAGGTTGGATTGCGCATGCACTATCTGCGGCATAGTGACGCTACCCCAAAGGGCAGCAAGCATGATAAGGTTCATCTTTCCCAGCCGCGATATGCTATTTATCATCTCTACGTACTTTTCTCAAGCGTCCGTGCCTTCCGGGAGCTCTATCACAGAGGCTGCCGGCAGTGAAACGGATGTGTTACATTTGCAATACAAATTAAAGAAATAATACCACTCAGATATGTTAAATGTCCACTTTTTCACGTTTAATGCGTTTCAGGAAAACACCTACATCATCAGCAACCATAAAAAGGAGTGCTGGATAGTGGATCCGGGTATGTATGAACAACGCGAAACAGACGGTTTTATTTCATTTATAGAAAAACAAGGCTTTACCCCACAGGCCATCATCAATACGCATGCGCACCTGGATCATATTTTTGGGGTGCAGGCTATGGTAGATAAGTTCCATATCCCATTCAACATTCACCGGCTGGAACAACCGGTACTGGACCGAGGCCGAGAAACGGCAGCGATGTTCGGGTTTTCTTTCAACAACTTGCCGGTAGTAACGAACTACATAGACCACGCAACGCCGCTGCAGCTGGGCGAAGATACCGTACAGGTATTCCTGACACCCGGCCACTCGCCGGGCAGTGTGTCATTCTACTACGAACCGGGCAACTGGGTTATTGCGGGTGACGTTCTGTTTCTGGGAAGCATAGGCAGGACCGATCTGCCGGGAGGCGACTTTGATACGCTGATCAGTTCTATCAGAACCCACCTGTTCACGCTACCTGACAATACAACAGTTCTATCCGGACACGGAGACAGCACTACGATAGGCGATGAAAAAAGGGATAACCCGTTCCTCAGGTAAGGAAAACGTTATTACAGCAGTGGAACCTTGCGCACACTATCCACTTTGCCGTTGTGGATGTACTGATACGTCCTTACAGGTGGACGATTGAAGTCTGATGGGATTATGTTGCCGATGACATTGTAATCGGGTAAAGCAGACACCTTTTTGTTGAGCCAGTATGCCGAAGCAAGGTATTTAGGCTCGGGATAATAGATGAACAGGCAAGTACCGTCCTTAATTGTTTCTATGATGGGTGCCGCCAGCTCCACCGGTACTGCAGGACAGCCCCAGCTTCTACCCAGACGCTGATTCTCGTTAATGTATTTATCGCTTACATATGGTGCGCCATGTACAACGATATCACGCTTATAGGCGGCATCGTTGAACCCCTGATCCATTCCTTCCATACGCAACGAAAGTCCGTTATCACCTGTATAAGTCTGGGCTGTAACATAAAAACCAAGGCTACTCTTGTGCGAATTCACCTTGTTAGAAAAGTCGACTGCACAACCCTCGCCTGTCGACTTTCCGTGCGCTACATACGTATTGTACAATACCCGCTTAGTAGCAAGGTCTATGACCCAAAGTCTGTCCAGCACTGAAGGCTGATTGAAGTCGCAAATGGTAAGGATCTCTTTGGCGGTATTGATCTTGCCGGCATTTCGCAGGTTGATATAACCACGCATTGCCTTTTCAAAAACAGTGTAAGATAATCGGGTGAAATTCTGAAAATCGAGCTGTTTGTACAGGGCACTAATGTAATTCTCAACCCTTACAGCCTCATTGTGCGAAATGGTCTCGTTGGCCATCGCAATTTTGTATGACAACGTGAGCAGTGCGTACACAAATAAAGAAACAATGAACTTACTTAGGGGCCTCACTATCGCGATCACGTTTTCAGATTTAAGTTATTGCAAAGGTACCGAAATTACCCCACTCCCTCATTAACTAAAAGCAATCTTAACTATACATTATGATAAATAGAAACCGCCGCTCGTCTCAAGACAGCGGCGGCATATTTGATCTGTGTATTTAGTTTTCTTACAACTTTGCGCTTTGAATACGCAGTACTTTTCTGTTCTTTTTCTGTACACGCATTTTCTCGGGCACCAGTTTCAGTATCTCGTCCATAAGGCTCTGCAGCACACTGTCTTTTACAAAGTGGATGCTGGTAACCAAACTAATCTCGCGCACGGGCTCAGGTGATTCGAAGTAGCGGATACACTCCATCTGGTCTTCCCCGAATTCAAGCGTGGCCAACTCAGGCAAGACAGCCATTCCTCCGTTTTTCTCTACCATGCGACGCAGTGTTTCTACGTTGCTGGAGTCGTAACGATAAGGGCGTTCTGCCTGTAATTTCTGGATCTGGTCGCTGCAGAGGTTGATGATTTGATTGCGCATACAATGACCTTCGTTCAGCAGCCAAATACGGCCCAGATCAATATCCTCGGGTGTGACCATACGCTTTTTCAACGCAGCCTCTCCTTCGCTGAAATAGCCGACAAATGGTTCGTAAAACAGTGGGTATTCCTTTATGCCCTGCTCTTCAAGCGGAGTACTCAGAAGGGCAGCGTCTATCTCGTTGTTGCGCAGTGCAGTAATGATCTGGTGTGTCTCCAGTTCCGTAACCTGCAACTTCATTGACGGAAATGCCTTCGCATAGTTATCAAGCAGAGAAGGCAGGATGTTGGGCGCAACGGTTGGTATGGCTGCAAACCTGAATGTACCCGATAATGTTTTTTGCTGGCGCTGTATCAGTTCATGTATCCGCTCACATTCAGCCAGTGCAATCTGTGCCTGGTCAACAATAATGTTGCCCATGTCAGTAACAGCAATCGGATGTTTGTTGCGGTCGAATATCTTGACACCAAGCTCATCTTCGAGCTTTTGTATCTGCATGCTGAGTGTGGGTTGCGTCACAAAGCACTTTTCCGCAGCAGCAACAAAACTTTTGTAAGTGGCTACCGCAACGACGTATTCAAGTTGTGTAATGGTCATAAATAATGGCGATTAGGCACAAACATACAAATAATAAATGATATAGTCAAAATCTATAGAAAGAAACTTTCCTTTTTATTGGTTGCCGGGGCATTGGATGGCACCAAACTTCCCCATTTCAAACACCGGCTTCAGCGCTTCAGTCCACATGCGGCGCTTAAGCTCGGGCTGTGGCGCAAACGATTCAACGGTGGGTAATGGCACCCACACCGTGTCGTTGAACCTGTTGGGCAGCAAAAACCGGAGCATTACGGCTACGCCCAACTGCGCCGGTACCAAACCGAATAACAATACCACATAAGGATCGAGCGCGGTGCGCAACTGATTCCATGCAACCAGCTGCCCCTCTGCGAGGTATATAATATTATAGTCGGCGGGCTGCAGTTTGCAGGCATCCAGCATTCGCACCAGTTGTGTTTCCAGTTCGGGTTTGCGGTCGGCTTCGCCCAGCAACACCAGAACAGGTCGTTTCTCCAGTCCGTTGGTCACAGTACCCGAATCCAGCCAGAATACATCGTTGGCCGCAGAGACAATATCAGTATTGATGATCGACATAAAGTAGTAAAAGGTAAAGTTCCGCCTATTGCCCGAGAAAGGCGTCAATATATCCTGTTAAAAAACAGAAATATAAAAATATTGCAAAAGAACATACGAAATCCGTGAGTTTCGGGTTAATAAGAAGCCCCTTGAGGGTTGACCCGATTCCGCAAAAAAAGTCGTTTCTTTGCGCAAATTTACGCAAGTAAGCACATTGTCAAATTAAATAAAATTAATAATCATGAGTGTTTCCACAATTGACATCGTCGTAAAAAAAACAACAGAGAGCCGCATTGCTCAAATGGATCCTGCCAACATACAGTTCGGTAAGGTCTATTCTGACCACATGCTTGTGGCTTACTACGAAGACGGTGAGTGGAAACAACCTGAGATCGTGCCTTATGCGAACCTGTCGCTAAGCCCGGCCACCACATTCATTCACTACGGCCAGGCTATATTCGAGGGAATTAAGGCTTACAAGGACGCCAACGGCAATCCGTTGGTGTTCCGTCCGCGCGACAACTGGAAGCGTATGAACCGCTCGGCCGAGCGTATGGCATTGCCTGCGGTACCTGAAGAATTATTTGTAGAAGGTATCCGCAAACTGGTGGATATTGACCGCGCCTGGATTCCTACTTCAGAAGACACTTCGCTGTATATCAGGCCGTTCATGTTTGCCATTGACGAGTTCATTGGTGTGCGCCCGGCTGAAAAATTCATGTTCATGATCATCACCAGCCCTGCAGGCCCATACTACAGCAAGCCGGTATCGATCTATGTGCAGGACGAGTATGTACGCGCATTCCCTGGTGGTATCGGCTTCACAAAAGCCGCCGGCAACTACGGTATGAGCATGTACCCGACCATGAAGATCAAGGAAATGGGCTACGACCAGATCCTGTGGACGGATGGTTTTGAGCACAAGTATGTGCAGGAGATAGGAACAATGAACGTTTTCTTTGTGCTGGGCGACAAGGTGGTGACACCCGACCTGAAAGAAGGAACGATATTGGCCGGGGTGACCCGCGATAGCGTGATAACGCTGCTGCGCGAAAAGGGCATTACTGTTGAAGAGCGCCCGATCGCGATAGACGAACTGGCTGAAGCCTACCGCAACGGCCAGTTAAAAGAGGCATTTGGTACAGGTACTGCGGCTTCTATAGCTCCGATAAGGGCACTTACCTACCACAGCGAGACCATGGAGCTGCCGGCGATGGAAACATGGGACGTGGCCAACTGGCTGAAAAAAGAACTCGCAGATATCCGCTATGGCCGCAAAGCCGACACACACGGATGGGTGCTGCATGTATAACAAAACCGAATTTTGATATAAAAGCAGAAGGACCGCAATGCGGTCCTTCTGCTTTTATATATGGCATGAGATTTATATACCATCCCCATCCAGCAGGTTGCCAAGGCCACCAAGGATACTACCCTCTTCTTTGCGGCGCGAGCCACCGTATGCCAGGATGCGACCAGCCAGGCGACTGATAGGCAATGTCTGTATCCACACAGTGCCGGGGCCACGCAGGGTTGCGAAGAACACACCCTCGCCACCGAACAGTGTATTCTTGATACCACCTACAAACTGTATATCATAATTTACATGGCTGGTAAATGCCACAATACAACCTGTATCTATCTTCAGCAATTCGCCGGGCTGCAGGTGTCGCTCCACCACATGGCCGCCGGCATGCACAAACGCCATGCCGTCACCTTCCAGTTTCTCCATAATGAAACCCTCACCACCAAACAGGCCGGTTCCCAGTTTCTTCTGGAATTCTATACCCACTGCCACACCCTTGGCGGCACAAAGGAAGGCGTCTTTCTGACAAATGACCCTGCCACCAAGGCGCATTAGATCCAGCGGAATGATCTTGCCCGGGTAGGGCGAAGCGAATGATACTTTCTTTTTGCCGGTACCCTCGTTGGTGTAGGCGGTCATGAAGAGGCTCTCGCCCACCAGCAGGCGCTTGCCTGCCGAGAACAACTTGCCCATAAGGCCCTGCTGCTGGCGGCTGCCATCGCCGAATATTGTTTCCATACTTATTCCTTCTTCCATCATCATGAAGCTTCCTGCTTCAGCAATGGCGGTTTCCAGGGGGTCCAGTTCTACCTCCACGTATTGCATTTCTTCACCGTGGATCTGGTAGTCAATTTCATGATTCAGCATAGTTATGTGTTTTTATGTTTGATGATGTAAAAGTAAGATGCAGGCACTTGCTGCAAAAATCACCTTCGGTAAATTACGGCTTTTTGTCGGTTACAGCCTTTTGCCGCTCGGTATATTATGCCGGTTGACAAGCGGCAACTCAAATGTGATGCTTATAGAAGTATGGGTATTTATTATGGACACCCCCTCCTTAATGAGGCACCTTTGGCGTAACTTTGACTCTCCTAAATCAAAACAATAAAAACAAACCAATATGGCACATACACTTCCCGCGCTCCCCTATGGCTACGATGCCCTGGAGCCACACATCGACACAATGACCATGCAGATACACCATGGCAAACACCACCAGGCATATGTTGACAACCTGAACAAGGCACTTGCCGGCACTGACGGCGAGAACAAGTCGCTGGAAGAACTGATGGCTAATATCTCTTCTTACCCGGTAGCTGTGCGCAACAACGGCGGCGGTCACTACAACCACTCGTTGTTCTGGTCGGTACTGGGCACAGACAACAGCACCCCATCAGGTAAACTAGCAGACGCCATCAATGCAACCTTCGGTTCATTCGACGCACTGAAAGAAAAAATGAACACAGCAGGGGCTACACGTTTTGGCAGCGGCTGGGCATGGCTCTCTGTAAGTGGTGGCAACCTGGTAGTAAGCTCTACGCCTAACCAGGACAATCCACTGATGGACGTTGCAGAAGTGAAAGGAACTCCCATCCTTGGCATCGACGTGTGGGAACACGCTTACTACCTGAAATATCAGAACAAGCGCCCGGACTACCTGAGCGCTATCTGGAATGTGATCAACTGGCGCGAAGTAGAAAAACGCTACGAAGCAGCGCTGTAACCAGTAACGTATAATTATATAAAAGAGCGGAGGGGATATGATCACCTCCGCTCTTTATTTATATGGCCTTTCGGCCTGATAGACATTTTATTCAGGAACTACCAGCCTGAAACCGTTGCCGTGAATGTTCACGATCTCTACTGTGCTGTCCTCTTTGAGGTATTTGCGCAGCTTGGCAATGTAAACGTCCATACTACGGCCGTTGAAGTAGGTATCGCTACCCCAGATGCGCTTCAGTGCAGTTTCGCGTGGCAGCAGGTCGTTCTTATATTCGCACAACATCAGCAGCAACTCGTTCTCTTTAGGAGAAAGCGTATGCGATGAGTCGCCATGCTTCAAGGTGCGCAGCTTGCTGTTGAAATGGTAACTACCTATCTGGAACTCGATCTGGGAATGGTTCTTATCGTGCAGGTCCTGGTTGCGTTTCAGGATCGCCTTGATCTTGTGCAACAACACCTCGCTGTCAAATGGCTTGGTGATATAGTCGTCGGCTCCAAGTTTGTAACCGGTGAGCACGTCATCTTTCATGCTTTTTGCTGAGAGGAAGAACAAAGGCACGTCAGGATCAACATTCCTGATCTCTTCGGCCAATGTGAAACCATCCATATTGGGCATCATCACATCAAGCAGACAAACGTCGAAACGCTCCCTGCGGAATGCGGCAAGCCCCAGAATACCATCGCGTGCAAGTTCCACCACAAAGTCATTCAACTCGAGGTAGCTTTTCAGAACCTGGCCGAAGTTGGTGTCGTCTTCAACCAACAGTATTTTATTTTTTTCTTTTTCCATAATGCTAATTGTTTATCAAATATAGTACC
>JACCEA010756927.1_pt1 | contig 14895 bp, 17 predicted proteins | sample 7449851 | NCBI WGS metagenome assembly JACCEA01 (sample SAMN15323453, study PRJNA562643) | freshwater metagenome | isolation source: river surface water | place: USA:Blue River Watershed | collected 2017-08-18 | reverse complement strand
GAATGCGAACGACACTAAATACCAACGGCGGCACTGCCAGCATCAACGGCTCACAAGTAAATCTTGGCTCGAATGTGTTCAATGTTGAATTCAAATTTCCAACCGTAACTCCATATATTGGACTTGGCTTTAGCGATAGGGATGATGCTGTAGAAGGTCTACATTTCTATGGTGACTTTGGTTTGATGCTCGGTAAGTACGATGCAGTTGCAACAACAAGTCTCATCGGCACGCAAGGCGTTCAAAGCTCTGATGTAGACGCTGAAATAAACAACTTGCGAAAGAGCTTACACAAATGGAACTTCATACCTACAGCAACCGTAGGATTGACTTACAGATTCAACTAATTACCAACCGAAAACTCTAATTAAACAATATGAAACTCAACCAGACCTTCACAAAAATTTTTACAATCGCACTCGCATTTATCGTGATACTGATTGGAACTACTGCCACTCGTACTTCAAAAGCTACGAGTGCTCAACTCACAGGCAGTTGTGGCGGTGCAATTAACTTCGCAAGAAAAGGAAAAGTTTGGTCGGATGGCATATCCGTCAACGCACTGATACAGCTCAATTTCGACAACAACACTGCAGAAATAGCATCCAACGCCTTTGATAGCAGTATGCCTAAAGGGTACATTTCGAACACTCCGTTTTCAGCCACATTCACATTATCGGCAGGACCAACTAGCGGTAGTGTCACACTCACAGACACCGCATCACCAAACAGAATCCCAGTAATGCACTTGCTTCCAGTTAACGATGGAAAGTCTATTCTGGTGCAAGTTAAAGATGATGACACTGTTGGCGTTTGTCAAAGGTTATAAATGAAGAAATACATAATCCTTATTGCGCTTGGTATTATTTCCGCGTGTGGTGGAGGTGGAAACTCTGTAGTCACACTATCCCCTTTAGTCGAGGCATATGACTCATTTATAGGTATCGGTGCGTTTGTATCTTTTTCGAACTAAATTCACTTAGTCTTGAGACACTGTTACTTAAACGTCCTTTAAAAGGACAAAAGCCCATGTTCTTAAAGTCATGGGCTTTTTCACGGCCTCATAAATACATCTATGAAGATCAATGAAATCACAAATACGCTCAAGACGTTCGAGGGATAGGTAGCTAGCTCTCCATCACTCGTTCACAACATGTCCTTTGAAATGACAATTTGCCATTAATTACAAAATGGCTAAAACTGTGTGATTTCTGTCACTGACTGACTTGAACTGTTGAACACATGGAACCTATCAACTTCAGGCTGAAAGTCATGGACAGAAAAAGAAAAAGCCCATCGTTCACACGACAGGCTTTTAGAGATGGTGGTGGTAGCGGGATTTGAACCTGCGACATCAGCATTATGAATGCTGCGCTCTAACCAACTGAGCTATACCACCGAACAGGGCAAGATTGTAAACCATTTTGACTGGGGTTTTACTCTAGCACCTTGAACAACAGCGCTGAAAAGAAGCCGCTCAAGGTAGCCAAGCCAACCCAATTAGGCGGGGCCAAATGTGTGGCTTCTGGGAGCATGGCAGCACAAATCATGGTGAGCATGGCACCTGCAGCCAAGCCTTCAATGAACACCATGGCACTGTGTGGCACCCACTCACCCATGACTGCGCCAAGCGCAGCAGCGATGCCCGTCATCAGCACCAAAGACAACCACATGCCGAGGATGCGTCGCACACTCATGCCCTGCATGCGCATTTGCGCGGAACTAGACAGAGCCTCAGGCAAATTGGATAAGAACAAGCCCGCCAACAATGTGTAGGGCAACACATCCCAAAATACGATGGGTGTCCCTGCTTGAGCACTGGTTGTCACAGTCGCCATCAGCACCGTGCCCACCACAAAGCTCTCCGGCAAACCGTCGAGCAAATTGCCTAACCAAATGGCGATGGCGGCATTGCCATGGGAAGCGTGTGTTTTTGTCAGTTCATCCGCCGTAGGCAAAGGTTGTGTAGGGTGCTGTGGCAAATGGGCGCGTTCGTGCATGATTTTTGAAATGATATAGGCGGTTTTACGCAAGTAACCGCCATGCTCAATCAATACCCAATCCAGCATCACAAACACAATGCCACCTAAACAGGCACCAGCAACCAAATGGAAAAAGTTACGCACTTCATGCTGACGTACCTCCATTGAACTGGCGCGCATGAAAGCATCAATAGAAGGCGCAACCAACTCAATGGCCAAGGCTGACAACAAAGCGCCTGCACCAAAGGCCGCCATCAAACCCACCGTGCGCTTGGGCATTTTGAAATAAATACCCAGCAACGCGCCGACCAACAAAGAAACCGAACACATCACCCCCAGGATGAATGCCCAAGCAACATAGGTATCCATGTGTGCTTAATCTTCTAGGGGCGCCAGAACACCAAAGCTACGCTGCGCATAAGCCAAACCATGGCCTGCGTGCACACCAAAGTCGAGCACTTCACCAATCAAAATGTCGTGGTCGCCTGCGGACACCACTTGCACCATACGGCAGTCAAACCAAGCGATCACACCGTCAAGTCGTGGATGCTGGTGGAGGCCACGCACCAATGGCTGATCTGTAAAGCGTTCAGCTTGTGTGCCTTGTGCAAATTTGAGCGCCAAGTCTTTTTGCTGTGCCCCTAGGATGTTGACCATATAGCCACTTGCCTTCACAAAGGCTTCATGACTGAGCGAGGTCTTACGCACACTCCACAACACCATGGCAGGATCGAGCGACACGGTGTTGAAGGAATTGCAAGTCATACCCCAGTCTTGGCCTTGGGTGTGAGCGGTCACCACGGTCACGCCAGTGGTGAAGCAGCTCATCGCATCTTTGATGTTCACGCCGTGCTTTCTGAATTGTTTTTATAAAAACGCAAGTGCGTCTTGTGCGGCCACACGGCCTTCGTCGGTGGGGACAACCCATACCTCGATGGCACTATTGTCGGCGTGAATCGAAGCCACCTGGTCGCCAGTGGCTTTTACATTGCGTGCGGCATCCACCTGAACACCTAGGTAGGCCAAAGCATCACCCACTTGTTGGCGCAAGATCACATCATGTTCACCAATGCCGCCAGTGAAAGCCAACACATCTAATCCGCCAATGCACGCACTGAGTGCCCCCACTTCGCGCACCACGCGGTGCGCAAACAAATCGGTGGCAAAACGTGCAGCCTCTGAAGACGAAGCACGCAGAGTGCGCATATCAGCACTCTCACCTGACACGCCCAGCAAACCACTTTGCTTGTAAAGCAGTTTTTGAATTTTGTCGTGATCCCAGCCCTGCTCCATCAAGTACAGCAGTACACCAGGGTCAAGTGCACCGCTGCGCGTGCCCATCATCAAACCATCGAGGGCCGAGAAGCCCATGGTGGTGGCGCGGGTTTGGTGCTCAGTGGTGGCACACACGCTGGCTCCGTTACCCAAGTGAGCCATGACCACGCGACCTGATGAGCGCGGCACTTCACGCTGTAACACTTGGCTGACGTATTGGTATGACAGGCCATGAAAGCCATAGCGACGCACGCCCTGCTTTGTGAGCTTGTTGTCGATCGCGAAGGTGGTTTCTAAAGGTGGCAGGGTGCGATGAAACGCCGTGTCAAAACACGCGACTTGTGGCACATCGGGGAACGATTCTGCAAACGCAATGATGCCTGCCAAGTTATGCGGCTGGTGCAACGGAGCAAGTGCATTGAGCGTGGCAAGCCGCGTCATCACCTCGGCCGAAACACACACACTGCTGCTGTAAAACGCGCCACCGTGCACCACGCGATGCGCAATGGCTTGCACTCGCAAATGCGCAAAACGCGAGGCCAGCAAAACCTTGAGGGTGTTGAGTGCCGCATCAAACACATCTTGTGCGGGCTGAACGTCGACAGCCGCTGATTCTTTTGCTTGCCCCGTTACCGCAAAGCTGATGCGCGGTTGGCCCGAGGGCTCTAAACCTTCAATGTTGCCCGTGACTTCAGCTTCGCCAATCCCACCATCTTGAATGGGGTACAGCGCAAACTTGAGGCTGGATGAGCCCGCGTTGACAGACAGGATACTCATGCAGGGTGTGTACGGTAGTGGTGCGCAATGAGCTTGGCCAACAAGGCTGAAGCACTGCGAGTGGTGGCGGTGTCGGCACGACTGGTGAGTGCGATGGGCACGCGTGCACCAAGCACCACACCCGAACCCGAAGCACCTGCCAAGTATTCAAGCTGCTTGGCCATCATATTGCCCGACTCCAAATCAGGGGCGACCAAGATGTCTGCTTGACCTGCTACCGCTGAAGCAATGTGTTTGATCTCCGCTGCATGGCTTGAGACGGCGTTGTCAAACGCAAGCGGCCCATCGAGCAAGCCACCCTTAATTTGCCCACGGTCAGCCATCTTGCACAAAGCAGCAGCGTCGAGTGTGGAAGGGATGTTCGGATTAACGGTTTCGACCGCCGAGAGAATCGCCACCTTCGGTATGGCCACGCCCATGATTTGCGCAAACAAAATCGCGTTTTGCACGATATCGGCCTTCTCGGCCAAAGTTGGCGCAATGTTCAACGCGGCATCGGTGATGTACAGCGGTTTGGGATACATCGGCGCTTCAAAGCGAAACACATGCGACATGCGTCTGCCTGTGCGCAAACCTTTTTGCGACACCACGGCATGAATCAACTCATCGGTGTGCAAGCTGCCTTTCATCAAAGCTTCTAGCTTTTTGTCTGCCGCCATTTGAGCTGCCAACTCTGCAGCCGCGTGGCTGTGTTCCACATCGATCACTTGCACACCCGTGAGATCAATGCCCGTTTCAGCAGCCACAGCACGCAGTTTCTTCTCAGGCGCAATCAACACGGCTTGAATCAAGCCGGCGCGGTGCGCATCGATGGCACCTTGCAACGAATCGGCGTCGCACGGGTGTACCACACCGCAACGCACGGGCTCTAGGTGTGCGCCGAGCGCCAGCAAATTGGCGTGTCGTTGTTCAGGATCAAACAAGCTGATGTGCGGTGCGTGGATGCGCGGCATGCGCAGCTTCTCTGTTGGCGCCATCACCTTGGCCACGCCATACAGTACACGCTCGCCTTTTTGATTGACCAGGGTGCAATCCAACTCCACCGTTTTTTTGTCGTCATGCTTGGCTGTGCAAGTCACGGTCACATTGAGTGTGTCGCCCACACGCACGGGACGACTGAAATGCAAGTTCTGCTCTAGGTAAATCGTGCCAGGCCCAGGAAAGACCGTGCCCAACACTGTGCTGATGAGCGAGCCGCCCCACATGCCGTGACCGATGACGCCATGAAACAGCGTGGCATTGGCATAGTCGGGGTCCAGGTGTGCGGGGTTGATGTCCCCAGAGACTGCAGCAAAAGCTTGAATGTCTGCGACGGTGAGCGTTCGTACCAAACGTGCAGCCTGCCCCACCACAATGCTGTCGTAAGGGTAATTTTCAAGCCACTCGTTCTTTGGGTCGTTGGTGGTTTCAGTGATGTCGTTCATGGTGCTCTTCAATTCACAGCGTGGCTGCCGGCGTCTACGTAAATGGTTTGGCCCGTCATGCCGCTAGCGGCATCGGTGCACAAGAAGGTGCTGAGGTTGGCAATCTCTTCCAGCGTCACCAAGCGACCCAGCGGTGCTTTGGCGATGTTGTTTTGCATCAGTGCATCAAAGGCTTCAATGCCAGAGGCTGCACGTGTGAGGATAGGACCAGGCGACACAGCATGCACGCGCACACCTTGCGGACCCAGCTCCAACGCCATGTAGCGCACCAACGATTCGAGTGCTGCCTTCACAGGCCCCATCAATCCATAGTGCGGCACAGCTTCGTCTGCACCTAAATATGACATGGTGACCATGCTGCCCCCTTGCGTCATGTGAGGTGCACACAATTTGGCAAGCGTAGCAAACGAATGGCACGACACCTCCATGGCTCGGGCAAAGCCTACGCTTGAGCTGTCAATCACACGGCCATGCAAATCTTGCAAAGGTGCCCATGCGATGGAGTGGATCACAAAATCGAGTCGGCCCAGTTTGGAGGCCGTGTAGGCCACGAGTTTTTCCAATTCCTCTGACGTTTCGATGTTGCAAGTTTGCAAGTCTATGCCCAGCGGCTGCGTCAGCGGCTCGACATAGACGCGCGCTTTGTCGTTCAAGCACGATGCCACCACATCGGCACCCATGGCGTGCGCTTGACGCGCGCAGCCCCACGCAATGCTGTGGTCATTGGCAAGGCCCAAGATCAAACCTTTTTTGCCTTTGAGATCAAAGGTTGACAACACGTTCATAAAAATTCCTCAAAACCTTTGATCGGCTCAAAACGACCCGCCACAAAACGCAATCGGGTTGGCCCTGGTAAAGCACGCTGTGCCACTGAATGTCGCGGATCGCCGGGGTAGCACAAGATACGAACCCCTGCATCATCAAAAGCCTCTGGCAACACCAAGGGTGGCTTCGTTGTCTTGGCCGTTTGCAGCACGCTGCCCGTATCCGTATGGGGTAACAACGACACCAAAGTCATGATTTGCGGAGGTGCCAGCGGTAAATCACCGCGCCAATAGCGTGTCAACGCATCAAGGGGAGTCAGCCACACACTGTCGATGGCTTCAATGTTGTCGTGGATGGGATGTTGCCCTTGGGGCAAAACCGCCACGAAGAACCGCGTGTCAAAACGTTTATTGGTGACAGACGGCTGAATAGGCGTCACCCAGCGTGACCAAGGCGCCAAGTGCTGCGTGTCCACGCGCAAGCCTGCACTTTGCAACACCTCTGCAAAAGATTGCCCCCCATGCAAGGCTTGCTGCCAGTGTTGACGCTGCATTGCGTCATGCGCCAAGGCTTGGCTATGGCTACGCGCGTACAACACGCCACACTCTTCTAACACCTCTCGCACTGCGGCCACGTAAAGGCCCGCAGCGGTGTGCTCAGATAAATCCGCCTCACCCAAGGCGCGATGCAGGGCCTCGGTTGAGGTATCTAAATAAGTGTGTAGATCAGGCGAACAGTCGGCTTCGTCTAGCTTGCCACCCGGAAAAACATAAGCCCCGCCCAACACAGCCGAAGCTGTGTGACGACGCAGCAAAAAAACCTGCAGTCCTTTTTGGGGGTCATCACGCAACAACACCACCGTGGACGATGCCCGCGGTGGTGTTGTGATGATTTCGCTGTTTAGTTGCATCAACCGCAGCAGCGATGCGCCAACAAATTACTTGGCGCCGTATGCCACATCCGCACGGCGGTTTTGCGCCCAAGCAGCTTCGTCATGACCCGCAGCTTTGGGTTGTTCGCTACCAAAGCTCACAGGCTCGGCTTGGTTATCTTTCACGCCATATGCTTTCATGCCGCGCACAACTGCTTCAGCACGCTTTTGGCCCAAAGCCAAGTTGTACTCGCGACCACCGCGCTCGTCGGCATGGCCTTCCACGCGGACTTTCAAAGCTGCGTTGGCAGCCACATATTTACCTTGACGCTCAACAACAGCGGCTTGGTCAGCCTTGATGTCAAACTGATCGAAACCAAAGTAAACACTGCGCTCTTTAGAAATAGCGCTATTAGGATTCAAATGATCCGCGACCACAGCAGCCACCGAAGAGGTTGCCTTGGCATCAGAAACGTTGTCGAGTTTGGTTGAGCTGCAAGCAGACAACAAAGCAACTGAGGCGATAGAAACAAATGCAAAAAGACGTTTGGACATGGAGTTTTTCAAGTTGTAAAAAAATAACCTTAATATTTTAACGGATGACCTCATTGGCGATACCTGGAGCTCATAGTGTTGTTTTTTTTGACACTTTGTTAAAATCTTTTATAAATCAACGACATAGGTAATTTTCTTAATTATGATTCTTTTTAAAAACGTATTTAGCTTAAAAGTATTCAAATAAGGCCAAAATCCGTTTTTTTCACACAAATCATTCGCTAATTGCTTGATTGCGTCCGGCTTCGTGGACAGGTAAATTCCACACCCCTGTTCGCAATTTCGGTCGTTTACAACCATGCAGCACCGCCCCTGGGTGTGAGGAATAAAAAATGTCAACTTTCAAAATTTTGGTCACCAGTCAAAAAGGTGGCGTAGGTAAAAGCACTGTTTCCGCCAACTTGGCTGCTTATTTGCGCCGCCAAGGCCAAACCGTCACATTGATTGACTTTGACACCCATGGTTCCTCTAGCACGTGGTTGACCCGTGCACCGAATATTGGCGTGGTCGTGCAGCACCACGTCCTGCCACTGGACCAAGGTGGCAATCGCCCAATTTTGGACGCGCGTTTGCATTTGCGCCGAGCCGCGAGCAGCACTGAAGTCGTGATTTGCGATTTAACTTGGACCGACTCCATCGCGGGTGAGCTGATGTTTGAGTACGATTTGGTGATCGTTCCCACCTCGGTGTCGGAAATTGAATTGGCTGCCACAGCGGGTTTCTTGAGCCGTCACCGCTGGGTATTTGACTCCGCCATCCACACCCCTCCCACTTTGTTGGTCTGCCCGACACGCGTGCAACCTGAACAACTACAAAGCGATGTGTTTTCCAAGCAGCGCTTTCCCGTCAGCTTTATGCTCGCACCGCCCATCCTTGAGGCGCAATCTGCCCGAGAAATGTTTGAGCGTGGCTATTTGATGGACTTGCAAGATGCGTGCGGTACGTCCTTCAATGAATTTGGCAAATCAGTTTGCGCCGCACGCGAAATGCGTGAGTCCGCACAAGGCATGCGACAAACGACGAATTCACGCGTCAATACACCTGCAGCGCGAACCGTCGGCACACACACTGCGGCGACAGCTGGCATAAAACGTAACACGGTGTTGGTCAATTCAACGACCCTGTCAAGTCAGTATTCCATTCTGGGCCGTCATCGCATGCAAAAGGTTCGTCCCGAAGACGTGGTCAACAAATCTGCAGCGCACACTGTTGCGCCGCAAAGCTCGCAAATTGCCTCAATGGGCATTCCCCAATTCCTCAAACGCATGTCCATGGGTGTGATGAATAAATGAGCTCCGAACCGCAATTTTTGTCCTTCAAAGGACTCAAGCAGTACACACCTGAAGAAGGGTGGGGGCAAGTCAATGCAATTTTGCAATCCCACGCACAACAAGCTGGGACACAGCAGCCTAGTCAACCGCAGGCCTCGCAACAAGCTGCGCCTCAACCACATCACTATCAGCCTCAGCATCAGCATCAGGCAGTGCCAGACAACGTTCCTACGCTGACTGAAACACCCGATGCACGCACCGAAGGTGCTGCAATGTTTGACCCACTCATCAATGAGTTGTTTGAACAACTGCGCGTGCCCCCCAGCGATGAACTGACACAAACTTGGCGCACCATTGCCGCTGAAGTGAATTTACTCACTGAGCGCATGGCCTTGCAACGCGATTTGCAAGAACGTTTGCACAAACTCGACCAAGAGCTGCTCAATTTGCGCAGCACGATTCTTTCGCACTTGGCTGATGTGCAACAAGCAGCCGATCAGCAACTGACGTCTGCTCGCCTGCGCGCAGAAGTATCCGCGTTGGCTCAAACAAAACTATCAGCCAAGCTAGCTAACAAACGATAAACACAAAACTTTTTCTCTGGAGCGTTACGCATGCTGGACAAACTCAATCAGATTTATCCGGTGCGCTACACGGCGTTCATAGCATCGGTTGTCTTTCTCGTTCTCTCATTACTGGGGGCTGGTGCCTTGGGTCTGAGCGGCTGGTGGCCAATGATTTTCTTGGCCCTGTGTGGCATCGGCATTTACGACCTACAGCAATCGCACCATGCGATTTTGCGCAACTACCCCATCATTGGACACTTGCGCTTCGTACTGGAAACCATCCGTCCAGAAATTCGTCAGTACTTCCTAGAGTCTGAAACCGAAGCATCGCCTTTCTCACGCGCACAACGCACTTTGGTGTACACACGTGCCAAGGGTCAATCTGACAAGCGACCGTTCGGAACCCAACTGGATGTACGCGCCGTTGGCTACGAGTGGATCAATCACTCCATCGCGCCCACCCAACTGGCTGGCCACGATTTCCGCGTCAAAGTGGGTGGCAAAGATTGCACACAGCCCTACGACATCAGCCTATTCAATGTTTCAGCCATGAGCTTTGGCGCGCTCAGCGCCAATGCCATTCAAGCGTTGAACTTAGGTGCCAAATTAGGCGGATTTGCACACGACACGGGCGAGGGATCTATCTCACGTCACCACCGAGCACATGGGGGTGATTTGATTTGGGAAATTGGCTCAGGCTACTTTGGTTGCCGTGATGCACAAGGCCATTTCAACCCCGAACGTTTTGTGGAAAATGTGCGCTCGCCCCAAGTGAAAATGGTTGAAATCAAACTGAGCCAAGGTGCAAAGCCTGGCCACGGTGGCGTGCTGCCAGGCCCAAAGGTGACCGAAGAAATCGCGGAAGCCCGTGGTGTGGTGGTGGGCCAAGACTGCGTATCGCCAGCCTCTCACAGCAGCTTTAGCACACCCCTAGAGTTGATGGCTTTCATTCAGCAACTTCGCACGCTCAGTGAAGGCAAGCCAGTGGGCTTCAAACTTTGCATTGGTCACCCATGGGAGTGGTTCGCGATTGTCAAAGCCATGTTAGAGACTGGCATTCAGCCCGACTTCATTGTGGTGGACGGCGCTGAAGGTGGTACGGGGGCTGCACCACTCGAGTTCTCGGACCACATGGGCATGCCCTTGCAAGAGGCCTTGCGCTTGGTACACAACACCTTGGTGGGTGCTGGGTTGCGTGAGTCGATCCGTGTCGGTGCAAGTGGCAAAATTGTGAGCGCGTTCGACATGGCACGCGCGTTGGCTTTAGGCGCTGACTGGTGTAACAGTGCGCGTGGTTTTATGTTTGCGCTGGGTTGCATCCAAGCCCAAACATGCCACAGTGGTAACTGCCCCACAGGTGTGACCACCCAAGACCCCACGCGTCAAATGGCGCTCGTGGTACCTAGCAAAGCAGATCGCGTGCACAATTTTCACACGCACACGCTCGAAGCGCTGCAAGAGTTGATGGAGGCCTCGGGCTTGCAAACGCCTCACGACTTCACACCACGCCACATCATGCGCCGCGTGAGCGAAACACAAACCCTGCATTTATCCGACTTGGTGGATACCGTCGAGGCCAATGCCTTGCTCAAAGACGATGTCAGCCACTTGCCTGCCGTGTTCAACGATTGGCCACTGGCCAGCGCCAAGAGTTTTGCCATTCAGGCTAATTAAGTCTTGGCGCCCTTGCGGCGTATTACCGCACAACGGGCATTGTTTGCAGTGCCCGCACTGCACCTTCACCCATCGCTGCACCAAAACGCTTTGCCAAACGCTCGGCCACGTTTTCGTGACGGGTGTAATCGATCACGTCCTCAGCTTTCACAATTTCGCGGGCCACGTAATCGAGGTTGCCCAACCCATCGGCCAAGCCAAGCTCTACCGCTTGCTCCCCACTCCAAAACAAACCACTGAACAACTCTGGCGTTTCTTTCAAACGCTGGCCACGACCATCGCGCACCACTTGGATGAACTGCTTGTGAATTTGATCCAACAAGGTTTGTGCATGCGTGCGTTGTTGCTTGGTTTGTGGACTGAACGGGTCTAAGAAGCCTTTGTTCACGCCAGCCGTCATCAAGCGGCGCTCTACGCCCAGCTTGTCCATCAAGCCAGTGAACCCAAAGCCATCCATCAGCACACCAATGCTGCCCACGATGCTGGCTTTATCCACATAAATTTCATCAGCCGCCACAGCGATGTAATAAGCCGCTGAAGCGCATGACTCTTCCACCACGGCGTACACCGGCTTTTTGTGTTTTTCTTTCAAACGACGAATCTCATCGTTGATGATGCCTGCTTGCACAGGGCTGCCGCCAGGTGAATTGATTTGCAACACCACAGCTTGCGAACCATCGTCTTCAAACGCTGCTCGCAAAGCCGTCACCACCCACTCGGCACTGGCATCGGCCCCATCGGCAATTTCACCCTTGATGGCGACCACCGCCGTGTGCGGTTGGCTTGGGTTTGCGCCACCCATGCCCCCTTTGTGAGCCCCCGTCCAGAACAGGGCCACGATCAAGACCAACCAAGCAAAACGGAAAAAGATACGCCAGCGTCGGTTGGCACGTTGCTCAGCCAGCGTGGCAAACGCCAGACGCTCCAAGGTGTCGCGCTCCCATACCGTTTTGTGGCTGGGTTTTTCGTGGTTTTCAGGATGCTGAGACATGTCCGTGGGTTTTCACAAATTAATCTAAAAATTCGAAAGGCTTCAAGTTGTACGCAGTATGCCAGTGGACGACGCCATTCAGCTCAGAAAGCTCAATTTTGATCAAGCCTCCTCGGCAAGGGCCACCCGCGCACTCACCCGTGTCGGGGGCGTACTCGGCCCCATGGGTGGCGCACATCAGCCAGCGGCCAGAAGCATCAAAAAACTGATTCGGCTGAAAATCCATCTCCATCGCCACATGGGTGCAGCGATTGAGGTAGGCATGTGGTTGGCCATCAAAGCGAATGGCAAACGCACGGCAGGTTTGGCCAGCGTAGACCACGTCAAATGGCACCGCATGGCCAGCTTCGACCAAATCAACGCTGTTGCACAAAGGAATGGGTTGGATGTTGGGGTCAGTCATGGCGATCAAGCATTCGCTAACAGCCAGTCGTGCAACTCCTTCACAGAATGCGCGACAAAGCGGGGATTCAAGGGTTCAAACTGACCGTGGTCATGCGCGCCGTAGCTCACGCCCACACTGGCGCAGCCTGCGTTGACGGCCATTTGCAAGTCGTGCGTGGTGTCGCCAATCATCAAGGTGCGTTCGGGTTCGACACCAAACTCGCGCATCAACTCGTGCAGCATGCGGGGATGGGGCTTGCCAGCCGTTTCATCGGCGGTGCGCGAACCATCAAACACGCCTTTGAGCTCAGCGGTGTGCAAGGCATCGTCCAACCCACGGCGGCTTTTACCAGTGGCCACCGCCAGCCAATGGTGGCGTTCGCGCAAAGCGGCCAGCAAAGGCAAGACACCGTCAAACAAGGCGATGTCGTTGGCATGCAGCATGTAATGAAAGCGGTAACGCTCACCCAACAGCGGATATTTCTCTTGCGGCACGTCAGGCGCGGCATGCGCCAGCGCAGGCATGAGGGCCATGCCAATCACATACGACGCCGCCTCGTCCGTGGGCTTGGCCCCACCCACATCGACCACCGCAGCTTGAATGCAACGGGTGATGATCTGCGTGGAGTCAAACAGCGTGCCGTCCCAATCGAAGGCGATCAAATCGAACTGGCGCGGGCGTGTGGTCATACGTCGAGGTGCGGTTGAATGATGGGCGGTTGAATGCCGTCCACAAAGTTTTTCAATTCAGGCGGCAGCGGGGCTTGCAAGCTGACGGGGCGATGGCTTTGTGGATGTTGAAATTTGAGCTGCCACGCATGCAAGAACATGCGTTTGAGGCCCATCTTGTGCATCAGCTTGTTGTGCTCAAAGTCGCCGTATTTGTCGTCACCCGCAATCGGATGACCTTGACTGGCCAAGTGAACGCGAATTTGGTGGGTGCGCCCCGTCTTGATGGTCACTTCGAGCAAGGTATAGGGGCCCACCGTGCGCGCCACACGCACCAACGTGATGGAGCGCATGCCGTTGGGATCATCCTTGTCTACCACTTTGACGCGGCGTTCGCCCTCGCCTATTCCACCATTTGCCCCATTCTGGATGGTGTACTTCATCAAAGGCGTGTCAATCACCTTCTTGTTGGACGGCCACAAGCCCAGCACCAAAGCCAAATAGGTCTTGCCCGTTTCGCGGTCGCGAAACTGGTCTTGCAGGTTTTTAAGGGCGCTGCGCTTTTTGGCCACCAGCAGCACGCCCGAGGTTTCGCGGTCGAGACGGTGCACCAACTCTAGGTTGGCCAAGGCGGGGCGGGCTCTGCGCAATTGTTCGATCACACCAAAGCTCACACCGCTGCCGCCATGCACAGCCACGCCAGCGGGCTTGTCGATCGCCATCATGGACTCGTCCTCCATGAGGACGGGAAATTCACGGGCTGGCGCGGGTGCGTCAGCCCTGGCCTGAACTTGGGCAGACACACGCACAGGCGGCAAACGCACCAAATCGCCCGCCTCCACGCGCTGTTCGGCCGAGGCGCGGCCTTTGTTGACCCGCACCTCGCCAGAACGAATGATGCGGTAGACATGGGTTTTCGGCACGCCCTTGAGGTGGCGCATGAGGAAGTTGTCCAGGCGTTGACCCGCCGAGTCTTCGTCGACCGTGAGTGTTTTGACAGAAGGGGCGGGGGTTGGGGACAAAGCCCCTATAATGTGATTCACCAGCGTTTTGCTCTAAGTGCTTGATTTAACAGAGATTAGACCATGTACTGACGAACGCGGTAAGGTCGATGCCCCTTTTGTGCCCGAGACGCAGACCCCGTACCCAAGAGACGGTGTGGCACTCGCCCCAAAAGTTGAGCCGACGCTCAGAAAACACTGAAACGGAATACCCCAAGTTATGGAGGCTCTTTTTGAAAAGCCTTCATGACGGATCACTGCGAGAAGCAAAAACGATGGTTGTGGCAATGTTGATGTTGATGGAACTCTGCACAGAGTGGCTTTTGCCACCGACTGTGTGCAGCGTTGCGCGTCGCACCAATGCCCGCTGGACCAGCCCTGTCTCCCCTGCACCGGCTCATCAAGCCACGCACTCGACAACAGGACAACCGCGACTTCTTGCCCTTATCCACGCGCCCACCCACCGTCCCCTGCGCTGATCTCACATTGATTAGCGTGGAGGCGACGGTCTCAGCGGCAATTCCCTTCGTTCTCTGACGTCACTCAGGCATCGTTGGCACGTAATGGGCCTGTGATGATTTGACACGTGAAGGAACCGCATCATGAAACGGATGCTCATCAATGCAACCCAGTCGGAAGAACGCCGCCTGGCCATCGTCGACGGCCAAAAGCTGCTTGACTATGAAATCG
>JACCEA012495415.1_pt1 | contig 14897 bp, 21 predicted proteins | sample 7449851 | NCBI WGS metagenome assembly JACCEA01 (sample SAMN15323453, study PRJNA562643) | freshwater metagenome | isolation source: river surface water | place: USA:Blue River Watershed | collected 2017-08-18 | reverse complement strand
TACTGGGCCAGGTACAAAGATGTACTGGGCTAGTGGTAAATGGGATGGCGGCATCATTGGCGGTGAAAGTGATTTATATATAAATGATAAAATCAGTTTAGCTGGCGCGCACAAGGCTCTTCGTTATGGTATCACGGTGCATATTAATGATTCTGCTGTTGCTACATGGACGAATGGAAACATCACTTTGGCCAATGGAGCACGAGTGTTAGTAAGGGGTATATTTAATGTTACCAATTCGGATAGTAACACAACGATAGTAATTGGCGAGGCGCATTTACTTAAATCGTCATCTATCGTATCTCAAAATTTGATGATTGCTGAGCCAGGACGCAACTGGCAAAGTTATTTTGATCGTTTGATTGCATCGGAATTACGTCCAGCATGGTACACTAATCCTTTATGTGGTGATAAATGCTTATTAGTCAATGAACTCTACATCGAAGGACATGGGCAAATTGTTACGGATGCTGATTCCAATAGCCTTTTCTTGCTACCACTCAATATTGTTGGTACTAGCAAGTTCAATGTTGGGAAAAATGCAAAGGTTAATTTGGGTTCAGGAGGAATCTTCGGCAATGACGTTGTTGTGGATTTGAGCGTTGGTACAACTTTAGAGCTAAGTGGCGGTAGGATGAAAATGGAAGCCACATGTACAATTAAAGGTGCTGGCGAGCTCATTGTTACGGCTGGTTCCCACGATTTATCATTTTCTGTGGATGCCCATATCACCATTTCAGGTGGTACTCTAGTGTGGCCAGAAAGTAGAGGCACTCAAAAGACCATTACTTTTAATGGTGGACTTCTAATACAAGGCACCGGTCAACTTGAAGTGCAGCCTTTTTCCACAACAATTTTGGTCCACGATGAAGTCCGTTTAAAAGATGAAAGTATAATTCAATTTCCATTGATTGGGATTGCTGCTCAGGCAAGTCCTTTTGATCGCTCTGACGCTCCAGACACAAGTCCTAGAGGGAACCTGACAGCGACCGGAACTATGCGGTGGGAAGGCGGAACATTGAAGGGCAAAGCTGATTTCAACGCCCTGAAGGAATTATTCCTTGACGGGCAAAAAAAGTACATAAAGTCCTTGGCGAAGTTGGTGAATAAAGGTCATTGCGAATGGGGTAATGGTGACATCATTACTTCTGACAATGGTGATTTTCAGAATTTTGGAACCATTCAAATGCGGGATGGAGTTGCCGATTTTTTTTCCAGTATGATGTATAAAGGTTCTGAACTACCAGTCGATAATGGTGGGGACTATTTCGCTCTGGAATTTCATAGTTGGGACACTGACAATGGCGCGCTGGACTACAGTGAATACTTGCAGCTTAGAACCCGGTTTGTCTCTAGAGTCCCAAATGATTGGACTTTTGAAAGCCAGAAATAATGTGTATTTGCAATTGACACAAACTGGTTTGCAAATGACGCAGCCATACATCGTCCTTTATCTTCTTGTTCAAATCTATGATTTCATATGCCAATTATACATGCATGGTAGAAGCTGGATCTCCATATTTTGTATTACGATTATTAAGCTATCTTACGAAACGTTTAATTCATGCTCCCCTAGACTTTGAAAATAACTTGCTATGGATTCTTCAGTAGCTTGTTCCAGGGATGATGGATTCCATTGCGGCTTGTTGTCTCTCTCAATTAATACCGCTCTTATACCTTCTCTGAAATCATGATTCTGCATGCATCTCATAATGATGCGGAACTCCTAATATGAGGAGTAAATTCAAGCTCAAATACAGAAAATTCATCATACCATTTTTAGACAACCTTGCAAGTCAAGTTTTTTTCCTTCTTCAAGTTGTTTTAGTGTAAGCTTTAAGCTGGTAGGGGACATTTTACGTAGCAACTGCAAAACCCAAAATACACATAAATTAATCATAAAGGAAAAACAAATACGCAAAAAATGCACTTTGATTCACTTGCCTCCAAAGACTTTGATGCCCATGCGTTCCCTTCCCTGGCCTGTATCTCAAGTGCCGCAACCATGTCCTCTATAGATTGCACAGATTCACCAAAGCATTTACTGAAAAAATAGATGATTTAGATTAGCCACTGTCGTTGTCAATTACATTACCCTATCGTTTCGCTATGTTGTGCAATAATTGACTGTGTTGCATCAGGACGAACACTTGTACTCTGGAAACGATCCAAAATGGACTTAATAGATTTCCTCGACTCTGCAGGATCTCGAGGCAGATCAGTCAAAGCATTTTCAAGATCATGCAGTTTGTCGCTGCGAAAAAAAAAAAGCAACGCAAACAAAGCGCAGAAAATGATAAGAAAGTATATTGGCAAAACAAAAATTCTATCATCAACCTGTTAACGAAGTGGGTAGCAATTCCTGTGTGCAATAAGTCTGCAGCATTAAGACGGCAACCAGTGAGACCTAAGTAATAATATTAAAAAGTAGTTAAAATGAGCCAAATGTATGTTATCGTACCGATGTAATTTCCATATCCATCTTCAAGATGAGGCAACCATGCGCTACTTCCAACATCCGGAAACAAACCAATCGCAGTCTCCGGCATAGCAAATAAGCTTTTCTCAGTAGCAACACGGAACTCACCAAGCACTGATATACCAACACCACCACCCATGACAATGCCATCCCACAGAGAAATTTGAGGAACAATTGAGGTGCCCAACAAATAATTCATAATATATTCATGTCTGAAGAAATCGGTGTGCAAAAATCCTGGTTGACCCGTGCCAATACGAATTCCATTCTTGGAGCATTCGCCTAACTCAGTGTAGATCGCACGGACATCTCCTCCAGCACAAAACGCTTTGCCTCCTGCACCTTTTACAATGAAAGCTGCCACATCAGAACCTTCTCCATTGATATCATTTTTCAACAATGCCTTCATCTGATGACACATATCCAAACTTAATGCGTTCAATGCTTTTGGCCTATTCAATTCAATGGTCAATAGGGAATTCCTCTTTGTAATTATTAGCGGCGAATCTGATGAGGAAAAACTGCGTTTGGTGGCGATGTTGCTGCTGCGACCAATCTTGGAAAATAATTTCTGCATCAGCATTTCTTTCAACAAAAATGATCCAGGATGAATTCCTTTATTGCAAAAATAAAAAGATGTATTGTAGGGTTATTATATTAGTGAATTGGAATAATTATGTATTACAACTTAGGCGGTGTTCTTGGTGTAGATGTGCGTCACCCCCCTCAATAGGCTGGGGGCAGCATTTGTTAGGATGGGCTATAGATAAAATGGCTAAAGGTAATTGATCCTTTTAGGAGATGGCAGCAATGTGGCTGGCCTAACAAAAGTATTTCACAAAAAGACAAATAGGGTTAATTACCGTGAGCCGTTTCGGCTGTGCAAAAGTGTGTCAACCCAATAATACAATTTTTTATTAATATTACTGTATTGTATATTTCTGGAAACGGTGCCTATCTTATCGATGTATTTTGTGTAACAATAAAACGTTGCTCACACATGACAAAAAATGGATCGCGGACGCGCTGGTGGATTCATCACTGACAATAATTATGTCATGGTAAAATTTAACGAAAAGAAACGGAAAGAGCACTTGCATCGATTAAATAAAATAAAAAATCGTAAACCTGGGAGTTCTATTACGTTAGATAATACCCCACCTGTTATTGTGAAAGCAGCTTTAAGCAACCCTCGAAAGGCTGCTTTGAAAGAAACTTTCAATTTTGTTACCGGACAAGAAAACAAGTAATTTAAGCGTTACTGTTGTACGGATTCATATCTTAAATTGTTTCTTAGATCCCTATTGAAACGAATCAGCTCCATCCTTGTAGCTCCTCCTAAAATTACTGATAAGGAATATCAAGAGATGAAAAAGCTGTGTGTGTCAACAACAAAAGGTATCAGTAAAATGCTCTTACTCGACATTGTGTTGAAGTTCTACTGCTCGCAGGAGTTAAAAACATTTTCGAAGAGAGAATCGTGCAAAAGAAAAATCAGCAGTTTTTTGAAAATCTTAAGAAGACAAAGCCATATTACAATGCAAAAACTTGGGAGGATGACTACAAAAAGCAGGTACTACGGGCTTAATGATCAACTCACTTTCATGACTAATTGAGGTTGTTCTAGTTATTTAATCAAAAGTTCATGCGACAAGTAAAATATAAGCGACCACCTGATTTTGTAGATCCGTTGGCTGCGGATCCCTCCGTATCGACTGAACCACCTCGCCCCCGCATTAGAATTTTGAAGCCTCTCAAAGTGAAGTCCACAGCATCACATGTGGATAGAGTACGTGCACAAAAATCGAGAAATCGCAAAGTAGAATCCCCAGGAAATTTATCGACCAGTGATGATGATCAATATGGTGCAGACAACGACTTTTTAGATGCTGAAGAGCAACAGAATTTTGAAATTCAAGTATTTGAAGGAAACGACGAATATGACCACGACTCGTTCTATCAAGAGGGAGAAAATGGAATCATTCCAAATGAGTCTCGTCTCCCATTGTCAACGGTTGCTCGTCCTATAAGAGTTCTTAAAGAAGGATTTGATGGTGGTGCCACCGAATTTAATGATGACCCTCCTTACTGTGTTGACGCTATGGTAGAATGTGTCCTTGTTAATAATCAATACATTGTTTTGGGTGTCGTCGCAAATGATGGAAAATCTGTAATACAATGTGAAGCTGAGCTTAAAGCATCTGATTTGAGTTTACTCTCGGATTCCGTTTATGATGATCAAATAGACCCTGATACTATAGCGGAATTAGCTACACAAATGGTGGAAAATGTGGAAATGAAAATCGATAAAACTGGGGTCTCCAGATTAGTTTTAAATCTCGTCAGTGAAGGAGATGATGGAGATAGCAAGTTTGATTCTATCAATGGTGATTGGGAATCGGCGTTCTCCTCGGTTGCTGCAGCATCAGCAGCTTGTGCTACCGAGGAAGAACTGCAAGATATGTTGTTACCAGGTATTCCATGATTTATGTTTGAAGGTATTTCCTAACACAATTTTCAGATCGAAGTATATTAGTTCATTCATGTGGTATATTAATTCCAGTAACTTTTATCGTTCATCCTGGGATGCAAGGCATTGGTAATATAATGGCACTAATTGATATTGCAAAGAAAAGTTCAAAAGTTGAAAACATATATGCTTTGCTCAAGATATACAGCACTCCGGATGATCAGGTGCGCTAAATTATCCAAATGTTTGAAACGCTTGTAATGTCTGTGTTGTTAGTTGCTGGTTAAAGCGCTTTTTGTGAACAACACTCGGAGCCAATTTAAGCGGGGTGCTAAAGTCTCTCCTGCTGTTCCATCAGGTTTGGTGCTTACATTATCTACTCCTTTACCAAGCATTATTCAGGCGGATCCTGACATGATCACGTCATTTGCTGAAAATTTATCCAAAAACATTAAGGTGGAACATGATAGTAAAAGTGGTGATAATATTTTGGTGACGAGTCCATGATAAATTATATATTGTATGCATGGTAACAATTATTTAAAATGAACCTTACTTCATATCGTTTTGACCAGTTTGGTTGCTTGAAAAAATATTCTCTTCATTCTTCAAATTTTTAACCAAGTTATCAATGGTTCGCAAACAATTGCATTACGTATGCATGCTATTAAGAATTTAAGCGTATAAAAAGGAGAATTGAAGTCGAGTTAATAATGCATGGTACATAACTCACGATATTAAATGTATCGTGATAAACCTCTCTAATACATAGAAAACAAGTATATTATGATTTTACTAGGTCTTAGAACAAAAGTGTTGGTAGCTACTTGGTATATAATATATACCATATACAATAAAATACTCACCGTCATTTTCAATTGTGGATTCCATTTGGATTGTATTTTGTTCTCTTCCATTAGTTCAGCAGTGTTTCACTGATTCTATTGCAACAATCATGTCTGAAGACACACAACTTCAAAATTTAGACCGTCTGTTGAAAAATTGGGCAAACAACATCACTGAAGCAACAAAAGAGATAATTTCATCAGCCATACAAGGGAAAAATCAAGATAATTTTAATTCATATAATGGAAGCAATGTTCAAATCTTTGATGACATTCGAGATCGACAGTCCAGAGTGATCAGCGTGAGTATTGGGGATGGGGTTGAATGCTTTTCTATTCCTAACTTTCCAATTTATTCAGACTATTCAAGAGGCACATAATCGACAGCTTGAGTTACTTAAAGCTGCGATTGCTGAGGAAAGAAAAGAATTTTCGAGGGCCCAGTTGGTAAGAAGTTGTTGACTACATCTTTGCATCGCATATTTTGACAATACGTTAGGTGTTTGAGCAAAGTTTACGAACAAAATATGAACATTCCATAGAAGCCTTAAGAGAAACAGTTCAATCAGAACTTGATTCCCGCATGATACGCACTCTAAAAAATTTGGAACATCAAGCAAAATTAGAAGGCGAGCGTGCGAAACAAGCGCATGATTTTGAATATGAAGTTGAAAACAGACTGACTGCTCGTTTGAAGGCCATGATTTCAGATTTACGCAAATCATGGGAAGAAGAAGAAACTTCACGCATTCGTCAAACGGAAGAAAAGCTCCGCAGTAACTATAATATTGTTCTGGAACATATGGAAGCTCAGCTCAGAATGGCACTTCAATTGCAAGAAGATGCAGATGAAAAATGGCTGGAGGAGTTGGATCACCGAAACAAAAAACAATTAGAGTCGATTCGCATGTTTGAAGAAAAATGCCGAAAGCTTTATGAAACCAGATTGATCGATTATGCTGAAAAAACTTCTTCACAAATAGCATCCTATGAAGATAAATTGCTGGAGGTAAGTTATTCCTTGTGATTGAAAGTCCTTCTGGATGGTTCATTATTGGTCATTTTTGCCGTTCAGGTTGGGAGCGTACTTGCATCAGAAAAAAATCAATTTGAAAGCAGATTAAGACGCATAAAATTAGCCTGCAGTCGATGGAAGATTGCTTACCAATCAGATATTCATTGCAGGTACCGTGAGATGACAGCTAGTTTGGAAAATCGATACGGAACGTAAGTTTGTTTTGTCAGTGATCTTACAATCAATATTGCCCGTCGTAATTTGTTTTTTTTTCCTGCAGAGAGATAACAAGTTTGCTGAGCGAGATAAAGGAATTAAAAGTGAATTTGAGTGAGTCGCAAAGAACTATTGATTTGAAAGAGCGAGAAATAAAGAAGACTCAAGAAATGGTGATTGTTTTTTTGTTTGATTGGTCGATTGAGATATTAATTGTTTGTACTGGTCTTAGTATTCTGCTGGTAGAAATGCCAGCACCATGGCAGCAGTGCAAGTGAGAAACGATTTGGCAATGAAGTGGGAAGAATTAAAAATACCCCCTGCTGAACGAATTGAAACTCTTACTGCGTTGTTGGATACGGCACAGGTTACACCGGAGCTCTTGGCGCTATACGAAGCAATCAACACCAAACTTACTGCTCGCCAACCAATATCACAGGTAAATTGTTGCATGCAGAGTTGTGGACTGTTTATAATAGCAACCAACGTCAGCTGTTGAATAGGAAGCAGTTTATAGAATATAAACTGAAACTCGCTACCAAAGCTTCGACTGACAGTGCACCTGGTTCACTACAGTCTTCAGAAAAGGCTCAGCTCATTACGGAATTGACTGAGGTGAAAAGTAATTTGGAGAAGCTTTTGCGACAATATGAAAAAGATTTTGGTGAACATTTTAATGTTGGAAACATCGCAAGTGCTGTTTCCACAACATCGGCTGTGGTGCAACCTGTTGCGATGGAACAAGCAAAAGCGAATACCATCGTTGCAATGGCATCAACTACAACGAACCCAGTAGTTTCCAATACTCCTCAAAAATCCAATCCCGTGACCAACATAGCTGTTCCATCTGACAGCACCACAACACAAGATCAACCGCCACAAATAAATGCAACAGTTCAAAGTAGAGTGAATGCATTTGCTTCAAAAGCACCAGCTGTTGATAATCGTATCGCTCAACGGAGAAATTTTCAAAATCATTAATGCTATGTGGTTCAAAAGGTTTATCTCGTTATCGTAAGAAGGATTGTTATGCGAAAAAAGATAAATAGTAAAATTAAAGTGTATTGTGTTCTTATCTCTACTTTCCAATCGGATCTAAATTTCGTAATGCTCGTCGAGCCTGTTGGGAAATTCGATCGTTAGGATAATTTGCCAAATGCTCCAAGTATTTTGCTGCTCCGAGTAGAGCGATTGCACTCTTGTTCATGGCTATCGAATAAAACAATAAGGATAATTGTCCATTATATTTTAATGACTCACGATTGACAGATAAGTTCCGAAGTGCACGAGAACATTGAGTTGCTAGCTCTTCAAGTTGAGTAAGCTCTTTATCCGTCTTACTGGTGCCATATCCTGTTAAATTTTCTGCAGCAATTGCTGCACCATTAATTATGGGCTGCAATCCATTGACCCTTACAATTTCTACTTCATTGTTATCTGTAAAGAAATTGGGAATGACGAAGAAACCATTTCGCATGAAAAGTGTTACCGTTCACTGCAAGATTGGCAAGGGCTGCAATGGCCTCAATCTTTACTCCCAATGCTTTGGAACTGGCGAGAGAAACTAGTTTCGGAATACCACCGCAATCTGCAATTTTCGCCTTGTTTTCATTGTTAACGCCTAAATTTGCCAATGCCTTTGAAGACTGGCGCTGAATTAACTCGCTACTACTATCGAGCAGACTAATAAGACACTCTACTGCCCCTTCTTCAGCCATAAGTCGTTGGTTTTCAGCTGAAAAATAAAAAAGAATACTTTTATAAACGAGATTTACTATCCCATCAAAACTGACCATTCACAGACAAGTTCGCCAGAGCATGAGCTGCTAATCTTTGAACTTCTTGATCAACAGATTTTGTCAATGGGACCAACAATTTTAGACCACCATATTGTACAATTTGCACTTGTCGTGCTGGTTTCACAGCTTCGTTTGCTAATTTCTCCGCTACTTCACGCTGCAATTGAACCTCTGCACTTTCAGCATATACTATCAACCTGCTTAAGTTGACTTGCAATGACCGAATGAATTCACTATCTATACGGAGAAAGTCTAGTGGTCATATGAGAGGGTAAACGTTACTGTGTACCACCACCTTGTTCATCATCATTTTCTTCGATTTCAAATTCACTTTTTTTGGATGGTTTTGACCCAAAAAGTTTGAACATACTGGAACAGAAAGAAAGGCAAATAGTTAGACTTCAAGAAAATGGATAGTTTGAATAGTGGAGACAAGGAAATTATTGATTCTATATTGCTCACAATACAGCAATGAATCGGTCTGCTCCATATATATCAATCGGCTATGTCTTAAAGCACTGATAGTATTTTCGAATTCCAAATTTGTGTACAATAGTCAATTCACTTAATTAAAACAATATAGAAAATTCTAAATTTATGTGAAGGTTTCTCTAATCAATAGGCAAATTAACCATTGCAGTTCACAACTCACAACGTAGACTGAACTTTGTTGAGATAAATGTTTCGAGATGCCATAGCATTTAAAACTTCAGCGTATGACCAAGTTAAGTTTTCAGCACTGCATTGAACACCAGTATTCTTATCCAATTGCTCATCCAAATGGAAATTGTCAGATTGCACGTGTGTACGTAGACGTAACAAAACCCCATCCCCTTGTGCAGCAAAAATAGCAGCAAGATTATTTTGATCGGTGGGTAGATCTGAATTGCTATTGAAAGCCAATTTCCAAGATGACAGAGCGTCAGCGGAGGGGATACCGTGATCCAAAATGAAGGAAGCTCCACGGTAAAATAAATTTGCGAGAGCAGCAGTAGACAAAATCCAAGGGTTACCACCAGCATAAGTATCCTAAAATAAAAACGGATGAAAAAGTATTCAATGAATGGTTCAAAATCATAGGCTCACATGTTGATATCTTCCGTATAAAACTCCAGGAATATTGTTTGAAGTATCTGCAATATTGATAGAGTACTCAGAACAAAACAATGTATTATAAGCCACAACCGTATTAGCAACCTCCAAGCTGGTCGGAGCAAAAAGATTGTCCGATTCGTCATAAGCATCGTTGAAACCGACAATGACAGCTGAATCTTGAGGACGAGATAATGACTCCAAAACATATTTTCCATTGTAATGATACGAATATAGGGTACTATTGATGGACTTCATAGTGTCGAGATAAATCTGTGCAGTTGTGGCATCGCCCATTTGGTTTGCAAATGCAGCACCAACAATCATAGCCTTTTTCATAGTAACTCTGTTCCAGAAAAAGTCTGTATCACGGATTTCTTCCCACAAATCACAAGTGCTGGTTGCGAAATTATTGACAATATAATCCAAATCATATTTTATCGCGCCACCATGTAGATTAGCATTGCTTCCCGTCCACAAGTTTTGCTTGACGTATGACATCTCACCCGCGTTAATTAAATTTTGAGCGGCCATGATTAAAGTGTAGGCTCTGGAAAACGAGGTTCTCAATTTTATTCGCAAGCTAATAGATTATCATGAATACCTCAATCCTGGTCCATCATTTTGAGGTCTACACCAGGCACCAGGGAAAACCTCACCATTTGGAAGCATGAACTTTGGTTCTGTGCGAATATCAATTCCATTTGGGTCAGCCTCATTTTGGTTGTGAATAACCCATTGAATGTAAGACTTAACAATGCTCTCAATGTCTGTAAAACTTCCCGGATTAGTCTCTTGAAGACATCGCATGGTCAGGGCACCATCCCGCATCCAATGGTAATAATATGATCCTCCTGGAGTGTCGTAGTCCGGAGCCGCAACTATTCCACCCTTCCCGTCAATATTAATATTTTGCATAAAATAACTGCGCATTGTTTGAACTTCAGTTGTACTGAACGGTTCACTTAACGTAGACTACAAGAAAGTTAATGGATGGCTTTACAAATATATTTCAACGCACCTGATACTTAAAACATGTTGGATTATATCCCGACTGATAAAAGCACCACGGGACATTGCTGGCAGTGGAGGAAGCCCAGCAACAACCTTTCGATTCGCATTGTGCTTGAGAAATACCAAAATATCCACAATCAATGCGGTCATTATCAGCCACCGTGCAACTACCCGAATTATGCAAATTACCGCGTAATGCAGTTCCAGCAACAAAAGCAAAGACCCCACAGATGATCACCACCGCAAAAATTAACATAGCTTCTGTTGCGCTAAATAAACTTCAATATTACCAATTGCATAATAATAAAAAAATAATGGGAAAAGGCCTATATATAATGTTGGTAGGAGATCTTGTCGTTTGCAAATAAAATGAGACTCGATTTCTCAAAAACTTTGGCCAAAAAACGCGTTTAAAAACTCCAATAAACATCCCTAATACATAGAAACAAATTGTATTAATGGTTTCCTAGGTCTTCGAAAAAGCGTTTATTTTACCCCAAAAACTGAGTTTTTGAAGGGTCGAGTCTCATTTTATTTGCAAACGACAATATCTAGGCTGTCTAAAAAGTCACACCAATTCTAAAAAGTCACACCACCCTATTTTTGTACATATATACCATTCTCAGAGCTTTGACAATGTAACTTGCAAAATTTTGCACGAATTTTCTCTCGGTGATTGAAAATTATTGTAATCATTTGAAAAAAAACAATTTTTGACGCTATTTTACCAGGTATGATGATCAATTTCTTGAGTGCAATAAGCTTATGGTGATGCATGGGTCTTGTTGGATTTTTTTTCCTGTTTGGTTTGCCTCAGAACTTGCAACTTTTGTGCACCGCGACCACGGCGAAGATGTTCGTGTGCTACTGGACAATAGTTGCACGGCCACCGATTAAGGATTTATGATATGCAAGTTTGATTATGGTTATTGAGATGGTAAGGAAAAATAGTTGCGGATTCATTCGTTTGAAACTGGCTGTTTTTTTATGTTTTAATGAAATTCTACACTTGATAACTATGTAGTGGTTATTTCTAAAGGACGATTTATGCTTGAGCGTTGTGCTGATGGCTGTTCAAAGCAAGCATAAATTGATCAAAAGCAAAAGAAGAGTATAACATATACACACTTGTAGTTGGAACAAACATGACATAAATTGGATGATATAATATGAAGAGGAAAAGAGAATGAACAACGACAAGAAATATGAAGGATCAACGAGAGTTCTACTAACCTTGTGGGGGATTATTATCCCGATTCGAATTAACTAAGGCAGCGTTGCGTATTTGAATAGCTGCTTCACGCATAGTTTTGTGGCGCAAACATGCTGGGATATGTTTGGTCAATCGACCTTGGCAAGTCTTTTTTGCACAGTACCATCTTAGGCATCCGGCAACTGGACATCCTCTCCAACCATCGTCCGCTGCGGGTTGAGGATTGAAGGCTCGAAAGTTATTGCAATCAGCATCACAGGGTCGATAGCAACCATGATGAAGCGGATCGTAGGGTTGAATCAATGGAGGATTGTCGCGAACTACTTGGGGAATAGATGCTCCGACTGTTCGATTCAATGCCGTGATTTGACGTTGTCTGGCAACTTCTGCTCTAGCGAGTTCTTCTGCACGGCGCTTTTCAGTTACATGATCTTTAAAATACCACAAACTTCGTTGGCATATCAGTCCACGTGATGACATGTTTTCTATCAAAGTGTACATGCGGTCTTTCAGAATGTGGTCATGATCAGCATCATGTTCAAACAATCCCTTAAGTGCTTCTTTGATATCTTCATCATCTATCATCCCATGCAATCTCGCCTTCTCGATCAAGTCAGGTAATATATCCAAAATGTCATTGATATCTCTTTGGGATACATCATGTAACGGCGTGCAATTGCGCAGTATTTGCTCTGCATCTGGTGTGCAGATACCACTACTATCCCAACCAGATTTAATGTTGGAACGAGTGAATGCTTTTGATAGAATATTTGGTAGCTGACGGAAGAAGTTAAGAAAGCACTTTCTTGAAGCAGATTCCATATGATTGGCAATCATAATTCTCTCAACAACAGAAATATAAGGAGGGTCCTGAGAAGGATGTTGTACAAAATTGGCATATTCTGGGGAATGAACGTAAGAGTGAATAATGGCATGGGAGCGCATCTTGTCATTTGGTTGGTATTGCAAACTACCTCCAGCAGGTAATTTTTGCATTTCGATCTTGTTTTCAATGACAATTTCCTTCGTCTTGGCACTAAAGGTTGCTTCGTTTTGCGCAAACTCGCCGTCATACGCCAGACACATTGGTGGCAAATCTTCATCACTGGGTATCACTCTGGTGTCATGTGACCCCCATTGGATAGTGGTTTGGACCATACCATTTATCACAGGTATGGTACCTCCAACTTTGAGCTTCAAATCATTTGCTCGTACGTCTATAATAGTAGGAATAATGATGTGTTGCAGTGTAAACTCGAAGACTGCAACGTCAAGCTTCTGTTGTTGAGGATTGTTTGATTCTTCTATGTCAAAGGCCAGGTCGTCCCATTCGGATGTTTCATCAGGAACTTGACCTTGACTCATATCTCCTGCGGTGGAATTGTTGGTATTGAGCAAACCATTTGGGAGCGTAAGTTCAGTTACGCTGTCAAGTCCATGAACAATGGTTGGTTCTGTTGCGCTTGCGGTAATTGTCACAGAATTCTGATTATAATGCAGGTAAATATTAATTTAATATGTATCAGAAGTATTTAGGAGTAATCATGATAATTTAACTTACCAGACCGTTGGCATTGTTACGTTGTCTTGTTGTCGTATACCTCTTAAGTTTGGTATGAAAATAACCCATGTCTGATACCCTCCATCATTTGATAAATGTTGAAACAATACGTTTTTGATATTCCTGTCGCGAATCATGATGACTGCGGCAAGTAACCAATAGTCCGCTGATGTTAAGTATAACTGCTTAATACCTCTCCTCTTCTCATTCGATACTGTAGAGGATGCCTTAGATACGCTCAACTTCAACTCTTGCAAAGTCTTCCTTGCACTATCTGACATATATATTGGTCGATTTTCCTCTTCACCAATAATTGCTGAAACGGAATCAAAATTGAAGTAGTATCGAGGCTTGATTCTCAATTCAGTTCCCATATTGCATAATGGTATTCTTAGGTTTTGGATGGCAAAGGTGACAGATATCATCCACAAGAGCTTGGAGACGTCTCTCTGTTCGAACGATAGCCTCGTAATCTGGCTTCAGTTTCAACTCATCTATATCAAACAGACCATGTAATGTTAGATCAATTAGGATAACATACAGCTTAGAAATATACCTATGATATTGTAAACAGTTGCCCTACAAGCCAATTTACAAACAAAATCGTTCCCACCAAGTCGAACCGCTGTTAGTTTCTGCAGGTGATGAATTTCATTGACAATATCCTTGAATGACTTGGCATCTCCTCTTAGACCATTGTCATCAACCCAGCGCTTCAGACTGACTTTGTCAATTTCAGATATGGCACAAGTCCTCCCCATTTTTGGTTTAGAATCGGTGTCCACTTCAGCTTTGCGCTTAAACATCCTGGTCCTTTCTTATTAGCTATTGATGAGGTGAATGAATGGTAATAAACTTACCATCGAACAGCATCTCTGGATACTCCAGTTAAATCGACGATTTCCTGAATGTTATTATTGAAATCGCCAGATTCAACCAATTCGCGCGCAGCCAATCTGGAATCTTGTTCAACTTGGTCAATTTCCTGATCAGGATCGGCCATCTTAGCTGATTCCTAAGTGTTTTGAACAAGATAGAGTGAAAATAGTGAAATAAACATTTTTTAAAGGTTGAATTGATGGTGAAAATGCAAAATTTTGCAAGTTACATTGTCAAAGCTCTGAGAATGGTATATATGTACAAAAATAGGGTGGTGTGACTTTTTAGAATTGGTGTGACTTTTTAGACAGCCT
>JACCEA011913655.1_pt1 | contig 14909 bp, 28 predicted proteins | sample 7449851 | NCBI WGS metagenome assembly JACCEA01 (sample SAMN15323453, study PRJNA562643) | freshwater metagenome | isolation source: river surface water | place: USA:Blue River Watershed | collected 2017-08-18 | reverse complement strand
TATTAACCAACTTGGTGTGCCGGAGTCATAGTCTGCTGTGGTTCCTCGGGCGCTGGCCAATCGCAACAGTGTGTGAGCGTAGGCATTGGACAGTGCAATATCACCCAACAGCCAGCTGACACGTGTGGGTGGCGTTTCGCAAATAACCACTGCACGTGGTTGAGCTATGCGCTGATGATTCATCATCAGCCACACAGTGTTGAGATCCAAAGCATGACCAGGCATGCCGAGATTAACCAGCGTTAGTCCTAGCTGACTTGAAACTTTGTGACCCCATGTTTGATGTAGATGCAGTCCAGTGCCGTAGGTAAAACTACAGCCCAATACAATTAAGCTGGGTTCAGGTATGTCATACTCACGGCAACCTTCACTGCGCCAGCCCTCGCTGTTGAGTTCATATACTATGGGATTGTCAATCCAACCCGCTTGTTGCAGTCGAGCATGTTGAATGGGATCACGTAGATTCTGATCATACTCAGTGCGATTGTCGCTGCCGCACCAATTCATACGCACAGGCATGGGATCAAGTGTGGGATCTATTTCGCTGAGGGCGATGTTATTAAACCAAACGCCACTGCTTACCGCATGACTCAAGGGTATAAACTCAGCGGGGGGCAGACCCGCTGCCTGTGAGCTGTTCAGAGTACTCTGAAGGTACTGTGTGTAGTCTGAGGGTGTGGGGTAGAGCTCCATGCAGCTATTTATAGAGCGAGGCCGCTATTACACAGTATATAGCGGCGAAGCCGCCTCCGCGCCCGAGTGGGTTCTACAGTCGCCGCCACACAGTCATAGTGCTGTTTGCTTTGGTCTTATAAAAGTCATCACAGTTATCCAGCACAGGATGCGTTATACTGCTTAGGCCGGCATAGCCTAGATTACGCATACTCGCAGTCATAACCGGAGCAGTCAAAGAACAGTTGTAGCCCGCAGTGCGCCACGCTTTAGCATATCTACTGCCGGGTATGTTAAGAGGTTCTTCGGCATAGTGCGCTGTTAGTCCCTCATATAAAAACGTTTCGGTAATTATATATTCGGGATTCACGTTGTTGGCTATTAGTTCCAGCAAGTACAAAGGACTGTGCAGGTGATACAGCACACCGCACAGCAGTACCACATCATAGTGTTTGACTGTGCGGAGATAGTGATACACATCTTCAACTATCACAGTATAGTCAAACTTTTGCGCCAACAGTGCTGCCGCGTCACTGTTAGGCTCCAACAGTGTCACAGTCTGTGGACCATAACTCTCCAGCACAGTGGTATGCTGGCCCCAAAAGGGTCCAATCTCTAGCACACTGCGATCCTGCGCCACTGCAAACAGCGGACGTACACTTTGCTGATACTGTGATAGATTCACGCTGCACCCTTCCAAGTCATGGTAAAGAACGCTGCATCTGCACTGGATTCAAACCGATACACTGCTAGTTCATCCGCAACAGGACTAAACTCGTGTATGTCACACACAGTTACGCCACGATAGCTGGCACAGCAATCTCGTGCCCAACGATCCGCGGCAGCAAAGTTCTTACAATCACTATCATCTAAATATACTTCAATCACCAAAAATCACCTTTACAGCTAAATTTCATTTTTCTGGGCTGCGGTATTTCGCGCTGGCCCGACTTTTAACCACCTGTGCAAAATAACCTCCTACCCCAAGCAAATAACTGATATATACACTATATGAACACACTATTAAGCATCATACTAATAACCATGGGCATAGCCACAGTCATAGTATACTTACGCCGTGATCCTAGTCAAGATGCGGCTAAACAGAACGCATTCATTGACAGTATCACAGTGGGATTACGTGACACTAAACAATAACAGCACGTTGACTGCCCAACGGCTCGCCATATAGCTTTACACCCCTAGCACGTACTAGATCCGCAGTGGCTTGCGGACTAGCTGCCCACATATCACGCCAATCCTGCTCTGTGATACACTGATCACAGTCTATAGCGTATACTTCATAGAAACGTTGAGCATTAAAGCGAGCTCGCATGAGTATAGCATTATATATGCTATTAAGAGGACTTGGCGTGGGATTCTTGCCCTGTAGTACACTAAATGCATTAACAGTATCCCAATCCTCATATTGAGTAATAGGGATAACTGCTTCTACCCCAGTACAGTCCCAACTCATTAAGAAAGCATTAGTAGTCATAGTTAATCCTTAACAGTACCGCTCATAGCTAGTACGAAGAACCCTGCATTAGCGGGCGACATTGTAACAAACGTTTGCTCGGGCCAATTGAGCATGGTCACCCCCCAATGATGTCCTAGAAAGCGATTTACAGTGGCAATATTAATACCCCGTAGCTTATAGTTATAGTGAGTTAAGAACCAACGTTCAAAGTTCTTAAACTGACTATCAGTAAGTGTGATTTTAGTTAATTGCATAGTGTATACTTGTTATAGCGTAAAAGAAGGTTCTGTGTGAAAATCTTGAATAACATAGTAAAAGAAGGTTCTGTGTGAAAATCTTGAAAAATTTTGATTCCGGTATAGCCCCCACCCCCCGGTATTTTCCACCTGTACAAAACAACCTCCTACCCCCTGGGTTTTTAAGTATTTGAAAAGTTTTGATTCTTTTCTTGATTAGTCACACACATGGTGTTGTACAGTTCTCTATAGTCGGGCCAACCCTGCTTGCCCGCAGTGTCCCGGTACAGCTTTACTTGTTCACAGTATACAGCTTCTTCGCGCACTGCATCTTCATAGTCCACACGGCCCGCTAGTCCGGCTAGTACTATAAAGATTATAAAACCAATGATGACCCAGTTCCAACGTATGGGTTCTTTGCTATACATTATGCATCTCCCACAGGTATAGGTGTCCACTGTTCATCTAGATCCGGGATCAATATTGATACCACATCTTCACGATTGTATGCACAGGTATCACTGTCTGACTGACGTAGCATGAGCAGTGTTTGCTCTACCAGTGTGTTCCACAGTGAGTCTTCTTCAATAGTCTCACCGTTCAGTGTGCCCACAATCTCATAGTCGCCATCGCTGCGCTGCCATGCAAATGTAATGTTATTGGGGTAATTACGCATTAGGCTATCTCCTCAAAGCCGAAGCTGTTGACCATATGCTTAACACCATTGGGATCAACAATGATATCACCCACGCTTACACTGTGCATACGAGCCAGTCGCGTAATTGATTCTTCAGGACCAATATTACCAATGTCGAACACACGGTTTAGGTTGTCAGCTTCGATAGTGCATACGGGCTCATAGTACTCAGCATACTCTGGCAGGTAGCCTTTACTGCCCTTAAACATAGTATCCATGTAAGCACGATACTGGGGGAACTCTGCTGCTCCACCCTCATGGCCTAGGCGGTTCACAGCACGGTAAACATCATCTGAGATCTGGATTTGAAGAACGGTGAACTGCATGGCTAACTCCTTATCAAACACTATATGTATATAATAGCATCATATACTCAGTTGTCAACCACTTTTGGGTATAATTTAAGGGGTGTTGTTAAATTGCAACAGTGAATTACATACGTGCTGTTACCCCTACATACAGCTTGCGGCGGGGGTCATAGCGTAGATCCAGCACAGCATTAGTGGGCAGGCGCACCCAAATGCGCTCACCTTCCACATCTATCACAGGGCATTCAATGCCCTTGCCCGTGGGTGCTGTTACACTAACAGTGCTGCCTTTAACGATCACGGTCGTACCCATCATCCCAATCGTCATCATCATCTTCTAGGTATTCGTCAGGACGCTTGCGATACTTTTGCTCACGACGGTCCTGTTGGCGCTGTTGTTCAACACGGTTGTATCGAAACGGCGAATCCTGGTCCCACAGTTCTCGATGGGTTCCAGGAGGTGTTTTAGGCTTCTTCATATTCCTACGACAAGCTAGTAAAAGGTCCGGGGGAGTCTAACTCCCCCGCCCTGGGGTCAATGATTAAGCATCAACCATGCTGGTAATAGCAGCAACATCCACACTGCGAGCCTGGGTCTTGTCAACCTTGGCCACAGCCCGGGGTGCAGCAACCTTGCTCTTGAACAGCTCAACTCCCTTGAACTGACTTTCTACGAACGCAGTAGCGTCCTGTCGGGTCATCGGGGTGGGCAGCTCAACTAGGTTAATGTCGGTGTGACCCGAGCTCTTCAGCACCGCAGTGCGCCGAGCAACTGTGCCCGTAGCAACACGCAACTTAACACGGCCATTAAGGTTGGAGTAACCAGCAATAGTAAACAACTTAGTAGACATAACAATTTCCTCATCACGTTACCGCTTGTTGAACGAGCCCAGCGGCCTAGCTCTTGGGCAAGATGCCCTCAACTCATATTATTAGTATAGCACCATTTACGCGGGTGTCAAGGCCTCTAGGGTCATTATTTTTCCCTGCCGATCATAGTACTCTACAGCGAAATCCTGTCGCTCACCCTGGGGCAGCATGGTCCAAACGCTGAGCTTGCGGCCGATATCCTGACGCATATAGCCATACTCACCGTTAAGGACTTCCTCACTAGCATGCCAAGCCCCATCACTGTATGAGCATACAGTAGGAGTCTCCCAGGGCTCGCATACAGTGCTGTCATCCTCAACTACGTTGAAGCCCAGAATGTACTCACGGGTCATGGGGTTCGAATACTCAATAAGCTGAGTAAGAGTAGGGATACCTTCCGCAGCAATGCGAGTTGCCTGAGCAGGGGTAATGTTAGCTACTATATAAGTAGATCCGCCCTTGAATTTCCAGTGGGGAGAATCCTCATCACCGTAGTTTTCGCAGTACTGAGTTTGAATTACCAGCTTCATATGTGTCCCTGTTTCCTTACCCTACATATGCAGTATAGCAGAAACATGCCCAATGTCAACCACTTTTAGAAGTAAATTTCCTCAGGGTCACAGGGCTGAACCTCATTGATATCCACAGTAAAGGTTTGCCCTATATCGCTACGATAGTATACTAGATCACCCTGTACACGTATAACACGCCCGTACAGCGTAATACCATAAAACTCAACCTTTATGGGGTCACCCTTGCGATACACTAGTTGCTTCTTCATGTTTACAGTATAGCACAGTATTGAGTACTGTCAACCACTGTTAACCCCATGATTTTGAAGGGTTTTCGGCGAAAATATTACACGGTTGACAAAGGTTTAAAGCGATGCTATAAAAGGCTTAATTTTGACACTTTCCTGGGCGGTCTGCTATACGGAAGGCGATAAAAAGATAATTTTCGTAATTATTCCGAAATTATTTTCCCACGATCTGCACACTATACGTAGCGTCTAACGCTTAATATCAGCACTACGTATAGTGTAATACTCTACAGTTTACTAGCGTATGCTAATAGTTCTAGTACATCGTTAGGTGTTTGATGACCTTGTACGTCATCATCTTTATACACCACAAAGTTACCCTCGGGGTCAATAAGAGCTGTTTCCGCAGTAAGTGCAGTCATAGGCTTATTCATATTAGCAATAAAGTCTAAACTATAGTTGCTACCGTAGTTGCCAGGACCAAACTGTACGCTTACAGTATATCCGTTCTCAAACTTAATTTGAAAACCTTTGTTATCATTAATGCGAAACATATATAATTCCTTTATTACTCTACGCCTTCACGTAGTCTTTTACTATGCGTTTCACTATTAGCATAAGGCCATATTGTATGTATAACGCTATGCTCAATATCCTTAATTTGTTGTGGTGTTAAATGATTTAAGTTCCATACAATAACAGTTAGCTTATAAGGGTCAACACGATATTGTACAGGATATTCAAGTATACCAGGCTCACACCACTTACGCTTAGTAGGATGCTTTACAGCTTTCCAGTGACTGGGGATAGGCCCCGCATCTTCTACAATATACTTGCGTACTGCTGCCTTCCAACCTTCTGGAAACTGCTTATAAGGTTCTACTTTAGGACTAGTATCCTTACCCTTTGCTCCGTATAGAGTTGCTAGGTCTACCGTAAGTTTAAGTATATGTGTATCCATACGCTTAGTAGCAATAAGTGTATTCTTGCTTTTTGCTAAGCCGAAATAAAAGTTCTTTTCAGGATAAATCCAGTACAACCCACGATGCATTCCAGCACGTTTATCTAAAATAGTTTCTACTGTGGTAGTATAGGGTTCAACCCATTCGATACCCAGTTGTTGAAACACTTGTTTGATTTGAGTGAGCTGAGTTTCTAGCATATGTATATAATAACATCTTATACCCTTTTGTCAAGCACTTTTGAGCACTTTTTTACCCTTATAAATCAAGCACTTAGCGGGGCAACTACACGCAAATACCCGTTTTTGCTTACAGTAATCTTATTGCTATAGCCCAGCAAGTTCAGGATAAACTCTAATTCCTTTGCAATTTTAGCAGGATCGTACACGCCCAAACACAGTCGACGCAAGCTGGGGTCTTGATGCTGATCTGTGTAGTTTTTGTACCAAGCCCTATTGCTGTTTAACTTGCGAACAATCTTTCTAATTTGTGTAGTATTTGCTAACATCTTGTCTTTCCCTGTTTCTTTACTATATGTATAGTATACTGGGATTTGGGTACGCTGTCTACTGTTATAACTCTAATAGAAACAATGACTTAGTGCGGGCTTTAGGGGTAGAATTGTGCTGGAAATTGCTAGAGTGGACTCGGGCGCTGACGCTCGCTTCGCTCGCTACTCGCAGTAGTGTAATACGGGACCGCCGTTTGAGGACTAGGCTCGTAGCTACTTGTAATCCCCATTTAACATGCCCTTGCGCTTGTGGCATAAACTGCATAGCTCATCTAGGTTGTTGGGATGATTGTTTAGGGGATTGCGATCCTTGTGATCTATTTCAGTTAGGCCTCGTGCCCAAGGATGTTTAGCATAGTTTATAGGGCAACGCCAACCCAAATGACTGTCACTGTTACTGCACACGCCTGTTCTAAATGGTGTTATGCCCTGGGGATAAACACCCTTGGTGTAGCCTATTCGATGACAGCTAACACACACAGGACGCCAACGACGGCCGCTGTGTGCCACGGGCTTGTCACAGCCATAGTTAGCACAAATAGGTCTATTTGGTTCAACATGTTTGCATATGTATTTCATGTGTACAGTGTATGACAGTGCGTATACGCTTGTCAACCACTGAATTTCGTTATAATTCAACAAGTTAAAAAAATAGCACCCGAAGGTGCTATTAGATTAATCCCAATATACTCGTTTACTGTGCATACGCTGTAGGTCTCGGGTATCTGCACATAGATACGCAAAAATTCTATACAGTTTAATAAACACGGCTAAAGCTCGCTTCATGCTTGCTCCTTTCTATTGTGCATAGAGCAGCATACAAGCTGGCCCAATAACGACTTAGGGGGAACTGCTCACTGAGCTTTTCAGCTAGGGTGAACTTGTCCATGTTAGGCCTTTGGAGTGAACTTCTTAACCCATTCGGTTGTGTTTTTTGCTGTTTCTTGAGTTTTACCCCAAGTGTAACCAGCCATTGCCATACCAAATGATTCAAAGTTACTAAGAGCAGCCTTGGTATATTCGGTTTGTGTTTCAACGAACTTATTCATATGACCAGCTAGTGCAGCATCGAATACTGTGCTGTCTACGAATTTCTTCTTGGCAGTTTGAACTGCGTCTACGGTTTGATTTAGATAATATGCTAACATTTTGGATTCCTTTCCTTAAGCGAATTGTTAGTTTTTACATTACTGAAAAAATAAAGCCCCATGTAAGAATAGCCATTGAGACTAGACCCACGCTGTGACCAATGCGGCTTGCAAGCACCGCTTTACTACTATGTGTCATGTTATTCTCCTCGTACTGACAGAGTAATTGTCCTGAATTTCAGCGACAATGTATTTATGCTGCGGTGCAATATAGTTGTATTTTTGTGGCTTAAAGAGGTAGCCAATGGTTAGCGTATCTAAATGGTTCAATTTCTGTGCCGTGCAGTATGTTAAACGCCACTGTGATGCGGTCGCCGGGTCCTTTATAGGGCCAAGTTCTATGGAACCAATCCTCTCTGTTGACTATTAAGCTGAGTTGATTAGGCGTTTGTGGTATGTGAACTGTGTGGTTTTCGCAACGATAGCTGGTCATGGTGTTTTCTCCTGCCACACAATAAATGCCGTGATAGCTGGGCCAGCGTGGTTCGTGGCTGTCATAGTTTGCCGCGATGTGTGTTTTGTGCTGATGCCAGTCGTGGAATTGACTGTTAGTGTACACGTTTGCCCAACACTTGATCCACCAATTGGGCTCGCTGTTTAGTTGACGCCAGCTGCTTCTGATAGCATTGTACAGCTCACTGATGCCGGGCAAAGGATACAGCAACAGATTATAGCCATTGTAGGTGTCGCCGATTAATGCATTATTGTGCATGGGATCTGGTGCTGTGCCTCGGAGATGTGAGTCAGCATAACTAACAATTGCTCTGCAACTGCGCTCTAGTTCAACCAAATCAATGCTGTGCTGTTCAACCCAATAGAAGTTTTCGCGTAATTCAATCATAAAGGTCGATCCTCAAACCAACGATCACGGTGGTTCATCTGTGCCAGTTCACTGAAGCGACTGCGATTGTGCTCACTTATTTCATTTAATTTATTACGATTGTTGTCAAACACACTGGGGTCAGTGATTAATTGATGGGCAACGCTTGTAACCATAGCGAAACGTTCACTGCAACTGATCACAGCGTCATAGCTTTCGTCCCAAACATCGCGATATGTTTTAAAGCCTAGACCCTGTAGATAGGTAAGTGTGTGCGGTCCTGCAACCACTACAAAAGGTTGACCCAATGCTAGTGCTCGTAGAGTTTTTTCTGTTATAAACAATTGATTATAACCTTTTGTGCCAGTTTCCACAATTATATCAAAATTACTGGCAGCATAGCAGTCGCGTATTAGATTCTCAGTAGCCCGAGAGTTTTCTTCGTAATCATCTGCTGGACTTCTTGGTAAGTTACAGGACTTTTCAAATGCAAAGTTAACATAACCCTGCTCTAAGAGCTTATTATTTTCTAAATATTTGTACAGCGCACTGCGGTAGTGTGTGTTTTTTCTATTAAATGTTGTGTAAGCTCGCTTGGGTAAAGCTGTTAAGGGTGCATCGGGATATGCGGTATGATAGTAATGATGTACAAAACGATTAATATGTCCTACAGAATAAAACTGCTTGAGTGAGTTGGTGTTTTCCAGCCACTGTTTGTAATGATGTGTGATATCAGCATCGCCGTGTAATAAACTAATGGGATTACTGCCTACAATCTTACGCATTGGATGGATGAGGCGCTCATATAATACTGCAAAAATACTTTCACTGCGATCTCCGTTACAGAGTTCTAGGTCCATTTCCGCAGTCCAATCAAAGCACCAATGATCTATATTCCATGCCGCGTTAATGGCGCTGACTATTTCTAAGGCGCGGCCATAGTCACAGGTTTGACCAAACTTACCTGGCCTTCTCAAACTGTACAGAGAGATCAGCGCTCGGGATCTTTGAATCCACGCTAAGTTGCCAACTATTTCAGTTGTGGACTTCTGGGGCATGAACTTCATGACTGAGATATCCTGATGTGTGCATTTGGCTCTAACAATTGTGTTAATATTCTACGTTCGCTATGTCCTACTTTTCGTGCAGTGTTGGCTTCTAGCCATAGCAGTGTAGGCATCAGTTCAGCAAGTTTGATGAAACGTTGCTGATTGCGTTTAAGTCTATCGCGAATATTATGAATCTTATCGGCCAGTTCTTCCACAGGCATAGCTAATACAGATTGAATACTGCGATGCATGTGTGCATTACGCTCATCGGGATCTTGAATTTCGTCATAATCTTCGTCCCAAATATCGCCAAAAGTTTCAAATCCTAGTTCACGCAGTGCTGCTAGGCTGCGATAGCCTGCATTAAGAAAGAACGGCATGCACCATAGCAAAGGTCGTGCTGTCTTTTCTGTAAAAAATACAGTGTTAGCGTCAGGGATTTTATCGATAATTAAATTATTAGCAGTTCGGCCTTGCTCAGGACTATCCCAGTTATAACTTTCCTGCTCCACATTAGTAATAGTTTCGATTACAATTTCAAAACAACTACGAGCATATGCATCAATTAGATCTTGTTCGGGACCTTTGTTCCAGTCTGTGCTAATAGTTCTAAAGTCTTGTGGCTGTCGTGGACCACTGGTGTATGCATTAATAGGAATAATTTCTGGATTATGTTCACGCAAAATGTCCCACGATTCACTGTCGAAATGCCAAGTGGTGTAGCCTAAATCGAGTAAATTATTACTACTTAGAAATTTCAGTAAAGCTACACGATCATACCCAGCTCTTCCGTTGAACGAACAGAAATGTTTAGACGGATTTTTATCATAATTCTGTCTGAACTGAATAGGCTTATAGTGTCTAAGTGCATTTTTGTAATATCTATGAAAGAACAATGTGGGCATGTGATCTACAATATTCAGCAAGGGCTTGTGTTGATTCTTTGCACACCAGCTGTCATAGATATTTTTTACATAATAGTTTCCGTGAATCAATTGCCATTCTGCATCGGTAATTTCTTTGTTATCCGATAAACGCTGAATTGTTTGATGAATTACATCAAAAATAAATCCCTTACGCTGTTCGTCAGCTTGTAGAATGTGCGCTTCATAACTATAGTCTAGTACCCATGTGTTAATTTCAAATAATTTATTAACTGCCACAATGTCGGAATATAGCGAGTCCCAATTATACTTTGCACTGATGTGTAAGAATGCAATGTTCTCTGTTACTTCAACTGAAAGAATTTCTCCCAGCTTGGTTCTTTGAGAATGAATTTTATATAAAAAGTCTGGTGGCATCAATTTGCCACTGTCAAACAACAAGGGCTTGCCTTCGTTAACTATACGTTCAACTTCGACTACCTTTTCCACAGTTTTAACTGGCTTGGGTTTGGCTGGTAACCACTCCAGTTTGATGCCGCTCTTGCCAAGAAACTGTTCGCCACTACCCTTAGCCGCTTCGTAGCGTTCGCCATAGTATACTGTGCGAATACCACTTTGATGAATTAGTTTAGCGCATTCCATACAAGGCATGTGAGTGCAGAACAATACAGCATCACGTGCGCTCTCGGGGCTTTGTGCCAGTTTAGCAATAGCATTCGCTTCGGCGTGTAGTACTTCTGGTTTGGTCTTTAGTGCTGTGCTGCCGTCCTGCTGATATACAGTATCTTCACAGACATTATCCCACCCAGTGGGCATACCATTATAGCCGATGCTGATAATGCGACGATCTTTAACAATTATAGCGCCAACTTTGGCTCTAACTGCTTCGCTCAGTTCAGCGAAACGATAAGCTGTATCCATAAAAGCATCTAAGTGCTTTTCTTTCATTTTGGTCCCCAATCGAATTGCCAGCCGCGTAGTTCTCCGTGTGCTAGTTTAGAAGCTGGTTTGATTATACCAATGCTAAGATTCACCCAAGCAAGATCATCTTCGCTGTCTAGTTTAGCATAGACTCTCGTATGAGTTTTAGTTAATGTACCCTGTTGTACATGCTCAACTTCAGTTTCATTAACTGTTTCTAAGTCCATGTTTATTCCGCTACTAGCTGCCCAATATTTAATATCTTGCTGTAGGTTACTTACTGCTTCTTGAAACAAGTCATGTTTTAATCTAAAGTCAGAATTGTTTTCTGTACGTCTAATATAATCTTTGTCTAGGTCTACTAATAAGATTTTAGTAGCCATAGGCTCAGAAGGCTTTCCAGTAGTCAAAGTTCTGTGCTCGCTCACGAGTCAGCTTTAGCTGATCACCACGACTGTTGATGTACATAAACTCACCTGTGTCGCCGTTGATGTTGCGAAGGTCAGTGGGCTCAAACTGTGCAGTACGGTAGTCATCGTTATCACCATCTTCGTCGAGCTCGTACTCGATGGTGATGACACGGTGGCTTAGAGGATTGCTCTTCCAAGTTTTGTCGTAGAGATTGCTTTCCTTGATAGGCTTCTGGTCCACAACAAGATCAACCTTGAACTTACCGCTACCGCTGTCGTTGTCGTACTCGGGCTTGGCGTTTAGCAGTTCCATTGCTTCTTGTGGGCTTTCACCATAGCGGTTCATGTCCTCAACTAGTGCCTTGAGCATGTCAAAGTTGAACTCTGTGAACAGTGCCGCAATTTTGCAGATCTGTGCAATGTACTTCTTTTCCTTAAGATTCTCTGTGCAGTATTCAGTGATAAACTCTGCTGTTAGGCCCTTGAAGTCCAGCATGTAGAAGATACGACCAGGACGGTTACGCATATGACGGTCGATGCGCCACTTGTCGTTGCAGGTTAGAACGAACAGCTTCTTGCTGGGGAACACACCATCCAGTAGAGTTAGAATGCTTTCCTGCTCTTGACTGTCATAGACCTTTTCAAACTCATCAAAGAGAATAACGCAAGGCTGTTCGATATCCTGGATCAGCTTGTTGAATGCATCACCGTGCCAACTGTTGTTGATTACGATGGTGGGCATACCCTGCTTTGCACCTTCGATGCAAAGGTTCTTAGCCAGCAGAGTCTTACCCGAACCCTTTTCACCAGTAAGCATTACGCCTGTGCTGGCTTCGCGATCCATAAAGGTACGCAGAATACGATCTGTGTTGCGTAGTGTATCGCCATAGTAGCGATCAAGGGGCGTAAAGCTATCGATATGTTCTAGGAACAGATTACCAAACTGATCTGCTTTCACAATAAAGTTACCTGGAGGTAGCTGTTTATGAATATCCAGCGATTCCTCTGTTGCTACACGATAGCTACTGCCATTCTTAAGAAAGTACGCCACTTTTTAAATCCTTAAATATGTTTCTATAATTTAATTATACGCGAACTCGGAGTAAATGTCAATTACTTTTAGAAGTCCTCTTAATATTTTCTGCTTCCCAGACACGCTGACGCAAGTTACTGCTACTAAAGCTATGGTCGCGACTGTTGAATATTAATTCAATGCCTTTTCCTTCGCAAATCTTTCGCCCGGTAAAGTTTTTGTCAGCATACTCGATACCAAGAATACGTACATCAATTGGTAGTGTTAGGAGAATGTCTTCCAAATCTTTTTCGGTTTGGTACACAACTATCTCATCAACGAAACGGCAAGCACTAACTTGAATTTGTCGCTCTACAATACTTTGTACTGGAGGATTCTTTGAGTCGGGGCGATCAATAGTAGGATCGGTTTGCAGTCCTACAATTAAATAGTCGCAGTGATTCTTAGCTTCACTGAGCATTGCGATATGCCCAGCATGGAATAGGTCAAAGGTACTGAATGTAATACCTATAGTTTTGCCTTCGGCTTTGAGTTGTTTAACTTTGTTGAATATCATTGTTACGCTTACCTCTCACAAGAACTTTAATTACTTCTAGATCACGCATAGCATCTTCGAGGATAGGATACTGCTTGGCTAATTCTTCTAGTTCTTTTTCCTCCCGCATCTTCTTGCGAGCCCATTCGATTGCTTCAATCATCCCAACATCCAAACTAATGTTTGTGTATGAATTTGAAGCAACACGCCAGCTTGAGCCGTCAAACACCTCAATCATGTTATTGTTGTAGCGCATTTGTCCTGCTGGAATAGCAGTACCGGGTTGTGATGGCTGTAGATAAAATTGAGTAGAGTTGCCACCTTGTACTACAATACCGGGGCCACCTGAAATATTTTGTATCATTGCGAGATTTTTTCCTGGATGAAAACTGCTGTTAGAGCTTCTTCTAGGTTGTCGTCGTCGCGAACTAGATAAGTGTTTTCACGATGACGGTCAATTTTACCATTGTACTTGCTCACAGTTACAATGTGTCCACCAATGGCTTTTTCTAGCCGTAGTGTGATGCGCTCATCACTGCAACGATCCTGGGTTACCAACCCATGCCGGCTTGGTACTTCTTCTACTTCATATTCGCGTTCCAAGTCACGCATTGCGTTACGTATCTTCTTTGCAAACCATTTCCACATTTTATTTGTTTCCTTTTTCCTTGCTCGTTTTATGCTATTGTTGGCAATTGCTCTGCCGCGGCTAATCTTTGCGCCACTCATATATGCTGTTGCCGGTCCTAAACTTGACATATTCGCTACCATCCTCGTTAATTTTATCTTCTAATATTTCTGTAATCGCTGTGGTCTGCCACCAGTCCTGTGCAGAAAAACTTCGCGCATAGTGACTGCCCACACGCATCACATAGCCAACCTGTGGCCGTGCATCGTGTACATATTGCACATCAGTAACCTTACCATTCTCGTCGTAAGAGGGAACAAGCGCCATGCTCATGCCGCCACTGTCACCACGACGATCTCGTTCTCTGTACATCCAATAAGCCATTATAGGCTCCTACCAATTGTACGCCAAAAGAACTCACGTAGTTCTTCATCAATGTTTTGATTTAGACGTTTCTTTTCATACATCTTACAAACTAAATCTTTAGTGTTCTCAGGGTTATCCCAACCTGCAGGCTGAATGTTTCTACTTTCAAGCTCTTCGAGTAGATCCTCATCACTGAAGTCGTCCATATCTACTTCTACTTCTACTTCTGTATAAATTGTACGGTATGCCATTTTATCTATTACCTTCCAAAGTTAACATATTCGATATTGCTAGTACCAGATGTGGCTTGCTTTAGCTGCCGGTCGAGTAGCTCTAAGTCACCTGATATCTTGATGTGATCATAAGAGTCCGGCTCGGTCAATGCTAGCTGCTCAGTAAGTTCGTTGATTTGTCTAGTAATGTCTGACGTATCAACAGCGGTTTTTCTAATTACAGCACCCCAAAGGTCTCCCCCTTTACCACTACCACAATCAAGAAAAATAGTTTTGCCACCTTTGTTGTTTGCAACTGTGGTAGGCTTAGCCTGAAATTGATCCCAAATGGGTTCTGGACGTAACGGAGTAGGGTCATGACCTACAAGAACTGTAACACCTTCTGG
>JACCEA010953342.1_pt1 | contig 14910 bp, 10 predicted proteins | sample 7449851 | NCBI WGS metagenome assembly JACCEA01 (sample SAMN15323453, study PRJNA562643) | freshwater metagenome | isolation source: river surface water | place: USA:Blue River Watershed | collected 2017-08-18 | reverse complement strand
TTGTCAAGGAAAACTTCTGCATTCCGGTGACAACGTCTGACAGCGAGAGGATGTTGAATTGATCCAGGTAAACCGGGAACAACACCATCTCGCTACCATCTTCAGCACGGATCGGTTTCCAATCAATCACGTTGGTGGTGATGTTTTTCAGCGGAGAGGTTTTCTCCACATCGTACACCACCTGTAAACCGCCGTGACTCATTTGACGCATCTCGATAGGGAATTGCAGACTAAAGATAGTGTCAGCGATCGAGATGGTGGTGTTGCGAGGAATAACGATTTTGCGAATATCCGTTCCAGGAACAGACACCATCCGGTCAATCAATTCTTGTCGATTAAAACCGATGACGAAAGGAACAGTGGACGGCAATGCAAAAATGTCATCAAAATCGCCATAATGCATGTGACGATACAAGTCGCTAAAAGTTTGCGCGACCTTGGCATACTGGCGGCGATTATTGTTAGCGCTTTCCGTCATGGTTGATGCGCCAACAGTGGCAGCAGCTTCAATCAGAAAAACGAATGGGTTACTGGGATCTACGATGTCGAGTTTCCCTTCACTGATCTCGCGCAGCATCCGCAGAATAGCCCCTTGAATCCGCGTAGGATTATAGCGGAAGGCATCAATGTTTTCTTTTAGGGTGGTAAGTGAGGTCATGGCTGTCTGAGTAGCTTGCTACCAGTGTAAGGAGGTAGCTTGTTGATTAGATTAATCCAGCAGATAATGCGCCACCAATTTTGCCAGAGACGGCTTGTACCTTATCAGTTGCTTTACTCATAGAAGGGACTTTGCCCGTGATCGTATTAAGGTCACCGGAGTCTACTTCATCGAGATTAACTTCAGCATGTTCCTGATTAGATTCCCCAGTCATGGCAACGTACTGATCAGTATACACCCACCATTCCAATTCAAAGGTCATCGGGTTAATGCGCGGATAACCTAGGTAATTGAAAAGGAAAATGTACTCGTACGGAACCTTCGTCATTCCTGCATTCTGACGATGCTTGTCTCCCATATCAGCATTTCCCATCTCTACAGCAGCATTGAAATCATGGATAATCATGTCATCCATGTACTCTGCGCCGATGCAGCGGAAGCTGATAGCGATCTGGTCGTTTCGATTGATTGGCACATCAGTATCGAAGTTAAAAGCAGCTCCCATTGGCACGCTAGTGGGAAATGCTGCTCCAACACACGCAATCTTTTGAACGAAGCGTTTGCTTGAGTCCAAAACAACTCGATAGATACGGGTTTGGTAGTCAATCGTATTTTCAGCGAGATTGTCCGGATATGGTGTAAGAGTTCCCTCATACACCGCTGCAGCGTAAAGTACCCAGTAATAGAACAACATGGTTACTGGATCACCGGGGATGTTGCGAAAGTTCGCAGTCATATCCCAGGTGCGGTAAATATCCGCAATACCGTCGGCAAATGAAAATTGTTCGCCGTACACACCGGCATCGGAAGTGTGGGTGGGTAATTCCACATCTGGCCAACCACTCATGCTAATGAGCTGATTGGTTAAAAGTGGAATAAAAACCTGCTTTGGGTCAATTAAACTACACGGATAGCTTTCATTATTATGGCTATCTGTGCTGTTGTGACGAAAATCAAGCATTGCGCGAATAGCGCGAGGAAGCGAGGTTTCACGCGAGGAAAGCAATGGAGCGAATTTACGTAACTTGAGCAAATTACTCGCAGTCAGACGCAGATCAGGTTTTGTGAAGAAAGCCAAACCGTAGTAGTCCTTATTGATAGGAATGCTATTGGCCAAGCTTCGATGGTTCAGGCCGTAAAGGGTTTCGGTAATTGCGGTACTTGGATTACCGATGGCACTTCGTGCCCATACATCACCTACACCGTTTACCTTACCACCTTGGTGGAATGTTCTCCCCCAGATATCAGTAAACAAATTAGACATCGTCAATCCTTTTTTCTTGGAAACAACAAAATGAGTACTGTCGCACTCACTGCCGCGGGCGCTAAGGTGGCCGGGGCCGCTATTGAGAATGCTGTGAAAATGCTTGCCGATCTTCCGAAAGGCGATTCTTTGGTTGGTTACGCCCAAGCCGGTAACGTCGAGCCCACCGCTTTAGTGGATGAGGATCTGCGTAATTGTGACCTGCTTCCGGATACTCTCCAGCTGGCACAATCGGTCTTTGCCGGATACTACCTGCGGGCGTTTTCAATGCACAACATTAGCATTGGCAACGCCAATGTCGCTGGTCGTTTGGACAAATTTGCTACCCGCCGTTCGCCGTCGCAAGCCGCAATCGGAACTATTGGCGGTATCGCTTCTGCTGCGCTGGAAGAATTCGAAGACCGCCTGGTGGTTGATGGCGATGTTCGCGAACTTCCTGACGAAATCAAGGAGCTGGAAGAAGCCGTTAAGAAGGATGCCGCTGGCTCCGCCGCTCTCGCCACGGATGTAGAAGCGAAAGCCGCTCTCGAGGCCTATACGGTTAAGGGTCAACAGCCTGTTGGAAAGAATACGCCGACGCCTAGCTATGGCACCGGCGTTGGTTCTGCAGCTAAGGGCGGTGTCCAGTCTGCAATGACGGATGGGGCTTCTGCCACTATCGGTAAGAGCGTTGATATCAACGATCCTGTCAATCTTGGTGTTGGTCGGTTGATTAACGTGACCATCAAGGACAATAACTGCGAAGTTACCGTTCCTGTGCTCATTCGTGTGAATGCCATGTACATGGCTACGGCGCCGCTCGTTCACGTTCTTGCCTCCGGTTCGGAAGACATCAGTTTTGGTGCTCGCTTTAAGAAGTGGCGTCTGGGTGGTATCGACTTCTGGCGCGACCTCGTGTTCTGTCAAGATCTGATCGATCAGCACAAGAGCAACCTCAAAGCAGACAAGACCGGCGTTTATTTGCAGATGATGCAAAAGCGTCGTCAGAACAGCATTGCCGCTGCGCTGTCTGGTAGCCTGTCTGCCAACAATGCTTCGAACATCATCGTCATGTCGCAAGCCTCGGCTGAAGCCCTGGAGATGAAGATCTTTGGTAAGCTCAAGGACTTCAATACTCGCCAGAAGCTTTTCCAACAAGGTTATGGCATGCTGATGTTTGTCGTCGATAAGCAATGGGGTCGTGTTCGCATGTACACTCGTGATATCCCCGAGTACACCGAACTGTCGGAGCGTGATCTTAAGGCTTCCAACAAGGGCGGTGGTGTGGATATTGGTGATGTGCTGAACGCCTTCCGCGCCGGTTCGACGCCGCGTCTGTAACAACGGCATAAAAGGGGAGAGCGCTGACTCTCCTCTTTTGTTTCTACAGCTTACTTTGTGTCTGGCCTCTATAAAGCGAGACGTGTGAAGAAAATGAAAATTACCACTTATATCCAGCAACAAATCTCCAACATGTTCGGGAAGTCCGGACTGCTGGAAGATCTGCGGTTTGCCCGTACTCAGTTTTCGCAAATGCCGGACGTGCTTGCTCGCGCTGACAAAGCTTTTGGCTCCAAGTTCAAAAGCAATGAGATGAAGCGCGCTCAAAGTGTGTTTTCTGGTGTTGTGAAATCCGGTGGTGGCAAAGGCCTCTTTGGCTACCTCGCTAACAACGTTTCCAATATCGTTGAAACCATCGATGCACTGGAAGCTATCGTCTCTGGTGAATTTGAAGAGAAGATTGCTGCCAAGGGTCTGAACTATCGTAAGGCCAATCTGGTACAGCTGGTCGATGCCGTTACTTTCTCGGCTCGCTTCACTGCCAAACTTCTCACCCACGCTCTCAAAGCTGAAATCGCTGCGACCCGTGAAGAGAAGAAGATGGAACCGATTCCGACCACTGACATGGTGCCGTACGAAATCGAATGGTTCAACAAAGGTCTGGTTCCTTACTGCAATGCGATTGCAGTGATTGCCAAGCCCGCTGCTGAAATGGTTGACCGTCTTGATCAGATCCCGGATATCCTGGCTGATGACACCAACTACTCGAACCTCAAGAACACGATCGGTGAAGCAAAGATCGATCCGTTCATGTTTTCGATCAGCAACTTTGCGTGGAACCCGATTCGCCGCATCCGGATGCACGCGGTTGAAGCTAAAGTTGCTCGTGCGAAGGAGGCAGAAACTGAATTGCAAATGACCAAGCTGCGTCTGATGCAATTGGAGCGTGCTCGTCAGGGTAAAGAAGATCCGGCTCTGGAACGCGAGATCGCTTATCTGCAATCTCTGGCCGAATCGCTGACTCGTGAAATCGCTGAACTCAACGAAGACTAATAGGCCATGAAAGATAACCTCAAACTCTATGTGCGAGGCTTCTTTGGGTCTAAAGAAATGTCGACTGAATCGGTCCAGACCCCACCGTCTCGACCGATTCTGTCGGTATTTGATCTAGATCCTAAAGCACTCAAGCATGTCGTTCGTAATGAATCGATTGTTGAAGTTTACAATCAAATGGTTCGTCGCCAAGTGATTCATACCGACTTTAATTTCCGTGAGCGAGTTATCAAGGTTGCTCATACGGCTTTTGGCATCAACAATTTTGAAGCATGGGCGCTCCTTAATACTAAGTCGCCTCTGTTTACCCAGACACATGCGGACTTCATCTCTGATACCGCTCGTTTCATTGTTACCGGTAAGCGTCACATGCCGGTAAACATGTGGGAGCATCTGATCAGTCCGGGTACAAATGATCCGACTAGCCCGACTGTGTTTGATGAAGAGATGATGAAGAGTTTGCCTGCCGGATGGAGTACGCGCAGCAATCAAGCTATCTCTAACAATCTGCACAACGTTATTGCGCAGTGGTTGTCGCACACTGGTGGCTTCACCGATATGCTGACTTCCTTGTATACCTTGTTTGGTGATTGTGACCGAAACCCCACCCCGGCTCTTGGAGCCATTGACGGTCGTCCGCACTAAAATCACCATTGTATAGACACCTTCTTCGTCATTTATGGCGGTGAAGAGTTTGTTCTATTCAAAATCGCGCGATTTTTTAAAGATTAATTCCATTCGAATGGAGAAAAACCATGAAGTTTAAGTCTGCTCTGGGCATCGCCGCCCTGGAAGAACTCACTGAAGACCAGGTGCCCGCCGCCGACGAAGCTGCAGCTGCTCCGACCGAAGGTGAGAAGCCTGTTGAAGATGCGCCTGCTGCTGATGCTGCTCCCGCCGCTGATGCACCTGCCGCCGACGCGCCCGCTTCGGACGCTCCGGCTGCTGACGAACCCGCTGCTGAACCTGCGGCAGAACCCGCTGCTGAGCCGGCCGCTGACGCTCCTACTGACGACGCTGCTTCGGCTGCTGGTGCTGATGATGCTGCTGCTGCTTCTGCAGCTGATAGCGCTGCCGCTGCGGTTGATGCCGCTGGCGAGCCTGCTGAAGTTGTTGCCGATGCGGCTCCGGTTGATGCCGATGCTGAAGTCGTCGAAGAACAGATGGCTGAAGTCGATCAGATCGAAGAGAAAACCAACGATGTGCAGGAAGACGTGGAAAAGCTTGAAGCCGCCACCGAATCCCTCGAAGGCTGCGTTGCCATTCTTGACGCTGCTGTTCAGCGTGGTGGTCTTGATATTTTCGGTGCCTCGCTGCTCCGCAACAACGTCAATACCGTTACCAAGTCTCTGAAGGTCAAGCCGCTGATGCTGCCGGCACTGGAAGACATGGAAACCCCGAGCTCGAAGATTGACGGTGCTGCTACCGCCAAGGACCAGATCGTTGCTTTCATCAAGCGCATCATCGAAGCCATCAAGTCGGCATTCGTTCGTATCGGCGAGTGGATCGTCGAAACCTACAAGCGCCTGACCGATGCTTTCGTTGCTGTTGAGCGCCGTGCTCAAAAGCTCGCAGAGCGTGTCAAGGCTTCCAAGATGAAGGAAGGCAAGCTCGATAACAAGGCTCTGGCCAGCAAGCTGGTGGCTGAAGGTAAGCCTGTTGAAGATCTGAATGCGTTCCTGACCAAGCTTGGCGACTACTGCAAGTACCTGAACGATCCGAAGTCCTACAAGCTCTATCTGGAAGCTATCGACAAGTGCGAAGAGCTGGTCAAGAATCCTGAAAAGGATGAAGAGATCCGCGGTCAGATTTCGGCTATTCTTGGCAAATGGGCTGAAGAAATGTCCAAGCACGCTACCGATGCTACGGCAGCTGCGCGTTGGGACTCGATCTTCTCTGGCGCTGGAAATAGCTCCTTGATGAAACAAGTCAAGGTCTTTGGCATCTTCTTGCTTGCCAACCAATCGCTCGGCGTTACCATTCCGGATACGGCTGAAGGTGTGAACCTGATGTCGACGACGATCGTTCCGGCTAAGAATAAGGTTGAAGCCAGCGATGTCGAGGCTCTTGATCAAGCTGCCGCACTGAAGATCTGTGCAACCGTTGCCGCTATTGCGAAGGAAATTCGTGAGTCTGGCGAAAGCAACAAGGGTGGTGTTAAGGAACTGGTTGCTGAAATTGCCAAGCGCAAAGACACCATTGTCGCGATGACTAATGTCGCCGCGGATGCCGCTATGAAAGATATGGGCATGGGTGAAAAGACCCGCAAGGCTGTTGGTTTCGTCAACTCTATGTTCATCAAGTCGCCTGGCCTGCCGGTGCACGCCATTAACCGTGCCATGCCGCGTAACCTGAGCATTGCTCTTGACTACGTCGCAGCCAGCATCGGTGGTGCTGCTGAAGCTGAACCGGCTGCTGCCTAATAGCTAGGCGCGAGAAAGAGGGTGGGTGAAAACCCACTCTCTCTATCGTCAACAAACATTTCTCTGGATAAAAAACATGTCCTTCGCAAAAACTATTGCTGCTCTGGAAGAGTTCACTGAAGAAGTGAATTCCGAAATCGTCGCCTCGCAACCCACTGAAGACTCCTTCACTGGCGAAACCGCCGGCGTCCCGTTCCAAGAAGAATCGTCTGCCATCGATGGCGACGTTGATCAAATCGCCCAAGCCGCTCAAGGCCTGGAAGACATCATCAGCCTGGTTGAAGAAGCTCCGGGCGAAGCCCAAGAGCCGCTGCAGCCCTTCGTCGAGAAGGCTGTGAACGTTGCTCTCGAATCCAATGATCTGGTTGTCGCTGCTGGCAATCCGGCCGAAGGTGAAAAGACCAAGGAAGGCGTCCTGGCCAAGGTCAAGGAATTCGCTGCCAAGGTTTGGGAAATGCTGCGCAACTTCGGCAAGAAGATTGCTGCCTGGATTCGTGAAACCTGGGCCAAGTTCACTAACCGTATCGTCAAGAACGCCAACGCTGCCCAGAAGATCATCGAGCAGTGCAAGAACACGGCTGAGCGTGATGGCGCTAAGGTTGAAGACAAAGGCATTCTCGCCAAGGTCGCTACGTTCAACAATGGTGAAATCGGTGAAGCCCTTATGGCTGTTTCCGAGTATGCCAATGTTCAAGGTGGCAAGGCTGCTGAGAAGCTGACCAAAGAAGCACGTGAGTGCATCGACGTTGTTGCTAGCGGTTCTTCGACCGCCGATGGCGTGATGGATCGCTTCCTGGCTGCTCTGAGTGAAGGTGCTGGTTCGTACGAAGATGAAGCCAAGCCGGCTCAAGCTCAAGCCATTAAGGCTGCTGCTGGCACCAAGGTTCTCGTGTCGGCTCCTTTCTTCGGTGGCTATCGTGCATGGCTGACCGCTCCGGAAAACGCCGATGCTCTGCAATACTGGAACCACGGCATTTCCAAGGTCGACGAAGTCAAGCCCCAGGAAAGCATCGCTGCTCCGAGCACCAACGAAATCGCTGCTATCGCCAAGTACATCGTTGAACTCGGCCAACTGGTCCGCATCTATCAGAACAACGTCAAGAACCTTGACATTCTGAACAAGGAACTGGACAAGGCTGCTTCGAAGGCTCGCAACGCCAAGTCGGAATCCAAGCAACTCAAGCAAATGCAGGCTGTGATCCCGCGCATCATCAAGGGTCCGCAGGTTTCTGCTTACGCTTACGCCACCAGCGCCTCGACGGCTTGCCTGCAGTTCTGTCAGGCTGCTCTCGCGGCTCACCAGGCTACTCCGAAAAAAGCTGAAGCCAAGGCTGAAGCTTAATAGGCGTTTCTAAACTGGTTCGTGAAAGCATAGCCTATCTTACGACGGGCTATGCTCTTCAAGCCTCCATTCTGACTTGAGAAAACTGACAATCATGAAACGAAACTTTTTCACTGCCGCTCTGGAATCTGAAGTCCAGGGCACCGTCGGCATCGCCGACGTGATTACCGAACAGCAAGATCTTCAACCCAAGCCTGGCGTTGGTGAAGACAAAGCTGGTGAGCCCTCCCTCGACGAGGTGAAGGTTGACAAGGCTGTTGGCGAAGATGCTGAGATCGCTGCCGCTGACGAAATCGACACCGTTGCTGAAAGCCAAGAACACACCCTGGCTCTGGAGCATCTGCAGGCTGTTACCATGCGCTTCTGCCGCATGGGTGCTGCTCTGGAAGAAATCGCTGAAACCGCTGAAGCCAATCTGGCTGCCGGTCAGCCGATGGACCCCGCTACCGTTACGATGGTGACGACCGCCGTTGACGCTGCTGGTATCGGCGAGCCGCTGGCTGAGCAAGTTGCTACCGAGTCTTTCGAGTTCTCGGCCAACGTTGCTACCGAAGGCTTCATCGACGCCGTCAAGGAACGTGCTGAGAAGGTCTGGGCTGCTGTTGCCAAGTTCTTCAAGAAGGCTATCGACCTGACGGTTGAAAAGCTCAAGCGCTTTGCCGACTATTTCCGTGATCTGATCAAGATCTACGAAAAGCTGGAAAAGGACAGCGAGCTGCTGGCCAGCAATGCTGGTAAGCCGTTCCAGACCGCCAAGTACGAGCAATATCTGCATGAGCGCGTCTATGCACCGTCGTCCACCAAGACCGTCGTTGCTGCTGTTGATGCCGCTGCTGCCGAATATGCTCAGGTGATGAACCTGGCTGACGTCAAGCTGCAGGCCGATATTCGTGCTCTGAACAACTCGTGGGCTACCGACAAGCCGGAAACCGTTGTGGCTGCCATGAACAAGGTTCTGGCTACCGCTAAGCAACTGGCTGACATGGGTCGCACGAAGTTCATGCACTCGTCCGTCGCTGTGGAAGTTAACCTGCCGGATCGCTTTACCCTTGATGGTACGGGCGGCCTGGAAGGCACCAACGTGGTGTGGGATGAAGGCATGCATGGCTTCTCCGCTGGCGTCAAGACCGCTTCGGTCGCCGACCTCAAGCATCTGAAGTCTTCGGCTGTCGCTGCCGAGCGTGCTTTCAATTCCATGATCACTGAGCTGTTCGCTGGCGACATGTTCGACATGAAGTGGAAGCAGCGCGGCAGCTTCGATGCCAAGGAAGACGACAAGGTTCAGGCTCGTAAGCTCCTGAACAAGTACGTCAACCTGCTGCGTGTCATGGCTGACCTGATGGGTGGTTGCATCTTCGGCGCCGCTGCTGGCGTCTGGGAAAACCATTTCTCTGCTTCGAAGTGGGTTCGCTACTCCGTGGCGGAAGCCAAGGCTGCTAAGCGCGAAGCGAAGTAACTCGCCTGTTAAGAGGGCTTGAAGTATTAGTTCTCTTTTCAAAAGTTTAGGAAGCGATGGGCGTAATGCCTATCGCTTTCTATGCTGGTTATATTGTGATCGGGAATTTTACTCTCGCCTTTTAATAACCTTAATAGACGCCAAACAAACATGAAACGCAACGCATTTCTCAATGCAGCTCTTGAAGAGCTCGAAAAAGAGGTTGCCACGGGCGACCAAACCGTAACCAGTGATGACGCAACTGCTGGCGTTGCTACCACTACTCAGGCTGTTGGCGAAAGCGATCAACCTGTAACTGAAGTCAATATCGATCAGGGTGTGGATGCTGTTGCTGCCCTGATGGAAAAGAATGCTTCGCTGCAAGATCAGAATGCTTCGCTCGAAGAAGAAAGCTTCGATAGCGATCTGGATATTCTCAGCACTGCTTCTGATTCTGCTCAAAACGACCTGGCTGAATGTGTTTCGGCTTGCGAGGCTTTGAGAGAACTGAACCACATTGCTGAGCTGGCTGTGAAGTCGGGTCAAGCTAATTCCACGACTATTGCTTCTCTGGCTTTTGGTCTGGAGCAAATCTGCCTGCGCGCCGGTCTGGATAGTCCGATCGCTGCTCTGGAAGATAATGCAGTCGCTCTGTACCATCCTGAAACCGGTACGAACAAAGAAGCCAGTAGTGAGGAAGCTGCTACTGCTCAAGCTAGCGCTATCGCTAAGTCCGCTATGGATAAGGCTAAGGAAATTGGCGAGAAGTTGGTAAACGGCATCAAGCGCATCATTGGCTGGATTCTTGGCATTCTTCGTCAATTCTTCACCCGCATCGGTGGTCTGCCGGAGCGTATTCAAAAGTGCGCTGCAGAATACGATCAGATCGATGAATCCAAGACCATCGATAGTGTTCCGTTTATTACCTCGCTGCGCCTGGTTGAAGGTGGTGGTGATGCTAATAAACAATTCGAGCAGTATGCAGTTACTGCTACGAAGACGCTTTATGGCTTCTTCAGCGATAAGTTTGTTAACCACATGGTTGAGGGCTTCGAACACTTTAAAAAGGGTGGCGAAGAAAGTCCGGAAGAAGTCAAAGCTGGTGATGAGCAGCTGGTTGAAGTTCTGAAGCTGGCAATGAGCAGCATCTTTACTGAAGATGGGTCTGTGCAAAACATCCCTGGTTTCAAGGAAGATCCTAAAGTCAAGCAGAAGGCATTGGTCGTTGGCCTTACTCCTCCGTGTATTGGTGGTAGCCAGTTCTATCTTGCCGCTGATTGGGAGCAACTTGGCGAGCATCCCGAAACTTGGTATTGTCGTAGCGGGCAGGCTGCTCAACAGCCTAAATTCGAAACGCCGGAAAGTATTCCCGTCGTTAACAAGCAGCTCGCTGATAAGATGTTTGGCACAATCACCAAGTGGCTTCAAGATCAGAAAAAACTTGAACAAAAGCTACACATTCTGTACTCGCTCAAGTGGTCCACTGGTGGTCACAATGGCGGTTGGGTCGAAGGCACTAAGGCTATTTCTCGCTATTTGTCGGTCCTGGCTGCAATTGCTACAAACGCGATGCCGCAACTGCTCCGTTTGAACATCCAGAACTCGATCAACTTCGTTGCTTACGTCGAAAAGTCGATTGCTGTTTCCAAAGCAGCTCTCCACGAGAAGAAGTAAGCTTTTCAGTTCAACGGCATAGTGAGAGTAAGGAGGCGTAAAGCCTCCTTACTCTCTTTTGCTTATAAAGAATAAATACCATCATGGCGGCTAATGCAATTTCTACCATGGGTGGCTCGGCCGACGCTATTACATGTCAGCTTGACGAAACTCATCCCATTGATAACATTTTCGACGTTGAGGAAGCTGTCGCATACGCCAATGAGGCTATGGAGGCTGCTCAGCGTCTTGAAGAATCACAACTGGCTGATACACTCGACCCGGTAGCTAATAAACTGCTGAATGTCGCTGTGGAGAACTACATCGAGCGATTCAGCATTCCTGCTGCTGCGCTTGAGAGCAATGATGAACCTTTGGATGGTGAGCCTGAAGGCGCCGGTCGTTTGAAGAAAGTCGTGCTTTATCTGTACGCTGTTGTTCAGCGTATCTTCAAGGCCATCTTTGATCTGTTCCGCAACCAGAAGAACGTTGCGCGCAAGATCATGACTTTGACCAAGCAATACATCGGAGAAGCTGATTCTCTTTCTTCCTCGGTTGCTAGCCAGCTTAGCGTCAAAGATCGTTCTTTGATGGTGGCTCTGCAAATCGATGGAATCGTTCCGAAGAAAGTTCCTGAATTATTCGATTCTCTGGCCACAGCTTTCGAACAACAGCATTCTTTTGCCGCTGTTCCTGAAGTCATTCGTCTGATTGCCGCAGCAAAAGACAAGAATGAAGAACGTGTGAATAAGGCAGCTGTTGAGCTACGCGGTATTCTTGAAGAAGGTTTAAAGAAAACTCTGTCGACTGTCGATGATCCTCACAGCGTTCCCGTCTTTTCTGAAAAGAAATCAGATAACGCCAACTACTACATCAGCGAACCGATGTTTGGTCACAACTACATCTACGGTATTGTTGCCAAAGATGTGAATGCTGACGGAACGTTCCGCTTCAAGTGTGGTATTCAGCGCGATGCTGAAGTTCCGCTGCGCGTGCCGGTCTTCCCGGTTCTTACGCCAGATGAAATCCGTGCAGTCTGTCGTACGTCGCTGCGCATCTGTGAAAACATCATCCGTTTCTCGCGTGATGAAGAACTGATGCAGAAGGCTTTGCGTGAAGCAACCTTCCTGACTACCAAAGAAGCCGACAAGAACGCTGTTGCAGCTTTGCGCAATTTCACGAACGTTGGACAAAACAGCTACATCGTTTATCTGCGTTTCACGACTCGCACTATGCAAGCACTCATGCGCTGGTGTGCTGCTTCGATCAAGCGTTATGGGGAACTTACTCGAAATGAATGAACAATCCCTGCAAGGCGATATTGAACTCGCCGAAGAGCTGGATAAGCATCTGCAGGAGCAGTCTGTTCGTATCGAAGATATTCAAGGTTCTTTAGAAGCCATTGCTCAAGCAATCATGGCTGACGAAGAACAAGTGCAATTATCGGACCATCAGCAAACACTGGTGGATAAATTCCATGATGGCGCTAAGATCCATAAGGGAAAAGAAATAATTTCAGCCGACGCTAGTGCATTAGAGGGGTTTGTAGAAACCACTGCTAAACTCGCGCGCAAGGCTGTGATTAGTTTTAGTGAAGATATTCCGCTGCAATTCAAGTTATCTGCAAAAGCGCTTAACCACTATGTGGGTGTGGCGCAAAAGCTGCGAGAGCGTTTGCTTCAGTTGCGACAGAAACTTGCAAAGCGGGATTTCCCTTATGAGGATATCTTTGAGTACGGTGCTTATTCTCGTTTCTTCCAAATCGGTGGTAATGCCATTGGCGGCTTTACAGCTTTCCAAGAAGCTATGGATGTCCAGTCTGTAGCTACGCGTCATGTAGCGCTCGCTGGCGGCGCATACAGTGTTGTGATCATGGAAAAGCTGTTGGCAAATCTGCAAGAGCTTCAGGCACCAAGGAAGCTAGATGCCGAGAAGTTGATCGAGATGCGTGATTCGATTGATCGACATTGGTTGCAGACATGGAAGGAAGCGGAGATTACGCTGAAGCCTGGCCAAACTCCGCAAGCAGCACTTAATGCTTTTCCTGATCGAAAGTTTGTGTGTTTAGCCCCACTGTTGGATAATCGTTATTTGGTAGCTCACAAGCCAAAGAGCGACGGCGGTAATGATCCCGCTAAGATCACGACAGCTATTCGTCATTACGGTGCTTCGCTGGTATTTGATAAAAATGCTAGCGTTGAGAAACAGCCGTCTATGAATGTTCCGAATATCGATGACTTGCTTACCTTGGTGGATCAAACCATCAACGTGTTGCACGATATGCGGGCGTTCGAAGATATGGCGAAGAAGAATGATTCGTTTGCGAAGGATTTCAAGAAAGCTGCAGATATCCTAAATAAGCGAATTGGATCGGAAACGAGTCCGGAGTTCTTTGGGTTTATCACCGAGTACTTTAAACTTGCAACCGCGGTTGGACAATCGATCCAACAGCCGTATGTTCAGATGGCATGGATGTATATCCGTTGCGCCATGGTAGTTACTGCCTTGGCTGAATTGGCCGCAATTGAAGAACCGAAGCAGCGTATTGTCACTGCCCGATTCCTCACGAAACAAAATACAGAGTTTGTTAATCCGGCTCTGGAAAGTTTCAACCTTACCAGTAGGGTTTTGCGGGCCGCTAAACGCGCGAGCATGGTTTAATGGCATATCTCCCTCCCAGAGCTTCTTAAACAGCGTACAAGGCCGTTTAAGAGCTTTGGGAAGGGAGTTTATGTCGCTAAATTGTTGTGAGTCTGAAAAAGACGTACTTTATCCATCTCACGAGAAATAAAAATGCCAAAGGTCCTACATACCAACGACGGAATCCGTGAATCAGTAACACGGCCCGTGGTATTTGACATCACTCGTCAAATTCAGGAGTGGACCGGATTGGAAGCAATGAACATCCTCTTTACAGGGGATGCAGAGGCAGCGCTCCAACCTGGTTCATCCATAGAAGATACTGAAACATTTAACCGCACGCCATCTGAAGCAAAGTGGCGAGTGAGTGTACGAGAAGAACACCAGACTGATAAGCTCCTCGCTACCGCTGTTCATCAAATGGAATTCCCAGAATTCTTCTACGATGAAGCCCTTGGAGTCTTCTTACGTCCTGTGTATTCTCCGACTGTCCTGACTTTGGAATTTGAATACCGTTCTAGCGATGTTAACAATGCACGCCGCTGGCGCGATGAGATTCGCGCTAAGGTATCGACCAATCGCGACGTCCGCACCCACATTGTTAACTACAGCTATCTGGTCCCTAAGGAATTCATGCCGCTATTGGAGCACATCCACTCCTTGCGTGAAAACCAAGCCGGGTATGGTGAAGATTTAGAAACATATCTGAAAAATCACTTTACTCAAAACGTCACCAAGCTTTCTACGTTAGCAGGGACTGAAGATCGTTGGGCGATCGCTGAGCAACAAGCCCGCATCATGGGTCAGTTCGAATTCCAAGAACTTCCTGATGAACCGAACAAACAAGGTGAGACTGCTGCTTATCGGCAGGCATTTAGCTATCGTATCTATTACGACTGCCCGATTGCTACGGCAGCAGATTATCCGGTACTCGTGCACAATCAGTTGATTGACATGCAATACCTGATGATCAGTCCGGTGGATGATTTCGATACCTATGAATCTCGCTCGCCACGTTCTGTTACTGCCCTCGGTGCTTTTGAAGTAGATCGCATGGCTAAGCCCACTATTCGTAGTGGTTTGCGCCTACCGCAGTTCCATGAGTTTTATCCGCGCGCTGTACCACGTAACACGCTGCAAGTATTGTCCGTTTTGGTCGGTATTGATAATCCTGCCGATAAT
>JACCEA010233938.1_pt1 | contig 14910 bp, 12 predicted proteins | sample 7449851 | NCBI WGS metagenome assembly JACCEA01 (sample SAMN15323453, study PRJNA562643) | freshwater metagenome | isolation source: river surface water | place: USA:Blue River Watershed | collected 2017-08-18 | reverse complement strand
TGAAGTGGCAGCAGCACCTTCTGAAGAAGCTGTGGATGATCCATCGTCAGCAGCTGCAGCAATTATCGCTGTCAAACCAGACTCAACATCTCCCCACACGGTTCCGCCACTTAAATAATCGACGTAGTAATTTTTAATGTATGGGGCATCACGCTCAAATCGAAGAACTCCTTCTCTAAAAGAATAGCGCAGATTTCCCAGCGTTGCGATTCGATCGATAACTTCCTTAACTGACTTGTTTTTGGCGTTAATAATTATTGAACCGGAGATTGCTGGATCGACGTCGACATCAATATTAACCATTCGACCAAACTCAATCAGAACATCTTTCAAAGGAACCTGATCCGTAGCAGAAAAAGAGATTATTTTGTCACCTCCAAAGGAAGGTGGCGGCGGAGAAACCATCAACTTCGACAATTTTGGAAGCGGAGCCGCTTTTGCTTCATTGGCCGCTTTTTCTTTTGAGGATGATTTTGGAGATTTGAATTTCGGCTTAAAAACGGTCTCCTCAACATCGCTTCTGCTTAAACCAACGCCAATATCAATCTGGTCAATTCTTTCACCTGAACAAGACTGAAAAGATAACAAAAAAATGGCTGCAGAAATTCTTACAAATTTGCTAAGAAAATTTTTATAAATACGCACTTTTACTAACTGGATAGATTAATCTTCAACGATCGGAATATAATTTTCCGTCGAAATTATGTGGGGAGTTTTTTTAATCAACTCACCATATTTCGAGGTGTTTTTTTGAGACCACAACTTGCATTTGCCAAACAAGTTTCGAAGATAAAAACAACAAATTTCCCCAAACAATTTTTTAGTAAATGCTTAAGCAACAAGATAAAATTTTTACTAATCTTTATGGATTTGAATCGGCTGGATTAGAGTCTGCAAAAAAAAGAGGTGACTGGTCTGATACCAAAAAATTTCTTGATCAAGGTTCGGAATGGCTAATTCAACAAGTTAAAGATTCTGGATTGCGCGGGCGCGGCGGCGCTGGATTTCCAACTGGCACAAAATGGTCATTCGTTCCCAAAAAAACCGATCCAAAAGAAGGCAAGCCTCATTATCTTGTAATCAACGCTGACGAGTCTGAACCAGGAACTTGTAAAGATCGCGACATTTTGCGAAATGATCCTCACAAATTAATCGAAGGATGTCTTTTGGCCTCGCGCGCAATTAATGCGAACACTTGCTACATCTATGTTCGTGGCGAATATTACAACGAAGCGGCAGCGCTTCAGCGCGCCATTGACGAAGCCTATGATGCAAAATTGATCGGCAAGAATGCATGCAACTCGGGCTGGGATTTAGATATTTATGTCCATCGCGGAGCTGGCGCCTACATTTGCGGCGAGGAAACAGCATTGCTTGAAAGTCTTGAGGGTAACAAAGGTCAGCCTCGATTAAAACCTCCTTTCCCCGCCCTAGTTGGACTCTACGGTTGTCCAACTGTAATCAATAACGTTGAATCAATCGCCGTAGTTCCTGAAATTCTTAGAAGAGGCGCCTCTTGGTTTGCTGGACTGGGTCGCGAGAAAAATACCGGCACTAAAATTTTCTGCATCTCTGGACACGTCAACAAGCCTTGCAACGTCGAGGAAGAAATGGGAATTCCGCTAAAAGAGCTAATTGAAAAACATGCTGGCGGCGTTCGTGGCGGCTGGGACAACTTGCTGGCTGTAATTCCAGGCGGATCTTCAGTGCCAATGATCAAAAAAGAAGTTTGCGATACGGTTTTGATGGATTTTGACTCTTTAAAATCAGCTGGAACTGGCCTTGGAACCGCTGGCGTAATCGTGATGGATAAATCAACCGATGTGATCAAAGCAATCGCGCGACTCTCGCATTTTTACAAACATGAGTCTTGCGGCCAATGCACACCTTGTCGCGAAGGAACTGGCTGGCTAACGCGCATTATGGACCGCATGGTCGATGGCAACGCGAAGAAAGAGGAGATCGACCAACTTTACAATCTAACCAAACAAATCGAAGGGCACACAATTTGCGCTCTTGGAGATGCTGCAGCCTGGCCAGTTCAGGGATTAATCAAAAATTTCCGCTCAGAAATGGAGGGGCGAATCGAGAAAAATCGCTAACCAATCAGCTATGAAAACTATTGCCCTGATTACTGCTTGCGGACGAGGAAATCGTTTTAATCAAGGCGAAGGAATTCCCAAGCAATACCTGTCTCTGGCTGGATTCCCGCTTTTACGACACTCGATTTTGACCTTTTTAAATCACGAAAAAATTACTGATGTTATTTGCGTAATACATCCAGACGACATCGGTCTTTATGAAGAGGCGGTCGCTGGACTCGACCTGCTAAATCCAGTTTTTGGCGGCGATACAAGGCAAGCCTCAATCAGAATTGGTCTCGAAGCTCTTCGTTCATACAATCCGAATAAAGTTTTAATTCATGATGGCGTTAGGCCATTCGTTTCAAAACGCATAATTAACGGCATTCTTGAAAAACTAGAAACCCACCCAGCAGTTATTCCGGCGGTTCCGGTTGAAGACACGAACAAAAAAACCTCGGACGGAAAAATTGAATGGACGTTGGAACGCGAAAATCTCTGGCGCGCGCAGACGCCGCAAGGCTTTCTATACGAAGATATTCTTAATTCTCACGTCGCGTTCAAAGATCTAAATTTTACCGACGACGCTTCTTTGAACGAATATGCCGGAATACCCGTGGCGATTGTTCCGGGCTCGCAAAATAATTTTAAAATTACCACCGAAGAAGACTACGAACGCGCTAAAAACTTGGTCGCAATGATGATGCCGAATGTCAAAGAGGAAATTCGTTGCGGCAATGGCTTTGATGTTCATCGCTTTAGAGAGCGTCAAACAGATGAAAATAATTTAATCAGAATTTGTGGAGTCGATATCGAGTTCGATAAAAAAATAGATGCGCACTCTGACGGCGATGTCGGGATTCATGCGGCAATAGATGCAATTCTGGGCGCAATTGGCGAGGGCGATATTGGCGATCATTTCCCGCCCTCGGAATCAAAATGGAAGGGGATCGATTCACGAGAAATGCTAAAAATTATTAATCACCTTCTAAAGAAAAAAGGTGGCTCAATAACCAATCTGGACATCACTTTGATTTGCGAGAAACCAAAAATCTCAAAATTCAAAAGCGCCATGAAGCAAGCAATTGCCGAGGTTCTGAGTATTTCGTCAAGCAGAGTCAGCGTTAAAGCAACAACAACCGAAAAACTTGGATTTTTAGGACGAGAAGAGGGAATCGCCGCTCAAGCCACCGCATCAATATCACTAATGACAAAATCTGAAAATTTAGGCTAGGCAAGACTCGAGAAGGCTGGCCGCATTTTTTTTAACATCTTGCGCCGATTTAATTCCTAATTCGATCGCACTTTCCATCTCCGCTTCTCCGGAATATTTTGTTTCATAAATTTTATCGCCTTTAAAACTCAAAAGCTGGGTTTTTAAAGTGATTTTTTTTCCGTCAATTTCGGCATGAACGCCCACCGGAGTTGAACACGAAGCGCCAAGTTCGCGCAAAAAAGATCTTTCGCACTTTATCGCAATCATCGTTTCTTGATGATTAATTTTTCGAAGAATTTCAATCAGAGAATCTGAAGAATTTTTGATCTGAATCGCCAATGCGCCTTGCCCACCCGCGGGCAACATTTCATTTTTTTCAAAAACTTTTTTACAAAACTTTTCTTTTCCAAGCCTTTCAAGCCCGCATAAGGCCAAAACCGTTGCATCAACCTGATTTTCGTCAAGTTTGCGAAGGCGAGTATCAACATTTCCTCTAAAACTCGTTACCAAAAGATCAGGCCTTTTTCTCAAAATCATCGCCTTTCTTCTTGCAGAGGATGTTCCAACAACAGCGCCTTTTGGCAAATCTTCCAGGTTTTTGAATTTGTTTGAGACAAAACAATCACGCGAATCTTGTCTAGGAGTGAACGCGGCTATGATTGTATCTTGATGAATTTGTGGAGGAACATCTTTTGCAGAATGAATCGCTAAATCGATTCTATCTTGAATCAGCGCCTCTTCCAATTCCTTGATGAACAGGCCTTTTCCGCCAATATCAGCTAAATTTCGATCCTGGATTTTATCTCCAGAAGTCGTGATTGGGACAATTTCTATCTTTAAATCAGAAAAAAAATCGGCGAGAAGAAGGTGAAATTCGGCAACTTGAGAGAGGGCAAGCTTACTAGTTCGTGTACCAATCCTTATTTTCATTATCAGGCAACGGGAAATCCTTAATGGATTAGCCTTGACGAGCTTTGAAACGAGGATTTGCCTTGTTGATTACATAAAGGCGGCCTTTGCGGCGAACAACTTTACAGTTTTTATCTCTTTTTTTGGCAGATTTAAGTGAGTTAAAAATTTTCATGAAAACAACTAATTCGAAAATATTTATAAAAATTAAGGGCGGCGCAAAGTAGGAATCAAAAATTACCTGTCAACTTCGCCAAAAACTATGTCTTGAGTCGAAATCACAGTTACGACGTCAGCCAACATATGACCTTTGACCATAAATTCTAACCCCTGCAAATGCGCAAAACCAGTTGCGCGAATCCTGCAGCGATGAGGCTTGTTCGATCCGTCAGAAATCAAATAAACACCAAATTCTCCTTTTGGCGCTTCAACTGCCGCATAAGTCTCGCCAGCCGGAACATGATATCCTTCGGTATAAAGCTTGAAGTGGCTAATTAGCGACTCCATATCTTGCTTAACTTCGCTTCTTTTTGGCGGAGAAATTTTTGGATCATCAACAACAACCGCTCCTTGCGGCATTTTTTCAATACATTGCTGAATCAAACGAACCGATTGGCGCATCTCTTCGACGCGAATCAAATAGCGATCATAAGAATCACCATTTTTTCCTACCGGAACATCAAAATCTAATTCGCTATAAATTTCGTAAGGCTGGGATTTGCGCAAATCCCAGGCAACTCCCGAACCACGAATCATTGGACCAGAAAAACCCCAATCAAGCGCCTGCTCCCTAGTGACAACGCCAACATCAACCAAACGCTGTTTAAAGATTCTGTTTTCAGTCAGCAAATCTTCCATGTCGTCAATTTTTTTAGAAAATTGATCGGCAAATAATTTTATTTCTTCAAGCAAGCCATCTGGCAAATCTTGATGGACTCCGCCCGGTCGAATGTAAGCTGCGTGCATTCTTGATCCAGAAACTTTCTCGTAAAATTCGATCATTTTTTCACGCTCTTCAAACATCCAAAGCAATGGCGTCATCGCCCCAACATCAAGAGCTTGAGTGGTGATTGCCATGATGTGATTGAGGATTCTGGTGATTTCCGAGAACAAAACCCGAATATATTGAGCGCGCAGCGGAACTTGAATTCCAAGAAGTTTCTCGACCGCAAGCGCGTAAGCGTGCTCTTGACACATTGGCGAGACATAATCGAGCCTATCAAAATATGGCACCGCCTGAAGGTAAGTTTTATGCTCAATTAACTTCTCCGTGCCGCGATGAAGAAGTCCAATATGCGGATCAGCACGAGTAATAACTTCGCCATCCATTTCTAAAACTAAGCGCAATACACCGTGAGCTGCAGGGTGCTGAGGACCAAAATTGATCGTAACGTTTTTTGTTTCTGAAGACATTATTTTGAATTTTTTGTATTCTGCGATTTGCTCAAAATTTAAGATCTAAAATCAAAAATCAAAAAATCATTTTAGGGGCTTGCACTTATTATTCGCTCTTTTTAGGTTGCGCGCCCTTTTGAAACAGTCCCCCAACTCCTCCAATTACTGAACATGCAAAATAAGGGAAAAATTACGCAGGTAATTTCTGCGGTTGTTGACGTTGAGTTTGAAAGCGGCGAGTTGCCAGCGATCTACAACGCTCTTGAATGCCAAAATGATGGCAAAAAACTCGTGCTAGAAGTCGCCCTCCATGTCGGTGAAAAAACTGTTCGCACTATCGCGATGGACTCAACCGATGGCCTTACTCGCGGCACAGAAGTTGTTGATACTGGCAATCCAATTTCGGTTCCAGTTGGAGAAGCTACTTTGGGACGCATCATGAACGTAATTGGCGAGCCAATTGACGAAAAAGGCCCAATTAATTCTGTAAGCACACTTCCGATTCATGCATCAGCTCCCGAACTGGTGCAACAAGCTACCGAAACTGAAATTCTTGTTACCGGCATCAAAGTTATCGACCTATTAGCTCCTTATGCAAAAGGCGGTAAAATTGGTTTATTTGGCGGAGCTGGCGTTGGTAAAACTGTTTTGATCATGGAATTGATCAACAACGTTGCCAAAGCTCACTCTGGCTATTCGGTATTTGCTGGAGTAGGCGAAAGAACTCGCGAAGGTAATGACCTTTACCACGAAATGATGGATTCAGGAGTAATCGACACAAAAGATCTAAAAAACTCTAAAGTTGCCCTCGTCTACGGACAAATGAACGAGCCACCTGGAGCGCGTGCTCGCGTTGCTTTAACCGGACTAACTCAAGCCGAATATTTTCGTGACAAAGAAGGGCGCGACGTGCTTTTCTTCGTTGATAACATTTTCCGCTTCACTCAAGCCGGATCAGAAGTTTCCGCTCTATTAGGACGTATTCCTTCAGCCGTAGGTTACCAACCTACTCTTGCAACTGAGATGGGCTCAATGCAAGAGCGCATCACTTCAACCAAAAACGGCTCAATCACTTCGGTTCAAGCGATTTATGTTCCGGCCGATGACTTAACCGATCCAGCTCCAGCGACTTCATTCTCGCACCTTGATGCAACAACCGTGTTGTCTCGTCAAATTGCTGAGATTGGTATTTATCCAGCGGTTGATCCTCTCGATTCAACTTCCCGCATTCTTGATCCGCGCATTGTTGGACAAGAGCATTATGATGTAGCGCGCGAAGTTCAAAAGACTCTTCAAGCTTACAAGTCTCTTCAAGATATCATTGCGATTCTTGGCATGGACGAACTTTCTGAAGAAGATAAATTAACCGTTGCTCGCGCTCGTAAAATTCAACGCTTCTTATCTCAGCCTTTCCACGTAGCCGAAGTATTTACTGGCGCCCCAGGAAAATTGGTTTCGTTGAAAGACACTATTCAAGGCTTCAAGGCAATTTGCGCCGGAGAATATGATCACCTTCCAGAAGCTGCATTCTACATGGTTGGAAACATTGAAGAAGCGATTGCTAAAGGCGAAAAACTTTTGAAAGAAGCGAAATAAAATGTCTAATTTAGCTATCGAAATCATTTCACCGGAAGGAACAATTTTCAGCGGCAACTGCCACATGGCAGTTGTTCCTTCCGTTAGTGGAGACATCGGGTTTATGTTTGGACATGAAGCCGTTATTGCGCTTCTTCGCGAAGGTCAAATTTCTATTTTTGATAGTTCCCAAAATATTATTAAACAAATCGATATTTTAAGCGGATCTGCCGAGATTGAAGACTCAGGAAAACTCCTGGTATTGATTGATAATTTATCTCAAAAATAGCCCGCAAAATATTCATAAACAACAAAGCGCGGCCTTCTCAAATTTTTTACTTCCATCCAAAACTATTTTACAATTTCTTAAAATAACTGTTTGACTCTTTAGAAGAGGTAAAATTTAATTTTACCGCTGCTTCATCACGGCAGCAAGCGGCCACCACCACGCTAGAACTCAAAATTAACCACTTTCTTCAAATCAGGATTTAAACTCAAAGCAACCGGACAGGTAAAAGCAGCGTCCATTAAAATTTGCCTTTGATTATCATCGAAGTCGTTGTCGGCAAATTTAAAATTTATCAAAATTTCTGAAACCCTGCGCGGATTTGTTGCCATGATTTTTGTGACCTCGCACTCCAAATTATCGATGTTAAGCGAATTCTTGTTGGCGACGATTCCCATAATTGTGATCATGCATGTAGCAAGCGATGCAGCCAATAAATCAGTCGGTGAAAAAGCCTCGCCTTTGCCATTATTATCAACCGGCGCGTCGGTAATTATTTGACTGCTTGATCGCAAATGAACCGACTCGGTTCTTAAATCGCCAAGATATTTTGTTTTGATGGTAATCATTAATAACTCCTTTGTTTTAACTCCAAATTAAGCTCGGAAATTTCAGAAAAACTGCGGATTTTTTTAAGCGCGAAACTCATCTCCATATTTTTTTGATTAACCAACCTTACCACGCTGTGCGCATGAAAATTTTCATCATCGCGCGAATTAAAATCAGAGCGATAGTGAGCGCCGCGGCTTTCTTTTCGATTTAGCGCTGAGAAGTTGGTAGCCAAAGAATTAAGAATTAAATTTTCTAGTTCGAAATGAGCGATGAAATCTTCGTTCCAAATTAAATCGCGGCTTCTCAGCTTATTTTTCTGATGATTGCGATAAATTTTTATGGCGCTCTCAAGCCCTTCTCTAAGCAAATTTTCTTCACGAAATACGCCAAGATTTCTTTCGTTATTATTTTGCAATTCAGACTTTAATGCGGCGCAAGATTGATTTGATGGGGCCTTGCTATCAAAAACTTTTTCAATTGCCTGCATTTTTTGCGAAGCAATTTGATCGGCGATTTTGGGATTATTTTGATATTTTTTTTGAGCTGCTTTTTTACCGGCAATCGAACCAAAAACTATAAGATCTAATAACGAGTTGCAGCCCAATCTATTAGCGCCATGAACTGATAAACAGGCCGCTTCACCAACCGCCATCAAGCCGCCAATTTCGCGGTCATCATCAACAACATAACAATCAAGATTTGTCGGAATTCCGCCCATTGTGTAATGAGCCGAAGGCGCAACCGGAATTAAATCTTTTTTGACATCGAGCCTTGCAAAACCTCTAACCAACTCAACAACGCCAGGTAATTTTCCGTTCAAAATTGACTCATCAAGATGGCGTAAATCTAAATAAATTTTTTTACCGCCATGAATTTCCGTTGCCATCGCCTGCGATATGACATCACGCGAAGCCAGCTCCATCATTTTTGGCGCGTATTTTTTCATGAAACGTTCGCCATCAGAATTGACTAAATATCCACCTTCACCACGCGCAGCTTCAGTAACCAGAAAGCCGAGGCCGGCAATTCCAGTTGGATGAAATTGGACAAATTCCATGTCGTGAAGCGGCAATCCTTCTTTAAAAACCAAGGCCGAGCCATCGCCAGTGCATATCAAAGACGAGGTGGTATTTTGATAAATTTGGCTGAAGCCGCCAGTTGCAATTATCGTATTTGCGGCATGAAAAGTGACAAAATTGCCGGCATTAAGATCAAGCGCCAAGCAGCCGTGACACTGTTTTTGCGAATCAAGCAAAAGGTCGGTAACAAAAAATTCCGAGAAAAATTTTATGCCACAACGCAAGGCTTGCTCATACAAAGAATAAAGAATTGTGTGACCGGTTTTGTCCTTTGAGTAACAGGCGCGATAAGCAACATCGCCGCGACCAAAATCAGTTGTTTGACCGCCATATGCGCGCTGCGAAATATTTCCTTTTTCGTCGCGCGAAAAAACTACGCCTCTTTTTTCTAAGCCAATTATCGCATTTTTTGCTTCGCGACAAAGTAATTCTACCGCATCCACGTCAGCTAAATAATCAGAGCCTTTGATGGTGTCATAAGCATGCCATTTCCAATCATCTTTGATCACATTTCCAAGTGCCGCATTTATTCCGCCTTTGGCTGAAACCGTATGGCTGCTAATTGGCACAACTTTGCTAACAACGGCAATATTTTTTGCTCCCGCTTCAAACGCCGAAAGTGCCGCGGTCAAACCAGCGCCGCCGGAACCAATAATTATTATGTCGAATGATTGATTTGAGGCTAACAAAATTTTGATTTTAGTTTTTTGTTTATGAATCTGTTGGCATCAAACCTAAATATTAAAATCTAAAATCCAAAATTGATTAAAGTTCTTCTCTGTTGCCTCAACGAAGAAAAAAATATTACTAAATTTTTTAACGACCTTTTTTCCGAGCTAAAAAAAATTGGCGATAAATTTGAAGTATTTATTTGTCTCGACGGCACGATTGATTCATCCCAAAGGGTGATCAACGCATTTCAGAAAAATCACAAAATTACCGTTTTACCCAAAATTAATCAGCGCGGTTTAGGACTCGCCTACAAAAGATTATTTTTGGAAGCGCTAAAAAATTCCGCTGACGATGATTTAATAATTACTCTCGATGCTGACCACACGCATAATCCGAAGCAGCTGCCGGAAATGATTTCGATATTTCATCAAAAACAGCTTGATTTCTTGGTCGCCTCAAGATTTTGCGGCAACAGCGTGATGTCAGATTTTCCGCTGCATCGTCGCTTTATCAGCAAATCAACTTCGCTTCTTTTGCAAAAAATTTTTTCGATTAAAAAAATTTCCGGAGAAAAACTTCAAGATTACACCAGCGGCTATCGAATTTATCGCACTAAAAAATTGCGCGAATTGCGCGACAAAGAAAAAGATAATTTTATCACCGAGCCAGAATTTACCTATACTTGCGAACTTCTGATAAAATTATCTTGGATAAATTTACGCGCTGAAGAAATAGCAATTGTTTACGACTACGGAAAAAAAATTGGCAAAAGCAAATTGAGGATCGCGCGCAATTTTTTGCGCTTAATCGTGATGCTAAAAAGGCTGATTTTTACCACCAAAATTGACTAAAATTTTTTCTATTCTATCACGCGCCAAATTACTTCAGATCCTAATCAAATCCCTAACACAATGACACAAAAAAGACGAGTTGTGGTAACCGGCATTGGCGCGGTTACGCCTTTGTATTCTAACGCCGAAGGCACTTGGAAAAAGTTGGTTAATGGCGAATCAGGACTCGGCCATATCACTATTTTTGATCCAGCCGAATCTCCATGCAAAATCGCCGGCGAAGTAAAATTCGGAACCGAAGAAGGTATGCTCAACATCGATTCATACGTTGATATTAAAGAGCAAAAAAAGATGGATCGCTTTATTCACTTAGCGATTGCCGCTGCCGAACAAGCAATTGCCGATTCTGGCTGGAAAGCCGAATCTGAAGAGCAAAAATACCGCACTGGCGTGATGATCGGATCGGGAATTGGCGGACTTCCAGCTATTGAAAAAACTTCAGTTTTGATGAAAGAAAGAGGGATTAGAAAAATCAGCCCTTTCTTCATTCCGCAAAGTTTAATCAATTTAGCCTCGGGACAAGTTTCAATTAAGCATGGCTTTATGGGTCCTAATCATGCCGTTGTCACCGCTTGCGCCACGGGCGCTCACGCAATTGGCGATTCGGCAAGAATGATCGAATATGGCGACGTCGATGTTATGATCGCTGGCGGCGCAGAATCAGCAATTTGCGAAGTTGGAATCGGCGGTTTTGCTGCATTGCGCGCACTTTCAACAAATTTTAATGAAAACCCAACAGCTGGTTCGCGCCCTTGGGATAAAGATCGTGATGGCTTCGTAATGGGCGAAGGCGCTGGTATCGTTGTCTTGGAAGAGCTTGAACACGCCAAAAAACGCGGCGCTAAAATTTATGCCGAAGTCGCCGGATATGGCTTGTCAGGCGATGCTTACCACATCACCGCCCCTGAAAGTTCAGGCCGCGGCTCAACATACGCAATGAAACTCGCGCTCAAACATGCCGGAATGAATCCGGAAGATATCGATTATATCAATGCCCACGGCACTTCAACTCCGCTTGGCGACGAGATTGAAGTTGGCTCGGTTAAAAAAGTTTTTGGTGATCACGCTCATAAACTTTCAATGTCATCAACCAAGTCATCAATTGGCCACTTGCTTGGCGCTGCTGGCGCCGTTGAGGCAATTTTCTCAATTCAGGCAATTCGCGATAACGTCGCTCCGCCAACTCTGAATTTAGAAAATCCGTCTGAAGGCTGCGACATTGATTTGGTCGCTAAAAAGGCAAAAGAGAGAAAAATTGATGTTGTGATGTCAAACTCATTTGGCTTTGGCGGAACTAACGCATGCCTTGTCTTGAAGAGATTTTCATGAGTCAAAATCACGATTTAAAACACAAAATTCTAATCGGCTGCGCCACAATTTCAGTGGTCGTAATCTGCTACCTCATGCTTGTCTTGGGCATGATCATGTATTTCAATGCCCCAAACTCTTATCATAAAGAAGATAAGCGATTTATGATCGAGAAGGGCATGACGCTGCGTGAGGTCGTAGAAAAACTTCATCAAGAAAAAATCATCAAAAGCCCAAACACCTTTTTATATCTGGGTCAAATCATCAAAGGGGTCGATCCAAAAGTTCGTTATGGCGAATATTTCTTCGAGAAAAACATCTCTTACTACAAGATCCTCCACAAAATGATTCGCGGAAACATTTTCTTCCGCAAAGCCACTATTGCCGAGGGCCTTTCAACTCATTCGGCGATTGCAATAATCGAACAATCTCCGGGTCTAATTGGCAAAATTCCCGAAGAGATAAAAGAAGGCTCACTTCTTCCAGAAACTTACTTTTATTCGTATAACGATACCAAGCCTGGGCTGGTTAAGCGCATGCAAGATGCGATGACTCGTGCGGTCGACAATATTTGGGAACAGCGCGATTTATCGACACCAATTAAAACTAAAGAACAGGCTATTGTATTGGCTTCGATAGTTGAAAAAGAAACCAGTATTGAAGCCGAGCGCGGTAAGGTGGCGTCCGTTTTTTTAAATCGTTTACGCAAAGGAATGAAATTGCAGTCAGATCCAACGATCATTTATTCATTCACTTTGGGCAATAAATCTCTCGAGCGCCCGATTCGTGTTAGCGATATTCAAAATAATTCGCCCTACAACACTTATCATGTTTATGGACTGCCGCCGGCGCCGATTTGCAACCCAGGAATCGCTTCAATTAAAGCAGTTTTGAATCCTTTGAAGACTGAATATCTTTACTTTGTAGCCACTGGAAACGGCGGCCACATCTTCTCTTCAACCCTGCAAGAGCACAATGCCAATGTTGCGAAATACAGAAGTTTAATGCGCAGCAAAGAGCAGGAAAACCAGCAGCAGGCTCAATAATTCTCGCCTCAATGTCCAAATTCGACAAATCAAAACTACCTTCTCGTTACGTCACCCATTCTCATGGCTGCGAAGGGCGCAAAACAATGCTCTACAATATCAAAACCGATCTTTATCCAAACGGACTTGATGACGAAGATTTGAATCGACCTTTTGTTGGAGTTGTTAGCGCGTGGAATGAGGCCGCGCCATGCAACATCGCACTTCAGCGCCAAGCTCAACCAGCAAAAAAAGGGGTGAAAGATGCTGGCGGAACTCCGCGCGAATTTACCACGATCACAGTTACCGATGGTATCGCCAACGGTCACCAAGGCATGAAATCCTCGCTGGTTTCGCGCGAAGTAATTGCTGACTCAATCGAACTAACTGTTCGCGGTCACTGCTACGATGCACTAGTTGGACTCGCTGGCTGCGACAAATCTTTGCCCGGAATGATGATGGCGATGGTTCGACTAAATGTCCCTTCGGTTTTCATGTATGGCGGCTCGATTTTACCAGGAAAATTCAAAGGTCGTGACGTAACTATCGTCGACGTATTTGAAGGAGTCGGCCAGCGCGATGCCGGAAAAATGACCGAAGAAGACTTAAGGCTTTTGACTAAGGCGGCCTGCCCTTCGGCCGGCGCTTGTGGCGGACAATTCACTGCAAATACGATGGCCTGTATTTCGGAAGCAATTGGCTTGGCATTGCCTGGCTCAAGCGGAGCACCTGCTCCTTACGAATCACGCGACGAATACGCTTATCATTCTGGCCGCGCCGTGATGAATTTGATCGAGAAGAATATTAAGCCTCGCGATATTGTTACTCGCAAAGCTCTCGAAAACGCGGCGGCAATTGTTGCGGCAACTGGCGGATCGACTAATACCGTCTTGCATTTGCCGGCGATTGCCAACGAATGCGGAATTAATTTTGATGCGTTTGATATCGCCGAAATATTCAAGCGCACTCCTTACATCGCCGACATGAAGCCAGGCGGCAAATACGTTGCCAAAGATTTATACGAAGCGGGCGGAGCTCAAATGATTTTGAAAGTGATGTTGGATGCAGGACTTATTCACGGCGACTGCTTAACAGTAACTGGCAAGACAATGGCGGAAAATCTGGCGGATATTCAATTCAATCCAAATCAAGATGTGGTTTATTTGCCGGAAAAGCCGCTTTCTAAAACTGGTGGCGTTGTCGTTCTAAAAGGCAACTTGGCTGAGGATGGCGCGGTTGTAAAAATCGCTGGCATGCAAAATGAGGCTTTGATTTTTACCGGAACGGCCCGCTGCTTTGATTCGGAGGAATTGTGCTTCAAGGCGGTTGAGCAAAAGAAATATCAAGAGGGCGATGTTTTAATAATTCGCTACGAAGGTCCGCGCGGCGGGCCAGGAATGCGCGAGATGCTAGCAACAACTGCGGCGATTTATGGTCAAGGAATGGGCAATAAAGTTGCTTTGATTACTGACGGCAGATTTTCTGGCGGAACTCGCGGATTCTGTATTGGTCACGTCTCTCCAGAAGCGGCAGTTGGTGGCATGATCGCACTTTTGCAAGATGGCGATAAAATCACTATTGATGCAATCAAAGGCACGATTGATGTCGATTTGACTAATGCAGAAATCGAAGCTCGCAAAGCCAGGTGGAAGCCGCGCGAAAATGACTATCAATCAGGAACTTTGTGGAAATATTCGCAAACGGTTGGATCGGCTAGATTTGGCGCCATAACTCATCCGGGAGCCAAAAAAGAAAAAATTTCTTACGACAAAATTTAACTCTCTCGCCGCCTCAAACTGCAGTAACTATTTAGCAGAAATTTTGCGAACAAAGGCGAGAAAAAGAGTCGCGAAGCAGGTTAAATAGGCGCCTCTTAAATTTGAGTTTGAAGACAAGGTCTAGAATCAAACTCCAGGACAAATTGTTCCGGAATTGTTATAGCTAGCGCCCTTAAGCGCCCC
>JACCEA012167679.1_pt1 | contig 14919 bp, 9 predicted proteins | sample 7449851 | NCBI WGS metagenome assembly JACCEA01 (sample SAMN15323453, study PRJNA562643) | freshwater metagenome | isolation source: river surface water | place: USA:Blue River Watershed | collected 2017-08-18 | reverse complement strand
TATTTTATAAAAGTTATTTATACAAGTTATTTATACAAGTTATTTATACAAGTTATTTATACAAGTTATTTTATACAAGTTATTTTATACAGATATTTTATATTATATCAATTATTCATCATATACTTGTTGATCACTATAATCAAAGCCATCACCTGTTTCAAAATCAAAATCATTTAAATTACCATATCCAGCACCTTTATCAATAACATCTTCATTTACAGGATCTAAACCTATATCATTTTCATCATTTTCAATATCAGCATCTTCTGCCATTTGTTTCAAATAATTTTCTTTATATTCATTTAATTGTTCTTCAGTTGCTTCATAACCATATTTATCATAAAAGTCTTTTTTGCCTTTTTCAGTTATATAATAGTCTTTATCATTTTCTTCTAAAGTTTGTAAATATTCCATTTCAGCTTTTTCCATATCATCTTTTAATTCATCAACTGAAGATGCTATTTTTTCTTTTCTCATTCTTTTCAATAAATAATCACCATCATCATCTTTTTTATATTCCTTAAAATAATATTCAATTAAATCATGTTTCATACAATTTTCTAACTTAATAACACCTTCATTACATTGATTAAATAATATATCATCATTTTCAACTTCTTTTAATAACATATTTATAAAATTACATATATATTTACATTTTAAATTTTTACCACTTACATTCATATTATTATCTAAATCATCATCATAATTTGATGTAGCACATGTTATAATAGTATTAAATTGTTTAATAATTATATATAAAACAACTGTTGAAGCATCATTAAAATTGAAATCACTATATTTCTTTATTTTTTCATATTTACTATCATATATATTATCAATACCATGAATACTATTTATTTCATTATTAGTATATGATGGTTCAATATCACCAAAATATTTACATACAGATTCGCCCAAAAATGGTAATATTTTTTGATTTTCATTATATATGAAATTTTGCATTTCTAAACTTATATCATCTTCTGTAATAAATTGTAAATAATCAACTGATATTTTAGTATTTTCATATGCATTTTTAATTATAGACAAGTATCTTTTAAATTTCGATATATAAAATGTCTTTAAATATTCCAATCTATCTTTTTCTATATTTATTCTCATCTTTATTTTTTCTTTATCACTCATATTTTTATATTTTACATTAGTTATATCAACAAATATACCCATATTTCTAATTAAATTTAACATTTTATCACTATACTCCTTAGTTTCACCTAATATATGTGTAATATTTTTGATTAATATTTGTATTTCTTTATCAAGATTTTCATAACTTTGTTTTTTTAATCCATCTAATAAACCATTACTTGTTTTATGATTGTTTGGTTTATAATATTTAACATTTAATTTTTGAATATTTTCTAATAATTCTTGATATTCTTCTATCGTATAATCTTTTGATAATATTTCTTTTTTAGTTAATCCACTCTTTATATCTAATTCACCATCAATAATATCTACATATTCTCTCATAGTACCTGCAAATTGTCCTTTATCAACATATAATTCAAACATTGCTTTAATAACATTTTGTGATGTATCTTTTTGATTATCAACAATAATATTATTATATACACCATTATTAAAATATTTATCATATAATAATACTTTATGTATAGTACCTGTATTTAAATAATATTTTAATAAATCATATATTCTATTTGATTCTTCTATATATTTAATTACTTTAATATCTGAATGTTCCTCTATAAAATAATAATAATCAATAAAACTATCAGCATTTTCCATACAACAAGATGTCTCTAAATATCCTGAATATATATCACTTGATGGATATTTACCTATAACATTTTTTACAGTTTGTTTAATTATCTTTGATAAATATACAAGTCTATTTAATAATACATTTTGTAATTTATTTACAGTATAACTATCAGTTGCATCTTTTAATAATTTAAGATATTTATCATCTATTTCAACTGGTTCTATCAGTTCTTCATCCTCTTCTACAATATCATCTTTATTACTAAATATCATTTTATCTTTTTTCTTTGATAATTCTTGATCAAATAATTTTTTATTTTTAAATAATTTTTTGATATGTACAAGTTCTTTAAATTCATTATACAATTCTTCAACTGTTAATTTAATCATTTCCATACTTTTCTGTTTATCTCTAATAGGCATTAATCCCATTTCATGTAATATACAAGACATATAAGTTATACCTTCTATTCCATCAAATGATGTAAAAGGACATATAGCAGTTTTACTTGATTTAATATAATTTGGAATACAAGTTTGTACTGATATTAAAAATCTAGCAGATATTATTCCACTTTTTCTAATATTATGATATACATTATAACTTTCTCTAATTTTACCTTTTGAATCAAAATCATCAATTCTATCTTTTGATATACCTTTATCCATCAACTTTTTAATTTCTTTTAATTTATAAATTGAATATGGTATGATTGATTTTATTTTTTGTAATGAATCAATTACTATATTAATTACATCTTGATTTTGCAATAATACACCAGATTTTGGAAATAAATTTTTAGTAACATAATTTGTTACATGTATTGCATTATTAATATCATCTAATGATAATCCCTGTTTTACTAAAATTTCTTTTAAATATGTTTCATCCATATCTGTTAATTTTAAGTGTTCAAATACATCAATTTTACTCATATCAATATCAATCTTTTCTTCAGACCAATTTTCTCTACTTTTTTTTAACATTCCTGAATCTGCAAAACCTTCCGTCTCATCATATTCAATTACACCTATATTTTGACCACAATTTTTACATGTATGTATTTTATTAATATTCTCTCCATTATCACTATATTTATTATACATTTCATCATATAATTTTATTTTCTCATTTGGATTATTAGAATAATCAATACTTCTTAAATAATAATAATGACCGCATATATTCATACTTCTACAGTATTTTTTAGAATAAATATTATTATCAATTACTATACCATCCTTTTCAATTAATGAATAAATATAATGTAATTTTTGATCTTCATTATTAATATTATTTATTAAATTCAATAATATTGATAAACTATCTGTATTTTTTTTAGTTTCATTTTTATTATTTTTATTATTTTTATTGTTTTTATTTGATTTAGCAATTGATTTATTATTTGATTTACTATTTAAATTATTATTAGTATTACCTATTGAAAAATATTTATTAATAATATCTTTCATTTGATTTTCAATATTTTCTTTTTGTATTTTTATATTTTCCTCTAATTTTTCAAAATCTAAAATATTTGATTTAATTCTAGTTATATTATCACTTAAACGATAATATATTTTTGATTGACATCCTACACCTTTCCTATATATACAATCTAATTTATCTAATTTTAAATTATCCAATTCCATATTATTTAATGAACATAGATATGCAATATTATCATATTTAGGAACTGTATTACTTTTAACCCATTCACCTTTTTGATATAACCATAATTCATTTCCAACTAATGCAAGTGAATTATTTTCAATATTTTCTATTTCAACTAATTTACCTTTCCATATATATAAATTATTATTATAAAAAACATATGTATCATTTTCCAATTTCTTTTTTAATTTATCAAAACCATTTATCTCACTTCCATCTTCAGGTTTAACTTTATATGCTTGATATTTATACATTCTTGATGGTGTATTTTTTGTATTAGCCACCTCTTTATTAAACATTTTTTCCAAATCTACTAATAATTTATTTAATTCATTCTTTTTATCTTTTATATATTTATCACTAATATCTATATCTTGATGTAATAAATAATTCAAATAATAATATTTACCATGATCATTTTGACTTTCTAACCATTTAAATCTTAATAATAAATTATCTTCTGGTTTTCCAATATGTTGATATTTAGTATATAACTTTTCTATATTCTTATCTGTTATAAATTTATTTGATAAAAAATAATCACTATTAAATACATTTTTATAATTTTTATTAAAACTTAATTTAATATTTTTACTATCAGTTTTTTCATAATATTGTAATAATCTAGTCAAATTATTTTTTAATGCAGTTTTTATAATACCAATCTGTTTAACATTAAAATTATTAACAGTTAAATTATATTTAGAAAATAGTTCTGCTACATCATCATATGTATATATATTTGTTAAATCATTTTTATATTGTTCTACAATATCATCTAAATTTGGCATAATCATTTTAATAATATTTTCATAATCTGTTTTATTAAGTATTACATCATTAAATAAATATGCTTTATTTATATTACTATTTGTTTTATCTCTTATTTTATTATTAATTGATTTAGTAAATGCTATTTCCAACTTATTGTCACTATTTTTAACAATATTATATTGGTCATATTCTAATTTAGATATTTTATATAAATTACCAGTAGTTGCTTCCTTTAATAATAAAAACTTTATAGTACATTTAATTTGATCTTTATTTAATACTTCTATTGATTCACTAAATATATTATTAATAGGTGGAAAACAATCTGTATTATCTATATATATAATTTCATCATTTTTAACATTATGATCAGGACAATCTATTATTATTCCATCATTAGTATTATATATTTTAGTAATATTACCAATTAAATTAAACTCTTTTTTTAAATAATCTGTATCTTTTGATAATACCATAAATCCAATTATATTGATTTGATTTCCTTTAATTAATACATTATCTTCTTGTCCTATAATTTTACCCTTTTCATCAAATAAATCTTTTTTACTAATATATTCACTGTCATTATTATAAGTATTCCAATGAATAGTATTTATATCATTATATCTTAATACTAATCTATCACTATCATTATTTTGTTTTCTAATAACACCTAATTTATCATTATTTAATATATAAGATTTAGATATTTCAAAAAAATCTTTTAAAAATGTTTCATATTCAATTTTTGAAATATTTTTATTATGTATTAATTCTTTTAACTCTATAAATTGATTAAATTGATTATTTTCTTCTATTCCTGTTTTATCTTCAAGTGTTTTTGAAAAATAAAAATTTACAATATTTTGTTGTTTGTTTTGTATATTATCTGTATTATAACCATTTTCAATTACATTTTCCTTAAGATTTACATAAATTTTATGTTTGTCAGATACTATTGGTATAACAACATTTGTTTTAAATATATCATAAAACATATTATATACAAGTCTATATTCAACATCTTTTTCAAACATATCATTTTCAATTAATCCTAAATTCTTTATTTCAATAGTATCCATTGCTTCTTTTTCAACCAACTTTTGAATATAAAATGATTCCTGATTTGTTATTTTATATTCTGATAAAAATTCATTTACTAATTCCTTTAAATAAACAATATCATCTTTATATATTATATCTTGTTCTCTTAATGCAACATTTTCTTCAATTAATATATTTTGATTACTTGATATAAACTTATTTATATTTTCATTTTCAACATTATCAAATACAATATTATTTAAATTATTATTATTTGTAAATACAATTGATTTTACTGTTGAACCATTATTTTCATTTTTATATTCAACTATTTCATCAGTCAATTCTACATTTTCAACACTATCATCCACCGCTATTTCTTCTGCATTTTTATTAAATGTAACTTCTTCTACATTATTATCTTCAGTTACTTCTTGCGAATTACTATTATCAGTTACTTCTTGCAAATTACTATTATCAGTTACTTCTTGCGAATTACTATTATCAGTTACTTCTTGCGAATTACTATTATCAGTTACTTCTTCTATATTATTATTATCAGTTACTTCTTCTATATTATTATTATCAACACCTCCATATTGTTCTACTTTAATTATTTTTACAGGTAAATTCTCATTTTCAATATATGGATTGTAGTCACTTTTAAATTTTATTTCTTTATATTCACTTTTTATATTATTCATTATATATAATATAATATAAATAGATTTTTTATATAATATTATATTACTTAAAAAGAAATTAATATATTAATATAGAAACAAATATATAAAAATGGAATTATTAAAATATATTAAAGAGCAAAATATTACAGACTTTAGTGTATTAAAACTAAATTTAGAGTCAACACCTTTTAATTTAAAAATTAAAGAAGATAAAACATATTTGAATTTATTTTTAATTCATAATACTGATGGATCTGATACTTCATTAAATATTGTTAATGAATGTAATGGGATTATTTTAGAAAAAAATACTTTTAAAATAGTATGTTATTCATTTAATAAATGTTTAAATCAATTAACATTACCTGATTATTTAGATAAAAATAATTTATATATTGAAAATGCTATTGAAGGTACTATGGTAAAATATTATTATTATAATGATACATGGATATTATCAACTAAAAAGTGTATTGATTCAAATAAGGCTAGATGGTTATCAACTAAGACTTTTTATGAGATGTTTAATGATTGTATTGTAAATTATGATATTTCTGATAAATTAAATATTAATTATTGTTATACATTTATTATTACACATCCTGAAAATAATATTGTGGTAAATTATACAGAGCCATTTATATTTCATATTTCTACAAGAGATTTAACAACATTATCAGAAATTGAAGTTGATTTAGGTTTATATAAATTACCTAAAACAAAAGTTGAAACTGATAAAATTGATAATGTTATTGAAAACATTATGGCTACTAAACAATTATCATTTGAAGGATTAATTTTTATTGATAATAATTATAACAGATGGAAGATTAGAAACCCTTATTTTAGTAGAGCACGTGAATTATGGGGTAATACTAATCATAGAATTTACAGATATGTTGAAATTAGAAAAGATACGAATTTATTACATGAATATCTTTTATATTTTCCTCAAGATAGTGAATTATTTGGTGAATTTGAAAATAAAATTACTGACTTATCATATCATGTATTAAGTGTTTATATTGATAAACATGTTAAAAAAACTATCGATAAAGTACCATATTATTTATCTAAAATAATTTATAAACTTCATGGTGATTTTTATAAGACACATATTAAAACTGATATTAATAAAGTTGGAATGGCTTTATTAGAAACTGACACTAAATTATTATGTTTTATGTTAAACCATTATGAAAAATCATTAAATAATAATGAAAATAATAATGAAAATAATATGGATATTGAAAATAATATGGAAGTTGATGAAAATTAATTTAGATTTATAATAAAAAATTTATAAATAATATTGTTACTAATAAATTATTAATAACAATAAATTATTGAAATTAAAACATAATTTTATCATAAGTATTTATTTTTAATTTTATTGCGAATATTATCATAATTGTTAGCAATTTCACCAATTAATTTATCATATGATAATGATTTATCATAATATCCTAAATTAGGTTCTTCATTTTCTTTCCATTCATCTGCAGAATGAACACAGTAATTATTATCATCTTGATAAATTGCAAAAACACATCCACAAGATGAATATCCCGCAAAAGATGACCATACTCTTCCATTTCTTATAATCATATAATCATTATTACTTAGAATTAATGAATTCATTAGCCATTCTTTTGTAGTAACCATTTTTAAGTAAGTTATATTATATATTTATATAAATATTTCTTTATATAAATATATAATATAAAATAACTAAAACTAAATAAAAATATTAAACACCATTACTAACACCATTATTTAATATTCTTTCATCATATCCAGTTACAATACCAGAATTATTAGTACCTGCTAATTCAGGTGTAGCTGCATAAGGTAATTGACTATTTGGTATATATTCACCCGTTTTATTGAATTGTCTAAACCATGTTTCACCAGATACTCCCCACATATCATCTGGAGTACTTGCTGGACCTCTTGAACCTAATGAAGAAGCCCAATCTGATCCATCACCACCTTTAAACATTTTCATAAGTTTATTTTTTAAAGTCTTTTTAGTGGATTTCTTTGTAACTTTTTTAACAGGTTTCTTTGTTAAAGTCTTTTTTGTAGATTTCTTTGTAACTTTTTTAACAGGTTTCTTTTTTAAAGTCTTTTTAGTAGATTTCTTCAAGACTTTTTTAACAGGTTTCTTTTTTAAAGTCTTTTTAGTAGATTTCTTCAAGACTTTTTTAACAGATTTCTTTGTTAAAGTCTTTTTAGTAGATTTTTTACCACCCTTAAGCAATCTTTGACCACCAATTCTCATATTTTTTAATGCAACAGTTGATTTAATATAATCATCATCAAGTTTTTTCATATATCCATTAAATCCATTAATTGCATTATTCATAGTATTTTGAACAGAACTAACTGGAGAATCTGATATATTAGGAATACCACCGCCATTATGTTTCTTATTATTTTTACGTCCTCCTGTCTTCATCATAGTATTATGATTAGCAGTACTTGATGTTGATGCAGTAAAAGGTGCCAACATTCCAACACCAATATCATTTGCTTCAATTGCACCATATGCACTCATTATACCATTACCAGAATTTGCTGGATAATTATTTTGTGCCATATTTTCATCATAAAATCTTTGTTCCATACTTGTTGCATTTCCTCCTTTCATTGATGATTTTTTTTTAGATACTGTTTTCTTCTTTTTAATTGTAGTCTTTTTCTTAGATCCAGTCTTCTTTTTAGATGAAGTCTTCTTTTTAGATACAGTTTTCTTTTTAGCTGAAGTCTTCTTCTTTTTACCACCTTTTTTAACAATATCATCAATAGGATATAACATATCTACACCAATATCATTATCAGTAAAACTATCTGCATTACCACCTGATTTTACTGTTTGATGTTGATTATTATCAATATGATATAACATATCTACACCAATATCATTATCACTAAAATCATTATCACTACCACCTTTTAATGATCTTTTTTTGGTAGTTTTTTTACTGGTTTTTTTGACAGACTTCTTTTTACTTGTTTTTTTAACAGACTTCTTTTTAGTGGTAGTTTTTTTAACAGACTTCTTTTTAGTAGTAGTTTTTTTAAGAGACTTTTTTTTACCACCAAAAGCAGTTGCAAAACTAACACCCATATTATTTTTGGTTAATTCATTCATTGATACATCATAATTAGTAGATTTATATAAATCTTGACCGGTAGATGTAGGAATTAAACTATTACCACCATTATGATTAATTCGTTCCATATTATAATAATCTGTTGAAGGATAACATTTACTGCATCCACTTTGAAATGGAGCAAAATTAGATGTACCGTAACTTGACATTTATATTAATAAATTATATAAAAATTTAAATTCAATTTATTATAAATTATATAATAAATTATATAATAAATATATTTTTAATCAAATTGCACAACTATACTTATATTATGTTTATTTACTGTTTTAGTAGCAGAAACTGATAATTCAGTTCTTTTTCTTCTATTATTTTCTTCACCAGTTTTTTTCTTGTATAAATTTCTTAATGAATTATTCATATCAGACTCTATAATATCATAATTTTCTGCAATATAATTTAAAATATTATTTTCTATAGCCCATCTAAAAAAATTTAATTGTCCTACAGTTGTTACTAATTCATTATTATCATGATCTATAAATGATATTCTTTCACGCCTACAAAATGGATCAAAATTTAATTTAGCATATGCCTTTAATTGTGACTTGTAATCCAAATATACTATAAAATTTTTCACTTTATTATCATTTTCAATTTGATAATGAATATTATTTTTTTTAGAATAATTTGTTACAAACCAATCTAATATTCTTAATGATATTTTGGATTTACCAGATATTATTGGAATAACTTTATCTAAATATTCTCTTTTTGAAAAAAAATATATCAATGATTTCATTAATAAATCTTTTTTTGATGAAATTGATTTTAAATTAGTATATTTAAATTCATCTGTTGTCAAGGAAAGTTTAGATATTTCCATCTTTTATTAAATTAATATATACATCATTTCTTTAAGTATAGCATATAATATTTATAAATACATATTATAAGTAGATATATAATCACGTGTATTCATATCATTTGGACTAATATAAAAATCAACTTCATATAAATCATCTGGTACTCTATCAACACTTAAACCATTTAATTTAACATCATTTTTAAAATATTCACCAATATTTTTAAGATGTTCATTTAATATTCCATGCAATAATTTTATTGCTCTCATGTATTTTTGTACATAACTTTCAGGTATATTATATATAAGTGAATTTAATGCATTTAATGCCTTATTTTTTTCTAATATTGCAGTTTGATAATTTAAATATTGTCTATTTAATCCAATTTTTGCTTCATATTCTATACCAATTACATTATTACAATGAATTAAAGAATCAACATAACTTGATATATTATATGAAGATGTTGATTTAATACTTATAAATAAATCAATTAATGCAGGATTTAAATATAAATATGATTTTTGATATGGTTTTATTGGAGTAATAAATATATTATTTTCACTTGCTGTAATCCAACTATCCTTATTATCATACATTAATTTATGTAAAAACTTTAATTCATCTTTTTTACTACTTGTATATTCCATAAATTTAACATAATCTGTATTTACTAAAAAATATATTATAATACAAGATATTATTAAAGAAAATATATGACTATTATCAAGTTTAAATGATGTTATAAATCTAAATATTACAAATACAATAAATATATATATTATCAAATTATATTTAGGTAATTTATATATCAAATTAAATATATTAGTATCATATTTATCATAATTATCAAAAAATGAGTTTATATTATTAGTTGCTTCGGTTGTTTTATCTAATAAATTTTGAAATATAATACTTGTCATTATATTAACTATAAATATTTTTCTTTTATATAATTATAAATAAATGTCTTATGTTTTCAAAAAATCTGTCGAAATGGAAAATATAAATGGACACAAAAAACAAGCATTTTCAGTTGTTAAAGGTAAAGATGATATCATATATAAAATTAATGGTATTGGTAATGGTAATACATTTGATATAAAAGAAACATCAATGCATAATGTAAATGGTACTAAAAGAAAATTTTTAGTAAAAAAACGATCATATAAAATTAAAGGTTTAAATTTAAAAACAATTTTAAATGAAATAAATCAAAAATCAAAAGAACAACCTAGAAAAATTAGATTACAAAATATTTTACCAATAATGCATACTCGTACTCATATATCTCATCCTCAACAATTAAATCATAATAATATTCCAAAACCTAAACCAAGTTTAAAAAATATTATAATTTCTATAGTTAAAGAAAGTAACAGTATTGGAAAATCACCTGTTAAAATATCTGGATTAAAACCAATTTTTAAAACAAATATTGACAAAAAATTAAAATTTAAAAAACAAAAGACAGACAAAGAAATAAGTAAAAAACAAAAATCAACCAAAAAATCAACCAAAAAATTAACTCAAAAAGTTATAAAAAAAGAACAATCTAAAAAAAAAACCAGCAAAAAACATACTAAAAAACATAGAAAAGATATTAAGTAAATTATATAATTTTAATTTTTATATTAAAAATCAATATAAAGAATTAATATATAATAATATTATACATTGATTTAACAAAAAATATATTTATAATGACTGAAACAACAAGTATAGGTATTCAATCTGTTGGTGATAATGTTAATTGGAAATATTTAAATGAAGAAAGAGTTGATGATCCAATTATTACAATATTAATGAAAGAAGCAAAAATGTTATTTATTGATAATAAAATTAATATTAAGAATAATAATGATCAAATATTATTAAAGTTATGTATAGAATATTATAATAAGTATTTAAAAGATAATAAGATAAATAGTATTATTAAATTGGAATATAATATAGATAAACAAGATAATAATAATTTAAAAGATAATAATAATAATGATAATGATAATAATGATAAAAAAGATAAAAAGAAGATTAAACAAAATAAACATGGAATGAAACAAGAAGTTACTAAAAAAGATTTAATGTTGCAAAAGATTGCAGAAGATAATGTTAAAAAAGATATGAATGATTTTATAAAGACATTAGTAATAAATGAAAATATGCCACATATTAATAAAAAGAATATTGAGTCATTATTTGTAATATTAAATTGGGGGATATATTTAATAGAAAACAGTAAAAAAATATTTGATAATAAAATATATATTAATTGCAGTATAAGTTTATATAGAGCCATTTATGAAGTTGATTTTTTGACAGAAACTTTAAAAAAGGAAATGATGAAAGTTGTTTTAAAATTAGAAGATATTATATATTTAAGATGTATTAATGACAATTATATATTCAAACTTTTAATGGATAATTTAATATTATTAATTGATTCACATTGGGATTTAATGAAACCTAAATCAGTTTGTTTATATAATGAACAAAAAGACATTATTAGTTTAGTAACTGAAAATTTAAATAAGAAAATGTTAATATTTTATGAGATGCCTCCTGCAAATGGTAAAACTGTATTATCAGCAATCTTAGCAAAGATAATTAGTAATAAAAATGATAAAAAACACAAGAGAAAAACATTACTTTATATTTGCTATAATACTATTGTAAGAAATGAAATTGCTAAATTATGTATTACACATAGTTTAGATGTAAAATATTGGTTAGCAGTAACAATGCCTGATAAAGAGACTGGTAAAATAAAACCATTTTTGAAACCATATAAAAATTGTTATCCAGATTGGAATAAAAAGAGAACACCAAAAGAACAAGAGAAATATGACAAATTAAAAGTTAATAGATATAATGATGATATTTTTGAACAATGGAAATTTTATTTAAATGAAACTAGATTATTATCAGAACAGTATTTTGATGTAAAAGATTATACTAATGCAGATAATTTACCAGAAATGATTATATCAGATTTAGATTCAGCATATACTTTATTATCAACTTTTCCAGATACATTTATCACATATTTTGATGAAGCATTTGCATCTTCAAATTTGGAAATTACATCCAAAATAATGAGTGTATTAGGTCATACTGTATTAGTTTCAGCTACATTAGCAAGTCCAGAAGAAATACCCACAGTAATTAATGATTTTAAGACAAGACATGGTCATGATAATTATGATTTTTTAAAAATAATCAAATCAACAAAACAACATATTAGTAGTACATTTATAGAAGAAAATGGATATATATTTGCACCTCATGATTTTGTTACAAATCTTGATGATTTAAAATTATTTTTAACAAATATAGATAAACCATTAATAAGAAGAGGTTATTCACCTGAAGTTGTATTTAATATTTCAAAAGTTATTAATGATGATTTACCAATTAATTTAAAATTTAAAAGTTATTTTGATAAACTTGGTAAAATATCACATGAATCACTTAGAGATTATATATTTGATATATTAAAATATATCGATAATACTATGTCTAATACATTACTTGAAAAAATATTAAGTATTAAAACATTGAAAATACCTGATATGAATATTAATAATATATTTACTACAAGTGCATATCATTATTGCAATAATAAAACATTACATGTTTCTACTGTAGAAGGATTTAATATGCAAATTGAGGACATGTCAAAAACATTATTATTAGATGCACCAAAAATTAATGATGTATTAAATATTTACACAAAAGAATATAATGAAATTAAAAAGAGTATTGAAAATTTAGATAGAAATGGTAATAAAGATTCAGATTATGAAAGAACTAAATTATATAGAAATATGGATAATTTAAAGTTAAAATTTTCAAGTGAATGTATTGTTAATTCATTATCACATTCACAAAAATATGGAACAGATAAATTTATAACAAATTATAATACAGATGTATTTGCTAAAAAAGATGATTTAGATATATATAATGATACTAGAACTAAACTATTATTTTCAGGAATTGGAATATATGAACCTGAATGTTATAGTAATATTCAAATGAATTATTTTTTAAGAAAAAAAGATGCATTTAAATTTATATTATCAACACCTTCTATTGTTTATGGTACAAATATTAGTTTATCAATTATTGATATTAATAAATCATTTTTAAAAGATAGTACAAAAAATACATTATATCAATTAATTGGAAGAGCAGGAAGAAAAGGAAGAAGTCATTCTGCAACAATTATATTTAGAGATAATGAAATGTTGAAAATGATATTAAATACTGATGTTAAAAATATTGATGCTGATTTAATTGAATATAATTATAATAAACTATTATCTAATAAATAAAAATAATAAATGCCTTTATCATTTGTTTTAGTTTTTTTTTATAAATAATTTTCTAATTTTGATATAAATGAGAAAATTAAAAATAGATACTCTTATGCTTTATATAGAAGAATATAAAGAAAATATTAATGTTATTAAATTAGATAATAAAGATGAAAATTATATATTATATTCTGGTGAAAATATAGATGATAATACTATTGATAAAACTCTTTTTAAAAGATTAGAATTTAATGAAACCATTTCTATTACTCCTAAAGCAAAATTTAATTCATTAGGTTTAAATACTATATATGATAAAAATACTAATTTATATAAATTATATATTAAAAATATGCCTATATATTATTCATTTACAAATAAACCTATTATAAATAATCAACTAAAATTAATATTAAATAATGGTACTGTTTATAGTTATATCAAGAAAAATACTCCCACAAATAATCTTATAGATGATATTTTAAATAAAAATAATAATAATAATATTAAATCAATTATTATAAATAATAATATTGAAACAAATAGTATAATTGATAATAAAGATATAAATAATGATATTAATATAATTAATATTGTTAAACTTAATGAAGAAGCAACTATAGAAGAAACAACTTTGATAAAAAAAATCTGGAAGAGCAAACTGTGGAAGAAGTAACTGTA
>JACCEA010858382.1_pt1 | contig 14919 bp, 8 predicted proteins | sample 7449851 | NCBI WGS metagenome assembly JACCEA01 (sample SAMN15323453, study PRJNA562643) | freshwater metagenome | isolation source: river surface water | place: USA:Blue River Watershed | collected 2017-08-18 | reverse complement strand
GTGCATCACGTGCATCATGTGCATCACGTGCATCAAATCCCGCTTTTTCGCTTGCTTTTAGTTATGAAAAAGACAATACCAATAAATAATTGAGTATGAGTGAGAATATAGCTATGGCAAAAACATTATTCTTTTTTCTTTTTGATAACGACGACGTATTTTAAATTTGAGTGGAACCTGTCATACACCATTTTTATCCTGGAAAAGTCGAGGAATTTTCACAGATTTGCTCCACAGTAAAGTTATCTACCCCCAAAATATCTCAAAATCTCAATTACCTTGATTTGCTCGATTCCAATTCATTGGAAATGCTAAGAAATACAAAATTTTGACAAGCTATTGTAGTTAATTTTCTTCTACAAAGGTCTTTATTGCTTCGGATGTTTCGATTATGTGCAGGTTCGCACGGAATTTCCTCAGCCTTCCATGAAGTGGAAGATCCTGGCAGCATCTTTTTTTTTTGGCCATCGATCTCTTACCATATTCACAAAGGTGGTCATTCTTTTAGTTTTAGCATATATTCTTTTCCCTTTTGACATTTTCCGGGTGTTATTCCAATGTTTGGATATGCTGATGATACTATGCTTTTTTGATATCTGCTTTCTCAAATGAAGGAGGAAGTCACTCGCCTATTATTCCTGGAAATAGCAGATAATCAAGAGTCGTTTTACTTATTACAATTCGTGAAAGTAATGAAATGGTCTGTTTTAGATTATGGACGAAGTTCGAGAATGCAACAATGATTCGAACAAATCGTCCAACAAATCCTGCTGTGTTATAATGGGGAAATTCAAAGGGTTGTTCAAATCTTCTCCATCTTTAGTTGTTAAATAAACGCGTCCGATCATTTTAAGAAAACATCCGGCATATGTGTTTCCTTGCTTGAAGTGTTTAAGATATTGATGCTTGATCTCCATATCGATTAATTGCTCTTCATCTGGCACTGCTTGTTCTTCATGGACAATCAATATGTTGCCGGCTGCCGAAGAAACAGGATAATGTTTATAGTGAAGTAGAGTTTCTGCGACACCTCTAGCTTCGTTAAATTGATGCAAAGCAGCTGTCACATATTGGGCAAGAACAATATTTTTATTAAATGTTGGATCAAAGTTTAATATCAGCCATTCCCATAAGATAATACCTTGTTTGATGGTTACCCAAAGTAATCGACAGTTATTGGCAATTTCCTCTCGACGGTTTTGGTCATTGCGCTGGGTCTTCATTTTCAATATTTTGTGATATGTATCAAGAGCAGTTACCATTGCCGCTTCAATTTGGTTTGCAATAGTTACGATGGGATTCTGATTCTGTGATATGTTCAATTCTTGGTTATCTACATGGAGGACGACAATTTCAATGATTCTTGTGTTAAAGAGTGCAAATAGATGAAATGAATACTCAACCATTTCATGCAAATCCACCATAGTGGCCTCTTCTGCACCATTATATGGAGGATTTACCAGCCACAAATTGTCGATTTTGGTGGCCATTACATTGGTGCGGTGATCATCGTAAAATCTTTTGAGGCTCATTTCAATTTTACAAAAGTGTGATGCCCAAATGCAGAGTGTTACGCATTGTTTATGCTGGATTGCTTGATTAAAGAACCACCATCTTATCCAAGGTGAAACATCATGCGTTGTACTGTTTTGGAGTGTTATGTTTCCTGCCAAGACGAAGAGCGTTATCCATACCGCATTATCTCGCTGCAGCTTTCCTAGCGCTGCTGCGAAATACTCGTTATGGCTGAAGTTTATCAAAGGGTACAAGAGTTGCAGAGATACTTGAACATATATTCGGTAGCATGGTAAGAAACTTTTGGTAGTGATAGAGGTTAAAGTTTGGGTTAATACATCCACCAGACGTTGCAGTTCTATTTGAGTTGCATCGATGGTTGGAGTACCCAAGAGCATCAATCGGCGGTTAACCGTTGTGCGGATTTGACACCATTTCTCGGAGCACACTGCCAACTTACCAATAACGGGTCGAGAAATTCCAATGCAACAGCTGTCGATTATTTTGAATGCTAGAAATACTTGCTCTAAATTACTTGCTACTTTTGCTGATTGTTGGAATTGATACAGAACGGATTGTTTGGTTGCGAAACTCTCTGCTACTCCATGAGAGAGATGAAAGCGTTTCGCGTAACTGCGAAAGGATTCTTGTACACGTTTTCGTTGCCTGTAGACCATGACTAGCAGTTGATACTGTGTTAATTTCGAGTGTATTTGTAGTAACAGATGCAGCAAAGTCAACTTTTGATAAAACTCGTGATTGTCCGCATCATGCTGCCGTCTAATTTCCTTTCCAAGTGTTTCAATAGTCGTTTCCTTCAATAAATCCCTATTGTCATGATATTTTGTTAGTATTGGAGCATTGAATCTTTCAAAATTTTCATTTTTGTCACTTTCATGATCAACAGCCGATTGGTTTTTCAACTTGTGTACGATATTAACTTCTGAGCTAGACATGACAAGATTGGGGATTCCAAGATTGGAATGCATAACAACCTGCGATGGGTTCTTCTCTAGGCATTTTTGAATATGATGTGCAATTTTCGATGTTGTTGACCTCAGCTCTTCCAAGTGACTATCGCAACCAAACAATTCCTTACCATACCGAGTCGATTGAAAATGTTCATCCCATAATTTATTGTGAGGAAAAGCCAATTCATTTTCAATTGTTTCTAAATTTTCAATATTCCACTTTAAACCCTCCGTGAATAATTGGTTTCTCAACAAGTTTGGATGGAATTGTTGGTGTAGAACAATAGACAACACCTGGAGTTTTTTTTGTTTGGGGCAAATAGGATAGGATGATGCCGACATTTGTTGTCAATTAGATAAGTAGATGTGTTAAATTGTTTCAAGTTGATCAGGAAAAGAGAGTTTTTCAGTTAGTTATGAAATACAAATGTATCTTGATTGTAAATACTTCCATATTATATTATATTATGAACATGGAATAGCAAAACACTAGGGCAGGCTGGTGGCGCGCCGCCCGGCGACAACCCCCAGCGCTCCCAATAAAACAAACCCAATTCTTGTTATCGAAACAGAAAAGCCTTCTTCAGGTATTCTATGCAACCACTGGGTTCAAAGGTCGAAATGACAATTGTCTGAATAATATCTTCATATTTAGTCGATTCGACATTGGCTGGAAATGTTGGGACCACCGAGGAGTAACAGTGTCCACATTGGATCCTGGTTGGCCACAATGATGACAATATCAAACTTACGAATTGAATTTTTCCAACACCTTTGCTGCTACTCCTATCATTATTCGATTGTGTTATATTCTCAGAGAGCGTAGCAACTCCATACGTCTTTTCCAGACGTATCCTGCTCGTTACTAGATTGTGCAATCGAAACAACCAAATCTAAAAAAAAAACACACCTGAAATCAATCATGAACATTAACATGTTTGGGTACCTGCAACTTTTGAAAATCATCCTCAGATACTATTTGATCTCTTTCAAATAAGGAGGAATTATAATATTGTAAGAAATGAGCACTAAAATGTTCACAATAAAAAAACGAAAAAGTTTACCCCAATTTATCAGCTCACCGACATTCTTTGCAACCAAAAAAATTATCAACAAACTTCCCTATGCCATTCATAATAGCGGTGGCCACTAAAGGCGGATGAGAAGTATCATTATGAGTATATACAACTTCGCCTTGCACTGTAGAGGGAAAGAAGATATGAGCACAATATTTACTTTTTACAAGTATGCACTTACATGTGATATAATGAAACAGAAGCCATAATCCACAAGAATAACCAGTGCCTGGATCATTATTGGAACGCTTACTTCCACGTAGTGCCGAGATCGTTTGCTCAGACAAACCGCATATTTTCCATTCAATCTGTGTATGTTGGAGTATCATTCAAGCTTATGATCCAAACAGCTTCCGAATAAGGAAAACGAACATACCTTTGGAGGAAAATCCCCATTGAGATTCGTACGAATGGCATCCATTATTTTATTTCTCGGCAAGAATGGACTTTTGGAATACTTGTAAAGAATTAGTTTCACACTTTCAAGAACCGTTTTGGTAGTATTCTAAAATTATCAATCTGCTATTACTCCAGTCATTTCTGCCAAAATGCACGATCCTTACAATTCGGAGAGATATACTCTTGGACCCATAGCTTGTAACAGGGAGTATACGATACACCATATCCGTAAAGGAAATTAAAGATGAGATTCTTTCCTATATAGTATAGTAAGGGAAAGTTTCGAGATCACATGATTGTAAATAATCTTACATTAGATAACTCTTCGGGAATTTCATTTAACATAAAAAACAAATAGGATGAAAGAGCATCATGAAGTCGTTCCTCACCATGTTCTGTTATGTGAGATAGAGATACTTTGCTCAATGATCCAACAGAAGATGTCAAAGATTTCAGGTTAGCAGCAGATTTTTTTTCTAGTTCACCATGCTACGGGGAATAATGGAAAGACAATCAAATTCAAACATACCCTTACCAAGAAAATTGTTTTAGAAAAAAACTTCAATAGTTCACTTTCTATACCCTCCATTTTCGTTTTTGTGTTTGAGCCTGTATTGACAAAATTAAAGGCTTGGATGGCAGGGTAGAACTCCACTTTGTGGCTCTCGCAAACTTTCCTTAGCGTGACACAATTGACAGCCAGAAACGTTGTCGAAGGATACTTGGCGAGAGGATTCTCATCGTTTAATTCTTTCGTTCTAGAGGTAACTTTTTGCGCCACTGAAGTAAATTTTGGTACAAAATTTCTGTGGTTAAAACGTGTAATTGGGACATCGAGTTGGACACCCAAGCTAGCTACCTACCTGCAATGACCGCACCAAGATGCATAAAATACCACCATGAGATTTTTTTCAACTGTTTTATAGTTTTCTAACTCTGATCCAGAATATATTTCAGTAACATATTGATTTGTCTCATAAAGCCCCCCATTTCCTTTTGGTTTCTTTACAACAAAATTGTGGTCTGCTACAGCATTTTTCGAATGAGTATGGGTTACATTACCGGTGCTTAATTTTGCAGCACCATTGAAATCAGACCATAAAAATCCCGAATAAATAAGAACAGCTACCATGGAAAACAGAGAGATACAGACTACATAGCTGACTGCTTTTGTTGTGGAGCATTTTGTCACCGCTGAATGATGCACTATTCTTGTATTGGACAGTGCCGCACCATTCCTCATTTCAATTAAAGACCAAGAAATATATGGTAAAGGCAAACTCTTGTTCAAACGACAATCCATAAAGGAATTGTTGGATAATCGAATCAATCTTGGCTTCTAATTGATCTAAGTGATTGCGATCATTCAAGAGAGCACTAGCAACCATTGCAACTTTATCGAGTGGAGTATTACTGTTGTACAATCCACAGTAGGCCAACTTCTGGCAGGCGCGGCGCCACACAGCAGCAGCAGGCAGCAGCAGCAGCAGGCAGGCAGCGTCGCAAGAAGAAGCTGAGAGAGAGAGCAAGATCAACTGACTGCGCTCTGCTGCGCTGATGAGCGTGACACACATATGGCATAGAGAATTATAGCTTGTATAATAAAAGGGCGAGCAAAACACACATTCTAGCATTTCATTTGTCAGTATGTACTTCTTCCTGTACTTCCTAGAAGTATAATTCCGAGATTGGATGTCAGATCAGATGTACTAGAAATTAATCAACTAAAACGTACAGTTTTACATCCAAACCACTCTCAAGTTTTCAGTTCTGTTCTCAAGTTGATGATTTGGTGGAGGACAATAAGATCATTACTTCTTATTATCGTCTTTACACTTTGCATCGAAAGCATTAGAATTCCTACTAGATCAATCATCAATCGCTTGAAGGCATTTGGCAGGGAAAGCAAGAAGATGGCTGCTAATAAATCGACGGGTGAGGAAGAATCCCAAGCGACTATAACAAATGAAACCATTCGGTCCAGAAGTTCATCAACATCTTCATCTTCATCCTGGTCTGAGCGAATCAGTGGCTACATCAAGCGTGAATGGGAATGGATTGATGAAGCTAGCCTTGAGGGTTACGATGAGAATGCAGTTGACAGGCTTAAGACAAGCCTTTATATGCTACCACACATCACTATTCGAGGTGATGAGCTTGGAGGGACAATTAGCAATATCATGATGCAACAATCTGAGATTATGTCTTGCTATTATGAACGATGCACAAATGCTACCTCTTCTTATGTAGATTCCGTCCAATCGTCTACATCTTCAGCGATCTCGTTTTTGTACAATAACTGTTTGCAAATGTCATCTGCAAGTTGCGGTGCTTTTTCAAGCGACAGTGCTGATCAGTATGTTCATAAAATACCCTCTTCTTTTGCAATGTCTGGATGTGGGTGGTTAATTCCATTTCATTTGGGGGTAATTCAAGCTTTCCGAGATGCCGGATATATTAATAATCAAACTTTGTTTGCCGGGACATCTGGTGGGGCTATTGGTGCATTGGTTGGTTGTTTAGATATTCCCACTGAAGATGCTTTGAATGAGTTGATAAGTCTTTCGGTAAATGAAAGCTTCAAACTGAACATCGATGTGGGCCTGAAAGCGGTATTGAAGCGAATAGTTCAACTTCGCTCATCTTACATCTCGGATTTGGAAAGCCATGAAAATCTATCTTGCTCACAATCGTGTAATTCTTGTTCCTATCAATCATTGCTGACAGTATGTAATGAACGCTTACATGTTACTGTTACGAAATTATGGCCTAAACCAACTTTTGTTCCCATCGTTATCTCAAATTTTGATTCAGAAGATCATCTCCTAGATGTTATCGCTGCATCATGTTTTATTCCATTATATAGTTCCCCCCTGAAGATGATGACAAACATTTCAAAAGTTGCTACTCAAACTTTTGCACCCCACGGCAATCATCACAGTCCCCAGACTTCTTTAGACATGGATTTGAGTCGTCATCATGGAATTGAATCAATTGGTGTTGAATCAACAGGTTCTGAAACTATACATGACGAATATTACATTGATGGTGGTGTGTTGGCGTTCATTCCTCCAGTTGGGGAAGTTAGAATCTCACCATTCCCATCCAGGTACATTCGATCCTTTGTGGAGGCAGATATAACTCTTCCGGCGGAGGAATATTCTTTGCGTCAATTGCTGACATGGGTACTTTATCCCGCACCGGAATTGATATTGCGAGAATTGTACAGTAAAGGCCAATCTGTTGCGCGAAGGTGGATAGAAAATCATGAACGCCACTTAATGAAAACTCAAACGTGTCCTCCCGAAAATGCCCGAAGTGAAAAGATGGAAGAAGTCGCTGCTATCAACCATGAGGGTTATAGAATTTGAATTTACCACAACATACTTCCATATCAATGGAAAAATATCAATAATGTAACTCAATTACTGACATTACTTCATTAACATCCCTCATTGAATTAGCAATGGAGCGATGGAAAACAAACAATATATCCATGTTCATTCTATTGAAATCTATCTGATCATAAACGAAGGCCCTACATCGCAACTAAGCATCATGGACTGTTAGTACATAAGTTAAAGGACGAGTAGACCAACGAGATGCATTACCCCAGAATATGGTGAATGTTTTATTTCCAGTCTCGGAGTTAATAAACTCCATCACAGTTCGAACAGGTAATTTGTTCTCGTGGCCCTTGATCTCCTTCTTTTCCACAACCTGCAAATGTGCAGTGCTAACTATTTTAGGAATATCACCTAATCCAACAGATTCATGCAATGCATGTTTATTGGTTGCATGAACAACAGAATCAAATACAGTTACAGGAGAGGAAGAAATAGTACTGAATACTTCTAAAGAAACGTCACCATCAGTTACATATGTGTCCACAGTTAATTTCTTTCCGGGACCAATTGTAACGGTTTTTTTAATCGCTGAATGACGTCCAATCCAAAGAAACTCGGTGTTGTCACGGTGGAAATTTGGCTCAGGTGCTGTGCCACCATACTTGACCGGTAAATTTTCTGGATTTATGTATTCCAGAAGTCTCTTCGATACATCAGCTCCAGAGCCAATAATTTCAATTTTAGCTTGAGTACGAGGATCCAACCAGCCTTTGACCATTTCCCACAGACTTACTGAGGAACACAAAAAATATAGAAGTAGCAATCAACGAGAATTTTACCAAAACAAACGAGTGATCTTTACCTGCCAACCACGGTGCATTTACCACTAACATTTTACCAAGGGTTTCAGGATAGCAAACATTGTCAATTGCAATCATCGCTTTAACGTGGTTAAGAATTGTATTTGACGCATGAGATGAGTTCAATCCTGTTAAGTCCAGAACTGCACAAGTGCTGATAATAACTGGTCCACGAGTTGCCGCTTCGTCAAACATACGATTTAAGGAGTATTCCATAGTCCACCAGTGGTAATTAATGCAATGGTCAAGAGTTGTCATTTGGTAAATGGCTGCTCCTTCAACATGGCCAGATAACTCATACAAAATAGGACGATTGAACTTGTCAAAGCCAAAGTCTCCGTGAGGATACCACTTTTTCATGGCATCCACATTACAATTAGCACATTCATCAGGAGAACGTTGGGCCCAATAGTCAGCCTTGAGCTCTTCTCTTTTCTTTACGCACTCTTGCAGAAGTTGCAATGCATTGGCAACATTAAATTGTCTCGCACGCAAAAACCGCAAGGATACATTTTCCTCACTTTCTACGCGGAACTTGGCCTTGTTCAAATTAGAAATCTCAACCTGTTCACGAAATTGTTTTAGGGCTTCCTCTTGTACTGCCGTTAAATGCCCGGGTTGACCCCATGTATCTAATTGCTCCGTTGTTGCTGCGCTCATTTCGCTGGATGGTTCACAAAAAGATACGAAACGCTTTTTTAAAATGTGAACAATTTGAGTGAATTCACAATATTTCAAATTATCACTATATGGGTAAATTTGATGTGAATGGAGGCCTTTTCTTTGTAGTTTATCTGATTTATCTAACGAGTTTTTTTGAAAATCAAAATGCAACGACAATGTTGTAATAGCAGCAGCAGCTGTTGCCAAGTAATGATTGCGAATGTATGAACCACGTAGAAAATGCGCCAGGATAAATTATTCACAAGATAGAACGTTGCCTCTATCCTCAACACAACGAGCAACAAAACAAATGGTGATAACAAAAACAACTGAATGCCGATACAATGAATGATCAGACCACCACACTATACAAACGTCCCAGATATGGGGAAAATCATAATGGCTTTTACCCTTATTTAAGCAAGGCCTTTTACATTTTTGATTTGGCACATATGGTCATCATGCATAATCATCGGTTACAATACAAGTATCCCATACAATATGGCACATCATCAATAAACTAAACCGCTTGATTACTGGCAAAATAACAGAATTATTGTGATTTGATGGAATAATGTGTGATACACCTCCATTAGATGGTGAGCCGATTATTGGAAGTTTCATTTTGTTGATGCAGAATAAATTACGTCATTAGATCCCGGTGACACTTCGGAAGATTATCTCCCATCTCCCCCGGAATATTTTGATGGGGAACCTGATGATATTTTTGATGGGGATGAAAATTTTGCCCCGCCAGAAGATCTTGAATTTGACTTTCTGAGCGACGACTTTGGCATTAGTCCATTGGATGATAACGATATTTTCGATGGATATGGTGATGACATAGGTATGAAATATTGTTTTATCTATTGTCCCTATCAATTTATCCTTTTCATTAGATGATTTATCAGATCCTGAGAATTCTGAATTGTCGGGTGACACTTTTCCAGACGAAGACCCCGAAGATTATGAGCCCGACCCGGAGTATCCCTCCAGCGACCCCGAAACTGCAACATGCCCTGAAGATGATCCTGAAGATGATTGTGAACCTGAAGACTCCCCTCCAAGTTCGAATTGTAGCGTAAATGATGAGTCTCTGAGAGTGGATGGTCCGCATGACATAGTGTTTCGACGACCCTCTCCCCCTACAATTGTTGACGATAATCACATGGTTACATCCGTGTCGTTGAAGAAGATGTTTCCTCCACTGCCACCTTCGCTACCACATCAGTTGAACATGCTTCCAACTCCATCGCTTCACATGGACGCCACGATACCACCACCATCCGCCATCCCCCCTGGTCCTCCGTATCCTCCAACATCTGCGGGGACTATCCTCTCTGGAGCCGCAAATCATACTGTTCCTACCAATCTTCCATCCATTGAGCCATGTAGATGTGGGATGGCAGAGGATAGCTATGTTTGCACCCCTTTAGACCAGCATCCTATGCTCATAAAGTATTTTAAGATGCTCAAAGTTGGTCTACCAAAGGATATGGTGGGGATGAAAATGACTCAAGATGGTTTTAATTCGGATCTTCTTCAGTGTGACTCAAAACTTCCCCGTCCTACTCATATTCCATTGCAACCCATTCCCAGTCATGATGTTGCGAACGATAATAACAACTTGGTAGTCGATTTAGGACCTGTTGTCCCATTAAACGAACACCCAATATATGGGAAATTTTTTAAGATGCTCAAAGTTGGACTGCCGAAACAAAATATCGAATCCAAACTTGGACTAGAGGGCATTGATGCGGCAATTCTTAACCTTTCCCCAAGTACTTTAATTGCTATTAACGACTTGCAATACCATACATTAAATGCCCAAAAGCCTGCTTCGAAGCCTGAACCCGTAAAACATAAAAAGAAGAAGCTTTTCCTCAAACAAGTGGAGAGTAAGAATATTGGTCATGATAGTTTATGGGCTGATCATGGGGACGACGTTAATATTGATATTCGCGTGGATGCTGACGAATTCAATAAGTTATTTGTTGAAAACAGCAGTGAAGTTCAACGGCGGTTACATGTGCTTGAAGAACAAAGGAAAAATGAATGGAACAAACTCAAGAGAATAAAAGTTGTTCAGGTTATTTCCGCCAAGCGTGCTCAAAATGGAGCGATAGCCATAGCAAGAATTAAGTTAAGTAATGAAGAAATTAAGCAGTACGTTCGCGAAATCAACGCTGAACCATTTACGACAGAGCAACTGAAATCTCTTTTGGAATTTCTTCCCACAAATGAAGAAAAAGAGTCCTTGTTAAAGTTTACAGGCAATCCTCTTAAAGAGCTTGGTCCAGCAGAACGCTACATGTTATGTATGGTTGGATTTAATGATGCGGCGATTTTTATCCAGGTGATGATATTCAAGCAACAATTTTACCATCGCTGGAACGATTGCAAGCATAAATTTGGTTTATTAGAAGCAACATGCGATCACATTAAATCAAGCTTGCGTCTAAAGAAAGTTTTGAAAGCTGTTCTAAAAATAGTAAATCAACTAAATGATGATCCGAAAGAGAAATGTGCCGGTATAACTGTGGATTCCTTGCTGAAATTATCGAATTCAAAAGCATTTGACAAAAAAACTTCGGTTCTCCAATATATCATAACGGTAATATATCGACACGATCAAGATGTGCTTTTGTTTCCCGATGACCTCAAACATTTAGTCGATGCGGCGAAACTCACACTGGAGTCAATAAACAGCGAACGAACAGCGCTCGAATCTGAACTACTTCAATATTTGCAAGGACTTCATATAATTCATCGGAAGTTCAAGTCCGACGGGATAGACGAAAAGTATTCCTCCAGGTTGCAATCTACTCTAAATGACTTTGAGTCCAACTTAAAGCCCATGTGTCATGAATTATCACAGAGGTTTCTACGATTTTGCAGTAAATTTTCTACAATATTGCGTTATTTTGGCGAGGATCCATCTCTAAAGTGTGAAGGTTTCTTTGTGCCATTACATAAGTTTGTTAACGATTTCGTCACAACTAGAATCCTAGTAGAAAAATCGATACAGTTGGAAGCAAAAAAGTTACAGCAACAACAAAGAAAAGCAAATAAGCTATCTACAGTTAAAGCAAGTATTGATACAATCGTAAGGAAGAATGTCCACAATAGTGACCAACTTGTCGTTGGCAATATAATAAAGTCCAGTGAACCCGTATCATCCTTGCCACAATCTGCTCTTCGCACTGGAAGTAGGGATATTGCGGCCGCAATATCGTCTGCGATGGAAGGACGAAAGTAGTTTGCACGTGGTCTTCCAAAAGAATGGTGTAACTTTCCTCATTAGGAATCCCTCTTACCGCGACCATCAGCATAATTTTAATGAAACCATGAGAACTATTATGTATACTACCATTTGGTTTAATTTCATGGTGATACTATGATATAAATATTGAATATTCAGCAATAACCACAATTTTCAAGCTAGATGGCAGTAGTAATCACAATATACGAGTAATAATCAATCTCATATGTACTAACGTGATGATAATATTTTTTCAATCGTTATCTATCTTTCTGATACGCATTCTCAGCACACATTCTTGGACGATATCATCGTCAGCAGATCCTTTCGTCATCAGCACCAGTGGTATTGTTCTAATCAGAATATGTATATAGTAAGTATTATTTACAATCGTAATGATGTGGGATGATCACCTAAAACTACCGATGAAATAAAATTCCTACCACTATATACTCATATAACAAAGAATTGTATGTTGTATCGAGATGATTTTGTTTAAGTGGCTTTGACGATGTATGCATCGTGTATATAGAAGGCACTTCAGTCTGCACTCACATCAACTGCAAACCTTTGCTCGCGGTGATGATGGTACTTGTGTGTAGAAATCTTGAGGAGGGAGAAGGTCACTGCGGTAAAAGGATATTTACTGCATGACTAATTTTAAGATGATATATAATAATGTCATTACGTAGTAGGCTACGTATGATACTCATGTACTCAATGGTAGCATTCAGGTATTGAATAATCAAATTATTTGCTGCGATGTTGATGCTACTAGCTCATACTATCAAAGAATAATGGAGAATGCTATGATTGTACACGTAGCGTTCAAGTAGATAATTTTATAGATGGCCGAAAAGCAAATTTGTTATCGAGGAATTTTATAATTTTAATATTAGAACTCAATCAGCTCTGCAAACGAAAGCAAGAGTGCACACAATCTTATATTGTAAATGGCTTTGGTGACCTCTGTGAATTTGTGCGGACCATGATCGGAGCAAACGCGATCGATCTGAGTCATTATTGTGATAATTCTACTCATCTTTGGGGCTTCAAATTGACGTGGAGTCTATGCTATGGGATTTGAGAAAGTTTTGTTACTCTGGAAATCATTTTAAATGTATTCTGTATGAGGAATAAATTTTCCTGTTCGGTCCAACCATCCAGGCCCAGCCTTGGTAAGTCATAGAAACTTCGAATTTTCAAAGAATAATCAATGCCAATATCTTTTAGGCCTATGGTAAGGTATTTGGAGCATTGGACTCCTTTGGGGTCACTAGAAGGTTAACAAATAGACCGTACAATATGGTACTTATTGGTGTCTCGAGAGCATGGGTCTTTTTCATTTCTAGACTAGAATTCGCACACTATAGCTTCATAACTGTGTTAAACATGGTTAAGTGAATATTCTGTAATTTAATTGCAACTCAATTGTTCTGTTTCCTGTACTTGATACCACATTAGAGATCTATTGGTAACGATGTACCATGCAACAAAGGCGACCAACTTGCGTGGTCAATAAAGTTGTTATGATATATAATCTTCCTGATTTTTTCAAATATTCAAGAATTGATAGTGATTAAAAGATTCTTCGAATCTGAATCACAAACATTTATTATATCATATATACATAATTCTATCATCCTAATCAAATGATCATCGCGTTGATTGACTAGATAAACTTGCATTGGATGAAGCATGATCGAATGGACTACGGTACTTGCGATGAGGTGTGGCAAGGGGGGAAAGAATCTTTGGCATAACCGTTTGGGACGATTGGGTGGCAGAAGCTGAAGACTTTATCGACTGATGACATAATTCATTTTCGTCATCGACAATATCGTTAATATTCATGGAAATACTACTTCTTAACATTGGCTCTCCACTCTCTCTTTTAGCTCGACCTTTAGCTATCACCGATTGTTGCTTCTCGTTCATGATTTCGTTGTATGTTGGCTTAGTTGCTTCTCTATTTCGGTTGGAGAAAATATTTTTATCACAAAATTCTGATTCGCTATATCGATAAGCAGTTATCCTATTTGCCTCTTTCGTAATCTTGTTCTCTTGAGGAGATTTAAACGGCTGGTAACCAGCCCAGCTCTTATCCGTCGAGCTCAATGTTGACCTAACTGTTGCTGCATCGCCAAGTGATGACTTGATAGATGAATTGTCATTGCTTTGAACACTAGCATAAGCACCGACACTCTGATTATAGGGAATATTGTGCATTATGAGTTGCTTTCGCAAGAATGAAATCTCTTGGTGAAGAATGTCCATTTGTCGTAAATACACAGAATGGTTGTTCTCTTCTTTCAGGAGCGACTTATTTGTTGATGATAATCTCTGCCTCAATTCTTCAACTTCGTTATTCAGCCTAATGATTTCATCGCTTTGTATTGTTAACAATTGAGAGGCACTTTGGTTTTGACTCAATAATGTTTCAACTTTTTGTAAATTGTTCAAATTCTGCTGGGCCAAACTTCGATTATCTTCCTCTACTTTGCTCAACTTCGAGAGTGCTTCTTCATATTTGTCGATGTATGACTCCTTTTCATGAATAAGCTGTAACCTATTACATCTTTCTTGCTGAAGTTGGAGCAAATAGTCTTCAACTTTTTGTGCATACACCTGCGCTTTCTCTGCATTGTGTGCCGTCAGTTCTTGTGATGCAAATAACTCAGATTCAAATGTGTTGCTTTTCTTCTTTATACCTTCCGCCGCAATTTTCTCGAATTTCAAGGTGGATTCTAAAGACTTAATTTTTTTTTGCAGTCCCTTTATAAACTTTTCCATCTCTTGAATACGAATAATCAAACCATCTCTTTG
>JACCEA012159554.1_pt1 | contig 14923 bp, 9 predicted proteins | sample 7449851 | NCBI WGS metagenome assembly JACCEA01 (sample SAMN15323453, study PRJNA562643) | freshwater metagenome | isolation source: river surface water | place: USA:Blue River Watershed | collected 2017-08-18 | reverse complement strand
CGTTGGAGCAAAGGTTGGAATAACAGTGGGTCAAGCAGTAGGTCCTGGAGTTGGACTGGCAGTAGGTTCTTCAGTTGGCGACACAGTTGGCAATAATGTATCTGTTGGAGATGCCGAGGGAGCTGCAGTAGGTGCTACCGAAGGGGCATCTGAAGGAGAACACGTGGGGGAAACAGAAGGCACAAAACTTGGAGAGTTACTGGGACCAATAGTTGGTTCTTCTGTGGGACTTCCCGTTGGAGAGATCGTCGGAGAAACACTAGGTGCTGTAGTGGGTTCTGCAGTTGGCGAACCTGTTGGTTTTAGTGTTGGAATGGTACTGGGTGAGAAACTTGGTTCTTCAGTTGGAAAAGCGCTTGGTGTAATGGTAGGAGTTGCTGTAGGCAAAGCGGTACTTGGTGCGGCAGTCGGACCACAAGTTGGTGATGCAGTGGGAGAAGCTGTCGTGGGAGAAACAGATGGAGCCGGAGTTGGCTCTTCCGATGGGGAAGCTGATGGGGAAATTGATGGAAAAACAGAAGGCACAGGAGTAGGAAACAGAGTAGGATCAATCGATGGATTTGCAGTCGTTGGATTTGCAGTTGGCACAACACTTGGATATGCCGAAGGGGAAGCCGTCGTTGGTAAGGCAGTCGGTTTGACAATTGGGCTGAGAGAAGGCACTTCAGAAGGAGTTTGAGAGGGAAATGCAGTTGGAATCGCCGATGGAGAGGATGTAGGGGCCAAAAGACAATGCTGTTCTAAATAATTTGCAACCTCACTTTTCTGCCATGAAGGTTGACTAAATAAACTAGAGAAACCCCCACCAGAAGTAATACCAGCACCATTTAGATTTCTTGTACTGACTTTCTCATTCTTGGCACTGTGTAAACCCTGAAATAAAAAAGGGCAGGTAAACAAATTAATTTAAATTGAACTGTTTGGTAATACCTGTGTCGACCCAACCGCCGTCACAAACGGCGAGGTTGCGGGGAAAATTGGACTGAAGCTGCAACAAGCTCCATTGGATGCACCATCGGTTCCTGAGGATACAATAATTGTCACTCCAGCGATACCCAATTTCATCGCTTCAATATTAAAAATATTCGCTACAGCTGGTTGTACATTTTGTTCTTCATCGTAATAGTCTAAATATATCACATCAGGGAGGGATGTCATCGATGATATTGACAATAACCAAGAATTCCAGAAACTCGTTACACTGAATGTCTTATTGTTACTGATGCTAAAATTAGAGGACAAATAGTATGAAGTAGAAGCAGATTTCGCTATGGCAGTGATATACTCAATAGCCATTGTAGATGATTCGCACTCAGATCCACTATTACATTGAGATACTTGACTACTTAAAGAGACTCCTTTGAGTGAAAAGGCTGTAGTATTGGGAGAAAATTGGGAATGAAACTGTTGCAAATCACTCATTGCAATCAAATTACTGTCCCCTCTCGCAAATATTGCTTGACTAGAAAATAATGCAGTCATCGCATCATTAATATTGTATTCAGAACGTAGTACAGTTGGGGTGATTGTATCATCAGGATCGACAGATTGAAGTCCAATTTTCTGATCAAGTACACTTTGAACAGAAGCACTAGTAAGTCGTAAAGCATCGAACACATCGACAACATTCAATAATGCCATAACATGCGAACGCAATTCAACTGGAAGTGAATAATCTAATGCTCGAACAATATAAGTGTCAGTGTTGTCTTGGTTGTATCTATCTTTATTCTTGGCACTATGAAAATCATAAAATTCCGTGTCTAAAATTTCTTCCCAAACTGATATACATGCTCGCACTACAATGAACTCACGAAATGGGGACACATGGACGATTTCCAAAGATTTCCTATTAATTTTGCTATAGGATTTGAAATAATTTTCAATTGAGATAAAAGCAGATTCATCAGTAGTTAGTTGGCGAACTTGTTCAATGGACCAGTGTTGCCCATATTGATGAGACTCTGGCATAGAGACCGCCAGAAGCAAGTCTTGTAATTTATCAATATTCTTTTGCTTTAAGGAAATGGTAACTTCATGTTGTAAATGAGGAAAAGATCTTTTCCCTCGAACAACATCAACTCTTTTCTTTAAATTGACGCTGTCGCTTATCAATCTCTTCTTTCTAGGCTTGGACACTGTTGGGGATGAGTGAAATTTAAACACCCCATCATCAATCAGAGAAGAAAACGTAGATTCATCGATAAATTTAAAACTTTCGGTTGATTTCAGATTGTCCATACGCTTTGACTCATGGACAGACAAATCAACTTCACTTTCAGAAGACTTTTCACCAATTGACAGCTCATTCGTCAAGGATAAATCATTTTGGTTGATTTCAGATTCACCACGAACTCTAGTATTACTAACTTTGACATCGATCTCAAAATCTCCTATTATCCTGGAAGACTCTTTTTGCCGTTGACTGTTGGGGTGTACATATTCATTCCCCAGAGTGGTTGGCATAGCTATAGATGCCAACAATGAACAAATGATTAAACTCATAAATGAGAGGGATTTGTAAAAGTCTCTTATTTTCACCATGGTACAATCGTCTCAATAAATGGCAACAAGAGCAATCAATCCCAAATCATCAAAAAAGGGATCAACAAAGAATGACCAAATTAATTTGTTGTTTTCATTCAGCCCAAAATTGCTGGGAACCGAAAATGTCAAATTTGGCGAAACAACGATTTTGGGAGGAAGCCAAAACTCAATTTCTTCGAAAATTCGGGGATTCCAATTTTTCACCACAAAGAAAAACGGGCCTCTGAGATGAATTCATAAAAATTTCAACTGGGCGGGAGTGTGGGCGACTGGCGTGGCCTGTGTGGTTGGTGGCGCTTCTGAATCGCCACATCATATTGTAAAGCAAGTTTCAGTGTGACTTAGCGTTTCTCTAAGAATCAGTTGCGCCGTGTCCCATCAATTATCCATTCAGAAATGGCTGTCGATCCAAATGTCCTTGTAGTGTGCGCGACTATTATCGTCGCTACTCTTGTGTATGGTTAGTACGACAGTCTCACAATAACGATGTCCGTTTATATCAATCTTTTTCATCTTCAGTCCTCTTTAGCAAGGGTGATTCAGGCAAGAAGGCTTCTTCCAAGGAAGAAAAAATCCTTCCATACATGATTGGACTTGCCACTGGCAATCCAAAATACAAGGTTACTCAGAAGGATGCCGTCAAGATCGCTTTGCAAGCCAAGGGTTGTGAGTCAATCCGTGGTGTTCTTGAGCGTATTTATGGAAACACTCGCATTACCACTAGACATATGGCCATCCCTGATTTCACTCCAGAGCAGCGCGATCCAAATGACGAGTTATTCTATCCTGGTGATGGTACTTACACACTTCCAGTCCAAGAGAGATTGAACAAATTCAAGGAAGTTGCGGTTCCGTTGGTCACTGAAGTGTGTAAGAAGGCTATCGCAGATGCTGGTGTCAAGCTTGAGGATATCGGTAAGCTGGTCGTAGTCTCCTCCACTGGATTCCTTGGTCCATCCTTGGATTGCGAACTAATTGTCTCCTTGGGACTTCCTCGCTCCGTCGATCGTACCTTGATCGGTTTCATGGGCTGTGCTGCAGCCATGAATGGCTATCGTTGTGCAATGGATTTCGTCAAAGCTCACCCAGGCAAACTTGCTCTTATGTGTTGCGTTGAAATCTCCTCTATTCACTCAACATTCAAGGACTCCGTAAATGATGCCGTCATTCACGCTATCTTTGCTGATGGATGTGCTGCCTGTGTCCTCACTGCCCAACCAATTTCCAAAATTCCCAAGGGCACATTGGCCATTGTCGAGGATCACGGATGGCTTATGGAAGGTACCAACGATGGTATTACCCTCGCGATCAATGACGATGGTATCTCATGCACTCTTTCCAAGTACTTGCCTCAGTACATCTCTAAGAACATGGGTGGCTTCGTTGATACATTATTGAAGAAGCAAAACTTGAACCGCTCTGATGTTGACTTTTGGGCTATTCATCCAGGAGGACGTAGAATTATTGAGGAGGCTCAGAACGGTCTTGGTGTTACTGAGGCTCAAGCTGCCGATTCTTGGTATGTCCTTGACAACTACGGCAACATGTTGTCTCCTAGTGTTATGTTCGTGTTGGAACGTATCTTCAAGCGTCACCGTGAGGCTATCAAGAAGGGCGAGGAAGGTTACAAGCTTGGTTTGGCCTTCTCTTTCTCTCCTGGTGTCGGTGCAGAAGGTATCATGTTGCGTCAAATCCAATAAAAAGATAACTGGAATATGATGTACTTGTTGTCTTCTTCATTTAGGATTATCTGGTGTGTTATCAGCTTTCCGCTTTTTTTTGCATATATTCTACTACTCCTATCTCTCTCTTCTCTCTCGTTGGATATTCCTTCTCTTCATGCTATGCTACCTTTTGTTCAGCGAAAATCAACGCTGCAGTTTCTATGGTGAACGGCTTGTTATCATACGCATCAAATAATGTCGCCAACGAATAAATATCCTATCAGTTTAAAAGTTGCGTGACATTGTTTGTTTGATGATGATGATACTTCTCCATTATGAGTGATGCGATTCTTGGTTGGTGCTGTTTAATTGAGATGTATTGTGGGAGATTTTGTCCACTTCATTTGTTAATAAAAAAGTTTTGATCGGTCGGTATGGTATCATCATTGGTGTATATGTGAGTGTTAAAATGAGGTTTTGTTGTTGTTAATTGTTATTATGCTCGTTGTCGTACATTAGTTAGATGAATTGTCCGTGGTGATTGTTTGGTCATGAGTTGAGATAAACGAATGATGCGAACAAAACATGTCTTCAAAACAGAAATTTTATGGTTGCATTTTGCATTTCTTTCTTGTGTGATGGCGGATGGTGACAGGAGATAAAATCTACAATCATCTATCGGTATCAGAAGGTTTTGTTCCATCTTCTAACTTTGAAAACTCTGCCGTTCGTGACGCCCATTAGTTCGTCGAGCAGCGAGAGAAAATCACATAGATTTGATTTCAATGTACAGGTTTTTGTTGACTGGTAATTGGATCCACGTTAAATTGTAGGTATTAACTATAGATTGTATCATATTAACACATAAAGATATTGTACTTAATACTATTTATTAACTTTCAATAGTCTACGTCGGTACCAACAACAATTTCACATACATAGACCGATTGGGATGATTTTGTTCTTTTCAACACAGCTTTTTTAATAAATCCTCCGTCGTTACAATTTTACAATGTACAGGCTTATTCTATTGCCTGGTTCTCTATGGTTATGTTATGATGAAGCGACTACCTCTTCTCGCACTTTTCTTCGTTGCTGCTCTAGTTGTGTTGGGTGTGCATTTCCATAGTTTGCTTCATATCCACGAAATTCATGACCCAGTCAATGATACGCCAGCATTGCATAATCGTCAGTCTACGGACCAAACCATTCGAAAGTTCCTCGAGTTGAACCAAACTCTATTGGAATTGCACAATAAGGTAAAAGAACTTCACGCAATGGCAAAACAAAGAGGGGATACTGCAATATCCGGCAATTTTAAGAGGCCCTTGACTGTCAAAAGCAGTTTGTCAGAGAGAAAATATCCACAACAAGTGGAGCCAGTTCAACCGCAATCAAGCATTCAATTAGATGAAGACAACAAAGATTCAATGCACCAGCAACACCATGCTGATGTTCAGGAAACAAACGTCAAATCTATTGGCACAGACGTAACATTGAAGCCAACAACGAAGCCGGTGTCAAAACAGAAGCGGAAAGCGTTGATTTTTACAATGGATAGCATAACATCATATGAAGAAAATAGTCATCAAGGCGGTGCATCTGGTGAAATTTTGATTCGAAAGTCTCTAGAAGAGGCTTTGGCGCATTTCGGTGTTACGGTCGACGTTATGCATTCTGACGATGAATTTAATTACATGCGCATGAATGGATATGATTTCATTATTTTAGATCCATGGACATGGGCTGCTAAAGGTTTGAGTTTTGATTTCAGTTGATGTGTGCTAATTATTGACCTTGATTTTGTTTAGGATGGGTGCCAAAACCAAATCTTCGCGGATTTGAGGATCACATCTTCATTTTGGATTTCTTTGGTTCTCGGGGAGTGAAAGGAAATTCATTCAAAATCAACCCAAAGAAAATATTGACTGCCTACAAGTCTCCATTCAACAGTTTTTTAGGTTATTACATGGATGAGGCGATGACAAACTCTGTTGTATCATCAGTGTCTGAAAGGCTTGATCAAGGGGTAATTTGGGCAAAAGATTCGAAGCATTTCCATGGCAGAGAGAAAATGTTACTTCAGTTTGCGAGGCATATCAAGCTTTTATCAACTGCGCCGAAAATGATGGAGCACAAAAATATTACATGGCTGGGTCATCAAAGTCGAGAAGGATGGTTTAAACTGTTGGCAAGTTCAAAGTTTTTGATCGGCCTCGGAAATCCCTTACTTGGCCCATCTGCGGTAGATGCCGTTTCTGTTGGCTGCATGTTTTTTAATCCCATCTACAACGAACCTATGCTCGAGGCAAAATACGTTAGCCAACATCCTTACATAGCGGATGTTTTCCCTGATTCTGTCTGTTCTTACCAAGAAAATGATGTGGCGTCATTGCTGAAATGTGTTGACAAGGCCCGAAATGCTAAAATAGCACCAAAGATACCGGATGAATTGAAGAAGGACCAATATTTGGAAAGAGTAAGGTCAATTTTTGATTTGTAATGCTAGGTTGAAAATATGATAGCAGTAATTAGACCTGAATATAGTTATTTCTTTATAGTTTTCGTATTGATCAAAGTTATCGTTTGATGATTAAAGTAAATTGAGCTTCAACAACGTATGAATCAGATATTAGCAATACTTCGGATACAACCGAAATGTTAAGAGAATGGCCGTTTGATATTCACAGCAACGAATGTCGCACAGTAGCACATTTCCTAATTGGAAAAGCAATATCAGCAAAAAGTAATCAAAAGAAAAGAAAATGTAGAAAATTCAAAAGCCATTCAGATCTCTGTTTGAAATGACGCGTCACATCAACAACTATCTTCTCATATTGACAGAGTGCGGATCCCCGTCGAGACATTCATCGTCAAAACGCACAAAGTCGAAAACTTTCTCACACAAACAGCAGATGCAGCCGGCACCAGTTTCTCATTTTCTGACACTAATTGGACAAGAAAAGAAAATTGCTCTTCTTTTGTTATTGCAACTGTGTTTGGAGGGGAGAAGCTGGAGAAAGCCACCCTCCTTTTAGGCTACAAAGTTTGGAGGTCCAAACTCTGCATCCAACCGGTTAGGGTTAGAGTACCAGATGTTGTAAACACCTGATACATTTCTAAGGGCGCGTTCTGCATTGTTTGGTAATACTCGAATGACATCAATTTGAATCTTCATCATGAAACGAAACCATGTGGTAATGTAGGAATTTGGTTATTACCTGCATGATTGGCTACAAACAACTTGTGCAACTGGTTCCGCAACTGATGAGCCACAAAAAAATCATCTCTGTCTATCTTCGAATTTTGCTGTTGGATCCGAGGCAGCAACAACACCTCATTTATTGATTTGATTGATGGATGCCATCTTAATGAACATTTGGGGAAGAGGGGATTTAATTTGAATTCCAAAATCTAACTCGAGTGTGTGTGTGTGTGGTGTGGTGAGACATTTCAAAAATGAAAAACACATTAAAAAACACCTTTTTGTTTGGCTGATCGAGCTTCTTCACGATTCTTCGCCTGCATTTTTTTTTATATTCGGCCGATGTCATGTGGTGTTTTAATAACAACTTTTCTGCAAAATGTCTGTTCTGTTAACCACTAGTGTTGGAGAGATTGTCATAGATTTGTTCATAGAGGAATGTCCACAAGCTTGTGAAAACTTTCTCAAGTTATGTGCAATCAAATACTATCATCAATCTCTCATCTACAATGTACAAGCCAATTATATTGTACAAATGGGTGATCCCACTGGTACTGGGCGTGGTGGTAGTTCTATTTATGGTGTTGTTCATGGTCCTCAATATCGATTTTTCCCTGATGAGCTCTCTAAGCATCGTAAAGTAAATAAAGTTGGTTATGTTGGTATGGCACATATTGGTGATCATCCTGATACAAATCATTCACAATTCTTTATAACATTACGTGGTGAAGATATGGAACATCTTGGAAAGAATCATACGATATTTGGTGAAGTCGCAGAAGGTTTTGATGTTTTGACAAAGATCAATGGTCTATTTTGTGATGATGACTCCAGACCATACCAGGATGTTCGTATTTTGCACACCTACATTTTGGATGACCCTTTCTCAGAAGATGGTGATAAGCGTGGTGATAGTCTATTGAATAGAGCAATGTCTAGATTAATTCCACCAGATTCACCACAACGTGAATATCCACCGGAAGAAAAAATTCAACGTCGTATTCCCTATAAAGAAGACTTTGGAATTGATGGGAAAGGAATCGATGGTCGTACTTCTGAAGAAATTGAAGAAGAAATACGTCGCAAAGAGGCAAAATCACGTGCGATTGTTTTAGAAATGACTGGTGATATTCCAGATGCTGATGTGAAACCACCGGTGGAAGTTCTTTTTATTTGTAAATTAAATCCTGTTACACGTGATGAAGATTTAGAATTAATTTTTTCAAGATTTGGAAAAATTAAAAGCTGTGAAATTATTCGTGATCATAAAACAGGTGATTCATTAAATTATGCATTTATTGAATTTGAAACCGAAGCATCATGTATTGCTGCATATGAGAAAATGAACAATGCATTGATTGATGATCGACGCATTAAAGTTGATTTCTCACAGTCAGTCAGTAAATTATGGAATCGATTTCTATTAAAACCAAGAACTGAAAAAAAGAAATTAAATGGTACAGAACAACCAGTTGCGAAGATTAAGCCCCGAATTGCTAATGATCCACGTGATGCAAAGAGTTTTTCAGTGAATGAATCAAAGGAAGATGACGGTCACTCTCGTTCTTATCATCGAGTCAGGGAAAGTGAAAACGATAAAAGAAGGGATAGAGAAAAGAGAAGAGACGATTCAAGAGAGAAAGATCGAGGGGTGAAACGTGAGCGCTTTGATCGAGATGATAAAGAAAGAGAGAATACCAGAGATCGACACGAGAAAGAGAAAAATCGGGAGTCAAGGGGTGACTACGATAGAGATCACGATAGAGTCAAGGCACAAGATAAAGAAAGAGAAGATAGAAGCAGAGATCATGGGAGGGAAAGTAATCAGGAGAGAAACGGTGAACGTCGAGATCAAAACCGCCCACGGGAAAGTGAGAGGGACAAACAGAGAGTCAGTAGTAGACGGGAAAGGGATGATAGTCGAGAGAGACTACGTCGTGCTCGCGAAGACAGTGATGAGGAATCTTTAAATGGTCGCGGTGGAAGTACTAAGCGACGAGAGGATATCAGAGATCGACACTTTGAGGATGATGGTCATAACAGATCAAAAGATAAAGAGCGAGACAGAGGAACCCGTAAAGAACGCGGAGATAGTCGCTCTAGGCCAGCAAAAACATCAGGCGACGTTATAAGAAAAAAATCCAGATCGCGCTCGCCTTATTCATCAGAGAGCGAAGATAGATATCGACGTGATAAGGGGAAAAAATCAAAAAGAGATTTTGATCGGTGAATGTATTGGTCCAAAGAAATAATTTAAACTTTTATCATGTTGATATCATAATAGATCGTTACGATAATTTTGCAAGAAGTCTACAAATACCTATAATATTGATAAAGGCATGTTTCTCAATATTCTCAATACATAAAAATGCTTAAATAACTAATTTTGAAATGGTGTTGTAAAACAGCACCAACTACAAATGATCATTTCCTACCACAGTATTTCTCTTGGATTCTAAATCACGAATTTTCAAGGCCATATCTTGCATGCGGAACATCATCACAACAGACACTGCTGCTGCACCAAAAAACAACAACCCCAATAATATTGCAAAAGCTTCACCAGTTTTCAAATGACTATTGGAATTGTTATCATTTGTCGAAGCTTGAGGGAAGGGACAATATGGATCAAAGAACCCAGCAGGCCATGATGCTTCAGAGAATACTTGATAACCATAGAGAGTTTGATTGGTCATTGCATATGTTAATTGCGGTTGACTACCATCGCTGCATAGACCTTCATTTGGGCAAAATGCATTAGCACAGCAATACTCGGTTCCGACTAAATTATACTGCAAGAGATATCCAGTGGAATTTTGGAATACTAGAGTGTAAACCATATCACGAGGTAAAGCTGGATTATTCCAAGGAACGGGAGCAGTATACTTCAAACATGTACCATATTCTGGCAGGGTAATGTATTCGAAAGTAATGGTAACATTGATACTATATAGATAGCCAATATAAGAAGTATAAAAATTATAACCTGGATAAGAAGAACCTCCTTCTACATCACCATATAAACACGTTTGGGTATTGTATTGCGCCAATAAATTTTGCCCACTCGTGAAATTATTCCAAGAATATTGCATTAGAGGGGCAGCCGGATTAATATAGGCATTTTCTCCGGTTGCAAGAGCAGCAATTACTTGGTTGGCATACGATTCGAATTGATAACCAGATATTTTTAGATTGAACAACACATCCCCTGAATTGACAAGATAATACAGTTGTGTGTTGTAGGTTTGCATGCCCACTTCCATTGGCTGGACAGGAGGATATGGGTCAGTCGCAGGGTTCCAGGTCTTCGCTTGTGTGTTGAATAGCATCATTGATACCAACACCAAGATAATGCAATCGAAATTTTTGAGGATAAGCATCGTTCTCAGCGATAGTAGAACTACCCTTAATATTGAGCAGTTAATTAAGTGGACATCCAAAATTAATTGTGCTTTTACTTACATCTTGCTCATGTCCTGCTGCCGCCTGCTCTGCGGCGGGCTCGGCGGCCTCTGCCGCTCTGCGCTCTCTGCTGCTGCGCCTGCTGTGTGGGAGCCGCCAGCCCAGCGGTGGCACGGTATTACCACACAACTACCTGGTAGAATGCTGTATTATAAGGTATACTATTTTATGGACAAGTAGGTATGTATAAACAACCGCTTTAGATAGCTACTAATGTCCTCATTACTTGTAATAGGTTATGCTCTAATCTATATTTCTCAATATCGTTGTGCTTATAATAATTAATACCATCTGGATGGGGTTAGAATATTGGACAATTACTTGGAAGCAAGACGACCTTCCTGTATTGAGGATGGTTTTGAATTGGAACTACGTGAAGTACGGACTTTTTGCTTTGTAGCACTGGTGTGAGTGTTAGGGGATGATGCAAGAACTTCTCCTTTAAGATCGCGAGTGTTATCCTTATTCTCGGCATCATTGGAAGTCGATCGAGGTGCTTGGTTTGGGCCTTTCGTATTTGCTTTACTTCGTTTTTCTGGTCGCAATGGCTTCCGTTGAGTAGAGCTCTTGTCACCAGTAGATGCAACATGATTGATTGGATCATTAGTCAAGTTACTTGAAATAACAGCGCTTTGAGTCAGACCAATCAAACCTTTGATCACATCGGCTTTACTGGGATGATCGTTATCGGCAACGGTAGGAATTACCACAGTTTCAGGCGTTCGCGTACCCTTCTTGTCAACGTTTGCACTAGATGCTTGTTGACTATCACCCTTTCTACTTTTCCTTTGGTTACGATCACTTCCCTTTTGTTTCTGCTTTTTACTTTGTTTATTATCCTGCAAATGTGATTGCAAATTCCTCACAGTCTCCAAAGGCTCTACAGCAGCAGATGCAGATTGTGGGCTGAGAGTAACAGAAGCAGCTGGTGGTATAGGAGGACTATGAGTTTGACTTTGTCCTGCATTTTCCGAAATAGACATCACAGGTGGATTGCCGTGGAGGATTTTCTCAGCGTTATTGTTTCTTTTTCGATTTGCTTTGGCAGCATTCGGGGGTGGAATCGGTAGAGCGCTGTCCAAAGCGAGTCCTGACAACTCGCTGGTCAACGCTTCAATATTGCTCACCTTACTGACAGATGTCTGTGATGTATTACTTTCTCTCATAGAGGGATTCAATCCAGAATTCGGTTTCTGACTTTCTTTGAAATAAAAACACGATCCAACTTGATGTCCAACCCAACCACAGAAGGAACATGTTCGTTGAGGGCACCATGATGGATCCGCATGTCGTATTCTATCACAATTTACACATAGAGAGAATGTATGGTCATGAAAATTTGTGTTTCTTTCGGTAATTTTGTGCCATATATTTGCAGCAGAAGTAATGCTTTGAGTTGGATTGGAACCGAATCCTGATAAGAGTATACTTAGCCCTCTTCTGAGTTCACCTTGCATATATTCTTGCACATGAATATTTCGAATACATTTCCCTAAATTGCGTCTATCAAAGCAATCTTTTACGTTCGTTCTCCACCCATCATTGATAGAACTTCCAAGTGCAACACCAAACTGTTCCGATCTGTATGTCAAATACCTTTCACTTGGATTCATCATTTCTTCGATGAGTTCATCAAAAGATGTTTCACTATCTTCTTGATTAGATGATTTTTCCATCTCATCTTTATCATCAAAATCAGGATCTTGACCAGGAACAACAATAGAGATCGATTGCGTACAGAAATCAAACGATTTATGGATACAATCTGTACCATAGAATGCAAAAAAACGAACCAATAGCAATAATGGGTTCGTTTGCTGTACCATTGTATTACAAACCGGAGCTATCAATTCAAAGAGCCGTCTTCGTTCTGGAGAAGCAAATGCAACTGGACATGAATCTGTCATTTTTTCTTTTTCTGCATTCCAACGAATCATTTCTTTACCATAATCTGTTGTGGTAACACGCGGTGCACATATCGTACCATGCAAATGCTCTTGCAACAATGAATAGATAGCCATAAGACACCAAGAAAACGTGCTCAATGTACCATGAGGAGATTGATTACAACAGCGCTCTTTCGCCCAATATTTGATGGACAAAAGAAACTCTCGAATGGATTGAGAATTAGAATAACGTGAAATAGGCAGATTCATATAATCTTTCAAAATCATTGTGTTTTGCACTCCAAGTTGGTTCTCAACACAAATATCCACCTAACAATAAGAAATAAGAACGCTTGATTCATAAAATCGACAAGTTTAAACTTACTTCCACTCTCGTTCTTCTATGCATCAATTTGATTATGGGGATTCTGGCACCAACCACGTATTCCCTCATAGTAAACTTGCCCGAACGTTGCACTTGTTTACGGATGAGTTTCAATACGGTTGTAGTAGTAATACACGGCATACGTATCGTCTTTAAAAAAGTTTCACTTACTTTCTTTTTGCTATCAATTAAGACAGTTGCACGATCTTGAATATTCAATCTATCTACAGGTAAATCCATGATTTCTGGAGAATCTATGCGATACAGAGACAGTGCAATATCCAAATCACTCGTCAGATCGGCCAACTCACTTATACGCGAACCAAAAGTTGTACATACAACACGGTATCCTATCTCTTCAAATGCAGAACTTAAAGTATAGTATAGGTCATGAATAATCTCACGGTTTTGTAGGACAATCTGACCGCGGACAGCTTCATAACGGTCTATTTGTCCTCGAATCTCATTGAGGCACAAACATGATCCATTGACTTGATTATTTGAAGAAGTATTGCGCTGATTTTTTGATGAAGATGGAGCTGCTGTGGTTTGCGCAACAGTTGAAGATAATGACCGATTTAGTGCAAAACATAATTGCTCTACTCGATTCCATACTTGCATCTCTTTCATAGACCATACCGATTGAATTAAATCTAAATCAGTATCAATATCTTCAATCAATTTTATTGTATCTTTGTATATGCGTTTTGCTGAATCTCTTGTAACCACTGGGGTACCTTCTTTCCATAATAATCGTTGTACATCAACCATTGCTTCGACACACACACCAATGGTGCTACGATTAAAGTGATAAAGCATCGCATATAACTCATACTCTACTAGTAGATCCCAATCGCGAATAATACTTTGATAGCTTCTCAAGAAGAATGACAATAACTGAACAATAGTCAAATTGCGACAATTGAATTCCTCAACCAACAATAATCGGCTGTCTTGCTTCCGCTCACGAAAGAATAATCGCACCCAAGTTTGAAACAGTTCAAGAAAGCAATTGACTTCTAATCTTTTTTCTTTATCCCCACCACCTATTAAACTTTTATTGTCACAATGAGCAGCAGCAGATGATGTCGGGGGCTTATTTGCAAATACTACATATCGTCTCTGCAAAAGATCCACTTGCTTTTTGAATTTCTTGTTCTCCAATGCAGGGTGGATCTCCACGCAATATTCAGGACAGCATGCAATATTTCGACCACTATTGTTCCGCATTGCCTGATGATATGGGCACGACCCACTCTTTTTCTTTTTCACATTTCGCGATTTGGTGGAAGAGTTGCTGTTGCTGGCGAGGTGCTCATCCGGCTCGTCGCCGGAACTCTTCGTACAAAGAGCCAAGCAATCACTCCAATCAATGGACACGCTACTCATCTGTGAATACGAAACTTCTACTCTTTTTTTTTCTTTCTCTCTCTCTCTCTCTCTACAGCTGTCCGTTGGTGCTTTTTGCCCTTCAAAATACTCACTCATCCGATTAACCGGCTAACTTAACCGATAGTAACATGCTGTGCGCCGCCCCTGTCGCCTGTGTGGTTAAATCAGCAATTAATTTAAACTAATTAAATTATTGTACATATTGTATGAACTTCTTCCTGGCACGCGAGTAACTGAAGAATTATCCACGTACATGTAGTTCTTCTGTTGCTTTTGTGACGAGGAAAAGAGATAATTCAACAAAATAGAGTAATTTGTGATAGGTTGTTAGATCTCCGATATTTTCCAAAATGGCGGTACGAACACATTCATCACAGCAACG
>JACCEA011379705.1_pt1 | contig 14926 bp, 18 predicted proteins | sample 7449851 | NCBI WGS metagenome assembly JACCEA01 (sample SAMN15323453, study PRJNA562643) | freshwater metagenome | isolation source: river surface water | place: USA:Blue River Watershed | collected 2017-08-18 | reverse complement strand
GCCAGGGAAGTTCTTATTAGAGGTTGTGACGCCGGAAAATCTCCTGCTGAGTCAGCAGGTGGATGAAGTGATTGCGCCTGGTTCAGAGGGCGAATTCGGGGTGCTGCCCGGCCACTGTCATTTCCTATCGACCCTCAAAATCGGTGAACTCCGCTATCGCGTCGATCATGAGACTCATTCGATGGCGGTGCTGTGGGGATTTGCGGAAGTCACCCCGACGAAAGTCACCATCATGGCCGAAATTGCTGAAAAGGCCGAAGATATCGATGTGGAGCGGGCTACCGCCAAGGTGGCTGAAGCTGAGCATCGACTTCAGGCCGGCGGCTTGCCCTCTGAAGTCAAAGAGGCCCAGGTGAGTCTCGAAAAAGCTCGCCTCCGTAAAAAAATTGCCGAGCGCACCAGAAAAACAAGCCACGCCTAATCTCGCGGTTTCACCCTACGCCTTCTTCTACCCCCTCTTCTTGCAGTTTGGTCATGCTTCATGGCCACTTTTCGCAATCTCGCTGAACGCTCCTTCAGTTCAGAGTCTATCCCCTCCAGTGAGCTGGGAGGGGATATGATCACGGAATTTGTCATCACAGCAGGAGAGCAGCCCAAGCGGTTGGATATCTTCCTCGTTGGTCGCGAGCGAGACACCTCCCGCTCGGCGTTACAGCGGTTGATTGAATTGGGTCGCATACGGGTCAACGACCAGGTCGTAAAGCCGAGTCACAAGATCAAACCTGGCGACAGAGTTACCATGGATGTCCCAAAGCCGGAGCCTCTCTCAATGAAGGGCGAGGCGATCCCCTTGGAAGTTCTGTTCGAAGATGAGTCCCTTCTCGTATTGAATAAGCCACCTGGCATTGTGGTACACCCGGCACCAGGAAATTGGAGCGGGACGCTGGTGAATGCGCTGTTGCATCACTTCCAAACCTCGGGTGGGACGATTTCCACAATCGGTGGGAAGGAACGCCCCGGGCTGGTGCATCGTCTGGACAAGGAAACCTCTGGCGTCATGGTGATCACGAAGACCGATACCGCCCATCGAGCCCTTGCGGCACAGTTCAAACTCCACACGATTACCAGAGTCTATGAAGCGCTGGTCTGGGGGGTTCCCAAAAAGGGACGAGGGGTGATTGATCTGGCCATTGGGCGAGATAGTAAAGACCGAAAGAAGTTCTCATCACGAACGACGAGTCCCAAGGAGTCTGTGACCGAATATGTGGTGACCCGGCGGTATGGTAAGGTGGCCGCGCATGTCTTGCTATACCCGCAAACGGGAAGGACGCACCAGTTACGGGTGCATCTGACCTCACTGGGTCATCCCATTCTGGGCGATCGCACCTATGGCGGCAACAAAGTGATGGTTCTGGAGGACATTGAGATCCCACGGGTGATGCTTCATGCCAGGACGCTAGGCTTCACCCATCCCACTTCAGCCACAAGGGAAGAATTCACAAGGCCGTTCCCTCCAGATATGGAGCGCGTGGTGCACGCATTTGAAGGACTGATGGTACCAAGGGACCGGGTGCCAGCTGGGGCAGCGTGTGTCACGTCAGCCGATGAGGAGCAATGCTGACCGCAGAGGTGTTGGATGCCATAGGTGGTCTCACCGCCCATGTCAAATCCTATGCAACGACCCTCCCCTCCATCGTTCATTTGAAGGTCGTGCCGTCTGGTGTGAAACCTTCCGAGGAGGCGATGGACAGCTATGAGGTAATTGTCACACGAACACAACGTCAAAGTGCAGGCACTCCATACAGGGGCCTCAATGATTCATTGGTCTGTTCTTTGGAAGCCTTCGAGCAGGGGAATCTGATCGGCACCGTCCAAGCGCTCCTGATCGTCATCGACCAGCTCGAACGCATGCAACGAGATCAAGAGATTGAAGTCGGACGAGCGGACGAGAAGCGACTCACGGAATACCGCGCGGCCCTACGGAAAGTGCTTCCCGGCAATCAGCCGGAATTAGCAGAAACGGGTAGAGGCTCGTAGGGGGCAGTAATGAGCTATGGATGCTAAGTTCCTAGCTTTTCTGAGAAGCTCAGCTCACATACCTCAACACTCGCGACTGAAAACTCAGAGACGTGGCTAGTGCCCCATCTTTGGTCCTAGCGCATTGGATCCGGTCGTGACCAGCTTGAATCGCGCAAGGGTCCCACAGTGGGGGCACTTCGCACGAACCGTTTCAGCGTCGAGTATCTCGTACTCTTCCGCTCGTAGCCACATGAGTTGGAAGCATTTTGAACAGGTACGGACTTGCGTTGACATTGGTTTCCTCGTACACTCCAGGTCAATCCGAGGGATACTGTAGTATAAGATGCCTCCAACCCTCAAGCCTGCTGTCATCTATTCTCATGATGAACTTCCTGAAGCGGCACAGCTTCTTGGACTATTTCAGCAGGCTCCATGGGCAAAGGACCGAACCCTGGCTGACGCAAAGGAAATGCTCGAGCATACGGATCTCGCCATTTGTGCCAGAGACGGCGAGCGACTGATTGGGTTTGGACGCGTCCTCACGGATTTTGTCTACCGGGCGACGATTTGGGATGTGATTGTTGATCGAGGCTCTCAAGGGCAGGGGATTGGCACAGAGATCGTCAAACGGATTCTTCATCACCCTCAACTGCAACGGGTCGAACTATTTTGGCTTTGTACCAGACGCCCAGGTTTCTATGAGCGACTCGGCTTCAGCTCCAAAGAACAGACTGGTATGGTCTGGAGTCGAAGCAAGAACAGTCGATCTGAGTAAGAACGACTGATAAGAATGATACAATCCTTTATTCGGCGATGATGGAAGATCCTACCGTCTGCTCTGGTCTCGTTTCGCGCTTAGAAGAACATCTTTCCGCCAAATAAGAACCCAAACGAAGAGGCGTTCCAATCGTTGTTCCGGCCACCCGTGCCGGTTGTATGCCCATCGTTCCGCTTATAGGCCCATTCCACGTTAAGGGCAAACCGTTCAGTGAGTTGGTAATCAGTGCCCCATCCCAATCGCCAGGCGAAGGTATTACTCGGGCTAATCCGAACTGCGGTCTCCTCGCCAAAGCTGTTCACGTTGACGCCGAAGCTCATATTCACGTACGGGCTGAGCGGACCTGATCTGGCGGGGCGTATTTCGATGGTCGGCAGAACCGAAATGGTATCCTGGTGCCCAAGGTCCACGTCCGGCTGTTCCACGCTCACTCCATGGCGTTCCCACTCGAGCATCACGCCCACCAAGAACCAGGTATTGAGGCTGTACATCGCTTGGAAGTTCACCAGCGGACCAATTGAAGTAGACGTGCCTTCCGACAGCTGTTGGGTCAGTGGTGAGAATCCGGCACGAAAGCCAAGTACCACCCTGCCGGCCTCAATTCCTCCAAACTCTTGCGCGGAAGCGATCGTGGAAAAGGGAAACAGTGAGAACAATACAATGAACAGCACGGCGGCCACGAGTTCCTTGACCCATTGCCCACGCATACCACACCTCCGTTCTTTGCTTGGATGGAAAGCCCTGGACCTGCTGACTCAAGTTGGCCGGACCAGGGCGATAGTGATCACACTAAGGATGCTCCCAATGTTGGATACCTCGGTTGATTGAGTGCAATCCCCAAGTGTAGATAGCATTGTCCAGAGGGGCTGAACAAGGTAGTTAATGAGAGTGGGCGACTCGTGTGTGTCGGACACGTTTGGGCGAGAAGAGGACCGCGGTAAAAAATACCGCGGTCGCGAGTAGTACGATAGCTGGACCTGAGGGAATGTCCCAGATGGAGGAAATCAAGACTCCTACGACCGAGGTTGTGATTCCGAAGCATGCAGAATACAGCGTCAAGGTCCTCAGGCTATGTGTGAGTTGATAGGCCGTCGAAGCCGGAATCAGAATCATGGCAAAGACGAGAATGGCCCCCACTGTCTTGAGCGAGACGACGACGGTGAGTGCAACGAGCGTCAGCAACAGAAAAAACATCTGCCGAGCCGGAACGCCGGAAGCTTCGGCCATTTCCTGATCGAAGGCAATGAAATAGAGCTCTTTGGCAAACAGGAGCAGCAAGCTCAACACCAGCACGCTCAACCCACCAATGATACGCAGCTCTTCAGGCGTGACGGAGAGCACGCTGCCGAAGAGATAGCCGTAGACCTCGGCATTGTAGCTCTTCATCAGTCCGATAAAGAGGATGCCCAGTGCCATCGTCGTCGTGTACAGAATGCCGATGGAGACATCCAGTTTCATCCTGCCGCGCTCTTCAACCCAGCCGGTGATCCAGACTGTCGCCAAGCCAAAGACAATCGCTAGGAGCAGTGGTGGCCAGCCCATCAGGTAGCCAAGCGCGACCCCCGCAAATGCGGCATGGGACGTTCCCGCACCGACGAAGGCCAGTCCCCGTAGGACAACAAACACGCCAATAACTGAGCAGAGTCCTCCGACCATCGCCGCGGCGAGGAGGGAGCGTTGCATAAAGTCATAGGCGAGGAGATCAAGCATGATGAGTCGTTATTATTAATGGTGATGGTGGTAGTCTTCGACGATGACGAGGTCCTTCTCGGTAATCACAAGCTCTTTCCCGTAGACTTGGTGGAGGATCTCCGGCTTGAGGACATCGGCTGGAGGGCCGGCGGCGTAGAGTCTGGTTTTGAGGAGCACGAGTCGATCCACTCTCGACCGGATCATATTAATATCATGCGTGATGAGCAACACCGTCAGCTTGAGTTCGTCATGAAGATGCTGGACGAGCTCAATGACGTTGTGCTGCATGGTGATATCCAATCCGGTTGTGGGCTCATCAAGGATGAGCACTTTGGGTTGCTGTGCCAATGCCCTCGCGATAAAGACTCGCTGCTGCTGCCCGCCGGATAGATGGCCGAGCGCCGTATCTTTATGAGATTCCATGTCAACTTGCGCAAGGGCGTCCATCGCGATCTGACGATCCTTCTTCCCAGGTCTCTTCAGAAGCCCCAGTGCTCCATAACGACCCATCATGACGGTCTCGAGAACGGTCACAGGAAAATTGCGATCAACCACTCCCTTTTGTGGAAGGTACCCGATCTGGGCCCGGTGGTGGCAGCGGAGTTCGCTGCAGGCACAATCGAATATATGCAGGTGGCCTTCCACCGGCGGAAGCAATCCTAAGACGGCGCGGCAAAGAGTTGTTTTGCCTGATCCGTTTGGACCGATCACACCGACAAACTCGCCGTCGTAAATGGGCAGGGAAATATCCTTGAGCGCAATCAGCCCAGGAAAACCGAAGGACGCATGATCAAAACGGATAATCGGGCTGCGACCGGTAGACACGGATCCCTCTGTTCCATCCGAAGACATGAATGGATTTCCTGAGCGGCTGCTAGGTGGACTCCAACGCGCCAACTAATTGGAGCACATTGTAACGAAGCATGTCGAGGTAACTGTCAGTTCCCGGAATTCCACCCGGCATCGTAGTCAGCACAACAACACGAGCTTTAGTGTCTCGTGACAGCAGTTCCGGAAGCCGTTGGCTCAGCTGAATTTCTGAAGCGATGACCCGAATATGATGGCTGTTAATCTTCGTAATCAACTGCTGAAGATGTAGGGCGGAGGGTTCTGTGCCGGACTGGGTATGGATTGTGTCGACGATCTGAAAGCTAAATCGCTTGGCAAGGTAGGGCCAGGCCGGATGATGTGCGATGAAGCGCCGATCCGAGAGGCGTTGAGTGCGCTTCATCAGTTCCTGTTGGACGTGCGTGAGGCGTTGCAGATAAGCGTCTTGGTTCGCTTGAAAATCGGGTGCATGAGCAGGATCAACGTCGATGAGGGCCTGGGTGATGTGGCCCAGCATGATGCTGACGTTCACGGGATCCAGCCAAATATGTGGATTTCCTCCAGATTCGGCGCCATGCGTGCCCGGATGGCTCTCTTCGTGGACCTCTCCATCGTCAGGAAGAAGCTCGACGCCCTGGGATGTTGTGATGACGCGCAATCTGGTACTACCGGCATTTTTCACCAATGAGCTGACCCAAACTTCAAGCCCAAGGCCGACCTCGAACAGGAGCTGAGCCTTGCGGACCGCGACCAAATCACTGGGTTTGGGGGAGTAGGTATGTTCGTTTTCATACCCACTCAGCAAAGACTTCACCTGTACAAACGGGCCACCGACCTGTTCGGTCAGGTCTTTTAAGACGGGAATAGTAACGACGATAGGAATTGGGTCACGAGCGTGTACTGTTGGGATCAAGAAGGCAGACCATAGAGCAAGCGCGAGGAGAGCAAACCCAATACCCAGCCTGCATTTGTAGGTGACACGAAACATCGGCGGCGACCGTATCATCCAGGTTTTCGCTCTGTCAACGCCATCTTAAGCGCGTCCATCAAGCAGGGCACAGGCAGTGGCGGTATGAGGCGGCAACTTGATCGTAGGATCGAGCACCGAGCAAATCCAAAACCACACTCGCGGGTTTTGCAATCTCTTGATTGGCCCTGGCCATTCGTCTCCTTGACCATCTCCGTGAGTTCGATTAGCGTAGCGCACACAGCTCATGAGACGTGGTATGGTCAAGAAAGGATATCGCTGATGAAGGTCGTTGGGCTCATGTCGGGAACGTCTGCCGATGGCGTTGATGCCGCATTGGTATCAATTGTTCGGAAAGCAACTCGACTTGAGGTGAAGATGGGGGCATTCTATTCGCTTCCCTATCCACGCTCGCTCCAACAGCGACTTCTTTCCGCATCGGTATCAGGGACGGTCGCTGATCTGTGCCATCTGAATGCGCTTTTGGGGGAATGGTTCGCTGATGCCGCACTGGCAGCGATTCGAGCCGCTCAGTTAACAACAGAAGAGGTTGATCTTATTGGGTCTCATGGGCAGACTGTGCACCATCTGCCGAATGGGATTAAGGATACGCGGGTTGGGGCGATCCGGTCTACCCTCCAAATTGGCGAGCCGGCTGTGATTGCTGAGAGGACTGGAATTACAACGGTCGCCAATTTTCGTCCTCGCGATATTGCTGCCGGAGGGCAGGGAGCGCCGCTGACGCCGGGTATCCATGCCTTGCTGTTTCAACATCACCGCCGAGGGCGACTCATTGTCAACCTTGGGGGGATCAGCAATGTCACCTACCTGCCGCGTGGAGTCGGAGGGGACGGGTTGATGGCGTTTGACACGGGTCCGGCCAATATGGTCTTGGATGGCATTATGTTCCGGAGCACGAATGGCCGTTGTACCATGGACCGTGATGGACGCCTCGCGGCAAAGGGTCGGGTCGATTCAAGACTATTGGCCAAACTGTTGGCGCACCCATATCTCTCTCAGGCGCCTCCCAAGTCGACCGGTCGGGAAATGTTTGGCGCGGCGATGCAGACGGAGTTACTCAGTTGGCCGCAGGCGCGCAAACTATCGGTCGAGGATCTGTTGGCCACCTGTGCACGATGGACTGCTGAAGCCGTTGGTACGGCACGGCGCTGGGTCAAGGGTGGAGTCGACGAAGTGATCATCGGCGGAGGGGGAGTGAAAAACCGGGCAATTATGGAACATCTGAAGGCTGTGTTCGCTCCGGTTCCGGTCACCACCTTTGAGGCGCACGGCTGGGATAGTAAGGCGCTGGAGTCGGTGGCCTTCGCGATTTTGGCCTATCAAACGGTGATGGAGCAGTGCGGGAACGTTCCAGCGGTGACAGGCGCAGCGTCTCCCAGGCTGTTGGGGTGTATTGTTCCAAGTGGGCCAGGATGGTATGAGCGATTACATCCAGGTCGACGGAGAAAGTAAAGGACGATGAAGCTTCTACTGCTTGTGACGGTCGTCACCTTGATCATTCTCGGTATCTGGTGGTATCGAAGGCGATCGCGCCGAGACAAGAAAGAGGTGTCGCGCAGCATGATGCCTTCTGATGTCACCCTCAGCCCGACTCCGCTTTTGGCTGAAGACGAAGTGGCCCTCTATAACCTCCTGCGAATGGTTGTCCAAGAACGCTATCTTGTCTTTGCCAAGGTGCCGCTCGGCTCATTTCTTACGGTTGATGCGGGGGGGAAAGAACGGGTCCAGGTCCTCCGTCATCTTGCTCTGAAGCGGGTCGACTTTGCGTTGGTGCACCCAGGGTCACGTCAAGTTGAACAGGTGGTGCAGATTGAACCTCAATCCCCTGAACTTCATCAGGTGGAATCACAACAAATCATCGAGTCCTTGCTTGATACGGCAGGGATCAAATTGAGGAAGCTTCAGGCCAAGAGGACGTACCCTCTCGCGCATCTTGCCACTCGATTGGAAATCGGTGCAGACGATTAAGACTTGTACCTATCGAACTGTGCAAGGAAGCGGGCGCTATAGCGATGGCGGGGTAGTAGCTTCACCGGTAAGTCTTGCCTTGATTGCACGACGGGTCACTCCTTCTCCTTCTTCTGAACCGCCAAATTGTTGATCGACCAGGTTGGAGCTACGGCGACGACATGGAGTGCTCTTCGCTGGGGGCCAGTGCCTCGATCGCCTTGCGCGCAACTTCTGCTTCGGGACTTTCTGGATATTGATCGATAACACGATCGAACATCAGCCGGGCCTTCTCCTCATCTCGAAGCTTGATATAGGTCTGGCCGAGCTTGAGAGTCGAGGCGGCCAACTTTGGGCTGAGCGGGTAATTGGACACGACGTCGTAGAACGACTGTAAAGCATCCTGATATCGCCGTGTACGGAACTGGCATTCTCCAATCCAGTATTGCGCGTTGGCTGCCAGTGCGGATTGACCGTGGAGCTCAATGAAAAGTCGAAAACCGGCCATCGCCGCTTCGTAGTCGCGGTGTTTGAATTCCTCCATAATCCGATCATAGAGATGACGTGGTGCATCCTGACGCTGCGCAGGGGCGGCAAATGGTTGACCTGCAGAGAAAACAATAGAAAGCAGCAGGAGGATTCCAACACCTTGTCTTGCAGCCATATCGGGCCTCCATCAGTTCAATCAAAGTCGAGTGGCCTATAACGCAATCGGTGTGCCAAGAAAAGTGGAAGGTAGGAAAGGGAAGCGCTGAAATAACAGGGTCTTGTGAACCGGCGCCGCAGGGAACAATGAGGCCATTGCCGGCAACGTGTTATGCAGGACACAGAATTGTACAAGATGGTATGCCTATCCGAATCACAACAACGTCATCACCAGGCGCAGTTGGGAGAGGGTCTTCTCGCCGGGAGTGCACCATGCTGAACGGTATCTGATCGCTTGCTGGTCCCAAAAAGCTCATCCTGATGTTACTCAAGGTATAACCTTCTCGTAGCGCTCCCGATTGATTTTACCCCCTGTGACGCCCTCCTCGGTCGCTCACCTCTCCTCATCTGTGATTTAGCGACCTTGAATGACTGGGAGCAAGTCACACACGGCGACCCCATCAATGTTGACAGGTCGAGGATGGTGAATCGTTAGGAATGTGAAACTGAAACGAGTTACCACCCTGCTGTTTTGCGCGGTACATTGCGGCATCTGCGTGTGTGAGTAGTTCATCGATATCATGGTCGTCGGTCGGATAGATGGTGATTCCGATACTGACACTGATCACGGCCTGGTGTTCTCCCAGTATGAATGGTTCGGAGAGGGATGTGGTGATTCGCTGAGCGACCAATGAGATATCTTCCTCGCACATCAACCCTTCCAGGATGATGGTAAACTCATCTCCTCCCATGCGCGCGACAGTGTCCACTTCACGGACACATTCATGGAGTCGTTCGGCCACAACTTTCAGCAGTTGATCACCGACACTGTGGCCGAGTGTATCGTTCACCGGTTTGAATCGATCCAGTTCAAGCAGCATCAGTCCGAGCGGCTGCTGAAGGCGCTTACTTCGTGCCATGGCTTGCACGAGTCGGTCGCGGAACAAGCTGCGGTTCACCAGTCCGGTCAGCTGATCGTACTGGGCGAGGTACGTGAGTCGTGCTTCCGCACGCTTCCGTTCAATTGCATAATGGATCGAGCGGGCCAAGAGTTCCGACGGACCTTCTCCCTTCACGAGATAATCCTGTGCTCCGTTTTGGACCGCTTGCAAGGCCAGCGTTTGATCGTTGAGCCCGCTGAGGACAATCAGTGCAATGGTCGGATTCGCCGCGTGAATCTGCCGAACCGTTGAGAGCCCAGATCCATCCGGGAGCGAAAGGTCCAACAGCACAGCATCAAATCGAGCTCGCGCGAGATAGCGGAAGGCGTCACTCAGACGTGTCACATGGGTGATATTGAATTCTTCCAGATGCCACTCTGCAAGGATATCCTGCGTAAGGCGAGCATCAACATCATTGTCTTCAACTAAGAGGATCTTGATCATGCCCAGTCCGGGTAGCCCTGCCGCTTACTGCCCACAGCTTGTTCTCTGGATCTCTGCCAAGTATAGCGTAAGGCTCTGATACAACAAGCAAATGGTTGAAGTGGTGACAGCCAACACGGTCTTGGCGGGAAGACGAAACCTCAGGCCGACGTGATTCTTTAGATAGGAGGGCCGCTTCTGGCGCGGGGCTGGAACAAGAGAGGGCGCAGAGAAACAAGCACTCGCCAAGATGATCGGGAGGTCGGCCGCCACAACATCAAGATAGTGAGCCAACGGTTGATGAGAGGTCGGGAGGTGGTGGATCCAGATGACTGTGAGGGAGGAGAGAGATTGAGGTTAAGAGGTGCTTAGTGTCGAGAGCTATCCATCAACGTGAGCAGCAGCGGTAGGGACTGTGGATTAGAGAGAGGGGAGCAAGGCTTGGTCGCGTGATCACGATCCACGAGAATCGATAGGCAGAGCCCCGGGGTATGTTCCGATTGGAGGTTGTTCCGGACCAAGTGCCGCTTCACAGGCATACCCTGGCTGAAAGGGCCAGAGGAGTGAACGGCCCACGTCATTCCCTCGGATGTGAATATATCGCAAGGTCATACCCATGCGAGCTGCTTCGTCCTTCACCTTTTCAGTACAATCCTGTGCGGAGTAGCCACGGCGGGAAATCAGCAATGGAGCTCCGGAACTGCTGAGCACTGAGTATTCGCTGATGCATCCGGTGAGGCCAAGGAGGAAACAGAGCAGGCCGCTGAGGTGTATCACCCCCGTTCTTGGAGCCATCGGGAAACGAGATCTGTTGTCTCTGAAGGCCCTGCAAGAGGTCGAATCACGGCTCATGACTAACCATACCACGAAAACGGGGTCCCAAGCGACCAGATAGGCCCATCAGGCTTTAATCCAGTGGAATTGTTCTGCTTGTGAATATAGCGCTGTGGTGATGCTCGATTTGAGGCTTAATCAGTCTATTTCAGAAATATTATGAATCCGCTCCATGGCGTGGCTGCTCAACACGGCGATGAAAAAGACGGAGAGACTCAATCTGCATAGTCATGCCGGCATAAAAAGAAGGGGACTCGCGACTTAAAGAGTGCGATGGGCTAGACCGGCTTCTCCGCGACGTACTCTATGTACTTCCAGAACAGCTTCGCTTCGTCTTCGTTCAGCACCACCGGGGTATTATTCGCCGTTCCAGTCATAAACACCTTGACCGACACCGTATCGTGCCAGGCTTGAACTTCACAATGCGAAACCAAGTCCAGATTGATGGCGCGGTTTCCAACGCGGACAAAATGCATGGCTGATCTCCCATCATCTCCCAGGGGACGGGACAATCATACACGAAGGTCCGTCTGTTCGGAAGCCACGGACCATTCTCCTTCTTGGTGTTCACGCAGTTGCCTAAGCCGGGAAGAACCTGCCGATCTGTTGGGCAGGAAGTGCCGACTGTTGTGGTAGGTCATGACGAGAATGCCCATTAAATCATGGTCCTGTACTGGCACGGAAATTGAGCTGAGTAATCGGCTTATATCGGTGTTCCTTCTCTGAACAGGGGTGCGGCGGATGGATGCGACGAATGGATGGAATGCGGCAACCGACCTCTGGGAATTCATCACTCAGGATGTAGCCATCATCGGCGGGCTGTCCAGTCCAATCCTGAGCTGGATGGGTCTGGCGGGGATTCTTGCCATATGCGGCTGGCATGGAGCCGTCCTCATCCGTGGAGCCTGGCGGATTCAACAGGCATTGTGTCGAGTGCAATCACAGGTGTCGAATCTGCTCCTGGCACGTCGCCAATGGTCAAAGGAGTGGGTTGTCACGGCGAGATTGAGTAAACCTAGGCCGAATTTGGAGGGGTCGCAAGAATCACGACGCGATCTCGATGATCTCCACGTGTTGGATAGGGCCATGCGTGCTGAACCGGCTTTTGCCGCAGAGTGGCTTTCCTACCGAAAGACCTTTGCCATTGAACAGTCGGCTTGGTTTCTTGAGCCGACGGTATCCGCGCAAAAATCGGCGGCGGATTTCTTTTCCTTCGAAGCCTCCATGGCGGAATATCTCAACGTGGGCTTCTATCGGCAATTCCCGTCGTTTCTAACCGGTATGGGACTGATGTTCACGTTTCTGGCGATTCTGATCGGCTTGAGCAAGCTTCATGCGACCGGCTCGCAGGTCGAAGGACTCGCCGGTCTCATCAACGGGCTCTCGGGAAAGTTTGTCACATCCATTGCCGGTTTGGCTTGTGCGAATGCATTTACCCTGCTGGAAAACTCCCTCTGGTATCGTCTGAGCAATCGACATCGACGGTGTCTCTCGCTGCTCGATGAAGTATTCCCTCAACGGATCGTGGATCAACATGCCCAGTCTCTAGCGGTGCAGACCGGGCATGTGTCAACCATCGTCGGTCCCACCCGGAACAACGATGACAAACAATTGGCTGAGGTCGTGCACCATCGACTCGGTACGGCCGTGGCCGCCTTAACAAAGGTATCAGAGTCTCTCACTGCGATGAGTGCGACTCAACGCAGCTCAACAACCGACGATCTTCCGGGAGAGATCGGTCATGAGGTTCAAAAAGCATTGAAGCGGGTGATTCAGCCGCTGGCAGATGCGATCCAGGATCTCAACCGGACACTGAAAGAGCCAGCACTTCCGGTACAGCTCTCGAAATCAGAAATGGAAACTATATTTCAGCAGCTGAAGACCCATGGAGCGACTGCAGAAACTGCTCATTCTGGCAAGACTGTGAACGGTAGGAACAGCCCATCAGATCAGGAGTAATGCGGGGGTGGTCAGATGAGACATCGCAAACCGTCACTGGCACGGGAATCTTCCGTCTCGCCGTCGGATGTATTTAGTGGGGTGACTGATCTCATGACCTCACTCGCCGTGATCTTCATCCTTCTGTTTGCCGCCTATGTGAGTCGGGCTCATGAGAGCCAGGAAAGTCATGCAGAGAGTCCTTTATCTCCAAGGGAAGTACACCAGAACCTCGATCCTCCGATTTCCCAATATGAAGCATACAAGCCAGATGTGTTGTCTGTCAGTATACCGGACGTTGCGCTCAATTTTGACCTTGGGGAGAGTAAGTTACTCCCGCCTGCGGAGGCCTTTTTATCAGAGACGATCCCACACTATGCCGCGATGGTATGTGCCCAAGGGGGCAAAGAGGTGGAAGCCTTTGTCATAGAGGGATATACCGATGATCTTGGAGATGACCTTCGCAATTTACGATTGAGCCAGGAGCGTTCCTTCGCTGTATTGGCCAAGAGCGTGGAGGTCGTCCGTGAGAAGCTTCCCTGGGCCTATGAGTGCTTCCTGCAAAAGGCGACGGCGAATGGTCGCGGGAGACAGAATCTCCTACGAGACGGTGCAGGAGACCTGGATCGAGAGCGGAGCCGCCGGGTGATGTTCAAAATACACGTACGCCCTCAGTAAACGCAGCGACCCAATTGAACGTAGCCCGTGGCTGCCAAACGGTGGAGATGGGTCGCGTACGTAAATGGTTTTCACCAGCCTGCCATCCATTCAGGCGATTCCTCTTATATGCAAATGGGTTCGCATGGTGTGTGGGAGTGATGCCGTTATCGGTGTCGCCGCAGTTCGAGGTGCAGGATTCCGGTTACGTCACATCCTCCATGCAACGGGCTAACGCGAGAAATTGTTCCAAGGGAAGGGTCTCAGCGCGAAGCGAAGGTGAGAGGTGAAGTGTTGCCAACGCTGATTCGACAAGCCTCGAATCATACCCTTCGTTCCGAAGTGAGTTCACGAGTGTCTTCCGTCGGTGAGCGAACGCGGCTCGTACAAGCGTGGTGAACCGCCGCTCCGCTTCAGGCGGGCGCACTCGCGGTTCGAGTGCATGCAGCAGCACAACGGCTGAATCAACTTCAGGTCGAGGGCGGAAGCATTGTGGGGAAACTTTGAAGGCTTTTGAAATATTTGCGGAGTATTGGGCCATCACAGAGAGGACACCGTAATCTGAACTCCCAGATTTTGCGATAAGACGATCCGCGACTTCGTTTTGCAGCATCAGGACCATGCGGGCGAAACGATTACCTTGGGACAGGAGCCGAAATAAGAGCGGAGTGGAGATATAGTAGGGGAGATTGGCGACGACAATGGTCCCGATCGGTAAGTGTTCGATCGAACAGGTCAGGGCATCGCCGAGTAGGAGGGTTAAATTCGCAAGATGCGCGGTTCGTTCAGATAGAAAGGTGTGGAGACGAGGATCAACCTCAATGGCGGTGATGTGACCGGCGGCTCGGCACAGAGCTTCTGTCAGGAAGCCTCGGCCTGGGCCGATCTCGAGGACGGTATCAGTGGATGAAAGTTCCGCGAGTGCGACGATCTTGCGAACGATGTTCGGGTCCACAAGAAAATTTTGTCCAAGCCGTCGGATCGCTGCGGGAGGAGATGCTGAGTCCACATTCAACTCCCGAGCGGAGATGAACGAGCGAGTTTGTCGAGGAGGCGAACCAGCGGCGTACGGTAACATTCTACGAGATCAGTAAACTCTTCGAGCAAGTCGTTGGTGAAGGATGGTCCTGGTTGGATACGGGCGAACGTGTCCCGGTCTTCGTCGCCGACCGTGGCAGTAAGCAGTGCGATGGTGCGCGACTTCCACCTTGCGATTCGTTCTGTTCCTGCCACGGTATTCAGGTCCTGACGGGTTTGTTGTGCAAGCGCATCCAGTTCCGCAAGCTGTTGTCGAAT
>JACCEA012577989.1_pt1 | contig 14929 bp, 8 predicted proteins | sample 7449851 | NCBI WGS metagenome assembly JACCEA01 (sample SAMN15323453, study PRJNA562643) | freshwater metagenome | isolation source: river surface water | place: USA:Blue River Watershed | collected 2017-08-18 | reverse complement strand
CCAAAATGGATAATACACGAACTTGAGCTTCCTGATAACTACCATGGGCAGTATGACCTTCTTGCCATAAAAATTCTCTAGACCGCAAGAAGGGGGTTGCATCTTTAAATTCCCAACGTACAACATTACACCATTGGTTTATTTCCAAAGGTAGATCCCTATGACTACGAATCCATTTCGCGAAAAATGGATACATAATGGTCTCACTGGTAGGTCTGATAGCGATAGGTTCAGCCAAGTCAGAAGTTCCACTTTTAGTAACCCATGCAACCTCTGGAGCGAATCCTTCAACGTGTTCTTTCTCTGTATTTAAAGCTCTTTCAGAAACGAACAACGGAAAGTAAGTATTTTGAACACCCAACTCCTTGATCTGTTCATCGAACCATTTTTGAATAGACTCCCAAATAAAATATGACCAAGGGCGCAATATATAACAACCAGATATGTCACTATAATCAATCATTTCGCTGAGTGTAATTGCTTGAGTATACCAATTTGCAAAATCCTCCTCCTTTTTTACAGAAAGTCCTAATTGAGTGTCTTTCTTGACATTTTTGGCAGAATCTTCAGCCGGAGCTTTTGGTGGCTTCACGGTGGTACTCTTTTTGTCTACCGGCAACTCAGCTGGAGCAGAATCGAAATCAATTACAGTCGCTTTATGGTTGATGTGCTCTAAAAATTTATTTAAGTCTTCAGGAGTAATGCTTGTCGTTTTGTCGTTGCGCAGCGGATGGATATTAATTAATTCAGAAGACAACAGAGACTTATCGATACAAAATTTCACTTCACCGTGTTTATCATTCATCAAAGCAAAAGGAGAAACTGCACCGCGGATCACTCCAAGTTTTTCACTCAAAGTATCTTCATCGCCAAAGCGCAAGTTTGCACCAGCCAAGTTTAAAGAAGATGCAATTGTTTTCATGCTTACATCTCGAGTGCTTACAGTGGTGACAAGAAAAAAACCATGCTTTTTATCACGCAAGAATAAATTCTTGGTGAGTGTACCTGGCAAATGTCCAACATGAACCGCTTGCTCCTCCACTGTGAACGCAGCTTCATGAACAGTGACTGTGGAGGCGATTGACAGATTGTTCAGTAGATCGTTCAGTGGAATATCAATCTCTGCCATCTTTTCTCAATAATTAATTGTTGGTGATTGATAATTTTCGATTAATAACATAATACGTGTATTATGATGAAGCAATATTTTTGTGGTGTGCTGTGAAACAAAGGAAATATTTTGAAGGATATTGGATGGATTTTACGAAGAAAATCTTGGAATATGCAACAGAGTGGTGCACATGCACACATTGGACATGCAATATCAAAATTTATTTTGTCTATACGTATTGACTGATTTCCTCTTTAAGATGCGGCGGTTTACTACTCAGAGAAGACTTTTCTCAACCATAGGAGATCGAGATGTGGTGGTGGTCGGTTTTGCAAGAACTCCGATTGGTAAAATGGGAGGGGGGCTGGCTTCGAAAACTGCACCACAATTAGGAGCAGTTGCTATTCAGGAAGCCCTCAACAGATCCGGACTTGAAAAAAAGCGCATTCAAGAAGCTTTCATGGGAAATGTTGTATCCGCTGGTGTTGGACAAGCTCCCACGCGTCAGGCGGTTATTTATGCTGGTCTAGATTTGGACACTCCCTGCACTACGATTAACAAAGTATGTGCATCAGGTATGAAGGCTGCAATGTTTGCTTCTCTTAGTATCTCTGCGGGATATCGTGATGCTATCGTTGCTGGTGGTATGGAAAGTATGTCAAACATCCCATATTACTTGCCTGGTGCCCGGACGGGTTATAGATTGGGTAATAACTCTGTGGTGGATGGCCTCGTGCACGATGGCCTCTGGGACGTTTATAATAATCAGCACATGGGCAACTGTGGTGAATTATGCGCATCTAAATTCGGAATCACCCGTGAGGACCAAGATGCTTTTGCCATTCGTAGTTACGAGAGAGCAACAGCAGCGTGGAACAGTGGCAAGTTCCAGAATGAAGTAGTTCCTGTTACTATTGCTGGTAAGAAAGGTGACAAAGCAGTGATAATTGATCGCGATGAAGAATTTGGCAACATCAAGCTTGAGAAGGTCCCGCAACTAAAGCCTGCATTCAAGAAAGATGGAACAGTAACTGCTGCCAATGCGTCAAAACTGAATGATGGTGCCGCTGCAATGATTGTTATCTCTGGAAAGTTATGTAAAGAATTAAATCTAACTCCCTTATTTAAGATCCGTGGTTTTGGAGATGCAGCAAGAGACCCTGTTGAATTTCCAATAGCTCCTTCGGACGCTATTCCACGTGCTGCAGCTCATGCCGGTATCAGGACGTCAGATATTCAGAATCACGAAATTAACGAAGCTTTCTCGGTAGTAGCGTTGGCCAATGCTAAGTAAGTTGTTGATTTGATGTTTTCTTCAATGTATTGTGACTTGTGAACAATGTTAATAGGTTGATGAATCTCGACTTAGATAGAGTGAACGTTCACGGTGGGGCCGTTGCGTTGGGTCATCCTATTGGATGCTCTGGGGCTCGTATTATGGGTACACTTTATAGTGTTTTAAAGGCAAACGATGCAACAATCGGATGTGCTTCAATTTGTAATGGTGGAGGAGGAGCTTCTGCTGTTATTATTGAGAGATTAAACTAATACAAATAAGAAAAGTGAAATAACAATATACACATATGATGAATCAGGTCATATTATGTCTGGGCGATGATCTTTAAATAATAAAGATAACCTGGAGGAAACGGCATGGATAGGAAAGCCCATGACATTGAAATAACATCCCTGTATACCTTCTACCATTTGCCCTCCAAGTCCTTGAATACCATATGATCCAGCCTTGTCAACTCCTTCGTGAGAAGCAACATATGCGTCAATATCAAGATCGCTCAGTTTGGTGAATTTAACCTTCGTAGTCTCTACAAAAGATGTTGCGAGCTCGAAATTTCCTCCCGCAATATTTTGGTCGCCTTTAAAAAAATTGCTAAATATTGTGACTGCAGTGTGAACATTGTGCTCCTTTCCACTCAACAGTTTTAGCATTCGTTTTGCGTCGATGTCATCTTTAGGTTTTTCCAACACAACACCATCAACAGCAACTATTGTATCAGCACCAATTACTAAATATTGTTCATTCGCACTACCAATCATGTTGCATACATCAGCTACTTTCTGGAGAGATGTGCGCAAACAATAATCTTCTGGTCGTGGGAACGATGCAATATCAAAGTTTTCGGCAAAATTGCTAACAATGATATCAAACTTATTTATTCCCATTGTGGTCAGCAACTCTTTTCTTCTTGGAGAGCCACTGGCGAGAATCACTTTGAAATCGTTTTGAATTCTGCCAAGAATGGGGAGAATAGTGTTGGAAGTCATCTCATATGCATGAATCAACTAAGTCTGGTGATAGACACATTCAATTTCACACTTACTTTAACTCAAAAACTTTATTTAATTAACCCTTTCGCCCCATTTCCAATTTCATACGAATATTCATACGAATCCCTAATTCCCCAAAATTTTGGGCTTCTCCAAAGTGGAATTGTTACATACGCACGGACAGCGTTCATCCATGCTTATCGAAATTATTATCCTTTTATAATTTTAATTTCTATATCATCAATCGCTGCGAAACTCTCACAATTGGATTTGTCAAATCTATTCAAAATGTTTCGTAAGGCGGGGGGGGGGGATTTGGATTAGTTCATATTCTTTTGTATTCATTACACTCGACATTTGAAATATCATTATGCTGCAATTTTACCGTGCGTAGATGAGGCTAGACTTTTGACTAGACTTTACACATGTAAACAACACCAACTTCACATTCACATAAACGTACTCATAATCAACGGCCATTACCACATAATTAATTCAATGCAATATACATCAACCTTAACTGCAAGAGGCGGTACAGTACATCTGAATTGCTGTCTAGAATACTATTCTCCATGAGAATGAGTTGTACATGAGCAAACTCAAATTTTATTATCGATTTTCCGAGCCACAGATCCTCCTCAAATAAATGTTGTCATTGCAAACACCTGCAATCATCGTTCCACGCACCGATGCGATGTAAAAAGAACAAACGAATCATTTTCACAAAAATAGTTTCAAAAAGCATCGTTTCCAGATGGAAAAATTAATGCACTGGTTTCTCTTGCTGCTGCCAAGTATGCTTTCGAGTATTGCTCCAGCTGAAAAATACCATGCTCAATTATCTTACTTTTGTAACGTTCTTTTTCTAGGACGTAGTCGTCAATATCATATTCCATCAGATTTGTCAAAATTATGGTAGATAGAGCTTCGTGATCACGCAAACAGGAGAGGTTGAAATCATCAAGAGCAGTTTTGAACGGCACATGGAAATCAATCGATTCTTGAAGTCCCTTCAAAGAATCGGATATTTTGATATGCTTTGCTTCACAACTCATTATAAAAACCATCGGAAACAAAACATTGGCGCAAATCATCTCCATTAAATTAAGCACTGAAATAAGCAGTTGTCTGCGCAAGTTAGAAATTACCTGAAAGGAATGATCTATTTGTTGCTCTAAAATTGATCGGGGTTTTGATTGCAGTAATTTTGATTTTTTCAAAGTCTGAGTGGCCGATGTACTTACGTCTTGATTTATGCGAAAGGGAGCGAGAACAGATGGAACTCTTTTCAACATCTCCTCAATTTCGTTTAGAGAATTTTCTTCGGCAAATTTTGAAACATTGCGGTGAAGGTTTTTGTGTTGTTGCGCATGAACATTCGACAGCTTGTGTTGTTGTGTCGAAACATCAAAATATTCAACTGGTATAGGTAATACTCCCAAAGATTGTAATCGCGAAGATTCCAAGCTGTTTTTTATAAACAATTCCAAGATTTCCCACTCAGATTCTTTTCTTATAAGCTTAGAGTGATTGAGACTGAAAGAGAATGGATGTATGAATTCACTATTGAGAAAGGGTTTCAATTTGTAGAGCAACTCCACAACTTCCCCATTGAATTGTCGCACTTCCTCTGATAAAATTTCCCAGTCGTCTCGAATAACTTGTGCATCAGGCAATACCGCTCGAATATTGTGCAGAGCGTGATCTGCTTTTTCGGTAATAATATCGAAATCACTTTTCAGCGAGTGATCAATTTCATCACAAACCCCAATACGATTAAACCATTCAGAATTTTTTGAATGGAAATGAATACCATGGTGAATAACGAACGGCTCCTCACTGCTCTGATAATAAACTTGATGACGAAAATCTAGCATTTGATGAGAATGCACTTTCTCGAATGTCACAGTGTTTACTTCATCATCCCCTGTCCACAAAACGGGTTCGTGAAACATGTCTAACTCATTATTATGCAACACATCAAGTTGAGAATTCTGGAAGTTTTCACGACGATGCAAATTCGTTTTATCTGATTCCTCAACATCAACTTTAGCAATTTCGTCCCCCATTACAGGCAATTGTCTCAAATCATGACTGCTTAATCTAGTCAACTGTGATCCATCAGGAAGTTTGGGTTTGATGTGATGATCTGATGACTCTTTCAACATAGGTACCTCATTTAATAGTAACTCAGATCTATTTTTTGATAGTTTAGCTGAGTTTCGATTGAGATTTTTCCTAGGGGATGGATTTTGTTGTCCTAGCAGGAATTGGTCCAATTTGAAAGTGTCATCGCTCCCTTGTGCCTGCATGGGAGACCTCGACTGTTTATGTCCTCTCGATCGGTCAGATAAAGTCATATCAGACACTCTATTGCGCTCCATTTTTTTCTTCTTATCAGATAAATTAATGGGAAAATTCTCGAAGTTCTTTTTGACTCGACCAGTAGAAAATTTATATTGTTCAATCATGTGAGGGGTGAGAGCAAACTTCCCACTCGGTTTGCCGTAGAAATGTAAGTTATCAACCAATGGTTTCTGAGGAGATTTGCTTTTCCTTTTTTCCGCAACAGGTGAAATAGGCGAAATAGGTCTATCAAAATCAAACTCAACATAACCCAACTTTTGCATCAACGTTTTGAGCTCGGTGGTCGTCAAATCACCAGCTGTAGCTGGTCGAGAATTTAATGACGGTAAAGATTGCTTGTATGCAAACCGAGATTGCGATAATGACAAATCCAAACCACCAAGTAATTCGTGTGTTTTAGAACGATGAAGTTCTGTCTCACGATTCGCTGAAGTCCAGTGACCGACCTCCCGCTTATTTTCAGAAACGATGTCACGAACCATATGGTCAGTTGATTTTCTATCACTTCGTTCCCTTCGAAAGCTGCTGACGGATTCTCCATTCCTTTTCCCCAATATATTACTGGTTGATACTCTCACTCCATTTCTCTCAACTCCCGTAACATGGTCCTCATCAATCCCATGTTCGATTGAAGAGGCATTGAAGATAGTTTCTCCATTCTCCAAAACGCGCATCAATGACTCCACCCCTTGAATTTGATGGCTCAAGTGATTTTCAAGAAGCTCTTTAGTGGATTCAGATAACTTTTTAGACTCTTCATATCGAAGACGTGTTGAAATAAATTCCTCAATTTGTTTATTAACATGTTGACTACAACATTTGATCTGTTCACGCTTTCGCTCTACTTTTGTTGAAGCAATCCCGGAAAAAGATTTGGAGGGGCTACTTTGACGAAATTTACGACAATTCTCATGAATTTCTTCCACTGCTTTATCTGATTTACCAACACGTAAAAAATCTATCACCGTCGTCATGTCAAATTTTATCAACTTTTTCTGAATCGAAGATGAGAACAGAGGATTTGCTTTAAATATTGGCAACCCGGAGCATGCTTTTGTCATCTGTATTATCCGTCCATCAACTTTCTCATAGTAAGACTTCAATCTTTCAGACACCTTCTTGAATCGCCTCTTCAACTTCTTCTCCGTATTTAGAAGAACTTTCAAAAGTGATTTCTGTTGGTGTTCTGTGTAGATACAGTTGTGACCGTAATCCAGAATTTTAGAAAGTTCGCGAGACCGGTGATCTTCTACAATACAATAACCTTTCAAATCATTGAAAATAAATGTTTCTAGATCACTGAAAACGTCCGACAAATCGATAAATTCTGCTTCGATCACCTTTTCAAGCATGGGTATCCCCTCGTCAACTACGCTGATGATGGATTGCTTCATTACAGTGGACATAGCATATAGAAAAGATCGCTGCTGCAAAATATCCATATCCTTAACAAATTGAAATGACAAGGGTGCTCCTGAAAGTTTCACCTCAGCAATATCAGATTCTTTCAATCCTTTTTCAGCTGAGAAAAAAATTGCTTCGGCAGAAAATGGCGATTGAACATTATTCACAAGGAACTCCAAATCAGGTGAATGAATAAGACTTTGATTAATCTGATGCACAACGGTATTAGTAGCAGCTATTTGAGAAACTTCAATGAGATTTGAAACAAATGCAACTGTAAAGTCACGAATCTGTTTTTCATATACAAGTTGTTTGATCTTTGGCCCAGATACAACATTTGCGACCAGATTATTTATGAATTTAGTGGCAAAAAAGCGAGCACTTGATTCAGTATTCCTTTTCAATAGTTGTGGAATAGAAGCTAAAAGATTCTCAAACTTTAGTTGATCGGAGTCCGATGCTTCTGACATTTCGTCTTCATCTAAAGCAGTGATCATATTCAATTGACCCTTAACAAATTCATCGTTTTGTGAATCAAATGACTCCATTGTAACAACATGATTTCTGTTTTTGAAAGAGTTGCTGCGATGGGATGCACTATCGGCCGAAAACGCCAACTCATTCAATATGGCATTCTCGTCAGCCATAAGTTCTTCACTCAGATCAAAATACATATGCGGCTATTGTGAGTGACAATCGAAGGTCACGCACAGTTTATCATTACATTTAATGAGGTGCAAGTAACACGTGTAATAACGGGAAATTCCAACTATATTTTGGATCATAAAAGATAAAAGTGGAAAGTGGAAAAGTGGAAGCTATTGTGCTCGGTGCAGTAGAAACCTTCACAAGCCACAGCCCCAGCAGTCTCCCCGCAAAGGCTAACAGCAGCAGAGCAGCAGAATCGGATGTTCTGCCACAACGAGGCGACAGCACGTGTATGTGATGGCATGCTGCTGCTGCTGCTGAAATGGGAAACGGAAACGGATGCATTTGTGTTTTTTGGGTTTGATGCGGGAAATACAGAAACTTATTTTTTTTTGTACCTACACCATATATATCATTATTGGCATTTTTGATGTATGGATTTACTTTCATTATTGAACACTTTTAATCAATATCCAAATAGCCTGTTCTTGTTCAAGTGTCATCGTTCTTTTCATAACTTACCAATGTTTCTAGTCGATCAGTTTTTGACTTTTATGGTGGTTCTCCTTTTGGTGCCCCATCTTTGCTATGAAGATACTAAGATTCAATTCTCTGATAACGCTGGAGAACATCACTCTTATCGGAAGGATCTGTATAGTGGACGACAACTTCAAGATATTGTGCCAGAAAAGTGCAATGTAACCTTATATAAATTGTGGAAGCAAGAAACATACTATGGCCCATTATCTTCAGACGCAAATTTCTGGAGGTATCAAACTCAACCGCAAATAGTATTAACAAATGAGCTCGCACTTGAACTGTCTTTGCGAGGTTGTAAACGGCTCTTTTCTTCGTTGTATTATTACAAAGCTGGCAGAATGGGACCCATCACCATCCAAGATGCTTATAAAATCATGTGTCGACCATACTGTTTAGAAAACGATGAATTGCATCAAAAGGCTATGTTGGCTAGTGGTTGCTCTTGCATTGAATTATCCACTCCTTCTGATGATGTTTCCTACACTAAAGAAGGGGACTGGTGTTATCATAACACAGGCCGTTTGCTTTGTGACATGCTAGGATATTGTGGAATTTGGAATTGCCGTTTAGATGACTTTATGTGTCCCCGATATGAATGGAATAAAAAATATATTGATTACAAAGGTCCTGGTACTTGTGTACGGGGAGCGGCTACAAAGAGGAGAACGCTTGTTATTGAATTGATGGTTCTTGCCACAGGAATTGTACATTACTTATTGTGGTAGTAAGGAATGTATGATGTTTTATTTTCTCAACACTGCCAGTGTAAATCATTATTCAATAAAATAACTTTATATCTGGAATCCATAATCGAGTTCATTGTATACCGAAAAAAATAGGCATTATATTCATAAAACATCCATTCGATCTGACGGAGGATATATAAACTTCAATTAATTATTGTACAATACTTGGGTATTGAATGTAAGAATGAAGAAACACTTCAACTTCTAATAATAATAGAAACGCGTTTACTAACTAGCGGTTTCGCTACACTCCACACGCCAAAAAAGCAAGTAACAATAGCCATCATATATACAAATATTCAATACAAAAGCAAGGATGGATCATTTATCACTTGTGAGACCTGGACTGCCGGGCACTACTCCCGCACAAATGGGAGGCAAATCGGTTTATGGCTCCAATGTTCCCCCTCACTTTGAATCGGGCCCAAGAGTCACTTCAAAAAATACAAATCACACTTCCACTGGGATTCCAACGAATGTGAACGTGATCTCAAATGGCCAAAGTTCTCATTCAGATACAAGACAATTAGTAAAAACTCCTACCACGAGGGAGTTAATTCGCTCAACATCAGCGAAGCAAAGACAGAGGGTTTTGCAAGAAAAGACGTTGACAAAAATAGTTTCCAAACTCCCTTATGATCTTCGCGAAACTGTCACAGCTGTTTTAACCATGGCATTTAGTACATCTGAAAACATTCAAAAGGACCTGGATGTTAGTAATCAGGAAGCAATGGTTCTAAAAAGCGAGCTATCAAAAAAAATCTCGGAAATCCAAACTTTACAAAAGGCTGTGGATATATACAAGAATCAAATCAAGGGACTTGAAGAAAATATCGAAACTTTGAAAGACAATATTGATTCTCGGCAAAAATTTTCTTTGAAACATCGCTCCGCAATGACTCGTTTGGCAACGACCAATAGAATGCTGATTGATGCGTTAGATGCGTTGGAAGCAAGTGCAGGAGGAAATTTGTTGACGAAACCATTATCGAATCAATCAACCCTTGATGAAGCACCCGCTCCTGGGAGAGTGGGGCAACTTGCTCCAATTGCTCAAACCGTTGCGCACAAACCGCCGCAAGACCACAAGGAATATGAAGAAAAGATGAAGAATATTGCCAACTCTCAAAACGAAAAGCTTCGAGAAAGTTTGCTAAAAATCGCTCGGGAGCATTATCGCTCCATGAAAAACGTCGAGCATTTAGAAGCCAAAGTCAGTGAGCTAAAGATGTCTCTTCGTGGCCAGGAGCAGATCAATCGCAACCTCAAAACTGAGCTAGATGAATTGAAGACTATTCACCTAGCGGACGCTCAAGCCATGGAAGATAATAAAGCTTCTATCGATGCGGCAAATATGAATTTTAAGGGTAGAAGCTTCGGTGTCATTGACGAAAGATTCAAGGCGATGCTTGAAAGAAATCTCTTTGATCCGATTGATGGTATTCAACAGCTGAGACGTATTCTTGCTCATATGGCAACTGCTCCAACAACATTGAGTTTGTCAGAAATGATTACCCATATTGTTTCAAAGGACTCCATCAGAATCTTTGACTCAGAAATGATTTGCTTGTATTTAATAAAGCCAGGATCGGAAACAACCATGCACAAATTTACAGCACGTTCACCTGTACCGATATCATATGATTTATCCAGCACACGATCTCTAGCAGCTGATACAATTCGATGGGCCAAGGTTTTCAGAATGAACAATCTCGCAAAATCTGTCAGTTTTAATCCCGAGATAGATGGTTGCACTGGTGTTCTAGGTAGGCGAATCTTATCATTACCATTAATCAACACACATCATAATATGGTGATCGGGGCAATTGAAATCATAAATAAAGGTGCCAATAATGATGTTTTCGCGGAAATTGATGAAATCTTTGGATTAATATTTGCTTATCAGACATCATTATTGTTGACATCTTGTGTGATGTATGATGCTTTATTTTACCATTCCCAATTATTGAGAGGCTTATTGGAGGCATCCACTGACCTTTATTCAATTATTCCCGAGTCCACATCATTGGCTTACTCTAAAAGTTTATCCCCCAGCGAAGTGATTATGATTGTAGAAAGGACAGCAAGAGATCTTCTCAAATGTCCTAATGTTCGTGCTTTTCTTGTTTCCGATTGTCTTGGTGGATTTGCTCCTGGTGAGTTTGTTTTCATCCAGCCTGGTTCGGTGACGAATTACCATAAAATTTTACCCAATGCACCTCTGCAGACAGCACCACTGCATTCTGGTATTGTTGGAAGCGTTTATTCGATGCAAAAGCAAAAATTATCCGAGGAGGGAAATCTAGATTCCTTCTGGAATCCAACTGTGGACCTTGATCCACTAAATTACTCAATGTTGACCGTTCCAATAATGGACTTGAATGGTAGTGTAATGTGTTGTTTACAATTACTTGTTGGCAATCGCAGTCCACGATTAAAACAAACAGATGACCCGAACGATTTTCGTATTTTCTTTGGTCAAGCAGCAGAATGGCTCTGTCACCAGCTCGCGTCACCCTTGAAGTACCTTCTCGATTATATTGGCCGTCCAGTATATAGACCTGTTTCTACTCCTTCTCGAATATCTAGAGTTAGTGCTGATGGCCAGCATAGACCATCATTTTTTTCTACTGGTGAAGAAGTTGTTACTCAAATGATATCCACGGTAGAAGAGAAACCTGAGGGGTATGAGTTCAGTCAATTCGTTGAAGGAGACTCTTTTCGTGCCATCCCATTAAAAGAGATTAATCCTGTTGCAGGGGAGACATTTGCTGGTGGGACCGGATCAAATAGTCCAGCTCCAGCAAAAAGTGGATTGAGAAAGTTTAAGACTGATAGCTTCGACGAAGAAGATGATAAAAACTACAGTGATCGTAAAGTCCGATTTCATGGTGAAGATGCATCTTCTACTGAAGATCTGGCAAAGCTCGAAGCGCAACAAAGTCAGTTGACCGAAGAGCTTAAGCTTCTAAATGACCAATTGGAGAAATATCGGATTGATTTGAATCAAGCTGTGGCTCGCAACGAACTCTTAGAAATAGAGTTAAAAGAGGAGGAAAAGAAAAGAGAGTTAACAAACGTGTCGTTGAAAGCTGTTGACGACGAGAGAACTTCACTTGTAGAAGAAGTTTCTCGTTTACATCTCATTGCAACTACAAACCAAAAGAAACTTCAAGAGCAAGAGACTGCCCTCGACGTCAGTAAAAAGTTATTGACTCAATTAGAGGTGGAGAATACAGCATTGAAAAGTGCGAACGAAGATTTCCGAAAAAACCAGTCTAAATTTGATGTGAAGGAAATGGAAATGCAAGCCCAATTAATCAACCTGCAAAATTCTTTCGAAGATGTGAAAAAGAGTTTTGCAACATCAATAGGTCAGCAATCATCACTGGAAGACAAGTTGAAGCAACTTTCTTCGGAAAAGATGCAACAACAAGCTGATATGGAAGTACTACTTGCTCGAATATCTGCATTGGAAAAAAATCTTCAGGAAAAAGATAACATTCAAGCAATACTGCAAGATCAAATAGTGAAACTAGCAAATCAAAATATTGAAAAAATCGACCAAACAATATCCAGGGCGGGTGATAATAAGCTAAATACCGTTGTAGCTCCTCCAACTATTCCTATGGAGAATACGTTTCCGGTTGCTAATGAAGGAGAGCATCTTGGAGAACTTTCAATTAGTGATATAGGAGAAAATTCTATCAATGGTGCACTTGTAGGAGAGGCACAGTTTGATGCTGCGGATATTCGGGAAGAAGAACAACCAAGGCGAGTTGAAGAGAAATTTGGGGATGGTGATAAAACGATATCTTCTGGGGATGCTGAACGGCCTATTGAGAAGTCAATAGATCGTTCCGTTGTTGATCTGCCCCCTGGTTGGGTTGCCGCTCAAGATGATTATGGTCGCACATATTTTTACAATTCAGACTCTGGAGAATCATCGTGGGTGGATCCACGAGGAAGTCAACATGAATTGGACAAGAAAGTATCCAAGGGAGAGTGGGATCAATATTTTGATGATAATGGCACCGAGTATTGGGTAAATCGAATAACTGGACAATCATCGTGGAATGGTCCGACTGAAGGTGACACTTACGATGATGATGTTGATGAGGAAGATTTGGCGTCAAAAAATCGCCGCCTTCGTGCTGATGCTGATGGATTTGGCACCAACGCCAGTCAATATTCCATATCTGCAGGTGATTATACTATTGAGTTGTAAAGCTGTGTTTGAATGTATTATGTATATAATGTAAATATCGGATGTATAGAGTTCTATTTTGCATCACTGCCAATCAAATTCTCACATACAAAAGATAGACGAAGATTGTGCAGCATCGTGCATCAATTTGTCTACTATAGGTTGGATATGCTCATATGCAAAAATATATAAGTTCTCTACTCTATAAAAGAACTGGTTGCATTCCAAATCCACGCGATAAAGAAATTAAATCTCCAAGATTCTGCAAATTTCGACACTACAATCATACATACACACATTACGATTGGACATTTCCACAGCTTCCAAACCGTTGCAACCAAGGACAGGAGCAATAATGAAGTTTAATCTGAAATTAACCTGGATCTCAAAGATTGACATTCGAATACCTCAAGACTGCATCAAACAAAAGTTTCAGTCAGGCTTGATAAGTTCATGAAAAAATATAAGACATTCGAGTGAGATGAGGATATGGAATTCAGCATTTCTGCCAATAATCACCATCGCAAACACAACAATCCTATGATCTGAATGAAACCACAATAAGGCGAATTAGAAATCGTCAAATGCAATCCAGAACAAGAAATGGAAGTGATGGAAGACGCTACCACCACGACGAGATGCTAAAATCACCATGTTTTGGTCTATGATAGCTATCTCGAAGACAAAACAATCAAAATTTCCCCGCCTTTCCCATATATCAATGATAATAGCGACTCTGTTATGCTTTTCAACGTAGCCCTAAGAAAGAAATCTGTGTCGACGGTCGAGGAATTAATTTTCTTTTAATTAATTAAAACTTCCACCACAAAATTTCTACGAAATAAAAAGTGTTTTTGTGTTTATTTTTTTGAAAAGCGCTTGGAAAATTTAAAAATATAGCCAAACGAAGTTTGAATGCCAGAGATTTATACAGGGATAATTAATGTTATTGAATGAGAATTAATCCCTCCTCCTCCCTTCCCTTTTTTCTATTCATAAAAAGAAAAGTATCTATTAGACGCAACACTATATTTGTTCAAATTATATATTTGCTGGGAGGTCTATGCCTCTGGTACAACAGTACTTACATAACTCCCGAAACGAGTGTAAGTACCTATGGTTCTGATGACGGCTATATATTTCATAGACACCTCCCTTAAATATCAATGGATGGTTGACAAAATATGAAAAATATAATAAAGATATCTGATCGTCAGTGCCATCAATTGAATAATGCTTTCATGACTGAATAATTGCTTTCATTTCATCCATCATATCTCGACATGACGATAGTATATCATTTGTTTGATGGTGGCTTGACCCCATGCTTCCTGTCGGACTCGCCCCGTTTACAAATGGAGTCATGGCTTTGATTGCATTTAACTACAAACGACAAAGTAAGCCATAATGCAAAATGAACAATCATTTAGCACACCTTTTGTCGATTATTTCCGAACATATTGATAAATTTCAAATATTCAGCAACCACAACGACTGGCTATTACGGAACAAACCGCACCAATAAAAGAAAAAAAAAAAAAAAAAAAAAAAAGGGGGACAACTTTTTTTTTTCTTCCCAAAAAAAAATAATTTGAAAAACATCCCTTTTTTTTTTCAATT
>JACCEA010306094.1_pt1 | contig 14930 bp, 6 predicted proteins | sample 7449851 | NCBI WGS metagenome assembly JACCEA01 (sample SAMN15323453, study PRJNA562643) | freshwater metagenome | isolation source: river surface water | place: USA:Blue River Watershed | collected 2017-08-18 | reverse complement strand
ATTTTGCTTTACAGATCTATGCAATGGGTTGGTTCAGCGAGGGTTTGATTCATAAGAAAATTGGCATAGACTTCGTCGAATTAGGCGGTATTGCTGCAATTAAAGAATTTATTTCGGAGTGGCGGGATGATAAGAAGAAATTTAGTGTATCAGCACCCTATGCATCATATATCTTGGTTGCTTTGTCCAAACACAGTCAAGCCATGGAGGCATTATTTAATGGAAATAGCGTAGTAAATGATGGGAATGGAAATAATTCAGGAAGTCAAGAAGATAATAGTGAAAGAATTGCGGAAGAATTTATTTCATTTGGTTTAGACCTTCTTCAAGACGATAGTGTTGACACACAATTGAATATCGTAGAATGGTTGGGAGAATGTTTTAGTTTTCCTATTTTATTAAAAATTGCTTATACAAGAAATATATTACAACTATTAGGCGAAAAATTAAAATTATCTTTAGTAATAGAACAATCAGAGGATAAATCATTATCATTGAAAAGTACTTTGCGGAAAGAAACAGTTCGAAGTATTTTAAAATTTGTGAGTGTGAATTTGTTTTGGGCTGTTCAATATTCGAAGAGTATTAGTGCTGAGTCATTGCTTGATACAAAAAATCATAGTTCTACAAATTCATTAACTACGAGTGGAAAGTTACAAGGGTTTGGATCTCCTTCAAAGAAGTATTTTTCGTTTAATTTGTCAGGTCCAAGTAATGATGGAATTTCTTCAAAGGATGGTAGCTCTAAAATTGGTGGTAGCGGTGGAGGAAGTTGGGTTAATGGCATATCAACTGTGGTGAAAGTGAATGATGATGATTTGGTAGTTTTGGAAGCATTTGTTCAACAGGCATTGATTAAAGGTGGAACATTGCCCATTGGACTTACCACTGATTTGTTTGATACTGGTATTGACCTTCCTTCTAAATCAGATAATACTTCAGAAAAAAGAGAAATTCGTGATGATGATACAATAACAAGTTTTGCATCTCAAGCATGTTTGAGAAATAAAGTTCTTCCTGAATGGAATGTTGCTAAATTATTTATAAAATATAATTTGATTCCAATTATGTTGAAAGCATTTATTGTGGAGTCGAAAGATGCTACTGTTATTGCAATGCTTTTATTAATATTAGAATTACTTTGTCTTGATGCAGCGATGATTTTAGAACTACAATATCAACAACCTATTAATATACCAAGTGCTGAAAGTATAGATTCTGAAACAAATGCATTGCAAGGACGAAAAGGTTTGGAAATCATTTTGGCATCTATTGGAACTCCAGCAAGAAAGTAAGTTCTTCTGAATTGGTGTTTTTGAGTATTGATATTTACTTTTTCTTTCTTTCTATCGTTTATATAGGGATCCATCTGTAATATCGTCTACATTACGTCTCTTGTCAGCCATGTGTACTCCACCACAATTTCGTTACAAAGGAACTAGTATCCAAGCAGCAAAGAGTTTGTTAGATGATTTCGTTGCAATTACTGCAAGTTCTACTCAACCAAGTAGCGGTAATAATGTCAATGCTTCAGCAATGAAAAAACGTTTTGATACAAGTGTTAAAAAAGTGTATGTATTTCAACGTGATTTAAATTCTGATTTAGAACAAGTTCAAAAATCAATTCGAACAGCAATACGTTCCTATTCTGGTATTAATAGTTTAATGCAATTGATTTATTATAAAAAGAATCAATTATATGCGATTAGTATCCGATTAGAGACGGTCAAAGTATTGCTTGGTATCGCTCAAGATAATGAGATTAAACTAATTTTATCAAAAATGAGAATTCCAACAATATTAGAAAATCAAGTACGTGCAGAAACAAATCAAATGAATTATTTAGAAATAAATTATTCAACAACAAATTCGAATAAATCAACAGAAAAACATATTTTAGAATTTTATTGTGAAATATTATCATCATTATTAAATAATTCTATTAATGATACAACTATTACAGAACGTAATTTAGATGCTACACAAGATGCATTAGAACGTAAAGCTATTGTTGATCATTCTCATGTAAGTCTATTATTATGATAATATTGTTATTATACTAATAATGTGATTGATTGTAATCTTATTGTATTGTTATATAGATTGATTATCATGAATCAGAATTAATGCAATTGATTAAAGAACATCTTATTGCTAAAGGATTAACCAAAACTGTCTCTTTATTAGAACAAGAATTGATAGAAAGTGAGAATTCTATTGGAAATGAATTGATTCATTCAAATCAATCACAAGGTTTAAAGACTCCACATAATGATAATCGTAAACGTCAACGTGATAGTCTCCCGTCTATAGGGGGTACTAGTGTATTATCATCAAGTCATCCTCATCAATCCTCACCATATGATACTAATACTACTAATGCTATGGATGAATCAACAGGTAATTCTACTAATTCTATACGAAAATTAAAGCGTATGTTATCACCTGATATAGTCGATGTTAGTGGGAATAGATCTAATACTAGTACCCCTATACCTGATGAATCTACTACTGTAATAACTATTAAATCATCAACATCATTATCATCTTATAATCCTGCTATTTCTAAAGCACAAAGAAAACGTAATCTTAAACGTGCATTAAAACAACCTTATCATGCATCTATTCCTATTCCTACTACTAACACTAGTGGTCCTTATTCTCCACGTCCTACTACTACTACAGGTACTACTACTACTACTACTGCAGCTATGTGTTGTTCCCCATTACCATCAACATCTACTAGTAACACAATAAATAAGAAAGTTCAAATCATTCCACCGACTATGCATACTAAACATAGTAGTAATAATGGTCATCATGTTCATTCCAAACTACATAGTATAATGAATCGTTATCTTAAGATTCAACATAGTCAATGCAAACATCCTATTACTACACTACCAATCTTATCACTCCAAAAACCACATTATTGCTCTAAACCTACCCTTTCACCGTATAGTAACATCATGAATATAGTAAATCGTCATAGTTCAATGAGAGATACATGGCAATATTCTCATCAAAAATACGATATATATGGACAACGTTTACAATATATCTATTCAGCATATCGTCCAATACGTACATTGAGACAAATTGATAGTTCGTCCATCTCTGCAACATCCTTTTGTTCTGATCCAAGTAAAATGTGGATAAGTTATTATGATGATTGGCAAAATGATGGACCAGGTATAGCATTAGTGGATGTAAGTAGTGGTATGGAATTATGTTGTAGTGGTTTAGATGAAATTGATGGGATTATTTCTAAATTAACATTATCACCAAAAACTTCCACCACTAATTTTCCCTTTATTTTAACGTCTATTACTAATTTTTATCAATATCAAAATTTTTATTTAGAACATGATTTATATTTATGGAAAGATACTTCATTAGATCCTACGATTGATACGGAAGTATTTGATCAACGCTATGTACAACACTTTAAAGTATATGCTAATGGCACTGATGATGATGATCGTGAAACATTACTGTTTACATCAGAAGCATTTAATCCAAGTGGTAGACAAATTGCTGCATTACATGCTGGTGCTGATTCTGTTAGTAGTGTGAATGATAATGGTATGAGTAATACATGTACAGCATATATACTTGATGTTGAAACTGGTGCAGTATTACAAACTATATCGAATACAGGTAATGAAAATACTTACCTTGTACCAACATTAAACTATGTCAATCATGATGAAAATCTATTAATAATGGATGGTAAATTATATGATATACGTCAATCAACCAATGTATTACCTATTCATCGATTTGATAAATTATCATTTGCTGGTAATACTGCGATTCATCCCTATAAATATGAAATAATTATTGATAATGCTATTTGGGATTTAAGGAATTGTTCAATATTGAAACAAACTGTACCATTATTAGATAATTGTAAAATAAAATTTGATGGTACAGGTAATGTATTATTTGGATATCGTTCATTAGATGAAGAACGTGATGATTTAAAATTAAATATGAATCATTCTGTACAAGATAATAATTTTTTTCATGTATTAAATGCACAAGATTACAGTCATTTACATACTGAATCTATTGAAAAAGAGAATATGTTATTATGGGATTTAGATGTTGATCGTTATGGTGCTGGTTATTTAAGTACATTAATGTTTTCGAATCATTTTTCGGAATCAATGTGTCGTATCTTTGAAATTGGTAAACGTAAGAAGACATTAGGTGATGGTGATAGTGATGATGAAGAAGATGAGGATGATAATGATGCTGATTGGGATTCACAACAAGATGGTATTGATGAAGATATGGATACTGTTCATGGAGATGACGATGATGATGATGATGATGATAGCAATGGAACTGACGAGTCTGATGCTGATGACGATATTGATGATTCAACTGTTGAAGACAGTGATGATGAAATGGAAATAATAATTGATGATGATGATGATGAAGAGGAGGATGATGATGATAATTATGAGGATTTCGATGAAGATGATGAAGATGAGGACGATGAAGATTATAGCCCAGCAGGTGAAGGTCGTCAAAATGAAGATGATGAAGATGGTTGGGAAACAATGTCTGAAGAAGATTCTTAAGTGATATTATCGTATTTTATGGTGTAAATGATCTCTTTATTGTAATGTAGCCTTTGTTAGCTTAGTAGTTGTAAATAATAAATATGTTCGGTATATTATTAGTTTATTGATTAATATCGAAGTTATCGTAACTGGAAACAGATTCCATATTTTCGCAGCAGAATATCAAGTCTAGAGTGCATTAATACATGGCTAACAGTTATGGATTGCAGTTGTTGCTCTCGATAATATCCATACTATAATTCATCTCCTAACACGATTGCAATCTGGTTGGTTCATTGAGACTCCTGTTTCATAAAAAGCAGATATTTGGTGGGACTTAAATTTTATGATAAGCTATATACACTGATATAGGGTGTGTTCAATGGAGGAATTGTTGTGCTTGGAACCATCACTGGAAGTCTGAAATACAGTAGACACTTATGGCATCCGCCGGCGCTCCTCTGGATGTTAATTCAACAGTAGATTGCAAGATATTGTAGATAAAACTATTGTGGAAATGCAATTTATCCAGTTTGATTACAAGGCCAAGTTATTTACAACAAACAATCAAACATTTCTATACTTCATCGTTATCATATTTTTTTTCAATGAATCATAATCGTTAGAAAATAAAATATTTACAAGGTACTTTATACACATGAGTGTCCTATTAACCCTTTCTCTTTGACAATCTCCACGAATCTTTTGGATTAAATCGATCATACAATGGTTCAATCTTTTCTTGTCGCTTAGCTTTACTCAATTTAGTTGGATCTGAACGCTTAAAGAAATTAGGTGCTAATTCTACTAACCATTTAGCATCAATCGCCACAACATTTCTCATGTATTCCTTTGTTGTCAATACTAATTCATTATAAATTACCCATTCTGGATTCTTATTAAACAATGCTGACGAAGGATGAATATAAACAGGTTGATTTTCTAAAATTGTCTTATAACCTTCTTGAGGATCTTTCTTTGCTGCATTGGTAAAGAATCCTGCAACAATACATTTACGAACTTTTATCAAATTACGACCAGCAGAAATAATATCCATTTTATATCGATCCATAATCATGACTAATTGTTTACGAACATCTTGGGCACGTTTCATTGCACGTGGTTGCAAAAAATTCTCAAAACACCATGGATTTGAAAACTTCGAAGCTTTCCAACCTTCATAGATTGTTAAAAGAGTGAGATGATCTCCATCGACATGATTAAACTTTGCTTTTTTCATATCTGCTTGTGCTGCTTTATCTTTTGGACGATAAAATGGATTTTCAACAGAAAGCATTGCAACAATTGTTAAAATTTCATCAGAACATCCTAATTCATTTGAAATAATCAACATCTTCGATAATGCTGGATCTAATGGAAACTCTGCCATCTTTCTACCAAGTCGAGTGAGAAGACCTTCATCATCAAGTGCTCCTTGAGCATAAAGAGATTCCAATGCACCAATCAATGTTTGAACTGGAGGAGGATCCATGAAATCAAATCCCAACATGTCATTGATACCCATGGCTTTCAGTTGTAACACAACATTTGCTAAGTTTGTTCTTTGTATTTCAGGAATACTTGATGGCAACATTTCTGTCATATACGCAGCTTCTGTATATAATCGATAACATTTACCTGGACCAGTTCTACCAGCACGGCCTGTTCTCTGTCTTGCTGATGCCATAGAGATTGGACAAACAACGAGACTGTCCATACCAAGTTTTGGATTATATACTTTTTGTTTACAAAATCCTGGATCAACAACATAATAGATACCATCGATTGTAAGTGATGCTTCAGCAATATTCGTAGCAATCACACACTTTCTAGCACCAGGTGGAGCAGGTTCAAAGATACGTGATTGCATCTCACTTGGTAAAGCACCATATACTGGCAATATAATCAATTCTGGTGCCATATCACCTAATGCTTTCATACGTGAATATAATACTTCAGCACATGTATCAATTTCTTCTTGACCAGTTAAAAAGACTAAGATATCACCAGCTGGTTCTGATAAATGGATTTGCATCACTGTTACCATAGCAGCTTCAATATAATCTGGTTCAGGTTCTTTACAATACAGAATCTCAACAGGAAATGTACGACCAGGAATAGTAAAGATTGGACAATTATTAAAATAAGATGAGAATTTTTCAGCATCTAATGTTGCTGAAGTAACAATTAACTTGAAATCTTCACGTTCTTTCATCAGATTCTTTAATAATCCAAAAAGTACATCAGTATGAATAGTACGTTCATGTGCTTCATCCAACATCATAGCAATATATTTTGATAGACTATTATCAGCAAGATATTCTCTCATCAACATACCATCAGTCATATATTTGATAACAGTTGATGGAGAAGTACAATCTTCAAAACGAATTGTATAACCAACTTCTTGACCTAATGGACATCCATATTCTTCTGCCACACGTTTTGCAACAGACATTGCAGCAACACGACGTGGTTGAGTACATCCAATCATACCACGTTTAGTATAACCCATTTCTGCAAGATATTGTGTCATTTGAGTCGTTTTGCCTGAACCAGTTTCTCCAATGACAACCAAGACTTGATTTTGAGCAATAGCAGTACACAGTTCCGATTTCAATCGATAGATTGGTAAACTTTCTCTCTGATCTTTGATTGATTTTTCACTAAGTTGACCATAAGATAATCCTTTGCCTTGTGTCTTTTGTTTCCATTCTGGAAGTTCGAATGACGCATTAATATTGATACTACGCAATTCTTGAGCAAAATGGCGTTCACCAACTTGTGGCATAGGATCTTCCCATGGCTTAGACAAATCTTTAGGGATTGCATCAATCAAACTATTTGCTTGTGCTGATTTCAATTCTTTACGTTCTTTACTCAATTGTCCTTGATGTAAAGCAGCACGTTGTAATGAACCATCAGGATTCTTCACAATTCTTACCGGGGACAATTCACGTGACATTTTGGTTTGTCCTCGCAAAAATGCTGGTTCATTATCGTTGATCTCAATATCAATCAATTCCTCTGCTTCTGTATTTTGTAATATACCTGCACCTCCTTCTGCATCGAATTGTGGTAATTCAGAGACTGGCAACACGCCAGCTGCCGCCAATTGTCGTGCTTCCCACAACTCAGGTGACGATAATTTCTTGCGTCGCTGTTGATTCTTTCCTCCGCGCTGTTCTTCCTCTTCTTCTTTCTCACGAAACTTCTTTAAATCTAAGCCCAAATTTGACATGGATGACATACTAGCATCAACTGGACGAGTAGGATTTCTCATCTCCGTTGCAAGTCTTTGCATAGTTTCCTTTGATCGTTCGGGGAACAAGTCTTTACCAGTCGATTGATCAACTTCTTTCATGGACAATGCCATTTTGGTACCAGTAATCGAAATAACCTTAACTTTTACACGTTGTCCACGTTTTACTACTGTCTTTAAATCCCTTACCATACCTTGTTGAACTTGAGCCACATGTACAAGACCCTCTTTACGATTGAATCCCTCCAATTCAACAAAACAACCAAAGTCAAGAATATTAGTGACTTTTCCATCATAAATACTATATAGCTCTGGCTCATTATTATGAGAAATTGGAGGTTTTGACGAATATCTACTTGTGTTTTCACCACGATCCCGATCGCGATCACGATTTCTATCACGAGAGTCATCCCGACGACTTCTCTCTCGGTCGCGATCACTTTCTCTGTATCTGTCCCTATCACCTTCTCTTTCCCGATCTCTATCTCGGTCTCTATCACCCACGCGATCCCGATCTCTATCTCTTCCAAAGCGATCAGTGCCTTCATCAAAGCGTGATCGTTTTGAACCTCGATCACGAGAATCGCGACGATCTCGATCTTTCCTTCTAGATCTGGAATCTGACCGGGATCTATCTCTTTCCCTTCTACTGCTATCTGTTTCCCTACGATCATAATCATTGGATGAATTCATCTTCTTACTGTCCCTCCCATTGTTTTCTTCTACGTCGTCTTCCACTTTATCCAATTCTTCAAATTCAGACTTTTTACCAACTACTACATGCTTAATTTCTTCATGCATCCCGACCAACGGTACTGGTTTGTTAGAATTAGCCATTGCTAAACCAGGGAATTTGGCCCCGGCCCCTGTGGTAGGGGCCGTGGGACGAGTCGATCCGCTGCCAGATGCATTACTAGACTTTGCTTTAGTATCAGATGTCGATAATTTACTAATCAATCGAAAAAGATGATCCGACAATGACGAAGGGAAATCTGCACCATTATCAATCAATTCTTTCTGAAACTGTTTGCCATTATCTCGATTCTTTTGAGCCAAATGAATAATAAATTCAGCCAATGTCTTGTCAGAAAATCCCAAATGATTCTCCAATTCGGAACAAACTTTTGAAATCAAACCGAGTTTTGAAAGAGCATCCATGGCAAAAACTTTAAGAAGATCAAAGATTGATCGATGATCAGATGTGCCAATATTTATTTCCCTCCAAACCAAAATGGAAAACAGAATACCTGATGCTCCTTTGCGAATGTGTGGATCAGGTAACTAGAAGAATAGGGCTATTTGAAAACAAGCAAAACTATATCCCGCGCATCCATCCCCGCGCCCTTCTTCTCATTGTCCCACAAATCTGGTCTGATTATCTCCTACGCACCTCTCCCTTCTCCCTCTTTCGCTTCCAAATTGTCATAGTGATAGGTGGATGTCATGGACTTGGCGGTTGTAGCAGTTTTTATAACCTTAATAGTGGGATGTTTGTACATGTTCTTCCGAAGGACAATTACGAGTACAATCAATATGGTTTGTGGATGCTGTGGAGACGATGATGACATCGAAACTGATGGTGATCAACGTACAAAAATACGTCATGAAGGTGGATTGTAGCAATAATGTTCCATTTATTGAGTATCTGTTTCGTCAACTTTTCATTGGTAGATAGAGATTTATGGCTGTTTGTATCTGAGAAACTCAATTGAATAACACAATTTTGAATTGTTAATATATTATCATGTTACTTATTATCATATTATTTTATAACTACTCATCGAGGGAACATTCGACACTGATATTGTCAACATAATATGCGATATACCATATTCTTACAAAATATTTCGGACATACAACATTGACGATAATAAACTGATTGAATAAAAATACTCTATCTACGAGCGGAAGTCATCCACAAAATGACATAATTTCCTGTTCTTGAATTGGTCACGTAGTCTACAAACTTGCTCTTCGACATGATACCGCTCCATCGCACATGAGAATCTAGCAACAAAACTTCTTTTTCCCCGCTACACACAGCAACCAAAGTCTTACCATCTGCATTTACAGAAACATACCCACCAAAGCTTAAGTTCTCAATATCAGTTTCGAATTGATCAAATGAAGATTGTGTAATCTTTTCCGACCTCTTCAAGACCATGTCTCTGACCTCCGGTGGTAAATATAGCAATATGGACATGTCTCCAAATTGACAACATTTCAATGATGACTCCGCAATAAGGGTTGAAAATTCTTCGTGATTTATTTCATCCAGGTTCTCTCCTTGAGGTAGGGTCCCATATTCATTTCGAAGAGAAGTAGCACGTTGCAAAATATCTTCATACAACTCCTTAAATTGCAGCACGTCATTTCTCACTGTTGCAAGCAATGCCTTTCTTTCCTTTGCACAAAGCATTGAGAACCATGTGCATTGATTTTCTGTGATATTGTAAGGAGAGTCATATTGACAACGAACTGATACTTGGGATGAAGCTGATAACAAGGTTTCAACAAAACTTTGATGTGTGTTACTTCCACTGCTGCTCGAAGTGGAAGTGGTGTTTTCTTGTTGCTTTTCAAGTATTCCTGACATGATAGATCCCTCCAGAAAAGAATTATAAGAATCTGATTCTGCCCCCTTACACTGTTTATGGGTTTATTGTGTGTGGCGATTTTTTCCTGGACTTCCAAGGGATAGATTCAATTGTTATTAATGATATCCTATTCTTTAACGCGCTCTCAACTCATCTTCGGTGATTTGTTGCGAAAAAAGATGGTTTTGTAAGAGAGAAGAGTTTCTTTACAATACAATAGCTATCTTATATTGAACGGCATAAATTAACAAATTTCTTCAAATAAATGTCGCACAGTCGTGGAGGACGAGGACCACCGCAGCGTTCTGCTGATCGACCTGCGCCGAATGGAGGACCAGTACTCGATCGAGAAACAATTCGACTCCTACAAGAAGAAGATGAGGAAGAAGCACTTAGAAGGGCAATCGAGGAATCTTGTCGAGAACACCCTCTATATGAAGGCTATAATCACTCCGAGTTCTTTCCTGATGCCCCTGTCGCTGCACCAGAGGTTCTAGCACCACCAGCCAATGAAGAGGATGAAGACGAACAGTTAAGGCGGGCCATTGAAGAATCTTTGCGGGAGGAAGAGGAACAAAAGCGTAGGAAGGAAGCACTTGAGCTTGATGAAGCTGCAAGAGATATTCAAAGATTAATCGCCCAAATGGATGCTGATGAACAAGCATCGAGAGTGGATTCAGGGGCTACTGCTGGCACCGCTGTTAGTATTGAGCACGCTCCAAATTCTACCAACGAGCATAATAGTAGTGGGAGAGTTGTTGCTGAAGTCATTTCCTCGTCAATTGCAATGATCAATTCAATTGATCCAACGCCTCATGAAGTGATCGACGATGCTGCTCCAGCACAGGATATCGAAATTGTTGAAGAAATTCCACTGGTCAACCAAGAATGTGCGATTACAACGCAAGAAGTGCCATCAATAGAACAAGCAGATCTACCGCATGTTGTTGATATCGCTGTTCTTGATGCCGTTAATGAGATTGTCAATGAGGAAAATTTTCAGGTTCAGTCAGAGGAAATTCTTGTGGAGGAAGAAGTTAGTTTAGAGATCTCTGCTGATCATGATAATATTGTTCCTGACGAAGTTGTTGCTGCTTCTGATGAGACATCTCCACCAGAGGTGGAACTGGTTTGCGAAGAAGGAGGTGCGGTGGAAAGTGTTGTGGAGGAGCATGAGATTCCGGTTGAAGAAGAGATATCGCCGCCACTTCCTGTACCAGATGCCGCAGAAACAACTTCATTGCCGGTGATGGAGGATGGTGAAACTGTTGTTAGCGATGGCGAAGATGTATTTGAAGATGAATGGGAGCTGGTACCTGGTGCAGGTCAGCTTGATGGGAGTATTCTTTTGGAAGAGTATCACTCTGACAGTGATGATGATGGATGCATCGCTGAGCCTGATGCAGTCTTTCGCTCTTCACCGATGCGATCTGTTCCGAGCACTGGGTTGTTTGAACAAGTTCCTGAAGTCGAAGAGGGTCTTCCCAGTTCTGAGATTCCTATCCAGGCCATAGAAGATTTGGAGGATGATTACGATCCTGTTGTTGCGCATGCTCAAGAATTGTTAGAGAGATCTGGATACATGGCCATTGAAAGACAACTTCAAGAAGAAAGTGATGAATTCATTGAATCTCTTCTTCGAGAACATCTTCAAGATATGGATATGCAAGCAAGCCTCCATTCTTTGGGCGCAAAATCTTCAGAGTCCGTCGAAGAAGTGGTGAGTGATGAAGAGTTTATGGACGCGATGAGTGAAGTTGACACAGAAGAACAAACCGAAGTGTTCTTGAGTGCTCATTGCACGCAACCACCAGAAGAAGTACCTCAGCAAGTAGTCGAATCTATTCCTCCACTAGTGGAAGTCAATCCTCCGGCTGCAGCTCCAGTGCACAATGAGAATCATCTCTCCATCAGTCAGTTGAAAGCCTTACCACTTGACGCAAATGCTTTACGATGTCCACCAGATGTTTTTGCTTTGCTGAAACGTGGAAAGTTCCAATTTGAACGTGAGCATGGAGTAAAGCTTACATTTTCAAATGCAACAGAATGTGTTGTGACTCTTCATCACTCTGATCCGGATGTGAGTGATATTGGTATGAGTGAATTGCAATCAATTATTCGTGATTCAGATGCATTTGAGCAGCAATTGCTCGTTTTGAACAATGAACATACACATATCTTTGTAGATAACTCGAATATATTCATTGGTGCTCAAGTCGTTGGTATTGATAAATCGACGAGAAAGTTTATTTATGATCATTCCGTGCGTCTCAACCACAAAGCATTGCATCGTGTTGTCAATAATGAGAGAAATTGTCAGCGGCGATTTGTCGTAGGATCTGAAACACCATCATCGTCTGCTTCTGCTGGTGGTAAACAGTCATCCGATAATGCTTGGTCTAAGCATTGGCAAAAAGCAGGATATAAGGTGTATCTTCATCCTTTGAATGCTGATGGAAAGGAAAGTGTTGTTGATTCTTCTTTGATTGCGGAAATTACAATTCATCTCGGTAATATTGAGCGTCAAAGGAGGGTCTCAGCTTCAGTCTCTTCCTCTATGGATACATTGGTTCTCTTAACTGGTGATGGGAATGACAATCAGGGTAATGCTAGTTTATTTGCCACTGTGCAACATGCTTTGGACCTCGGTTGGAATGTGGAATTATGGTGTTGGCGATTGAGTGCCAGTAAGAACTATCGTCGTCTTGCTGATCAATATGCTTCATCAGGGAGATTTGTTTTAAGATTCCTAGACAATTATCGTGATGAAATCGCTTTCAAGCAAGTTCGTAAGAATCGAAATAATCACTGAGCGTTTTTATGTTGTGTATATTTTTATGGGAGTAAAAGTACTAAATTTAATTCATGCTTTTCAACTTGTAGATGAGTTTGTCAGTAATTTTTAATGCCTAATTAAGTAACTAAATAAACCATTCCTGGAAGCGAGAACGTTCGTTGCGGAACATTCTAAAAATACATCCAGCTGTTGAGAAAACCGCCAACCCTCCCAGAGAGAAGATTTTTTGCTGGTGGGATGGTTCACAATTCAATATTCAATGACTCTACGATTATAAGCCAGTCAGCAATTAGAATGTCATCTAAGCACACAAGCTACCAAAAGAGTAGCAGCAACTATAGTAGTGGTAAGAGTGGATCGCGCTCTTCTGCGCCTGAGCCTCCTCCACCCGCTGTGGATATGGAGGTGGAATATCAACAAATCCTTGACAGTATCCGATTAATGGATGAGTTAGAAAGTAAGAAACATCAGAATGGTCTTGAGAACAACCACAGCAGTGGTGGTACAGGGGCTGGTCGAAAAGTGAACAAATTAGATGATCTATGGTATAGATATCGTGACGAGTCCCTCCGCAGTGAAGATATGGAATATATCAATACTTTATTAGAAGAACACCGACGTGATCAAGAGCGAACTATTCGTGCAAACCGTTCTTCTCATCAAACGAATGTTCCACGTACTGCTGGTGGAAGGGGTACTACTAGTAGCAATACCAGTAAGTATGGACGTGTCGGCGATTCGACTACTATTAGTTGTCCTTGTAACATCTATGAACTATTACAACGTGGAAAATATCAATTTGAACGTCAATATGGTGTCAAACTATGTTTCCTGACACCTGTACCCCTTTCAGTAAATCACAATCAGAATCGGGATACCAATGCCACATATCATATTGAAGTGATTCACGATGATAATGACATCCTTGAAATTGCAATGAGTGAACTTCTCACCATTTTATCAGATTCAAGACGCTTTGAAGAACAATTGCATTATTTGAGTTTACAGAATACACATATAGTGGTAGATAATTCGAATATTTTCAAAGGTGCACAAATAATTGGAATTAATGCAAAAGATAAAACAACAATACGTGATATTACCATACGTATAAATGTAGAAATATTACATCGTATAGTTAATAATAATCGTCATTGTTTACGTGGTTTTGTTAGTGGTTCATTAAATAATTTAGATGAAGTTAAAGATGAAATGAAATCACCATGGGTGAAGCAATGGAAAGAAATTGGTTATCAAGTACATGCTATCTCACAAGGTATTGATGGTAAAGAATGGGGTGTTGATTCTGCTATTGTTGCTGATGTTGCTCTTCATATTCACAAAGTTGAAATGGAAAGATTACGTAATCGAAAGAATGATAATACGGGAGACCAGTCATCCAAAGGATCCAAGTCTGATACTGCACCTCCGACGATTGATACTTTAGTGATGCTTACTGGTGATGGAAATGATAATGATGGACAAGCAAGTCTCTTTCAAGCTGTCAATTATGCATTAGATAAGAATTGGAATGTTGAATTATGGTGTTGGAGATTGAGTGTGAGTCAAAATTACCGCAAATTAGCCGCCGATTTTGAGAAAAGACCAAATTTTCATTTGAGATTTTTGGATAATTTTAGAGATGAATTTACCTACACCGTAGGACCTGGTAAAACAGCTTCCAAGTAAATTAATAACTT
>JACCEA012039870.1_pt1 | contig 14935 bp, 22 predicted proteins | sample 7449851 | NCBI WGS metagenome assembly JACCEA01 (sample SAMN15323453, study PRJNA562643) | freshwater metagenome | isolation source: river surface water | place: USA:Blue River Watershed | collected 2017-08-18 | reverse complement strand
TCAAAGCCTCCTTTAAGGTTATTAGTCTTCTTATTCATTGATTACCCTTACCGGAATACCAGCCTTGTTAGCCCTTGATACCATATCAGCAGTTCCTTTTCCACCAGGAAAAGCAACAACTAAGTCCGGAGTACTTTGATCGAGCATAGCTTGATTTCTAATGGGCCCGGCACTTTTACCATGGTTCTTCCAATCAGCTTTAAACTCTACAAAAGGACACCAGTTTACAATTGCAAAGTCGATAGCTGTAGTGTCAACACCTCTAGCACCACCAGAGATAATAGTAATATCTGAAGGAAGCCAATTATCATTTGGATTGTACATCCCTGAAAACTCTTCAGTAATCTTGTGTAATTCCTTCATAACAAATTTGTATTGGCCTATAGCTTTTGAATCTTTTTTCTTTTCAGGAACTGAAAGGTCAGAGAAGTCTCTGCCACCGCATACTAAAATTCTCATTTTACCTCAGATACATTGGGTTCTCTAGCGACTCTAGTAAGAAACACAGGGCCATTAAAGTATACGAAGGTCCTAAGACCCGGCCAGCACTTCCTCTTAAAAGCACAGTAGGAACAATTAACACCTAGCTTCTCGTTACCGGACTTACCATCGGGCTCAGGCTTGAAGTGCCTCTTAGGAGGCTCCTTAGCCTCAAGCATTCTAGACTTAGCTTCAATGAATTCCTTCCAATCAACCTTAACTCTAGGGGATTCAGAAAGACACATGTTACCAAGTGTTTTGTCAATAGCTAGAAAATAAGCTTTTTCTTTTTCAATAAGTCTCTTGTCTTCTTGAGATGCTGCTAGGTAAGCATTGATTTGTGTAATGTACCCAAAGGCATCATTGTCAACAGTCAGCCCTTCTTTGAATTTCTTGAACGAATATGTACTAGCAGACTTAACATCAACAAGACACCCGTCAATAATAGCATCACGGTGTCCCTTAACTCCATGTAGTTCTAGTTGATCCTGAGAACCTTCAACCGTGTGACCGGCCATAACAGCCAGTTGCAGGATAAAGGACTCTAGCATGTCACCAAACATGAACTTAATGAGTTGGGGAGCCTCCATGGGTTCCCCGTCGCTTGGTGAGTGAGCTTTATAGTACAGTTGTCTTTCACAGACAGTGCCTAGGCTAGACATTCGCAGAAGGTTAGCACTTGAGCTACGTTCTTCTGCGTTGTCAGGATTAACTAGAAGCTTTTCAAAATTGTCTTTGTTAATTTTACCACTAGTAAATAGCTCATAAATATCAGGAACTAGTGTGTTAATAGACTTCACTGTAGAGTTCTTTCTTCTTCTGGATCATGATTCATAGTACCCATGATTTCTTCGATCTCTTCCTTAGAAGACTCTCTAACATCAAGAATCTCAAGAGTGTCTGTGTCTACAACCTCAGGATCAAAACATTCGATCAAAGCTTGAACTACAGACTCCTTAGACTCATGGCCCTTGAAGCCGAAGACTTGGTTAAACTGTTGTCTAGCAAACCCTCGGACTTCGATAAGGTGATACTTTTCTTTATTTTCCATTAGAAAGGCATATCATTGTCAGGAAGATTGGAACCACCACCTAGGTTGTTCTTCTGGTCTTCTGCATCAAACTCTACCAGCTTGGTAACAAGTAGACCTTCAAGACGAACACCAACACCGTAGGCATGATCATAAACACACAGTTTAACAGTGGCCTCGGAATCATTACCAACAAGTCCAGTGTAAGCAACAGGCTTTTCATCATCAGTCTTCAGGAAAACCTTAGGTGGTCCACCGAACTCAGGAATCTTAGCGTGTTCAATGTACCTACGGAACGAGACATAGTCTTCACCAGTTTCTTCATCAAGCTTGATCTTAGTCTTAGCACCCAACTTACGGAATGCAATAAGATCAGCTTTGTTCTTAAAGAAGAAGTCTACAGAACAGAATGGACCTTTCTCTTCGTCGCCCGGAAATACCTGAGCATTCTTTTCGTTAAGCTTAGCCCACTTAACTGTACCGTCAAAAAAGTAAAATTTACTTGCCATTAATGGGTTTCTTTCCAATTATAACCTTGTTTACCTTGTCCAATAAGAGGACACTTCATATTTAGTAGTACACCAGCTTGAGAGATTGCCTCTGTCTGAGCTTTGATTACTGCCGCAGCTTCTTCGTCGTTGTCTCTAATTCTGGTCTGCCATTCGTCATGAACAAAGTCTACCTGTTTAAACCAGATACCTTTGTCTTTTAGTTCTTTGCGCCATAGAGTACAGGCTAGTTTCATTAGTGTGGACTCACCATTTTGTAGATATCCGGCTAGGACATGGTGTTCACTAGGTACTGGAACAAGTCGTCCGTCCAAACCCACAAAGTATCCTCTATCCGCGTCCCTAGGTATCTGGGTTTGCTTCAACCTCTTCAGTCCCGGTGTGGCTTCAAGGAAACTCTTAAGAGCATCAGATGCTCCCTTATTATTAGTATGCAGGATAGTTGCTATTTTGTCAACCCCTGCTCCCAACAAAAATGCGTAGATGAAGGTTTTTGCTGCATCACGTCGCTCAGGTCCAATACCAAGCTTAACAGCATTGAGAGTATGAACGTCAGTTCCATTCTTCTTATCTCCTGATACAAGGGCCTCAATGAAGTCCTTATCATCCATATAGTGAGCTAGGATTCTAAGTTGAATACCATCAGCATCTACACCGATGAGTCTACATAGTTCTCCTGCTTGCCACAGCTTCCTAAGGTTAACACCGTACTGAATCTGTAGCTGTTCGACAGGTGATGGGTTACTCCGATCCTTAACGTCTGGATCAGAAGGAATGTTAGCTTGGTTAGGAGCTTGATGGCTCATACGGTGAGTCCAAGACCCAATACCATTGAACCTACCGTGTACGGCCTTTGTAGCCTCTCTGTAGGCGTTTATCCACTCAGTGAGTACAGACCTACGTGACATCAGTAGAATCCGCTCAGCGAGCTTCCTAGCCCCTTCAGGAGCATCCTTAGGTAGCGTCTCTAAGTTAGCCTCAGAGATAGACCAACCAACAATCTTAAACCTCTCTAGTTTCTCCTTTAGCTCTAGGTTCTTTCTGTTTCTCTTGTATTCTCTTTCAGCTTCGATGTGCCCTTTCGTTTTCTCGGTGGGTTTCCAACCGGCTTCGTTGAGTCTCTCAATGACTTGAGGTGTTGACGAAGGGTTGAATGGCTCAAAGTAGATAAGAGAAAAGGGTGATTCAGGAGAAAAAGGACTAAGGTCTGGATTTGGCCCGAGCCACTTAAAATCAACAAGGGATAGTGTTCCTTTCTGAGTTAGCTTAGGCTTGATTTCTTTGACCAAATGAACCCTTGGTTTGAAATCTTTGTCAATCTGAGAATCAATAACAGCTAGACGTGACTCAATCTCAGAACGAATCTCTAGAGCACCATTGATATCAAACGGGAAACCGTTAAGTTCCATGTCAAGACAGATAAATTCCATCTTGTGTTCAAGTTCAATAGCTTTGTTGTAGGTTCCTGAGGCTAGAGCTTTCTCCATCTTCTTGTACAGAAGGTAGTTAATCTCTACGTCTTCAGAGCATCGGTTAAGAATTTCCTCCTTGTTTACGGTAGAGAAATCTTCAATCTTGGGTTTGGCTCTACCAAGCCTTTCTCCCCAAGCCTCTAGACCGTGCCCACCCTTAAGGTCATACCTGAAGAGTTTTGATAGAACATGGGTATCAAGGATAGAAGTAGGGCTGATCTTAGCTTCAGGAAAGAACTTTCTTAGGACTTTCCAGTAGTCAAACTTAATAAAGTAGTGCCCGATCCATTGAGTAACTTTGGACGCATACTCAAGGAACTCTTTCGAGTTTTGATCGGGACGCCAGAACTTCCTTACTTCTTGTGTTTCCACATCTTTGGTAACGATACACCATATGAACTTTGGGTCTAGAGAGTCTGTTTCAATATCTGCTATTACCTTTATGCGAATCCTCCTGTATCTTCAAACGGGTCTACTAGGTGCCCCTTCTCAGGATCGTAGTAAACAAACCCTGCTGGCCCTGAGTCAGACGTTGGCCGGTTCTTAGCGATAGAGACATAGAGTTTGTTACGCTCGTAGTCTTCCTCGTGTTCTAGGTCTCGGCTTAGCCTGATGTGGACGTGTGCCGTCTGAGAAATGTTTCTAGAGCCTCTTGGCCTCCCATCATCATTCTCATGACATACAAAGACAAGACAAAAATTAAGCTCCACAACCATAGTGGCCAAACGAGTGCAAAGATAATCGAGAGTTCTACGTTCGTCACCATCTGCGGCCAAACCAGAGACAACAATGTTAATGTGATCAAGAAAAATGAACTTACAACCACATACTGTAACGAGAAAACGCACAATACTAAGTATGTGATTAGGGTCATCCGAACCAAAGTGGTTAAAAATGTGTACACGATTATCCCTCTTGACCATGTCTTGATATCTCTCCATTTTTTCTTCAACGGAGAGGATGTTGTTCTTGTCTCTTCGTAGAGCCGTGTGGACGTGATAGGAAAGCAAGTTGTTTACCACGTCTTCCTTAGGCTCTTCCAAGTGAACGATACCTACGTTGTAGTCTGTATCCTTGAGCACAGCGTACTCAGCAGCACGTACAATCTCAGTCTTACCGATACCCTCAAGACCAGAGATAAGGTAACTCTTACCAAGTCTAAAGCCTTCCAGCTTTTCCTCAAGCTTAGAGAAGGGCCACTTACACACAGGCTTATCCTTCTTGGCGTCTAGAGCCTCAGCAACCTCAGAGAAGGTACTAATGACACCATCTGGTACAAACTTCTTAGCACCACGGAAAGCTCGAATAAACTCTAGTTCCTTGTCATCAGTAAGATACTTGTTAGCATCCTTGAGAGCTGGATCGAGAGTGATCTTGAATACCTTGTTGTAGTCAAACATCTGGGCGATAGCTGTAGCAGCCTTCTGACCCGGTTCATCTGAATCAAAACACAGGTAAATCTTAGTAGCTGCATTGAGGTATTCGAAGTCAGTTTGACAGTCTTGTACTGCAAATGTAGCTGATTGAACAGAGAGAGAAGGTACACCAGTCATCTGGTAAGCAGACATAGCGTCAAACTCACCCTCTGTAATGATGATTGATTTCAGTCCGGCTTTATCACCGTGAGACTCTGTTCCAAACAGACCGTTTACATGCGAACCTTTAACATAGAAATGTTTTTTGTCGAGAGTTCTAAACTTCTCAAATACGCCATTCTTGTATGGAAAGATGACTGAAGTAGGGTTATCGTTGACTACCCTAGTAGTTACATTGTACTTTCTTAGAGTATCAGCAGTCAAACCTCTAAGGGGAATGATCTGTCTAGACTCATTAGGTGGTTTGTCAATAGAATTAACGACATCCATTTTGTTAAAGCCTTTATTTGGAAATGTTTTGTTACAGGAGAAGCAATGACCTCCATTGTCATAAATTGTAAAAGCATCAGAAGATTTACCGCATGGACAAGGTTGGTGAGTTTTAGCCAGCTACTTCGTCCCTTGTCATCAGGTATAACAGATTACACTTCGATCCTATAGAAGGTTCGAAGCCATAAAATATACGCTCCATGTCAAGGCCTAGGAATCCCCTACTCCACAGGACACCAGACAAAGCAGCTATCTTATCTCCTCTTAGTACTTTTAGAATTTCTTTATGGTAGAACCAACCGGGTGTTTCAAATTTCTTACTAAATGTTTTCTTATCCATTTTCTTCTCTGTTGGTTGGAAGAGTCCAGTAGTGCATGATAGAAACTCTTTCTTTAAGAGGTCTTTCTAGATCAACACCATTGTTTGAAGTGAACTCAGTCTCTCTTGTTATACCAAACTCATCGTAATTTGGGTTAGGTACAAAGGGCAACACGAGCTTTTTCATTCGTCGTCCTCATCGTCTAGCCAACCATCATCTTCATCAAACAAGTCATCGTCTTCGTCCTCCAAACCAAAGACATGATCGTAACTATGACCGTCTTTAGTTAGAAGTAACAACAGTTGCTTGTCGTATTTTACTTGTCTTTCGTGGCCTCTGCGCTTAAATTTTTTAACGTACTGGCCAACAGGAGAACTATCCCAAAGAACGGCCTCAGTAGCAGCATCAGAATTCCCTTTCAGTAACAGAAAAACATTTGAATTAATAAACCAACCGGGTTCTCTAAAAGGCTCGGTCTTAAGTTTGTGCATAATCTTTGATCCTAAACAGGAGGGCTAGATAATCTCTCCTCAGGTTATCACCCCCGCGCTTCCAGTAGTTAACCTCGTTTACAATAAAACATCTGTTACAACATCCTACGTATTCTTCTGCTGGATATCTTAGAACTTTCATGCTACTCTCGTACACTAGGTTCTGGTTGTCTCTGAGCCACTTACGAGCAGCTCTAAAGGCTGTGTCAAAATCACTACAGTAGTCTTGTGTTAGGTACGGATGTGCTCCAAACCTGTTACTGTAGATTTTCCAAATCCAGAAGACTTCACCTTTGCGATTAACAAACCTGTGGATAAATCCCCAGTCATAGTTGTACTCAGTTTTCTTCATAACTATTGACCATATAAAAGTAAGGGAGGTAGAAAGCAGCATTCATTCTAACAAGAGAAAAGACATACCTTCTACCTAGTAGCCCCGAAATAATTGAAAGTCCTTTAAGCTTCTTCATCGTCTATGTCCTCTGGCATTTCTTCATCATCCTGAGTAAGTCCAAAGCAATTACAACCTATGTTACCCTCTTGGTCATAGTAAGGGTTAGGCCTGATATCGAAGGATAATCCAGAGAAGAAAGGACTCTGCATATCCATAGATAGTTCTGGGTCGAAGTCACAAATTAGGCATCTCATTTTTCTTATTTTCCTATAAACAAGGCATAAATGTCTCTTGACAAACACAAAAATATATGATACCCTAAGAACTAAGTTAATAACTTAAGATACATCTTAGATGTATTCTCCTAAGATGAATAGTTATTATCCTAGGTCTTAGGATGTTAACTTAGTACCCGGCTCAAAGGTGACGCTCAATAACGTCCTTGTACCTCTGAAGCGTAGTACCGGAAAGACCGGGAGCTGTGTTGACCTCAAGGACATAAGCCTTGTTGTCACGCTCGTTGTATATAACGTCTACAGCGCCAAAGTCTAGGCCTCTGGTAGGGTGGTAGCTCATGATCTCACGAACAGCCTCAGTGACCTTCTCAGGGGCCTCTACGCCGATGTTAGCGTAGATAAACCCACCGTCTAGGTTGCGTATCTTCCAATTAGGATTCTCATGGCCTCGGACAGCAGCCTTACGTTGCTGGAAGAAGATTTCACCACGGAAGAAATGGATACGGTACTCGTCCTTCTTAGGGACGTACTTGGTGTACAGAGGGGCGTTAACCCACTCGTTCTGATTACCAGCGCTCATTAATACAATACCACGTCCTGAATGTCCCGTCAAGACAGTTCGAGCAACAGCGATGGTCCGTCCATCAGCAATCCACTCAACAGCTTCCTCACGAGAGGTAGTGAACTCAGGAATGATTGTAACGTCTGGGTTAGATTCTTTAACCTTCTGGAAGAAAGTAAGCTTGTTACACACCTGAGCAATAACTGCTGGTTTGTTGATGATGGTACATCGACTAAGTTCTTCGTGAGCAAGACGAGTGTTTCCCCAGTTGATAAGCTTCTTGTCAGGAGAACCACGTAGGGCTGTGTTCTCTTTGTTTACACGCTTGGAACCGATAGCATCGGCAAGGGCCTTGGCTGATTCAGAGCCCATCTTATAGGGCATAACCCATACTTTGTTCATAGTTTAATATTCCTCTTGGTTGTGTGTGTTAATAAAAAGTATGCTGAGAATAGCAACTCTACCATTTTGGTTTGTACAGTTTAACGAGAAAAGAGACTTAAGATACTGAAAAGCAGCTATTCTACTGTCTTGGAACGGAGCTACAGGGTATTTAGTCTTAAGTATTCTCATTTACCACTCTTCTCTCAAAGCTGTATCCCAGAACCAAACGTATATCCAAACTTTTCTATCTCTTTCTTGTAAGACTTTCGCGAATATAGAGAGTCTGTGGTACTGCATTTTGTGTGGTGACCCACTGGCCCAACTTGGTTTTACTGTTAGCTTTTTCATGGTGCCTCGATGTCGTCGTCTGCAGGTACCTCAAAGTCTTGTAGCCTCACTCCTGCTGGTGGCATAATATCAGCAAAATCCATTGCCCGGTTAGGTTCTTGAGCACGAGGGGCTCTAGGTCTTGGCATCTGTTGATCATCAGGAGCATCGAAGTCAGGACGATCAAGGATGATACCGTTGAAAGGAAGCTTGTCCTTTTTACCCCTCAGATAATTCTTGAGGTGATCTCTGGAAGCAGTGTACGCTTCTTTCTCAGGAATACCAAAGTGTTCAAGAAGACCCGGCTCATTTCTAAAGTCACAAGCAGGGTTCTCCATATCCCACTGGGAAGGATGCTCAGCAATAAGATCGTAGAAGATAGAGAACTGAGAGGTCATCATATCCAACCAACGAACCTTATTATCTACACACCACAAACTAAGAGTCTTGGGAAGAAGGGAACCCGGATCAGTCTCGAAGACCCTAGCAATGTCTGCTGGTGTCTTGTTTCGGCAGAACTCACGAAGCTCAAGAAGAATGTTAGTCCAATCGAGAATGTCATCAGGGTTAGTGAGACCACGCATAGACCGCATCTCAACAGTACCAAATCGACTAAGAGAAGCCATGTTGATAGCTGAGTAACGGTAAGCGTTGTCAATGCCACGAATCTCCTGAGTACTGATGTTACGCTTCAGGAAATTGTGAACGTACATACCCTTACTGGACTCAATCGCAAAGATGTTACCTTCACGGCTATGTCCACAATACTTGGTAAGGATGTCTTCGAGTAGAACATACAAGGAGTAGAAGGTGATAACCTCCATGTACGGTCTATTGTTGAAGTTCAAGTGAACATGGATAGAGGTTCTCGGTGAAGTAGAAGACAGGAGATTCCACTTTACATTCTCACGTATCTCCTTGAATGCATCACCCAAGGTTTCTGGTGTGAGAATAAAAGACACCATCTCACGACCATTGTTACGAAGGGAGCCATCTGGTTTGAAACCCCAGTAAGAATAAGGGAAGTCACCACCCCAGTAGTCACGACCCTGTTCCTTCGGTTCCATTTCAATCTCGATACCAAAAGCTCGTTCGTGAGACTTCTGAAGTTTCTTTCGAAAGAGTACACCACAAGGGAATTTAAAGATGGAAACTGGCATTGCTATTTATCCCAAAGATCGCTTAATTCTGTTGATCTCAGACTCCATAAGCATACGTTGCATAGAAGCAACAGAGCTAACAGAATCAATTTCTAGAGGGGTTCCGCGAATAGTCCACGCGGCTACCGTTTCTTTCAAATAGTGAAGGCTGACTACACCAAAGTTATTGATTCGCACCCAAGCAAATCGCTTTACTGGGAAGTCAATAGGTTTCTTGTCTTCCTTGTACTTAAGGATAGTCGTCTCAATTGGGTGGTAGACACCAGATAACATGTCGATGAAGGATGAAGTCATATCCCCACCACTCATATGTCTGCTGTTTTCCACACTAAGACACTGAAGGTCAATACTCTGGATGGGAACACCACCGCGATACTGACGATCTGGACGACGAGTGGCAAGGCTGATGTAGTTGTCACGGTCCCGGAATACACCAAGCTTAGGGCTTGAGTAATCGAGTTCAACAATACTACCAGCTACGTTGTTACCAGACTTGTCTCTGGCTTGGAAGGTGTATCGACCGAAGTCACCACCAAAACGGTCTACTGTGATCCAAAGACCGGAGGGTTTGTGTTTTAGTAGAGTACCTCCAAGTCTTTGGCCAACGTCTTCCAACGAAGCAAACTCATGTTCATTCACTTCATCTTTATTGCGCATTACACAAAGTCCTCCGGACCATCAGGAGTCTCAAGGTCAAGAACAGTGCCAAGGTTCTGACGGAACAGAAGCATAGCCTCCTTCTCATCCTTTAGAACTTCCAGAATGTAGTTGTAGTTAAGGATACGACGGTGGCACACAGTAGGGCGGTTCCACTCTTCCTTGTAGTCAAGAATGCTCTTAGCTTCCTTTTCCTTCATGAGATGCTTAACACAAGCGTGAACAACATCATAGAGCCATGAGGCTACCTTTGGCTTGTCAACCCAAGCGTTTGATAGTACGCGATATTCACAACCATAGGGCTTAGGACGGAAGGCACCCGGCTTGCCGTACAACGAACGACGATCAGTATCAGTATCCCACAGCTTCTCGAAGGGCAGGATAACATTGTCGAGTAGTGCTACGATCTGCCGACAATCCTGAAAATGAACGTCAGGGTGAACCTTCTCAACAAGATGAGACCAACCGATGTGAATGTGGCCTGAACCAGTTCGCATAGTGGGCCGTGACGAAGGATCAGGTGAATCGTTGGCTTCACCAGTGTAGGCGTTGAAGTCAGGGTTACATCCAAGTTCCTTGTTGAAATCAGGAATACGGGACCACTCATCCTTGTTGAACGTAACAGCAGGAACTGCACGAAGAACAAGAGAAGGGTCACTCTTCTTGATAATACTCTCGATAGTAGATTTAACCTTGTCAATACGAAACAAGAACTCGTCCTTGGTCGCACAAGGGTCAATGTTGAACTCTGCTGCCGTACCATCGACCTGAACAGCCCCATAAGGGACAGTCTTAGGCTTATCCTTAGACCCTGTAAGGACATCGTGTACGGACACAGGATTTGTTCCACGGAATGCAAAGAGTTCCGGGTCAGCGCCAATAAGAAGTGTAGACATGTTATACCTCAGTGTTTTGCGTGACTAATTACGCGTGCGTTGTTATCACAGGATTCACATACGAAAGCAGTTCCGTGAATGGAGGACCAGTGCCTAATATTGTCTGGCTCAGACATGTTGCCACAAAGGCCACACCCATCACACAGACGGTTCATAAAGTCGTTAAGGTTACACTCTCTGTCCTTAGTCATAGACACAAGAATAAACCTGCCTAGAATCTTCGGGTCCATGATAGGTTCCAAGAAAAGATCACTGTCGATAGTAAACTCTTCTTCCATACTCATGATTACGTCAATTTGACCCGGAGTAAATCCGATCTCTTTAAGATTTCTTTCGTAGACAGGCTCACCATCGGCAGTGTAAGTCTGTCTCGTACCAGAAACTTCCTTGTCTGTCCGTGCTGCTCTATTGGCAATGATACGTTCGTACAGGGAAGGACCAAGAGGAACTACGTTAGAATTCCTTTTCTTGTTAGGATTTTGATTATCTTTTTCTTTTTGTTGTGTGAGAGGCACGTTAGGGACATGACCTCCTCCCTCGGTACTTCCGTCCGGGTCAAGTAGATCGTCAAGTACGACCGGAACGTTTCGGTTTGACTCGCCTGCATTTTCTTGACGTCTTCCGAGGTTAGCAAAACCTTTGGCCCAGCCACCCTCCGACCAATCCGTCTCCCCATTCGACCACCCAAAACTACCCCCTTTTTGAAAGGTAGGACGCGGGTTCACCGAATACCTCCGAACGGTAAAGTCGTGGCTTTTCTTAAGAGTGATTTCCAAGACTTCGTCAGCAGGAAGAAGCTTGATTTCACCAGCACCGACGAATGGAATAAGCATCCAGCCCTCAGAAGCGTACCAAATCTTCCGACCAACTTCACAGGTGTACAGAGTTCTATCGTTGTTTCGAACAATAGAAATCTTATTCTCAATGTCGTCAAACAGAACAATTGCGTATGCCCCATAGACAGTCTTGAGAGTGTCTTCGATGTTACCCTTGTGTTCTGCAAATTTGTTACACATCCACTCCGAGTCGGTCTCGTAGTCTTTGTGCATACTGGTGAGGGTGCCGTTGTGGAACATAGTGAAGCGACCATCCTTGGATACAAAAGGATGTGCGTTATCTGCTGTTACTTCACCTCGTGTTGCGGCTCTAGTGTGCCCCATCAAGGCATAAATGTTTGGTGGTGATAGGAACTCACGAACCTCCCGCATAGCACTAAAAGCAATTGGATTCTTGTTGCTCTTAATGAAATCAGAGAAGGGTACACCACCACTGGTACACGCAGTACGAAGAAAACCTGTACTGTCGATCCCTCGTGTGGCACTGAGATAGCTTTGCTTAACAAAGTTAGCCTTGTCAGCACCTAGTACAAGTTCTGAGATAACCCCAAAAAGCCCACACATATTACTTAACCCCTAGGAAAGACTTGAGTTCCTTATTCTGCATAAGGCCAAGACCTTGCCAGAATAGTTTCTCAGTGTTTACGTGGTTGTACTCAGGGTGAGGTTGGAAGCACAAAGACTGAGTAGACTCGTACTTAACAACCTCTGTGTCGTCATCAAAGGATGCTACCACAGTACCACCGGCACGAGTACGCTTAGTTGTACGTTCTGCAACAGCCATGACAATACCAGTAGCGGCAGGTACCATCATCTGATGGTGAGTTGACGTAACCTCACCTAGATGTTCACCCTTAGGTGTGTAGATGACGTGTGAACCACGATGGTTGTTGACATCTTGATACATCTTACCACCGTTCATGACGTTCAAGAACTGAGCACCACGGCAGATACCGATCTTGACCTTGTCTTTGAATAGGCCAAATAGCTCAATACATTCCTTGTCACGAGCTTCGTTGGTGACTGAGCACGCAAGCTTTGTTTCTCCGTAGAGATATGGACTCACATCCTCACCACCAGTGAATACACAGATATCAGCCTCGGCTGCTATCGCTGTTACTGAGAACCCTTTCTTACGAAAGAGGTGCTCAACCGAGGTATCGTTACCTTCAACGAATACTTTCATTTACTTGGTCTCTACTTTCTTTTTACCATAGCGTGAGCGTACTTCCTCAAGAAGAAACTTGAGATAGTCTTCAACAGTCTCAACTTTACTGTCGAGAAGATGGGGAAGATCGTATCGAGCAAAGGAGCCTTTAACCAAAGGCTTTTCCTTCTCTGATTTCATCACGCGTATGCTATTAGTGTCAGCACCCCATAGACGAGCATCGTTTCCGCTGGTTGAAAAGCTGCTAATCTTGTGATGATCCAAGAATTCACCTGACAACCAGTTCTTAGGCAAGCCACCAAGGAAATGATGAACACGTCCACCTTTGTTTACAGCGTCAGGAGTGTGAAGACGAAGTGTCCCTTTGTTGTTGATACCCCAGTCAAAGATACGATTGAGGTAGAGAGCCTCACGATACGAAGCACCGTAAGTATCCATGATGCGATAGATGTTGGTTACACCGTAGTTGATCTGGACGTGACCTGAACCGTAGTGCCCTTCAAAGGGTGTCCGAGTAGCAATGAAGAAGTTCGTCAGAACGCTCTGCATACCCTTGGAGAAACCAGTGTCTGTGTCAGCCTTAAGCTCAATCCAAATGTCTTCACCGCACTTGAGTACACGAAGATACGGGAAGAGACACCGCCAAGGAGACTTGGGACCAAGGTAGAACTCGAAGAGAATCTTTTTACTTAGAATTTTGTCTTCCTTGCTGCGTAGCTTACGAAGAGAATCCCAGAGATTATAGATAGTAAGGCCCTTCTGGTTGTTGTTTGAAACAAGGTTACAAAGAGCTGCGTGACAAGGCCAAGTCCAAGAACCCGGAAAAGGAGCCTTGTCAAGACCAAGAGAAACACCGTAGACACCCGTGTCTCGTTCCTTGTGGAAGAGACGGTCCAGTGTCTTTGAACTGTCAGCCTCAGGTTTCTTCAGCTCTACTACAAGAATAGAATTCATTCGCGCGCTTTCATAGTCCATTCGACCGACTCCTCGTTGCGGTTCATTGGGAATACACGGGGTGCCCGATATGGGCGGAGGTAGTAGGCATCAGCCTCAACAAGACCGTGCTCACCAGCGTTGATGAGAATCTTGCCTTTGTTGTAGCCGGACTCAAGCCGATCAATGATAGGAACACCTTCGTTGGGAACTTCGTAAAGTTCACCCTCAATCTTGAACGGTGTCTCATCATCCTTAGCCAAATCAAGAGCCGGGAAAGCCCCAAGGCTGAACAAAGAAAAGGCCCGGTCTTTCGACTGAGCCTTGGAAAGAAGCACAGCATTAGCTGCCTGCATCACACGATGGTTGTGAAAGCCTTGTTTCAGGCTGCCGTATACGAAGATAAGTTGACTCATTTCTTGTCTTTCTGTAGTTCCTTGAGTTGATGGATGATAGTTTTCTCCTGTGAAATGGCGAAAGTTCCGATACCTCCCATCGTCACTTACAACCGTTGAGAATCCGATTGGAGCCGGACTCTGTTTGCCTCGGTGCCCCACTGGGCGAAACTGGCGCGCACGGCAGGACTCGAACCTGCAACCTAGAGATTAGAAGTCTCTTGCTCTGTCCAGTTGAGCTACGTGCGCTAAGGGTTATTTGCTGTTGTAGTAATCGCTCACAATTTTAGACTCGGCTTCAGTGAGTTCCATACCTTGTTCTTCAAGGCAGATAAGTTCATGGACGGTCATTGTTGTCTCCTAGATGAACAGATGAGGTTCTTCCTCAGGTTCTTCTTTGTTTGTTATTGCGTTGAGCACAGCAGATTGCCACAGTGGTCGAAGCAGCATGATAGAAACGCACACTACCACCCCAATAAACCACAGGATTAGGATTAGTTCTTTCATGTTGTCCTCGTTCTGTAAGACAAAGAGATTAGACCATGTTTAACATTGGCTGTGTCTGAGGCATCCACCGGATGTACACCAGATAATTCCCTTTGTGTGTGTCAACAATAAGCCGAAGAGAGAAAATACTCGTCTTTTTTGAGAAACCGAAACAGGTGCTCTTTTTTGTATATTTCGTCATCGTCTTTGTGACGAGTATAAAACTCGTAGGGAAACCTGAGTTTTACCATCACTTTACTCCATGATTATCTGAGATTTTCAGGAGAGCCTGAGTTGACAGAGGTTCCCAGAATTTCCTAATGGCTTCCATTGC
>JACCEA011229365.1_pt1 | contig 14935 bp, 12 predicted proteins | sample 7449851 | NCBI WGS metagenome assembly JACCEA01 (sample SAMN15323453, study PRJNA562643) | freshwater metagenome | isolation source: river surface water | place: USA:Blue River Watershed | collected 2017-08-18 | reverse complement strand
TAGCCTTTCGCTTCGATAAATAATTCGATGATTCGTTGAAGACCATCCGATGACGTTATGAAAACTTCGCTCGGAAATTGCATGATTTTTTTTTCGATCAATGTTTTGTAGTTGAATGTGGTTGCATTATTGAGATGAACATCACTTATCCAATGGATAAGTGATGAAATGTATTCCTCGTACTCATTAATCATGTCGAATACAAGAATTTCACGCGGAACAGTGAACGTGAAATCAACGCCATTAATTGTGTTTGTAGTCACCGTGACATCTGCAATGTTGTTTGAGACGAATTGAACAATGTCAGATACATTTTGTTCCACGAGTCCATCTAGCAGAAATTTGCAACCTTCGTACTTAATGAACGTATAAACAAGACCATGGAATGAAACATGCCGCAAAAACATTTCGCGCATTTCTGGCAATGTATTGTTACAATTTAAAATCATTTGGCATTTTTTTGTTGTATCGTGTGACAAATTTTTGTTATCGCGCCTCATGATGTTGTGCATAAACACAACATCGGCATGATTAATTATGGTATTGTTATAAATAAACACACCCGTTTTGGCGTGGAGCTCCAAAATGCGGCCAACTATTTTATAGGTTGCATCCATCAACAAATCTTCAACCACTTCTGGTTGAAGATCTGGGAATATTTTAAGTAAGTGATATAATTTCTGGCAGATACATGATTTGGAAGAACGAATGTAAAGTATGTTTTGCATCGTTGACGACACGCAGATTGACAAAAAAAAATCAATATTTTTCATTGGATTTTGGATTTCGCATCATAATCCCAAACATTCAATCATTTCGTCGTCACTCAGTTTAGTAGCACCGCCATATTTAACACCAAAGGACTGCTCTACCAAAATATCGGCCAATGACCTTGTTTCAACGAAAATTTCACCAATAATTCTTCCTCCGAACTTATCCCACTTGTATAGTTTTACATCATATAGTTTGTCATCAGGTAGCATGGATTTCACATAGTTTCTAGCTTTAATTGCATGATTTTTGAGCAATTGATTGTGTGAGCGTATCTCAGGTGTATCAATACCTAATATACGTAATTTATATTTGTAAATATGATCACCATGTGCGAATAAAATGGTTACAGTGTCCGCGTCGTAAACATCCACCACTCTTACGGAAGTGATATCTGCGTATGGAAAATTTGCAATATTTGCAGGATTTACTTTTAAAAGATCCATGCTGCATTCTATAATAACTGCAATTATTTATTTAAATAAATATAATATATAATATAATTCTCAAAATATCCATGAAAACCAGAGCTGCCAATTCTACAGTGAGTGCAGACGCAAAATCAGGCGCATGTGTCGATACTGGTGCTAAAATAACAAAATATAGTGCAAAAATGGATACTGATGTATATGAATATGTGTATGCTGAACCAGAAGACGCAGATGTTGAAAAAACCGTAGAGGTCACTGAAGCCACAGAAGACTCAGAACACTTGAACGATTCATCCAAATGGTCTGAGCCAATTGTTACAACAAAAAATATAACGCTGTGTTTAAGAGACCAAAATACTCCAATTGAACCATCTATCGAATCTTGTGTAAATGTTCTTAAAACTTGTATTGAAGATATTAAAACTCTCGGGAACGAAGTTAATCGGTTAAATGAAATGTTACATCGCGAAACAGCAGCCCATCTCAATACCTACAAAAAACTTCAAGACCTAATCTATGAAATTCGTTTATCATCAGGTAACAATAATCAAGATAATTTGGTTAGCGAGGAGGTTATGACATATCAACATGATCTTATCAATGATATCTCACTGACTGTTCCAGTCACATATAGTGATGATGAGTTTGATAACTGTTATGATGAATATATTGGTGAGATTGATTTATGCGATAGATTATTGAAAGCTTCGTCGATTTCTTCCGAACGATTTGCTGAATTGAAACAAACAAGAAAGAATTTAGAACAACAATATTATAAATATTGGGGTGAGTTTTTGTTAAAAAAACAAACAAGCAAATCATTGAAAGAATTAAATCAGTAAATCAGTAAATCAACATATTAGCGAATCAGCGAATCAGCGAATCAGCGAATCAGTAAATCAGTAAATCAACATATCAGCAAATCAATTCAATATATAAAAAAACGAAAACAAAAGTCAACGAACCAAATCACGCGATGTGTTCAAGGCATTGTTTCATTTTTTCGTGCTCGTGAAATAATTTCATTTTTTCGTACGCCGATTTTAACGAACTTATCGAACGATTTCCCTTTTCGACATCAGAACAACTGTTGAGGAATGCACTAATCTTCTGCAATTGATTTTCACAATCCGTCTCGCTCTGAATTTGCCGAATTACCTCAGCGTGTTCCTTGAAATCGGGGTTGAATCGCAACTCCGACAGCGTGTGTGTGATTTCCGCAGACATCGCTTCTCTTTGTGTTTTTTAGCCTTGGTGGTGTGTTTTTTTGTGGGGAACTCGGCGTTCAAATGGGAAAAAACAAATCAATATTATTTCAAATCACGTTTCTCAATGATGATGTCCTCAATAACGATGCTGTCCTCAATGATGATGCTGTCCTCAATAATATTGAATAGTATTTCTACTGTATTCAGAATTTTTAATTATTAAATAATTATATATTTCACATAATAATTCGTAATGCATACTTGCATCTGGTGATTCAATTAATTCCATATATAATTCCAGTAGTTGATAATTTGTGATAAAACTTTGTCTATCCAGCTTAGATGACATACTACGAATATGTTTGCAAATGTTTGTGTTTGTCACGACGCTGAACAGAAACCCAGTGTTCCACTCCACTTTGTTCGACATGGTCGCAATGCAATTTATTATAAAATATTCATTTTTTTTTGTGAAATTATAATTGGTTATAATATAATATCGTTATAGCGTTTGGGCATGTTGCGTGATATTTTGCAAAAACTTGTGTGGTTTAACAATACAGAATTTACTTACACAGAATTATTTTTAAGTGAACGAAATACATTAATAGTATACAAAAAAATCAATACACAATTGAGAGAATATGGCAGAGATAAAATTACAATTGAAGATATAAAAGCGCAGATGGAGAACTGGGCATTAAATTATACGGATATCGCAGTTTCCGAGGATATTACTGAAACGGTTGACTATATGAACGACAATTTTATCAAATTCGTGACTGAAGATCTCGAAGCGTCAACGAATATTGATGAAGTACGTTTCAATCCTATGCGCGATAATTATTTCGGCAAGAAAAATAGCGATTATATGCCAGAAGATTATAGAAATATGGATGTGTGGCGAGATAATTCTGTGTTCACGGATGTTCGGTTTCAAAGGCCCGCTGTGAAAGGAATTATGAATCCACATGTAATAGGTGCTCATAGACGGCATTATGATTCGGTCGATGAAGGATTGCGACCACATGAAAAAGGACTAGATCGCACATATGGATACGATATGAGTGTATTTGATACAGCGTTTAGATAAATTATGTGCTAGTTTGAAAAAATTGATTTTTATTTCTGGGGGGGATGTCCAACACACGGATTTCTTCACACAGAGCTTTCTGAATCGAAACCATGTCCGATACAATGGAGTCAGTTTGCGTCGGTTTTAAACTTGGTTACTCGATTTCTCCATTGGCTAAATTGTTTGAACAGTTAAAAAAACACGATATGTGGAACAATGACCGGGAAAACCCGGTTACTGACTTGTCTAAATTACCAGTGCTTTCGTTGGATAGTTTCTTGAAGAAATATCCAAGCCCCAACTTTGATCACCCATTAGTGGCTTACTGTATTCGGAATGAAGGCGAGGAATTTACCATTGACGAGAAATACCGATCATATTCTGAGTTTCTCCATGAAGTAATTAACTTGATGAGAGACGTATACTGTAAAATCGAGCATGATGATCTCAAATGTAGTATGATGTGTTTATTTAGTACCATTTACGATTATGTATGTCGGATGTTTGACCGCAGAGTCAAAGTGATGGAAAAGGTAGAAAAGAATATGCCAAATGATGAAGTACTTAACGAATTTTGGAATGGTTTGCGAGATATGGATGATTTGAATGAATATACATTTAGCTGTTATTTGGAAAAACATAGCCCCAACTTTAACATGCCATTTGACAGAATTACCTTCCACAAAGCATATTTAATTATCAAAGGGTTTCTGGTGTGGGGAAGATTTTACCCGGTTGAATTAGGTATGGAAAACACATACAAAGCAAGGTTCGTAACGAAAATGAAGGAAGCCTACATAGACAAGTATTATTCAGAGGACAATTTTTGGTTCAAGCCGTATGGTAAATTGAATACCTTTCTCGATCCTACACCATTGATTTCGGAAACCACACCATAATCGTATCATAATCGCATAACCATATAACCACATGATTATGTGGTTATGTGGTTATTTTTTCGGAAATACATTACTAATAAAATAAATATCATTCGTAAAAAAATTGATTTTTATTTCTGGAGTTGTCCAACACACGGATTTCTCCGCATACACGGATTTCTCCACACAGAGCTTTCTGAATCGAAACCATGACCGATACAACGGAGCCCACTTATGTTGGTTCAGTGCTTGGAAATGCATTCATGTCAGTTGTTGAGCTGTTTGAACTGTTGAAAACGAGAGATCTAGGTAACACACCAACATTTAACCCGGTCAATGAGATATCGAGACTACCAAGACAGCATTTGACTGATTTCTTGAAAAAATATCCGACTTTCACAACTGATCACAAAGTAGTGGTTTATTGCACTAATGAGCGTGATGATGAACAGTTTAGTCCGCCTTCCAACTTTATCCGCGAAATGGTCAAGTTGATGAAAACCATATATCATGAGATCGATCACGAAGATCTCAAACGTAGTATGTTGAGTTTCATGAGTGCTGTTTATGACCATGTACATACTGTACTTGGCATGCATTCATCGCTAATCAGGGGCGTGGATTTTTCGACCAATTTGGATGAAGCATTTGGTGATTTATGGAATAACTTGATGCCTCTTCTCAGACCCACAAACAGATTCATGAATGAATCAGAGTTCATGAACTATTTAGCACAGCATGTTCCTAACTTCAACATGTGTGATAAAATCTCATTCCATCCAGTATATGATGTCATTGATGCATACCTGACATGGGGAGTGTTTTGCCCAGCTGAGTTAAATGTAGAACACAAATACAAAGCATCTTTCATTACCGAAATGAAGAATGCTTACACAGCGAAGCAGACACTTGAATCCTCTAAATACTCATGGGGTAATTTGGCATCCTGTCATGGAATCACACCATTATCTTCGGAATCCACATCATGGTTTTAATGATTCACATCATAGTTTTCATGATGTGAATCATGACACATCATGGACTAACAAAAAAAATGATTTTTTTTTCTGAAGATGTCCAACACACGGATTTCTCCGCACGGATTTCTCCGCACGGATTTCTCCGCGCATACAGATTTCTCCACACAGAGCTTTCTGCACCAGAACCATGTCCGATACGATGGAGCCATCCCATAAGAAGATATATGAATTGTTGCCCCCGTATTTGATGGACCTTTTAGTGAAATTATATAGAGAATTAACATTTGTTTATGGACAAAACGAAGTTAATGACATATATATGTCCAACAATGAGAGACCTCTCTATACCTTGATATACATGCCATATCGTACTCTACGCGAAATTTCCCGTCTAGACAGCGAAATCGATCGCAATCACGTTGTGGCGATTTATTGTTTGAGCGGACCCGAAACCAAAGCAAAATTTCTACATCATGATCTTATTCATGCGGATTTGATGAAACAACTTTATAACGAGATTGACATAGTCGAACTAAAAAATCGCTTACTTGTAATATTCACGAAGATATATGATTGTGTTTATACTGCGCTTGAATATGTAATACTAGAGCCGCCAAAATACGTGTTGGTGGAGACTAATGTTGGTGACTCTGGTATTACATATACAACCACATTAAGTTGGCGTCCATGCGCGGATCATCGGTAATACTCATGAGACACTTTCCCGGACTATTTAAAAATGCAATATGTTCGGGCTGGAATGTTTTTTTTGAATATCCAACGCCAGCAACAATATAATATTTATTTTAGATAGAATATGTGTACTATATAAACATGGGAAAACGTGATGAACGCTCTATTGGAGCGATTGATACACAAACTGGCAAATATGTGATTAAAGCACCCAACAATATTCGCACATCGGAATTGTGCGAATATATTTGCATTGCATGTTTGAAACCGCTAATTGCCAATAACGGCGCTTTTAAACACCATGAGCTATCAACATGCACCAACACTTTAATCAATGAATCGCCAGAACATTGGGGCGCAAAACACATTTTAAAACATATGATAAATACCAATCAACAATTTACAATTGTGAGTCCTTGCCAAATGCCGGGACATGCGCACCCATTAGTTATCGAAAACGCGACCAATTGCCGCATAGAAGTGGAACGTCGCCTTAATAATAAATTAAGACGCCATGATGTAACATTTATAATGAATAATGCGCCATTTATTATTGAAGTGTTTTGGACACACAAAACTACAGTGGAATATAGTCGTGCGCAACATATACAGCCACATAAACGTGTTACATGGCTCGAAATTCATGCACAAGATGTAATCCAAATGTTTAATTATAATAACCCACAGCATATGAGATTATTAACACTAATTTCAAATTGTGGTTGTGATACGTATTGTGGCAACATTTACTATAAACAACGCGGTGCTGGATGTGGTAAAACATATGAAAGTATTCAATATATAACTGATGATAAACTCTTTGCAGACAAAACCACTTATTTTTATCTAACGAAAACACATTCCGCGAAAGACGTAATTCTCGGCGAACTAAATGCGCAATTGGACAGCGGGAAGCTCGTAAATACGGATTTTATCGATGGTGATGACACTCATAAACAATATAGATTCGAATTATCGACAAATAATGTCAAAAAACGGATCATCATTGGAACTATTGATTCATTCATTTGTGCTATCCATCGCGCAAATAAAGGTTTCTATAAGAATATCGGTCTTGATTATTTTGAGGGATTAGTTGATGATTTATGCGACATTGAAGACATCAACATTCGCCTAAGATACGCGAATTATATCAATTATTTGGACAATAGTTTAATTATTATCGACGAAGCTCAAGATTTATCGCGAAAATATCTATTTACTTTTGACAAAATATTTGTGAAGACTAAAATGGATTTTTGTGTTATCGGCGATAAATTACAGAGCATTATGGTCGAAAATAATTTATTAACGTGCCTTGGTTATTTTAGCCGAGAGCGGCTATCATTGCGGCATAGAATTCTAAATGAGGAATCTGGAGGAATAAATGTTGTGCGCCGATTCCATAATAAACATTTTATGGGATTGGTAAATTCATTAGTTAATTTTAAGAAATTTGGATTAAATGAAATTACCGGAATTTGTGAGGGGTATAATTGCGGACATGTTCATAGTGATGAAATCCCTTATATATTCTTTCCCATTGAAAATAACGCCAAAACACGTGAGTTAACCGTTAAAGCAATCATCAAGTATGTCGATGATGAGGTATCGCAGGCTATTAAATCAAATGGAACACTTAAACGTTTTCCAGAGAACTTTATGTTTATATTTCCAATTATTAAAAACAATATACTGGCGGACCAATTAAATTCTGGCCTCAATGCATATTGGGCGCAAAAGTTTAAAGAATCGAGTTATAGAGGCATTCTTGACGATTATTGGTTGGAGCCATCAAACCACACATCCAAAAATGAATACTCGGAAGTTCATTTTAGCACAGAAGGTAAACCTATTAATTTGCGAACATCAGAACGTAAGTCAAAAATTTTGTCGATTCATGCGTCAAAGGGTAGTGGGTGTGAAGTAGTATTTTTTCTTGATTGTTCTGAAAGTCACTTACGAAGATTTAAAACAAAACCCGGCGATCTTGTTTTTGAATCATTATTGCATGTGGGATTAACTAGGCAAAAAGAAAAACTATATATTGGTTATAAAAATATCAACGATAATATTACTGCTCGCTATTTGCCATTTTTAGATATCAACTTAGATGATACCCCGTTCAAGCCAAGTAAAGTGAATAGTGTCAAACGTGTATGTGATTTTATAACTAATGAAATGAGTGATTTTATTGGGAATGATTACTTTGATAAATGTCGAGTTTTTAATGATGCATCATCCGATGATACCGACGCCGACATGGATATGGCAATTATTGATTGTGATAATGCATCTGATGTGGAGTATGTGGATTGTGTGGATTGTGTGGATTGTGTGGAGTGTGTGGAGTATGTGGAGTATGACGATAGCGATTACGAGGAATGTATTAACCAAATGCATCAGAACATCACCAACCAAGATGAGGTCTTGATTTCAACAGATACGACAGATACGACAAATACGACAAATACGACATCACATATGTCTCGTATAATTGATTGGATTCACCACTGCATACGTTTTAACACCATGAAATTCAGGTTACAGTGTAATTTCGGATGGACATCAGATCACAATATCGCACAAACAATAGCTATATTAAGGAAATTCTCATCAGAAGAAATCATTGTCAACGATTGTAATTATACTAAATTCTATGATATTATCAATAACAACCGTAGCAACAACCTTAATGACCAGCGTAAAATACCAATTTTATCGAATGGAACTGATAGATGGAAAATATGTTCCATAATTTTGGAGGGAATTATCCGAAATGTTATCGATAAAATTATAAATTTTAGAAACAAGCATAATAGACCTAACTGGTATAGATTTAAAAAATTCAAAGAGTTATCAGAAGCTTCTGAACAAACAATGCAATCTATCTTAAATTTTTGCCCAATGGAAGCCATAGTTTATATGTATATGTTGGAAATTTGGGATGGCATTTATGGAGATGGCGAAATCACAATCAGTAAGCTTTACGATATCATTATGGCGAGATTAATCACAAAGAGCAAATGCATGAATAAATTTTGTTGCTGTGATGAGTTATTCGTTAATTACGCGTTTAATGATACATCCAACAAGAATTTTAATGAGACCTTGAGCGATTGTTATTGGTCTATTGATTGTCACTATAAATTCCTTAGTTATGTAGATGATATTTATGATATTTATGATAGAATATCAAGAACACATATTTTCGTTAACGAAAAAGTCAAATATTTAACAAATTATTCATTCTCGATGGATATAAATGGGTTCAAGGTTAAATATTTAACCCCATTTATTGGGATTTCAGATTCTTCAATTGTTCTGTTTATTATTACGCCAAAAATATGCGAAATAAACAAGAATGAAACATATGTTAATGCAGTTCTTGGTAATTTTATTGCTTCAAATTCATCCAGTAATTGTTTGACTGAGGCCCACAAAAAAAAAATATATACTTGTATTTTGCCATTAGAATCGGATGATGGACCTTGTATTTATGACTTAAAGATAAAACCAGATGATCCGAACATCAAAAACATTATCAGTAATTACTTATATTTGACATATTCGAATTACCACCATTATTATGGACGATTGATGATTGAAAAACATAAACAAGGCTGTCGAGATGAGGAATTATTTCCAAATGCTCATAAATACCTTAATGATGTTTATAACGATTTTAAACATTTAGTGACGGCGGACACATGTTTGATAACTCCGGATACCGAACAATCACATATTAACGAGATAAAAAATAAACTTGACGCAAAGCTGCGCGAGTTAGTAAACTTTTAGAAGATGTGCGGTATATGAATCATATGGTCTGTATGGTTTACGATGAACATATCTAGATGCCGATTCCACTATTTTGACGCGAATTCCTCTATTTTTGGCGCGTTAAAACGACGCCGGTATATAATGAAACAAATTCCAAATCATTTCCCTTAATATCAAATCCTTTGAACGTATCAAACGGCGCAACCATTGTGATTTCGAAACCATTCTTTGCAAAGACTTGGTTAATATATGAAATATTAACCAAATATTCTGTGTAATATTCGCCATCGGAAAATGGCAACAAGACATCAATTTGTTGGCCTAATGCAATTTTATCAGTTTTATATTTTTTTTTGATGGAATATTTCAATACAGTGTCTTCATATACATTCCAATCACCATTTTTTAATAGTTCAATAATTCGCTCGCCATCAAACACAGTATAAGTGAATGTTCCTCCAATAGCTAAGACCGATTTGACTAATGCAACAATATTATTAATACTATTCTCGTTTGCAACTAAATAGTGCAGCGCAAAATTGCAAACAATATGATTCACATTGATAAATCCCATTTTAGACATTTTTTCAACGTTTTCTTTATAGTTTAATGATAAATCAGTGTGTAGGACATGCACACTACGTGATCCCTTCATTGTTTTTTTTCGGTTCACTAATTCTTGTAATGCATTCTGGTCGATATCGACGAATAAAACTTCCGTATCATCGTGATATCGCTGCATATCCTGCCCTTTACCGGCCGCTAAATCAATAATTTTACCACGTAGCGTAGAAAGCAAATCAGATTTAACATATGAATTGAATGCGCGCGCTGTTTTATATAATGGATTATTATGTTCGCGAAAATATGACTCGTCGATAACATAAATATCGTCAATTGAAATTGGATTTTTATAACTTTCCCAAATTTGTTCGGCGATATCAAAATTGTTACCGAAATAATTGCCACGTTTAAATTCAACATCGCGATCGACGCGTTTTCGCAATATCCGCCATGATCCATCAATTGAGTTCTGTGTTTTGCCGCCCGGAATCCACTGCATTTCGTAAATACCAGGACCGTCAAATTCCTTGCTATTCAAACTGTCTAAATAATAAATATAGGCATATGGATGCGACGATGGAGCAAATTGAATAGGGATATAATTATCACCTAAATTTAATTCATGGAAAATTTTGTCATAGCTTGGTAACTTTTTCATTTTGTATTTTTCCATATTTCGCGTTGAAATCCCACTAAATAGAAAATATAGCGGTTCTTTTCGCTTAATATATGGTTTAACGCCAATTAATTCGGATGGTGCTTCCATCACCAAAAAGTCAATGCTTAAGTATTCCGGAAATTTAACTTTAAATGTTTGTTCGTTATAATAAGGTAAATTCGGGGTCAGAATATAACCATCACACGTATATGGGCGTGATTTTACATATTTCTTAAAATCGCTAATCACGCTCTTTGTTTCATCGACCGCGCTTGACATTTTGCTCATTTTCTTCGCGAATCCATCCACTAATTTAGCAGTTTCGTCCAAAAATTCATGCCGTTGTTCATAATTTTCATTAAGTAGCGATTTGTTAAAGTATAGTATATCGAATACATATAGTTTCTGCTTCACATATTCGCAATCGGCAATAATTGTCGCATCCGTATCACATGGTAGGACGTCCAGTTTCGATGTTAAAATATACATTTTTTTCTGATTAATTAATACAAGTGCCCGCTCGCCGTCTGCTTTATCCGTAATGTAATACAAACCCAAATCCTGATTAACTTCATGAAGTTTGTTTTTCGTTAAATCGAACACTTGATTGCCTAATTGTTTTAGACCAAATTGATATCTGAATCGCTCCTTATTTTTGAGGTTTAGTATCTTCGCGGTTGCATAAATCATATTCTGATATTCAACATTATCCGGATTTCTACCATTTATTAGATTTGTGATAGTGTCTTGGATAACTTTTACCGATTCAACGGTCAATTGATCGCCAATATATTCGGCCTCGAGTTCAATTTGACCATCAATGTGTTTTTTCATATTCTCGAGTGTTGATTTTTCGCCTTTTGGGAAAAATGTTGATGATATTTTCGAAACATCAGTTGCGTTAGTTGTTTCGGTGGTCACCGTCAAGTCAATCCTCCAATCATCAACTGGAATACTTGCTCGCCATTTGAATCGAAAAAGATTTGCGATTGGTGCTTCAAATTTCTCTAATGGGATTTCTTCACTGACCGCAATTCTATGAAATATACCGCCTATGTCAATGCGCTTTAATTGTTTTTTTGTTCCGTATAAATTCTTTTTGGTATTTACGCCGTCGACGAACTGAAGTGTTATAATGCGATTGTTTGAATTTCCATTAATAATGACATTTAATGTTTGTGAGACGATAATATCCTTATATTCGTTAACGATTGCGTTAAATCCATCGATGTATATTTTGCCTCTTAATTCGAATTCGCATTTTTCCCTCTGTTGATTGTAAAAATTAACAAGATTGGAGAGATCTCTGTCAAATTTACTCATCTTATTATCTATATAATAATGGATTCATATTTTTAAATGTAAATAATCGCCTTTAGATGGTAGGTGTTATTTTTATATTAAATAAATAGCGTTATTGTATGTAAAGCAGCAGCAAAAAAAATTGAAATCAACTTCAGTACTACTGTCAATCAGGTGATTTTCAATCAAAAAATGTCCGGAAGAAGTTCATTCATGCAGCGTGGTCGTGGACGTGGTCGCGGTCGTGACCATCGAGCCGAAACTAGCGAACGTGTTCCTACTCGTAAGTATGGAGCGTATAAGCATAGTGTTTATTGCGATAAATACTATACAATCGGCGACGCACCTAATGTTTACTGGCATAAGCCTCAAGATTATGATACCGAACCTAACAATTATGTGTATACAATGTTGGAATTTGCGAATGGCCTTAATCCATTCGTTGAAAACAATATTGATTTGCTAGTCGCTACTGGCGATTGTAGTGAACCTACTTACAATCAAGTGTTCGCTCTAGCACATGCTGCTATTTCCGATAAGAAAACAATTGCTGAATTAGAAACTCGTTATCCTGGCGCGACTGTGTTCGGGACATCAATTAAGTCAAGCATTAATACTCGTAAACATCATTATGAACAGGATAATCTACTAAAAGCCGGACAACGATTTCCGGATGTTGATATTAATGTCGTTAAACGCGTTGCTAGACTTGAAAGTTCATTCAACAAGGGTATGAATTCATTGCGTTTTCCAGTCGAGAGACTCGCGAATACATTTGATTACTTGTCGACAACAATGAACGAACTAACTAGTCTTGCAAATGATGCTAACATTGATCAGTCTAAACTAAAAATCGATACGGAATTTTACAGAGAACTACAAACACTTGTTCCGCCATTAATTGCGCTTTTCGAAAAACAATCGGCGGCTCGATCCACCGAAGCCAGACAATCTACAGAATCTGATGCGGCTGATGATGCTGATGATGCTGACGTGAACGCGCAGTAAGCGTTTTGAATCAACAAAGCAATTAATTCAATATATCCAAGATATTGAATAGATATTGAATATATTAGAAAAAAAATATATTTTTTTGTTGCGTTTAACCACACAATCGCATCATAACATTATAACATTATAAGTTAATTAAACTCATTATCTTCTTCGTCGCTACTTGGAAGATTATCATTATATTTTTTATATGCGTCCCATAATCTAATTTGTTTATTGGTGCGCATAATATGGCTATCCGGATTTTTTAATGTCCGTAATTCCTCGATTTGTTTTTGTAATTCTTCGCGCAATTCAGCCTGCACAACATCTTCGACCATATCTCCGATACGTTCACATCGGTCTTGTAGGTCTTTAAAATTATCAGTTTCGTCCTTTAAAACTTTATATGTTGTATTCCAAATAGATTCTGCCTGTTGTGAATTCCACTTCGGTGTAGTTTCTTTATATAAATAAACTGAGTAATCAGCTTGTCTATGTAAAAATTCATCACTATCACCTGGTTTTGTATTAGCGACTTTATTCATATACCTTCTAAATGCTTTCTCATTATACTTGCCATGATTTACCATAAAGCGAATACACAGCGGATGTTGTTTGTTAAATTTGGCATACTGTGACTGAAAGTATTGAAGTTTAGAATATTCATCTAATTCTTTAAAATTCTCGCTATCAATGGACAATTTAACATCATTCCAAATTTGTTTGCTTTTTAATACTTGATGTTCAATCCATTTTTTACGCATTTCGGCTTCATTTGCGGACACGACTGGTTCTTTCTTTGGGCGCTTTTTTTTCACTGTTTTATTATCAATAACGAAAGTATAATGATATTCTGCCATATGTGATACGGAAATATCATATTCATTGTATGATTTTATAAAACGACCCCATGTTTGATCCAGGTCAGTGCCGATGACATCCTTTCGTAATTCAGATGATTTGATGATGCGGATATAATCATTAGAATCTAAATCATAAACACTAAGATATGGTGATTCATCAGTTTCATAAACGTGACCATTAATGTCGAGCGTGAAACCATCTTCGGATTTCAACTTGACAAAATATGTGCGTTTGTCATTTCCAACTCGCAATAAATTATTGAGCATAAATTTATCACCGACTTGAGTCGGTATTAATGTTGTTGTTTTAATTTCGAATCGGTCCATCTTATCAGTTTATAAATTTATAAAGCATCTATAATACAAAATTATACAAAATTATACATCATACAAAAATTGGATAAAAATGAATAAAAACGAATACAAAATGAATAAAAATGAATAAAAATGGATAATTAGTCCCTTATTTGCTCAATAAATGCAATAACTTTGCGATTATTTCCGCCGTATGTGATTACATCATGATCATTTCCACCGTGTGTGATTGATTCATCTTGTGATGTTGGATTAATTTCTTCAACTATGGAAAATCCTTCTTCAATATCATCTAAATTACTCATCTCATATGCACCAATAGTGTCATCTGGCGCACCAATAGTGTCATCTGGCGCACCAATAGTGTCATCTGGCGCACCAATAGTGTCATCTGGCGCACCAATAGTGTCATCTGGCGCAC
>JACCEA010479427.1_pt1 | contig 14935 bp, 13 predicted proteins | sample 7449851 | NCBI WGS metagenome assembly JACCEA01 (sample SAMN15323453, study PRJNA562643) | freshwater metagenome | isolation source: river surface water | place: USA:Blue River Watershed | collected 2017-08-18 | reverse complement strand
TTGATTTTGGCGATGCCAGGTTCTGTCATCTTTGGTGTTCCTGAAATCCGTAAAACTTTGGAAGAAGTAATCGCACGCTACGATATTAAATTTAAACCAAGTTATGCTCCTGTAAAAATTGATTGTGAAAACAAAACGATTCGTTTCAAGCACACAGCTCCATTAGAAAACCAATGTGTGATCAACACAGATCCAAGCATTGGTGAAAAAGATTGGGGCGATTCATTCATTGAAATTCCATTTGATTTATTGCACATCGCACCACCACAAACGGCACCGAAATTCATGCTTGAATCTGATTTAATGAACGAAGCAGGTTGGATGGATGTTGATATCAATACATTACAACACAAAAAATATAAAAACATCTTTGGAATTGGAGATGTTGCGGCATTACCAACTGCAAAAACAGGTGCTGCTATTCGAAAACAAGTTCCGGTTGTCGTAGGAAACATTCTGTATCTAATGCAACATGATCGTTTGGGCGATAAAATTTACGAAGGCTATTCATCTTGTCCTTTGGTGACAGGTTATGGCAAAATGGTATTGGCTGAATTCAATTATAAAAATGAATTTACGCCCGATCCAAAATTGAAACAAATGCTTGTCTTTAACAGCGATAAAGAACATTGGAGGCTATGGATGTTGAAAAAACACATCCTTCCAAATCTTTATTGGAAGAAAATGTTGAAAGGAAAAGAGGTTTAACTTATTAAAACAAAAAGGCTAGTGTAAATTCTAGCCTTTTTCATTATTTCGATAACCACTTACCAAGTACTTTTCTAAGCAAAGGCAACATGACAAATACCATCATTGGTACAAGAATGAGCGTCATTATCAACGATCGAAGCGGAATTGGCATATCTTTTAATTGCGCACCTAAAGCGAATTGAAGTAAAGTAATCATTGGGTAGATTGCAATCCAAACCATAATCGCAAATTTCCATTTTGGGGGTTGTTTCATCTGTTGTTTGTGTGTTTTAAAACTTGTTTGTAATTGTATTATCAATCGATTGTGAGGGTCATACCATCGTAGGCAGCAAATACGTTGGGTGGTAATAGTTTCTGAATTTCTTCGTGTGTTCCAAATTGATGTGAAATATGCGTTAAATAAGCAGTTTCTGGCTTCACATCTTCAATAAATGCCAATGCTTCTTCCAAGTTAAAATGTGACAAATGAGGCGATTGATGCAAGGCATTTACAATAAGTACTTTTGTACCTCGTACCTTATTTCTTTCTTCGGAAGAAACTGTTTTAGCATCGGTGATATAGGTGAAATCTCCAATTCGAAAGCCGAAAACGGGCAATTTGTAATGCAAAACTTCAATCGGCAACACTTTCAAGCCATTCGGTAACAAAAACGCTTCATTTTCAATGCGATTAATGTTCACCGATGGAACCCCTGGATAACGTTCAGCAGAAAACACATAATGAAATTCTTGATGAAGTGCTTTTTCCACACGAAAAGAGCAAAACACTTCCATATCACGTTGTTCCTTGTAATTAAACGCGCGCACATCATCCAAACCTGCCAAATGATCTTTGTGCTCATGCGTAAACAGAATCGCAGATAGTGTTTTTACATTTTCGCGCAGCATTTGTTGGCGAAAATCGGGACCTGCGTCAACTACAAAATTCTGACCTTCGTGCGAAATCATGATCGAACTGCGCAAACGTTTGTCCTTCAAATCTGTTGACTTGCACACATGGCACTCACAGGCGATAATCGGCACGCCTTGAGAAGTTCCAGAACCAAGCACAGTGATTTTCACGTCGAATTTATTTACGCATTAATTTAACAAGGAAGATCAAAAATCCAATAATCATCAAAAGTCCGCCAATCGGCGTAATTGGACCTAAAAATTTCAAACTTGCCCCAAGGATTTCTTGAATCGCCAAGAAGTAAATTGAAACTGAAAAGAACAAAACACCAATCAACAACAAGAGGAATGTTGGTTTTAAACTGAATCCCAATTTTTCCTCATTGAATCCTAAAATTAACATGGCTAATCCAATGTAAAATTGATACCTCACTCCTACTTCAAACGTCGCAATGCGTTCCGGTGAAACTTTATCTTTTAAACCGTGTGCTCCAAATGCTCCAAGAATGATTGCAAGCATTACTAAAATCGCTGCTGTTAGTACAATTCGTTTATTCATGTGATGTATTTTTTAACGACAAAGTATGTTCGAGCACGGCTTGCCAACCCTTCCATTTGCCATAATCTCCAATCGTTTCATTGTGCCAGATAAAGACAAATTCACCGCCGAAACGCTCCACTTCATGGTACAATTTCGTAATACGTTCTTTTGCTTCTTCCGGACTCAAATTCATGTATTCGTTCAAAGTACCATCCATGTAGGCAAAAGGATGAATCGTCAATTCAGAAACTTTATTTTTGTTTAAATCAAACCATTTAAACGGACGCGCTGTTCCTGCACGGAAGCCATATTGTTCCGCGTAACCCATTGTATAATCGTGCTTAATTCCCATTGACGAAATCGAGGGATACGTCAATGGAATCTTTAATTTCAAAAAATGTTGACGCGAATGTTCAACCATGTTGTTTAAAATCACTTCCAGGCGTTCCTTTTCATTCAACAAATAGAATTCATAACTGTTCGATTTATAACTCGGATGAATTCCAACCGTGGTTGTTCGGTTCATTTTGCGAATCAAGCGCTGGTGACGTAGATTCTTGAAAGAAATGTTCTTGTCGTATTTGGCATAATCGCCCAAGAGCCAGAACATGTTTACTTTAAATCCACGTTTTGCAATCGACAAAATGTAATCGTACGTATCGTAAGGGTCTTTTGACGAACCTTTTAACACCAATTTACGTTCAACAATACGAAATTTATCGCCTTTCAATATATCACGCGCTACTGACAACCAACGTCTCCAACCAAACTTCAACTGATACGCATAAGCATTGTCAATATCAAAGGTTGGACGAATGTTCACATCGGTTTTATGATTTACAAATTCTAGAATATTATTGTGTACCAAAAAACGTAAAAACGCAACAGCCCAGCGATCACAAACCACCTTATCCAACCAACCGAAGCGGTTTAAAATACTATTCGTTGACGGGAAACGACCATGTTCATCTTCAATGGTTGACGAATATTCCTCCATACGAGAAAGAACATAGAAAATTCCAGCTAGTGGTTCAATTCTGCCATTGATTTTCAAGCATTCTTCCTTCTCAAATTTATCTGATTCGATTCCATAAACGATCAACTCCGTATCAAACAACATGGTTGAAGGACGCAAAAACGGAATTTCTTCGAAATCTAGATCTGAATAATTAAAACGCGGTTTTACGGAATTTAGAAATTCTTGTTGATCGGAGGTCAAATCATAGCTCAGACCTCGCTCCTTAAAGACGAAATCCAGCGTATAGATAAGACGCTCAGTAATACGTTCAACAAAAATTAAAACCATCTTTTATAAATCCTCTACGATTTTTGAACAAATAAATTCTGCTGCTTTTCCATCGCCATAGAACGGAGGAAAGCTATAATCAGTTTTAGCCATTAATTCATCAAATGCTTGTTCTATGCGCGCTTTTGATGCATCAGCTAAAATTGCATTGCCATTGTTTACAATCTCTACCCATTCAGTTTGTGGACGTAAAATCACACATGGCTTTTGGAAGAAAAATGCTTCTTTCTGCAATCCACCACTATCGGTCACAATCAATCGTGCATTTTTTTCCAACGCAATAATATCAATAAATCCAGCTGGTGGAATGATCTTAAAGTTTGAATTTTCTTCAATCGCTTTAAACAATTCAGCACTCAACTGATCCTTCATTTTACCTTTGGTACGCGGATGAATTGGCAAAACAATCGTTAATCCACTTTTCTTTTGAATGGTCAAAAGTGCAGTAAAAATTGCCTCCATGTTCTCAGCAATATCTGTATTCGAATCACGGTGAATCGTCGTTAAAACATAACCATTTGCAACTAAGCCGTTCTCTGCCAATATCGTTGAAGTTTCATCCGATAAGCTCGAGAAAAACAAACTGTTGTCAAACATCACATCACCGCACTGATATACTTTTGGAGCATTCGCAGTTGCTTTCCCAGATGTTTCAATTGCAAATCCTTCCTTTGTCAAGTTTTCAATACCTGTAATCGTTGGAGTAAACAACAAGGTTGACATGTGATCACACGCAATTCGGTTCACTTCTTCAGGCATTGCTTTATTGAAACTGCGCAAACCTGCTTCCACGTGAATAACCGGAATGTGAATTTTAATCGCAGCCAAAGCTCCAGCAATTGTCGAATTGGTATCACCATACACCAAAACAGCAGTTGGGGCTTCTTTAATAAAAATCTCCTCTAAGCCTTCAATCATTTTAGCTGTTTGTGCACCATGACTTCCACTACCAACATTCAAATTATAATTCGGACGCGGAATTCCCATTTCTTGAAAGAATACTTCTGACATATTTTCATCGTAATGCTGTCCCGTATGCACAATTACTTCCTCCAACAACTCAGAAAACTGAGACTGTATTGCTCTACTAATTGCAGAAGATTTAATGATTTGTGGTCTCGCACCAACGATTGTAATAATTCGTTTTTTCAATTTTGGTAATTTTAAGAAATCATGCCGTTATCGGCGAAGCTAAAATAACCAAAATCCGTGAAAATAACGTGATCGAGAATGGGTAAATCAATGTATTTCCCAAATTCCACCATCTTTTTTGTCAAACTTCGGTCAGCATCACTCGGTTTCATTTGTCCACTCGGGTGATTATGAACCAGTACCAAGCCATGTGCATTCATTTCAATTGCCGCTTTAAAAATCAATTTTCCATCTGCAACAGTTCCAGACATGCCACCAATTGATAGTTGTTTTGCACGGATAATTTCATTGGCTCGATTCATCATCAAGACATAAAATTCTTCGTGTTCCAAATCCATCAAATAACTTTTCATGTATTCGTAAACTTGTTTGGAAGAACTAATTTTTGGTCGAACCTTCATGTCAACTTCTTTTCTTCTTCTGCCTAACTCTAGCGCCGCCAAAACAGTTACCGCTTTTGCTTCACCGACTCCGTGAAACTTCTTGAGATCATGCAGCGACAGTTTTGAGAAATTCCCCAAATTATTTTCTGCTGATTCCAGAAGTTCTTTTGCCAATTCAACAGCTGTTTGATTGCGCGATCCTGAACCTAGCACAATGGCCAAAAGTTCAGCATCAGAAAGTGCATTTTTCCCTTTTAAAACTAGCTTTTCACGCGGACGATCATCTTCCGCCCATTCTTTAATTGTTCGATTTATTTTCATATTCGGTAGGTTATCTTCCTTGAATTTAAGAAAAAAGTTGAACTTTATGCACACACAAGCTGTTAAAATAAGGACAAATTCAATTTCATAAAAAAGACAAATTCGCATGGATTCATTGACACAAATTGTATTAGGTGCCGCTGTTGGGGAAGCAGTTGCAGGAAGAAAAATGGGTGCAAAAGCCGCTTTTTGGGGCGCAATTGCTGGAACAATTCCTGATTTAGATGTTTTTTTACGCGCATTCTATCATCCGATTGATGCCGCTTTAATTCACCGTGGATTTTCGCATTCGTTAGTGTTTGCTATTTTGATGGGACCAATTTTGGGTTGGCTCATTCATCATTTATACAAAAAGCGCTACGACCAAAAAACGTGGATGTGGTTGTTTTTCCTGGGAATTGTCACGCATCCCCTTCTCGATATTTTCACCAATTATGGAACTGAATTTCTATGGCCGTTTAGTTTGAGAATCACCTTTAATACGGTATTTGTCATCGATCCACTTTACACCGTTCCCTTCATGATTACTTTGCTTGTTGCCTTGTTCATGAAGCGAGACAATCCGAAACGTAAGAAATGGAACATGTTCGGAATCTATTATTCATCTGCTTATTTGCTTTGGGGTGTTGTGGTGAAATTGTTTATTCTATCAAATGCAACAACTTATTTTTCTGAAAATGGCATAAAAGCAGACAATCCAATGGTAACACCAATGCCTTTAACTTCGTTTTATTGGATGGTATTAACTGAAGATGAAAAAAACTACTATGTTGGCTATAAATCCATTTTCTATGAATTCGATCCTACGCAAATTGATACCATTCAAAAGGATAAAACTTCACTTTATAAGTTGAAATGGAAAGGTAAAAACTATGCAAAACAATTGGATTTCATATCAAACGGTTATTACACAACTGTTCAGACGAAGGATTCAATGTACTTCTATGATTTACGTTTTGGCTTGACCTCTCAACTTTCGGATGGCAAATTGAAAAAGGTAATAAAAGGATATGGTATGGTTATTGACAATGGAACTGTTCAAAAAACGGAAGACATCATGCCATTTGGGAGCTTAAAGAAGGTTACTTTTGGCAAATACTTACACAAAATATTCTCGAATGAATAAATTATTTATTGTTTCTGCGCTATGTGTTGTTCTTTTTCAAAGTTGCGCACAAGATGCTGCACCAAAGAAAGAAGCAACTGTTAAACGTGAACAACCAGAAGTAAAGGTTGAATTCAAATTGACCGATTTCCTTGCTGAAAACGAAGCTCTTGACAAAGAAGTTGATCGCGTATTTGCAACCTTAGATGATACAGCTATTGTAGCACAGTTAGTAATGCCAGCAGTTGGACGTTTAGGGCAAACAGAAGCAACAATTAAAAGTCATATCAAAGACAGAATCATTGGCGGTGTGTTGATGTTGAACGGAACAAAAGAAGAATTCACTTCATGGATCAAAAATTTCGAAGCGATGAACGACACGCTTGGAAACTTACCATTCTTGTATTCTGCCGATGCAGAGCCAAGTTTAGTGAACAGAAAAATCATTGGTTCAACACCTGTGAATAAAGCGAATGAATTAAAAACGGTCGAAGAAGTGCGCCAAGTAGCAAATACAATTTCAGATGAATTGAATGCGATTGGAATCAACTACAACTTCTCTCCAGTTGTAGATATGTCACCAAACAAAACTGTTGGATTCAGAAGTTTCGGAGCTGTGCCAGCAAACATCATCCCTTGGTCTCAAGCCTTCATCGAAGAAACGCAAAAGAAAAACATTGTTGCAACTGCGAAACATTTCCCTGGACATGGTTTGGTTTCAGGAGACACACACAAATCGCTTCAAATGATTGATGGTGAATTGAAAGAAATTGGTAATTACCCAAGTTTAATTGACAACGGTGTACTATCTATCATGGTAGCACACATCGGTGTCATGAACAATCCAAAATACGACACGAAAGGAATGCCTGCAACGACTTCAGAAGTGATTGTAACGCAATTATTACGAGGTGAATATGGATTTAAAGGATTAATCGTAACGGACGCCATGAACATGGGTGGAGTTGCTAGTATTCCACAATGCGAAGTGAAAGCGGTAAACGCAGGATGTGACATTGTTTTAATGCCAGTTGATGCTAAAAAAGCACATTCAGATATTTTGAAAAAATACCGTTCAGACGCTGAATTCAAAAAGAAAGTTGATGCATCAGCTAAACGCGTTATTCGTATGAAAATCGCTTTGGGATTGTTATAAGTAACAAAGACACGAATCTAAAAACGGTGCTCAAATCATTGAGTGCCGTTTTTTTTTATCGAAATTTCATTAAATTTGATTTGTACGAACAAAAGCCATGAATTTATTTCAACAATATACGAAAGAGTTAAATGAACTTTGTAGAACCCACAAAGTGAAAAACTTATATGCTTTTGGCTCAGCTTTGACCGACAATTTTAATTCACTAAGTGACGTCGATTTAATCGTTTCCTTCCAGCAATTGGATCTTTTGGATTATGCTGACAATTACTTTGATTTTAAATTCTCTTTGGAGTCAATTTTTCAGCGAAAGGTTGATTTACTTGAAGAAACGGCGATTAAGAATCCACATTTCCTTTCAGCCATAAATCAACACAAAAAATTGATCTATGGATAATTCAATTCGTACTTGGCTTTTTGATATTTTAAATTCGATTAACGAAGTAAATAGCTATTTTACAGAACAAGAGAGACTTTTTGAAATTTTCAAAAACGACCTTTAAACAAAACGAGCTGTTGAAAGAAATGTAGAAATTATTGGAGAAGCGATGAGTCGTATTTTAAAATCAAACGATTCAATTTTAATTTCAAATTCTAGAAAGATCGTAGATGTACGTAATAGAATCATCCATGGTTATGATAGTGTTTCTGATGAAATAATTTGGGGTATAGTCATGAATTATTTACCAATACTTCAGAAAGAAATCGAAGAACTATTAAATGAGTAATTGAACTATTCACTTACCTTCTCCTCAACCTTCTTCGTTCAAACATCCTTGCTTTACGATTCTCTATAATTTCTTGTACTTGATCTTCCGTTTCAATCTCCAAGATTTGCCCTATTCCCTGCATCGTTTTTAAGGCATCATTGTAACTGAAAAAGTCAAACAATTCGACATCGCCATTAACAGTTTCTAATTCAATGTTATAGGTAATTGTTTTTTCAATAGAACGCGCATTTACTTTTGTTCCTGAATTCGTCCAATTGGTAACTCCATATTGCTCAATGGCCAAAACCAACTTCACTTTCTGCGCTGGAACAAATGTTTTCCAAGAGCCAAATTTGAGCGAAAAAAGTCCGTAATATGGTCGATAGGTTTTACGTGTTGAATCCATCTCAATTCCTGTCGAAACAAGAAATAAACAAATCGCAATTGGCACTAAAACAACCGAAACGACTGGAGAAATAAAAACAAACAGTATCGCAGCGATTACAAGGACAAAACCAGGTAAAGCCAACGCTCCGGTTCTTCCTTCATTGACGTCAATCATTGCTTATTTTACAGTGATTTTCCCAGCAACTTCTTTCGCTTTTTCAACCAAAGATTTCACATCTTCATCACCGTAAGAAAGTGCAACAGCCATTCTTCGGAAAGGACGCGTAGTTGGTTTTCCAAACAATTTGAAATCTGTGTTTTTATAGAGAGCAGCTTCTTCAATTCCTGAAAAAACAGGTTCTTCATTGCTTTCTGCTGTTGCCAAAACAACGGCACTCGCACCATTTCTTTCTAGTTTCACTTCCGAAATTGGAATTCCTAAAACAGCACGAGCATGCAATTCAAATTCTGAGAAATTTTGTGTACCAGCCAATGTTACCATTCCTGTGTCGTGCGGTCGTGGTGACAATTCAGAGAAATAAGCTCCTTCTTTTGTGATAAAGAATTCAACTCCCCAAATTCCTGCTCCACCTAATGCGGCTGTAACTTTCGCTGCCATTTCTTGTGCTTCTGCTAAATGCTCTGGCGCCATCGGCATTGGTTGCCAACTTTCTTGGTAATCACCGCGCTCTTGTCTGTGTCCAATTGGCGGACAAAACAAGGTTGGACCATTTTTCTGCGTAACTGTCAATAAGGTAATTTCATAATCGAAATCAATGAAGCCTTCAACGATTACTTCTTTCAAATCACCGCGAGAACCTTCCATGGCATAATTCCACGCTTTTTCAATATCTTCTTCACTTTTGATAACCGATTGACCTTTACCTGAACTTGACATTAAAGGTTTCACAACACATGGAATCCCTGTAACAGCAACACCAGCTTTCAACTCTTCGAAAGAAGTTGCATAACGGTAAGTAGCAGTGCGAACACCAACTTCAATAGCGGCTAAATCGCGAATTGCTTTGCGGTTCATCGTGAAATTTCCAGCTTTTGCACTTGGAACAACTTGAATTCCTTGAGCTTCATAATCATAGAAACGTTCTGTTCTGATTGCTTCAATTTCTGGGACAATGATATCTGGATTGTGTTTAGCAACTAAACGATCTAATTCAGCACCATCCAACATGTTAATCACTTCAAATTCGTGCGCAACTTGCATGGCAGGCGCGCCTTCATAACTATCTACAGCTATAACATATTGACCCAAACGTTGACAAGCGATTACGAATTCTTTTCCCAATTCACCTGAACCAAAAAGCAAAATTTTCTTTCTCATGGCGCAAAGATAAGAAACTTCAATCATCTTTTTTTAGCCCTAAACGCAAGTTTTATACGTTTTTGTACTCAATTGTCTTGCGTAACTAAAACATTAAATTAACTTTGAGTTAATGTTAACAGAACAAATAGGTCAAATTCTTCAAACTTTTGAGCCCATCACCTTGTTGGAAATGGATCGCGTTAAACTCATGAATCGAGTGGATACGAAATTTGCCTTTTCTGTAAATGAATTTCTAAAATTCCTTCCTGAATTGCGCGAGAATTACCGAATTCTCGAAATAGAAGGAACGCGAACACCTTTTTATGAAAGTCTGTACTTCGACGATCAAGATTTTTCATTCTTCAAAGATCATCACAATGGACGAACCAATCGTTTCAAGGTACGTTTCAGAAAATACGTTGAGTCAAACTTGACCTTTTTGGAGATTAAACATAAACTGAAAGGACGAACCCACAAGAGTCGCATCAAAGTGGATGAGATTCCAACTGAATTATTGGAAAAACACAAAGACTTTATTCACTCAATTGTAACAAATAAAACGGGCTTACGTCCTGTAATGTGGAACTCTTTTCACCGAATGACTTTAGTGAACAAGGTAGAAAACGAACGCCTTACACTTGATTTTGATTTAACGTTTAAATGGGAAAACCACTCTCAGAATTTCAATAATTTGATCATTGCAGAGCTAAAACAAGAAACAGTTAATCGAAATTCTGCTTTCTTTGCATTGATGAAAACAAAATGTATTCGTCCATATCGCTTGAGTAAATATTGCATTGGCTCAATCGAATTGTACGGAGGAAGTACATTGAAATTCAATCGCTTTAAAAAGAAACTATTAAAACTCAAAAAAATAAACTCACATGCTGCTTGATTTTATATTGCCTTTGGCAAAACAACCAAAAGATTTAGGATTTTCAATTTACAGTCCAGACGCGCTTGTTTTACTTGTTCGATTACTTGTAAACATTACTGTTTTGACGATTTTAATTCGCTATTTGTACTATCCAAAAACGAAACGTAAAGATTATTTATTCACGTATTACTTAATCGGTACGATCACGTTTTTCCTTTGCTTTGGATTGAAGAAATTAGACATCGACACAGGAATGGGTCTAGGATTGTTTGCCATTTTCGGAATCATTCGTTACCGAACTGATGCCATTGAAATTAAAGAGATGACTTACCTATTCTTGATCATTGGAGTGAGTGTCGTGAACTCCTTGGCTTCGAATCAAATCAGTCTTGCTGAAATGGCGATTATCAATGTTTCCGTGATTTTATTGACTTTTGGTTTAGAAAATCTGTGGTTGGTGAAACATGAAACACGTAAAACCGTGAATTACGAACGAATTGACCTCATCGTTCCTGACAAATACGAAGAAATGAAAGCGGATTTGGAAAAACGTACAGGTATTGCCATAAATCGCTTTGAGGTTGGTAAAATTGACTTCTTAACAGATACTGCTCAAGTACGCATTTTCTATTATGCTGATGATCAACAATTTTCTGATTATTCGGCGAGTTAAATTCTAAATAAATTAGTTGAAAAGCTTCCAAATTGGAAGCTTTTTTTTTGCGCTTTTGAGGTGCTAGCCCCTCAAAATTCGGAGGTTTTAAAAGGTAAATTTGAGAAAACTAGAACATTCTCAAACTCTCCAAAAATGAAACTGATTATCAGTGTCTTACTTATTTTTATCTCCCTCATTGGATTTAGCCAAACCACGTTCCCTTGGAATGGAACTTATGGTGGTACGGGAACAAATCGCACTTACACAACAACCGTTTCGGGAATTACAATGTCCGCAACGATTGTCAATTCAGAAAATGTTTGGCAAGATGCTTCACCGGTTTGGTTTCCTTCAGGTTCAACTGTTTCAGGTGGTGGATGCTCAGGTATAACGGCTACCAATCAAGGAATGCTGTTGAGCACTGATTGGACAACCAATACAACCAAAACAATCACAACAACTATTACATTTAGTTCTCCAGTTCAAGGTCCAGTCAATTTCAAATTATACGATGTCAACGATGACGGTTTTGGTTCATGGGAAGACAAAATTCAAATCAGTGGAACCAATTCGTCTGCTGCAGCTGTAAATGTTTTCAAAGTTGGAACAGCTTGTGTGCAAACAGGAGGTTCGGTAACGGGAAGTGGAACAACGCTCTTAACCTTTAATTCTGGTCAATCCACCTCTTGCACATGTTGGGGAAACAATGAAATAAATGTGGGTACAGCAACGGATTGTATTTCGACGATCACCATTTTGTATAAATCAAATGTTAGTCCTACCAACTATAACACACCAAAACAATACGTTGTTATTTCCAATTTAACGGCAACCGTTCCTGTAGCTACTCCTCCAACTTCCATTTCAGGAACAACTTCTATTTGTTCGGGACAAAGCACCACACTCACTGCTGTTGGTGGAAATGCCTCAACGCAATGGTTTACGGGATCGTGCGGTGGAACATTAGTTGGAACAGGAGCTACATTAACTGTGACTCCAGGATCAACAATCACTTACTATGTTCGAAATGGTGCAACAGCTTGTGTACCTGCTTCTTCTTGTATTCCTGTTACAGTAACAGTGAATCCTTCACCAACAATGACAAGCGCTACTTCTGCAACAATTTGCAGTGGAAGCCCGGTAAATCTTGCACTTACAAGTGATTTTGGAACTAGTTATTCATGGATTGCAACAAACAATACCAACATTACCGGTGAAAGTACAAGCGCACAATCTTCCGCAACAATATTCAACACGCTCGTAAACACGAGCGCAAGTGCACAAACTGTAAATTACACGGTGACGCCTTCCGCAAGTGGCTGCTCAGGAACACCACAAACAGTAGCAGTTTTGGTGAATCCAGCACCAAGTGTCAATGCTGGTCCAGACATTTCGATTTGTACAGGAACTTCAACAACATTGAACGCAACGGGTGCTACAAGTTATACGTGGTCACCAGGTTCACAAACATCGTCTTCGATTACCGTAAATCCAAGTTCAACTACAACCTATACAGTAACGGGAACTACAGCGGGTTGTTCTGCTTCAGATGCCGTTACTGTTACTGTCACATCAGGCGCAGCAATCAATGCAGGTCCAGATGTAACAATTTGTCCGGGTTCACCTACAACATTATCAGCTAATGGTGGCGTAACTTACTCGTGGAATAATGGTTTAGGTATTGGGAATAATTTGAGTGTTTCACCTGCATCAACAACAACGTATACCGTTACAGGAACAGATGCTGGAGGCTGTGTTGGGACAGACAATATCACTGTTAACCTAGCTGCATTACCAACGGTAAACGCTGGTCCCGATCAAACAATTTGTACTGGTTCATCTGTTACATTAAGTGGTTCTGGTGCAAATACCTATTCTTGGAACAATGGAGTAGTAAATGGAGTAGCTTTTACTCCTGTTTCAACAACAACTTACACATTAACTGGAACTTCGCTTCAAGGATGTACAAATACAGATCAAGTTACAGTAACAATTAGCAGTGGAATTACTGTTAACGCTGGACCAGATATTACAATTTGTTCAGGCACATCAACAACTTTGACAGCAAGTGGAGCAACAACTTATTCTTGGTCGCCAGGCGGACAAACAACAGCTTCAATAACGATCAACCCAAGTTCTACAACAACATATACGGTTACTGGAACATCAGCAGGTTGCACAGCAAGTGACAACGTTACTGTTACAATTACAAGTGGCGCTCCAATTAACGCGGGTCCAGATGTTTCAATTTGTACGGGTGGTTCGACTACTTTGGCCGCTAGTGGAGGAGTTGCCTATGCTTGGGACAATGGTTTAGGATCAGGGAACAATTTGAGTGTTTCACCTGCATCAACAACAACTTATACCGTTTCAGGAACTGATGCTGGGGGTTGCATTGGAACAGACAATGTGGTTGTAACAGTCAATTCTTTACCAAGCGTGAATGCTGGATTGGATCAAACAATTTGCCCTGGAACAAGTGTTACATTGAATGGATCTGGAGCAACAAATTATTCGTGGGATAATGGTGTTTTGGACGGAATCGCATTTACACCAAGCTCAACAACAAGCTACACAGTAACAGGAACATCTGCTACAGGTTGTACAGCAACAGATCAAGTCACAATAACGCTTGCTGTGCCTCCGACAGTTGATGCTGGAGCTGATATTACGACTTGCCCTGGAACAAGCACAACTTTAACAGCATCAGGAGCAGCAACGTATTCATGGTCACCAGGTGGACAAACAACCGCTTCAATAACTGTGAATCCAAGTGCGACAACAACGTACACAGTTTCAGGAACTGACGCCAATGGTTGTACAAATTCAGACCAAGTTCAAGTGACCCTTGCGCCACTGCCAACTATTAACGCAGGACCAGATGTATCAATTTGTGCTGGTTCACCAGTTACGCTTTCTGCTTCTGGAGCAACATCCTATTCGTGGGACAATGGTGTGACAAATGGAATTGCATTTACACCTGCTGCAACAACAACTTATACTGTTATTGGTACTTCTGCTGCGGGTTGTACTGGAACGGACGCTATAACTGTTACCGTAAACACAAGTGCGCCAGTTAGCTTCATGGCAAGTTCAACAACTGGCTGTGTTCCACAGACAATCACGTTAACGAATACAACTGCCAACGCAACAAACTGTAATTGGACCTTAAGTGATGGAACGATCTTATCTGGATGTTCTTCCGTTCAAGTCGATTTCACGCAAGCAGGTTGTTATGATGTTTCTTTGTCAACTACTTTGTCCAATGGTTGTCAAGGCACGCTATCACAGTCGAATTTCATTTGTATCGACCCGCTTCCAGATGCGGCGTTTACGCAATCGACTTATACCATCACAGATTTAGAAAACACGATTCATTTCACCAATTTAAGTGCTGGAGCAAGTTCGTACCATTGGTA
>JACCEA010560840.1_pt1 | contig 14937 bp, 12 predicted proteins | sample 7449851 | NCBI WGS metagenome assembly JACCEA01 (sample SAMN15323453, study PRJNA562643) | freshwater metagenome | isolation source: river surface water | place: USA:Blue River Watershed | collected 2017-08-18 | reverse complement strand
ACATCGGACGAACAGCTATGTCATTATGCACAATACCTTTTAATCCGCTTAAACCCGTACCTCTCAAGATATTTATTAGTACCGTTTCTATAGAATCATCTGCATGATGTGCCGTCAATAAATAATCTAACTTATTCTCTTCGCGCAATTCTTGAAACCAATCGTATCGCAGTTTTCTTGCAGCCATCTGAATAGAGATTTTATCATCAGCTTGCATCTTTAATGTATCTACATTTTTCACATGTAGATTTACTTTTAATCGTTCACAAAGATTTCTCACAAAGACCTCATCTTGATCTGACTCTTCGCCACGCAAATTAAAATTCATATGCGCTACTTGTAGGTCATAACCCAATCGATGCAACAAATCTAGCATCACCACAGAATCAAGTCCGCCACTCACCGCCAACAACAATTTGTCATCGGTAGCGAATAGCCTATGTTTATCTATATATTCTTGTAGTTTTTGCAGCATTTGTATACAAAAGTATCTATTTTACGTTTAATTAAGTCAAATAAAGTATTTTTGCGCCGAATGAAGGCATTTGTATTATTTATTTCAATTTTAGTTTTAAGCTTCAACAGCTTCGCCCAAAAAGCTAGCCGTGTAGAAGTATTAAATGCTGATGTTTTCGAATTTGTAAAAGTTGGTAGCGAACAAATCAAAAAGCTAAAAGGTAATTGTCGATTCAAACAAGACAATGTGCTTATGTATTGCGACTCTGCCTTGCTTTATGACGTACTCAATAAAGTCGATGCTTTTGGTAAAGTGAGAATTCAACAAGGTGACTCTCTGAATTTATATGGCGACCTAGTGAACTACGATGGTAACTCAAAAATTGCCAGATTCAAAAACAATGTTCGTGTTTACCATAATGAAATGGTCTTAACCACAAATGTTCTAGATTACGACACGAAGAACCGTGTAGCTACTTACCCAAATGGTGGTAAAATAGTTGATAAAGAGAACATCCTGACAAGTGAACTCGGATATTATTATGCGAATACTGCTGATGCTTTCTTCAAGAAATATGTTGTACTTACGAATCCGAAATACGTTTTAAATTCAGATACATTAAAGTATAATACTAAAACAAGAATTGCGACATTCTTCGGACCAACAACTATAGTTTCAAAAGAAGATTATTTATATGCTGAGGCTGGCACATACAATACGGTCACAGATATTGCACAATTCACCAAGAAGCCTTTGTACAGAAGTGGTGCTCAAACTTTAACTGGTAATTTTTTATACTACGATAGAACGAAAGGATTAGGAAGAGCTACCAAGAATATCACCTTCACTGATACAGTTCAAAAAATAATTCTTAAAGGAAACAAAGCAAATTATAATCGCTTCACTGAATCATCGGTAGTTACTGATAAAGCCTATGTAATTGTATTAGTAGATAATGATTCACTCTTCGTATCAGCAGATACTTTGAGAAGCTTCATGGATAAAACAAAAACACATAGAACAATGATTGCTTATCATGATGTGCGTGCATTCAAATCTGACTTGCAAGCTCGTTGTGATTCTATTGTCTACACATATATCGATAGCACGATGCGTTGTTATGTGAATCCTACCATTTGGTCGCAAGGTGCACAAATGACTGCCGACTTCATTACACTTGAATTGAAGAATGGTGACCTACATAAAATGAATATGTACAACAATGCTTTCTTAGTGATGATCGATTCTTTAGACTCAACAAAGTTTGATCAGATAAGAGGTAAAGATATGTTCGGACATTTTGTGAATAATGAATTACAAAGACTAGATGTAGAAGGCAACGGACAAAGCATTTACTATGCAAAAGAAGAAGACGGTGAATACGTTGGTGTAAACAAAGCCGATTGTAGTAACATGATAATTCGCTTCAAAGAAAATAAAGTTCAAAAAGTAAACTTCAAAGTAAAACCCGATGCTACCTTTTGGCCACTCGATCAAATTGCTGCAGAGGAACTGAAGCTAAAGGGTTTCAGTTGGCGCGACACTCTGAAACCGAAAACAAAGGAAGCGGTTATTAATAGAATGAGTCAATAAGTCAATTAGCCAATTAGCCAATTGGGTTCGACCTTTAGAGATTGCACTAAATTTTATACAACGCTTAATTGGCTAATTGGCTAATTGACACGTTGGCTTATTGACTTATTGGCTAATTAATAAGGGCGAAGCCCGTATACGGTACCAACACCTCCGGTATCCTTATCCCCTCCTCTGTTTGGTTGTTCTCTAGTAAAGTTGCGACAATACGTGGTAATGCTAATGCGCTACCGTTTAGTGTATGTACTAATTGGTTCTTACCATCTTTACCTTTGAACCTACATTTCATACGGTTCGATTGGTAGGTTTCGAAGTTTGAGGTTGAGCTAACTTCTAACCAACGACCTTGAGCTGTTGAATATGTTTCGAAATCATAGGTTAATGCCGATGTGAATCCCATGTCACCACCACATAATCTCAAAATTCTATAAGGTATATTTAATTTCTCTAACAATGATTTAACATGCGCGACCATTTCTTCTAAAGTTGCGTATGAATTATCAGGATGTACAATTTGTACAATTTCAATTTTATCAAATTGATGTAAACGATTTAATCCGCGTACATGTGCACCATACGAACCTGCTTCTCTTCTAAAACATGGAGTGTAAGCAACGTTCTTAATCGGTAATTCTTCTTCTTTTAAAATTACATCTCTATATAAATTCGTTACCGGCACCTCAGCTGTAGGTATCATATACAAATCATCAACTGGCATGTGATACATCTGTCCCTCTTTATCAGGTAACTGCCCTGTACCAAAGCCCGACTCAGCATTCACCACATGCGGAGGCATGATTTCTTTATAACCAGCTTTCAAGCCTTCATCTAAAAAGAAATTGATTAATGCTCTTTGTAAACGTGCTCCTTTGCCTTTGTAAACTGGGAACCCAGCGCCAGTAATTTTAACACCTAATTCAAAATCGATAATATCATATTGCGATGTTAACTCCCAATGTGGCTTTGCACCTTCATATAATTTAGGTATTTCACCCCATTGATGCACCACTTCATTTTCTTCAGGTGTAATACCTGCAGGTACTGATGTATGTGGTAAATTAGGCAATTGCACTAAGGCTTGATGTAATTCTACTTCAATTGCTGCTAACTGATCTTGAAATTGCTTTAATGAATCTTTTAAAGCAGTAGACTTTTGTTTAACCTGTTCTGCTTCATCTTTTTTACCAGTACGCATTAACTCACCTACCTGCTTTGCTAGTTGATTAGCTTCGGAGGCAACATTATCCGATTGATTTTGATAAGATCTTCTCTTCTCATCTAAATCAATTATCACATCCACTAATTCGATTGATTTGAAGTTCTTTCTTTGCAAACGTTCAATCACGAATTCTCTGTTCTCTCGAATAAAAGGTACTTGTAACATATTTTCAATTTTGCTCAAAGATAAGAAAATGATGAATCTTTTATATTTTCGTAGAATATGAGCGGAAAATTATTTTTAATACCCACCCCCATCGGTAATTTAGAAGATATTACCCTTCGAGCATTGCGTATGCTTAAAGAGGTAGACTTGGTATTGGCAGAAGATACCCGCACCGCAGGTCAGCTGCTCCGCCATTTTGAAATTGATAAAAGATTACTGTCGCACCATCAACATAATGAACACCAGGCTTTAAAAGAAATTATTAAAATGTTGAAGGATGGTACAAACATTGGCCTTGTAAGTGATGCCGGTACCCCAGCAATTTCTGACCCCGGATTTTTATTAGTTCGCGAATGTATTAAAGAAGAGATCGAAGTGGAGACATTGCCAGGTCCGACGGCTTTTGTACCCGCTCTTGTAAACTCAGGATTGCCGAATGATAAATTTTATTTCGAAGGCTTCTTGCCTCAAAAAAAAGGCAGAAAAACTCGCTTATTATTCTTAGCTGATTTCGAAGAAACAATAATACTTTACGAATCACCGCATCGACTTTTGAAATTTATTGAAGAAGTAATTTTATACATGGGTGCCGATCGACAAATGAGTGTGTCGCGTGAAATCAGTAAGAAGTTTGAAGAAACTATCAGAGGTACTGCCGAAGAATTAAAATTTCATTTTGAGAATAACCCTATCAAAGGTGAGTTCGTAATATGCCTTGCAGGCAAAAGCAAAAAATCTAAAAAAACAGAAGATGATGAAGAATAAAAAATATTTCTACGCAAGTGTATTATCAGCTCTGCTATTTTGGTTGGCTTGGCCAATGCAAAGTATAAGCGGATTAATTTTCTTTGCCTTTATACCTCTATTATTTATGGAGGATGATGCATACTTGCATCATCCGAAGAAATCATACGGCATTGTATTTAGATATTCATTTCTATCATTTATCATTTGGAATTTATTAAGTACTTACTGGATATGGAATGCATCTGCTGGTGGAATGGTAGTAGCGGTAATACTAAATTCTTTTTTAATGAGCACTGCCATTCTTGCTTTTCATTACGTAAAGAAAAAATCGGGTAGAATAACTTCAAATTTTGCATTTATATTTTGCTGGATTGGTATGGAATATTTCCATATGTCGTGGGACCTTTCTTGGCCATGGTTAACATTAGGCAATGTATTTTCAGAACAAATACAATGGGTTCAATGGTATGAATATACAGGGGTTTTCGGAGGTTCATTCTGGATCTTGGCTGCAAATATTATTTTATTTCATAGCATTAAAAAATCGGCATTACTAGAAAAAAGTTTTTCTGTACAATTCAAAAATTATTTAAATCCTTTAATCATCATTCTCGCACCTATTTTAATTTCATATGCAATATTTAATAGCTATGAAGAAAAAATAAATCCGACGAACGTAGTAGTTGTACAACCAAACATTGACCCATATTCTGAGAAATTCAACGGACTTTCAGAGATGGAACAATTGCAAAGATTAATTCACTTGTCTGATTCAACTGCACAAAACAACACAGAGTTTTTTGTTTGGCCAGAAACTGCTTTACAAAACAATTTAAATGAACGTACACTCGAAGAAAATCCGCTGATACAAGAATCAAGAAAATTTTTAGAGAAATACAAAAACGGTAACATTATTACTGGTGCAGATGCATATACTACCTACGATAAAAAAGAAACGGTAACTGCTAGGAATTATAAAACTGGTGAGTGTTGCTATGATGCATTTAATGCTGCATTTTTTATTGAGAATAATCAGAATATTCAGAAATACCATAAATCGAAATTAGTGCCAGGCGTTGAACAAATGCCTTATCCGAAGTTCTTTTCAATACTCGAACCTTATGCATTAAAATTAGGTGGCACCTTTGGTAGTTTAGGTTCGCAAGCCGAGCGCACAGTCTTCTATACAAGAAGCGGCATCGGTGTAGCCCCTGTGATTTGCTACGAATCTATTTACGGTGAATTCGTTTCAGAATATGTAAAGAATGGAGCACAATTAATAACCATCGTAACCAACGATGGATGGTGGGGAAACACTGCAGGGTATAAACAACACGCAAGTATGGCTTCATTGAGAGCCATAGAAACCAGACGATCAATTGCTCGTTCTGCAAACACCGGCACCTCTTCATTTGTTAATCAAAAAGGAGAAGTGCTACAATCAAGTGAATATTGGGTGCAAGATAGTTTGAATGAAAATTTAAACTTAAACGATGAAATTACATTTTACGTAAAATATGGTGATTACATTGCATTTAGCTCATCACTAATTGCTTTGTTAATATTAGCATATACATTTTTAATAAAATGGCTGAAGAAATAAACGAAAGACCAGTTCTGAAAATTAAATGGATGTTACTAGATTATGTTATAGAAATCATAGCAGCATTACTACTAATTTCAATTTGGCTTTATGTAATTATTAGTTATCAGAATTTACCCGATACCATTGCTATTCATTTTAATTTTAATGGCGAAGCAGATGGCTATAGTTCTAAATCTGGCATTTGGGCAATGCCTATTGTTGGTACTGCATTATGGATGTTGCTAAGTATTATCAATCAATTTCCGCATTCATTTAATTTCCCATATAAATTAAATGCTGTAAATATAGAACTCCAATACCGAATGGCTCAACGCTTTATGAGATTTATGAAGGTATGGATTTGTAGTATTTTTTTATATGCTGCTTATAGCATCAAAGAAAGCAGTATGAACAGCGATTTTAAGTCGAATAGTGGTATATTCGTTATACTGTTTTCAATGATAATTTTCATGGGTATTTACTTTTATTTCGCTAGAAAAAACAAATAATGCAATTAAAGAAAATATTACTTTTTATTTTTTTTATCAGTATCGGCAATTTAGCAAATGCTCAAATTGTTGATTCTGTTGCATTGTTTAAAGCTAACGATACTATACAAATAAAGTATTGTATCAATAGATTTTTCGAAGGGCTTGAGAAGCAAGATACTGTTAAATTAAAGGAAGCCTTATACGACGACTTAACACTAAAGACAATCGTTGAAAATCTTGTCGAGAAAAAAGAAAAATTTGTGATCGAAAACAAAGAAGATTTAATCAAAATTGTAATGAAAAAAAGAACCGTTACAATTAAAGAAAAGCTTTTAAGTTGGGATATTAAAATTGATGGTAGGCTTGCAAGTGTTTGGACACCCTATGAATTTTACATCAACAAACAACCATCACATAGAGGCGCTAATAATTTTCAATTAGTAAAAACCGATAAGGGTTGGAAAATCTTTTCAATCGTTGATACTCGTCATCGATAAGTTAATGACTTATTGTACCCGTGCTTGGTGTACGACTCACATTTACATTTAGAGACTTACTTACAGAGCAGGCATTTGCTGGCGTCTCTGTTAGGTTCACTTGATAAGAACCATAGCTTGTCCAGCGTACTCTTATCGCATTATTCGTATTACTTATTATTACTCCACCTGTTACACTCCAGTTATAGGTATTACCATTGTTCAATGGAGTTGAATAATTTTCTTCTTGATTTAAATTACCACAAATAGATGGAGAGCCGGTGATATTAGTATTCGGACTTACCTTGAGTGTATAAGTAACAGCATCAGATCTTGCAGGGCAATGAGCACAAGCATTGCCTTGAAGTGTAAGTGTAACAGAGCCTGCTGTTAACTCATCAGCTGAAGGAGTGTATTGAGCATTTAAACTATTACGCGAAGGATTAAATGTACCATTACCACCAACCCATACACCACCTTGCGTGCTAGTGCCTGTTAAATTAATTGGGAAATTATGCGAACAAAAAGTTTGGTCTGCACCTGCACTTAAGTTATTATCTGAATCAGCAACAATAGTTGCAGAAGCATTATTTATCGGACAAGAAGTTTGATCGCTAATTGTTACAGAATATGTCCCAGCTCCAACATTAATAGACTGTGTAGTCGCACCGTTAGACCATAAATATGTATAAGGTGGATTACCACCACTTACATTAGCAGTAAGTGTCTTAGTAGTTTCGTTCCAACATAAAACAGAATTCGCCGGACTTATACTTGAAGTCATGCCAGGTACGAAATTCACACGAACAGTATCGCGAGAAAATACTCCAGAACATGCACCTTGTGGTGTACCACTTACTTCAAAATCAGCAAATGCAGGCGGACTTGTAGGTGGTACAACAAATGTAGAATCACAAGCTGTTGCACAAGTTAATAATGAATTATAAGTAGAATTTAATGCTCTCCATTGTATAGTAGATTCTTGAAATCCGAATGCTACTAATTGACTATTACAACCAACACGTGTAACCATGTTAGCTGATACCATTGGTTTAGGTATAGAAGTAATTCTGTAAACGTTATCATTACTTCCATTCTTACAGAAACTAATGTAATGAGGTCCGACACCTGTAACGCAAAACTTCCCACCAATAGGTGTAGGAGTTCCACAATTTACTGTATATGATAATGAACCAGAAGGTGTAGCACCTGAGATAATGTCGAGAACGAAGGCTTCGGCGTTCGGACTTAAAGTAACTATGAATTCAACGCAATTATTATTCCCACTTCCACCACCACAACATTGTCCGGCACGTAATAAACTCGTGCTCGTCCAAACACCTGAAGCATTTGATGACAAGTTAATAGTATATGATGGCGTACCCCCAGTACAATTACTTGTTTGGGCATTAACATTTTGTAAACCAGCAAATACGATAAAAAATAGTACGATGACTATTGAGTGAAGCTTTATCATATCACTAATTTGTACTCTTTTCATTTAAAAAAGTTGCATTTATTTTAAGATACGATAAAAAAAATCAAACAGATTTAGTATTTGGCAACAATCGGCATTCTTCTGCCCATGCCAAATGCTTTCGATGAAACTCTTAAAATTGGAGGTGTTTGATAACGCTTATACTCATTTCTATTGACTAAAGAAGTAACACGCTCAACTAATGCTTTATCAAAACCCATATCTATTAATTCATCTTTACTAATTGAATGTTCGATATATAAATTCAATACTTCATCAAGAACATCATAATCAGGTAACGAATCAGAATCTTTTTGATCAGGTCTTAATTCTGCGGATGGTGCTTTCTCAATGGTATTTATCGGAATTACAATTCCATCTTTATTAATGTAATTCGCCAATGCATAAACTTGAGTTTTATACACATCACCAATTACTGATATTCCACCACACATATCTCCGTACAATGTACCGTAACCTACTGCAGCTTCACTCTTGTTAGAAGTATTCAATAAAATATTTCCGAATTTATTCGAAACAGCCATCAATAAAACACCACGAATTCTTGCTTGTAAATTTTCTTCGGTTAAATCTTCAGCTAAACCTTCAAAGGTATTTGATAGTGAATTTTTGTAAGTATGATAAACATCTTTAATAGGTATTATTTGATGTTCGATGTTTAAATTTTCTGCTAATGCTACTGCATCATCGATAGAATGATCAGATGAATATTGAGATGGCATTAAAACTCCTAAAACATTTTCATTACCCAAAGCTCTTGCTGCTAAGGCAGCAACCACTGCTGAATCAATACCTCCCGACAATCCGAGTACCGCTTTCTTAAATCCTGATTTCTGAAAATAATCTTTTATACCCAACACAATAGCATCGTGTATTAATTCTATTGAGTCAATATTTTTTTCTTCGGATGTTTTCTTCGTAGCAAATTCAGTAGAATCAATGATGAGTAAATCTTCTTCAAACATCTTGGCCTCAGCAATCACTTCTGCATCACTGTTCAAAGCCATTGAACATCCGTCGAAAATTAATTCAGTTTGTGCCCCTACATGATTTACATATAGTAGTGGCATATTATATTTTTTTGCATTCCACTTTAAAACGTTTTTACGTTTTTCATTTTGATTGTAATCAAATGGAGATGCAGCAATATTAATCATCAAATGAGGTTGTTCTTTAATAAGAACGTCCATCGGTGATTGTACATATAATTTTTGATCATCTGTATTCCATAAATCTTCGCAAATAGTTAATGCTATTTTTTGACCATTGATTTCTATACAACTTAATTGTGGCGCAGGTTGAAAATACCTGTACTCATCAAAAATATCGTAAGTAGGTAATAAAGATTTATGAATAATATTTTTGATGGTACCATCTGCTAATACATAAGCTGAGTTATGTAAGGCTTTACCTTCATTATGAATATTAAAGCTTGGCGAACCTATAATAGCTGTAATTGATACGCACTCTTTCGCTAATTTAGAAATGTATAAATCACATTGCTTAATGAAATGCTGATAGTCTAAAAAGTCTCTAGGTGGGTATCCACAAATTGCTAGCTCAGGAAAAATAATGACATCTACATTCTTTGATTTTGCAGAATTAATTAGCTCTACAAATTTTTGAAAGTTAGATTCAAAATTACCGATGTGTACGTTTACCTGTGCTAATGCGAACTTCATATTAGAATAATAAGCCAATGTTTAAAGTAATAAAACTCAAATTCGCATCGTATGCTTTCACAGCCGCTAATCCGGTTGCTGGGTCTACATATTTATACATTGATTTAGATTTCATAATATTCGAGAAACCATTGTTATAAGTTAAACCTACAACTAAATCTAGATTCTCTGCTAAGTTATACTCAACACCAGCACCAATTACCAATGAAGTATTTAATGGTTGAATAAAATCACTTGCATTTTTTATATCATCACTTTCGAATTTCGCTTGACCTTTTTTGTATTCAGTCTCTACTGTAGATTTAATTCTAAACGATAAACCTAATCCGAATTTACCATACACCTTTAAATTATTATTCAATTCATTAGTTAATAATTTAATAGCTACTGGTATATCAATGTATCTAATATTCAAAGATGAATTGGCAGTAGTATCGTTTCTATTAAACTCAACTTTACCACCTAATGAGCTAATTCCAAATTCAGATGAAATAGCATAATTGTCTTTTATGAAATAGTCAAACATTACACCGTATGAGAATCCGACTTTTGTACCAACACTATTAAAGTTATCAGTATTAGGTGTGATGGTTGAAAATAAAGGATTGCCTTTAAAACCTAATCTAAAATCTTGAGCTTGTACATTGTTTGTTACAAGTAAGCTTACAAGAAAAGCGGTAATTAAAGATAATTGTTTAATTTTATGTCTCATGATACGATTTTATATGCTTTATAATCAGGTTCAAAGTAACAGAATTATTTCGATTTTATCGATAATCTTTTTATCGATTTTTATTCAATCTTGTGACCAAACTAGTAATAAAGTACTGGGATCAAAAACAGAGTCTAGCCTTGACATTGAAATAAAGCGATTTGAAAAAGATTTGTTCTACATGAACCAAGAACAAATTGATACAAACATTGTGTTCTTGAAGAAAAAATATGGTGAATTTTACAATGTTTATTTCTTACAAATCATGGGCTTTGGCACAGATAAAAACCAAGGCTTTAAATACATTGTTAAAGATTTCATCAATAATTCAGATTTCAAAACTTTAGTGAAAGACTGCGATTCTATATATAATGAAGATCGCATGAAGAAACTAGAATCTGACATCGAATTAGTTTTTGAAAACTATAAAGAAGTATTTCCGAATGATACATTGCCTCAAGTAACAACTTTTGTTTCTGGCTTTTCAAATGGTATCGTAAATACGAATGGATATATTGGTATCGGCTTAGATTTATTCTTAGGTGCTGATTATAAGTTTTATCCATCATTAGAATTTCCGGAGTATTTAACTCGAAGATTTACTCCCGATCATTTAGTACCTACATTAGTTAAGGGAATGGTGAATTCTAAATATGAGATGGAACCACAAAATCAATCATTGATTGATCAAATGTTATATCAAGGCAAATTATTATACTTCATGAAATTAATGTTGCCTGAAACAGCAGATTCATTATTAATCGGATATACAGCTGCTGAGATGAAATGGGCCGAAGAAAATGAAGCAAATATTTTTCAATTATTGGTATCTGAAGATCTATTTAGTAAGGATGTATTGAAATACAGAAAGTATACCGATGAAGCACCTTATACGGTTAATCTAACAGCAGATTCTGCTCCTCGCATAGCTTGGTTTGCTGGATGGAAAATAATTGATAAATACATGAATGAAAATAAAAATATTAGCATCGATGAATTAATGAATGAAAAAGATGCACAAAAAATATTAAGTCTTTCAAAATATAAACCCAATTAATATGAGAATTGTAATAACTGTATTAAGTATGTTAATTCTATCGTCGTGTACGAAGAATGAAAAAGTAAAAATAAATATGATGGCATACCCAGAAACAAAAAAAGTAGATGTTGTTGATGATTATTTCGGGACAAAAATTTCTGACCCTTATCGTTGGCTAGAAAACGATACTACAAAAGAAACTGCTGAATGGGTGAAAGCTCAAAATGCAGTTACTCAAAATTACTTATCACAAATACCTTTCAAAGATGATATCAAAAAGAGATTGACAGAGATATGGAATTACGAAAAAATATCTGCGCCTTTTAGAAAGGGTGATTACTATTTCTATTATAAGAACGACGGATTACAGAATCAAGCTGTATTGTATTTCAAAAAAGGCTTAGACGGTAAAGAAGAAGTATTCTTAGATCCGAATAAATTATCAGAAGATGGTACAGTAGCATTAAGTGGTATTTATTTTTCACATGATAATAAATATGCAGCCTATATTATTTCAAAATCTGGTTCAGATTGGAACGAGATATTTGTAAAAGAAATTGCTTCAGGTAAATTATTAGAAGACCATATTGAATGGGTGAAATTCTCTGGTGCTGCATGGCAAGGTGATGGTTTCTATTATAGCAGATATGATGAACCCAAAGGTGTGAGTGGACTTTCTAATCAAAATCAATATCAAAAAGTTTATTTCCACACTCTTGGTAGTGACCAATCAAAAGATGTTTTAGTGTATGAAGACAAAGCTCACCCATTAAGATATTTTGGTGCTGATGTTTCTGACGATGAAAGATATTTATACATCTATGCATCAGAAGGCACAAGTGGTTCAGAAATTTTAATCAAAGATTTAAAAGATAAAAATTCAAAGTTCGAAGTCTTATTAAAAGGCTTTGAATATAACTATAGTATCATTGATAATGTAGGAGAGGAAGTGTTGGTGATGATGGATAAGCAAGCTGCGAATTACAAAGTGGTTTCTATACATCCGAAGAAAAAAGAAGAAAAAAATTGGAAGACGATCATACCTGAATCGAAAGAATTATTAGAAGGAGTTACAAGTGCAGGCGGACAATTATTTGCGAGTTATTTAAAAGATGCGAGCAGTAAAATTGTTCAATACACTTACGAAGGTGTTAAAGTAAAAGACATTGAATTGCCAGGTATAGGTACTGTTTCATTTGGTAAAGCAGAGAAAACAGATGCTGCAACTTTTTATACATTTAGCAATTTCACAACACCTGGTACAGTTTACAAATTAGACATCAATTCAGGAAAATCAGAATTATATAACAAACCTAATTTCAAAATTTCATCAGATGATTTTGAAACAAAACAAGTTTGGTACACATCAAAAGACGGGACCAAAGTGCCGATGTTTATTGTGCATAAAAAAGGCATTAAGTTGGATGGTAACAATCCGACAATGTTATACGGTTATGGAGGATTCAACATTAGTTTAACGCCAAGCTTTAGTGTATCGAATATGTATTTCTTAGATCAAGGTGGTGTATATGCATTAGCAAATTTAAGAGGTGGAGGTGAGTATGGTGAAGAGTGGCATAAAGCAGGTATGTTAGAGAAAAAGCAAAATGTATTTGATGATTTTATTTCTGCTGCTGAGTATTTAATTGCAGAGAAATACACTAGCTCATCGAAGCTTGCAATTAGTGGAAGATCAAACGGAGGATTATTAGTTGGAGCTTGTATGACACAGCGCCCCGACTTATATAAAGTAGCATTGCCAGGTGTAGGCGTTTTAGATATGTTACGTTATCACAAATTCACCATTGGTTGGGGATGGGCAGTTGAATATGGTTCAAGTGAAAAGAAAGATCAATTCGATTACTTAATTAAATACTCACCATTGCATAATGTGAAAGACAGTGTAAGTTACCCTGCAACAATGATTACGACAGCTGACCATGACGATAGAGTAGTGCCAGCACATTCATTTAAATTCGCTGCAACATTACAAGCTAAGCACAAAGGTGAGAACCCAATATTAATTCGCATCGACGAGAAAGCCGGACACGGAGCGGGTAAGCCAACTTCTAAGTTGATAGATGAGGCGACGGATGTGTGGAGTTTTGTGTTGTATCATTTAAGATAAGTTTCTTTTCCACGCAGAGAGCGCAGAGTATTACGCAGAGCACGCAGAGGGCTTGTTAGAGTTTTGAAATAGTATGAAATATTTTAATAGAAAAATATTTTAATTAATAATATATCTCTAACTAGCCTCTGCGTGCTCTGCGTAATACTCTGCGTGCTCTGCGTGGAAATATTTGCATGTTTAAACAAACAATTCCCTCCTTCCCTTGTTCTCCCTCTATAACATCAAAAAACTATAACAAAAATGGAAACACTTACAACACAAAAATGGGCTTTAGATACAGCTCACTCAGAGGTTCAATTCAAGGTAAAGCATTTAGTAATTTCTACAGTAACAGGTACTTTCAAAGTATTTGGTGGTAGTTTAGAGTCGAATGGTGATGATTTTGAAGGCGCGAAAATTGATTTTAGCGTTGACATCCAGAGTATAGAAACAAACAATGCAGATCGTGATGCACATTTGAAGTCAGATGATTTCTTTTCAGCTGAGAAATTCCCAGCGATGAATTTTGTATCGACATCATTCAAGAAAATTTCTGGATCAGATTACGAGTTAACTGGTGATTTAACAATCAGAGATGTAACTAAATCGATTACATTAAAAGCTGAGTTCGGTGGTATTATCGTTGACCCATGGGGACAAACAAAAGCGGGATTTGAAGTTGAGGGTAAAATTAACCGTAAAGAATATGGTTTAGTTTGGAGTGCAGTAACTGAGAGCGGTGGATTAGTAGTGAGTGATGATGTAAAGCTTCACATCAACGTTGAATTTACAAAACAGGCATAAATAAAAAATTACTATAAAAAAAGCCTCGTTTCACAACGAGGCTTTAATTTTTTTAAAATCTTTTAGTATTTGTTAACTAGCTGCAAGGGCATTTGCACCACTCACGATTTCTAAGATTTCGTTTGTAATGGCTGCTTGTCTTGCTTGATTGTATGATAGTCTCAATGCTCTTAATAATTCACCAGCATTGTCTGTAGCTTTATCCATCGCTGTCATACGAGCACCGTGCTCAGAAGCGTGTGAATCTAATAAAGCTTTATAAAGTTGAATCTTAATTGAAGTAGGTATTAAGCCGTTTACAATTTCTTCTTGTGAAGGCTCTAATAAATAATCAACGTTCGATTTAGTACCTGTATTTT
>JACCEA011161510.1_pt1 | contig 14947 bp, 14 predicted proteins | sample 7449851 | NCBI WGS metagenome assembly JACCEA01 (sample SAMN15323453, study PRJNA562643) | freshwater metagenome | isolation source: river surface water | place: USA:Blue River Watershed | collected 2017-08-18 | reverse complement strand
CGCAGTGAAGTTGTTTGCAGAAGACCGCATCTTTATCGTCGGTCATCGCACAGTAGTTTTCTCTTAACTAGATTTTGTAGTGTCCCCGGCGGGAGTTGAACCTGCGACCTACCGCTTAGGAGGCGGTCTGTCGAAACGCTTTTTTAACCAAATTGCCCAAGAAAGCCTTGATTTTCAATGCCTCCAGAGGGTCTCTATGGTTAGTTATATCCAGTTACAAGGGGGGAAATTGTGGGAAAATTAGGTCAAATTGTGCTTATCTAGCCTTCAATGACTCCCCTTTTCCCACTCTGGGGTATTTTTATGGGAAAACTAACCCCAATCTGTCTACGCCAAATAGCCTCTTTCCTGTAGTCCAGATTTTAACCGACCGTATTCACTGCTTTCAACTAAGTGATCAGATTGTTTCAGAACATGAATTCCAAGCTCGGCTACTTGATGTTTTTCCCAATACTGAGCCTTGGACCTAAGTAGCTGAAATACGATATCTAGCGAAAGTGTATTGATTGGTTCTTTTTTCACTCGTTCACAAATTCCGTGAATCCAATCTATTCGACCGTCTGTTTTCTCAAAAGTTTCTAAAGTTAAGGTCATCCACTTATCATTATTTAGCGCTTCAACTTCGGACATCCACCCAAAGCCAAGATATAGCTCAGGTGTTAGGTTTGGTAACGAGAGTAATTTAGTCCAAAGTTCTACTGCTCTATCGACGAAATCTAAAGTTGTACTTGGAACAGAAAGAAGTCTTCCCAAGCTTTCTCCGCACTTCAAAGTTGCAGTTTGATTATTTGATATAAGCAGAGCTATTTTGTCGCTTTCGTATCCATCAATGTCCCTTAACATCCCAATCAGTAGAAAATCCATGGCTCTAGGCGAACCAGCTTTAACATGACTAAAAATCTCGACTTTAAACATCTGAAGAAACCAATCATGCACATTAGGCATCATTTTCAATGTCATCGAAAAAGTCTTGAAGCCGAAATCATCTGTTTCGTGAGCTTTGAAAATTGAAGGAGCTAACTGGCTGAACCAGTCTGGCGAAACAAAGTGCAAAAAGCCAATTCTTTGCAAAATGATCGCTCTATACTGTAAACCATTGTCATTCTCGATTTTGAATAATTTTTCAAGATGCAAGAAACATTCTTCTTCAATATCAAGATTTGATCGAGATAGGTAAGCCATATACGAGATTAGGGCTTCAGTTGCTTTCGTACTAGATCTATTGATTGCCTTCGTTAATGGATCAATATCATCACCAAAAACATTCGATTCCAAATGAGAATCTGAAGAGGCTTCCAGAAATATATTGCGAATGGCTACTTGGTGTTTGCCTAATCCATAATCGCGATCCAGCAAGAGCTTGTAAAGTTGAATAATTGCATCACGAACCCCTTGCCAGTCGGATTCGTAGGAGTAACCATCCTTTATTCCCAAGATTTCAGGTTCATAGTCCCACGAATATATTTCTCCTAGTGCCTTCAACAAAGAATCGACATCTTCAAGTCTGGATGATTGGCAATATTTAAGTATGCCTTCTAAATAGAAATGAATGTAAGTTGGATGAGTTAAGTGGAGGCAAATACTGATTGGATCTTTAATCCAATCACTTCCTTTCATCTCAACAACTTCCATTAATGTTCTTGCCAGTTCTAAGGCTGAAATCAGGAAATCGCTTTGAGCGGGTCTCCAATTTCTGACTAAATCGCATGCCTGTAATGGTTCTATTCGTAGAAGTTCATCACGACTTATCGGTGACCGTCCTGTGCTAAATCCACTCATCGGAGAGCTAAGTAAGTCAGCTTCAGCCGGACCGGCTATAGGAAGAGGTGATTGAAGTACAAATATCTGCCAGGAAATATCTATAAGATCTGCAAATAAATTCATCCATTGTAATTTCAATTTGATCTTGGAATCTAGGGATTCCCAGTCTTCAATATTTGAGACTATTTCAACTGATTCTGGAAGTTTTCCAAAGAGGGTGTTAACCAAATTGAATAACTCATCTGAAGTAGCAACCTTCTTTAGTCTATTGATCAGCGCTACGTCATCTCCATTTGGATTTCTGGATGAGATGGCTGTTTCTAAGGCAATTTTCAGATCATCGAATTCGACATCCTTTCCAAATCCTAAGTACCAAGGTAAAACCCGTTCTCGAATATCTTTCGGTAGTGGTTCGAAAATCTCCAACATCTTTCGTGATGCGACCTCAGGGTCCATTTTTGCGATGATTCCTAAAAGGATTTTTATCAAATCAGCCATATGATCTCTGAATAGGACATCTACGTTTTCGAAAATAGTACCTGTTCGAGCTATTCTCAAAAAGGTAAAATTATTCGTCTTCTGCAAATTGCGTATCTTGTTTACTACTGTTTCCAAATATTTCTCATAATTGTTCACATTACTTGAGCTAATTATTTTTTCGACTAACGGGTCTAGATAGCGTATTGCCTCCATAGCTCCAGGATTTAGTAGGTATTCGCAAAGATGAGAAATCAAGTCTGATTCATCATCTAAATCTTCTAATCTATATGCGGCTAGCCACATTATTTCCGGATCACTGCTCTCTTTCTTTACAATCTCTGTAACTAAGGTATGAGACCGAGGCAAGATGAGCATTGATGCTTTCAACACCAGTTTTCGCGGAAATTCATTTCTTAGATGAATTTTCTGCAAAATATCCAATATTTCTCCAGGATTCGTAGATGCAAATTTCTCAATTGCAATCATAAATGGCCAAAAATCATCTTGCGAAGCCTCGTTGATTAACCAATGCTCTTTAAGGACTTCTACCCATTGAAAATCCCTAATTTCGTTGTAGAAAATTGCCGCCTGATGCGGTGTTGCGATCAGTAGTTCCAATTCAGCCAAGTCCTTGGCTGACGGATTGTTGATCCGAGCTAACTGTTTGATCACTGATTTTCGCTCTTCAAAGGGCAGGAATAGGATTTTGAGCGATTCGATTCCTCGCTCCCATAATGGAATGATTGCTTCCATTGATACATTCTTATGAAGCGCAGTTGACGCTTCATCTAGTACATCGGCGAATTTCTGGATTGCAAGAGTGTTTAGTGGCTCGCTGCCTGTTTGCGTAAGAAGTAGTGATTTTAGAAGTTCAGCATTCTTTGGTTTACTTGCTTTGAATAACTCAAGTTTTTCAAGCGAAAGCTCCAATTGATCGAGATACTCTGTTACATTCTCACCAGGTTTACCTTTTGCTGATTTGTAAGAAAAATAGTTCGCGATAATTTCATTTGTTATGTGTTTCCATCGACCTTTCTCAAGATTCTGGAAGGAGACCACAATTGAAATAAGTGCTTCTCTCAAACAGTAAGCCAAAACTTCTGCCATTTTTGGGAATTGGACTTTTTCCTGATTTTCAATAATCGAGGCAGCGGAATCTATATAACTGAGTGAGCGCTCTCCATTTTCCTTGAACTGTTCGATTAAATGCCTTCTGAATTCATCACCTAGATTCAACATTTAGCATCCAATCTCAATTCCAACTTTAAAGAAGTCTAATCCTCGCCTCCAACAAGTAGCTTGGTTGTCGTTTAGCCCGGCGCCGGCACCATCTCTCATGTAAGTAAGAGCATTGGCTCGAACTTACCTACCCCCGCCGAGCGAGGCGGGCATGCCTAGAGCGTTCTAGGCCGAGGGCCTTCTGCTTCCCCTCAGCAGGAGGTCCTCCTCATTTTTATGGGGGGTTGCCGTTAGGGCGAGCCTTGGCACTATCTAGTTTGTAGGCGAGAGTCAGGGCTCCCGCTTACCTACCCCCGCCGAGCAAGGCGGGCACGCCTAGAGCGTTCTAGGCCGAGAGCCTTCCCGCATTTCTTGCAGGAGGGCTCTCTTAGTTTCAGAGCGATTGCCATCTCGATCTTATAAGGCACTTTTTCACTCATGATCGTGATCAGAAAATTTTCTCTTGCTTTATAACTCGGATTCTCGCCGGTTGCGTTGCCGGATCAAAAAAAATTTAGTGCGGCGATGCGGCTATCCAAAGCAGAGATTGATTGCCGGAACTAAGCACTCGCGCACAGTTGAAACGGCAAGCTGCAAACATCCCCGATTTAGGTTGCCGGACAGGAGTACTCATTAAACGACAAATCATTCGGCGGTTCGGCAAGCTATTTCACCGATTTGAACGTAAAAATGGCGGTCATTTAGTGGCAACCGACGTCGGCTTAACTTCCAAACACCCTATGTATGTAACAAGACCTACGTTCTTATCGTATATCGCTCGACGTGTTTTCCCAGATCGAAGTGTTGTTATGCGAAGTGCAAGATTTACAAAAGATAACAGTTGGGCAGGTGACTATAGATATTCAGTAATTGGATTACCCCTTGGCCATCAATGGATGACAATTACAGATCGAGAGGGATATGTAATTACCGCAGAAGGAAAGAAGAATGCTCTGATACAAAATCTCGATCTGTGCCAAGATCAATGGGACATTTTTCAACAAATAATCGGAAAAATCTTTTCATTAACATCATCCCAGTTCGACACCTGCAGTGTCCTATATCGAGACGGACTACCACTCGATTCGTCAATTGAAGCGGCTTCTCTTCTATAAAAGAAACCCTTGTCTTCTCTTTGACCGCGCGGATAGTTACTTATGTACACACACCAAGCCGATTGGCTCAAACAGAAAGGACCACAATCATGTGGCGAACACTCATAGAAGTAAACACGACCGGATCATGGGAACCTCTTTATCCTCTTTGGTCAGGTGAACCTGCAGAACCTTGTTTCATCATCGAATCAAACGAGGTTTTTGAATCCCGCTCAAGTACGCAACTACTAAAAGCTCTCGACTTAGCTGAATATCAGCTGACTCAAGATCTTAACGTTGACCTTGATGAGGAAATCTATTCCACAACTCTCGATGAACTTGCTTCATCTACTAACTGGATAGATCGCCCTGATATCAAAGCTTTCTGTGCAGCAACCTCCGCACTGACCGCACGATCAGGAATTGAGAATGATGCCGTAAGAGTCATCTTCTACAAGTCATCAACTCTCGAAACTCGATAAGACGAGATATCCCCGGTTTGGAAACGAACCGGGGATTGTCTTCTAAATAGAAACTAGCACTATCTTCATGAAGGAGAAACTATGCACCCACTACATCATGAATGGTTATTCAGTCTTGATGCGATTGAATGTTGTGCCGAAATGGCAGACCTTAGAAATAACTCGATACCTAAGTTGGATTCCTTGATTCCTGACGACTGGCTTGAAATGGCAATCGACATTGCCATGACTGTTGATCCAGAACTAGACGGTCAATGGCGGAATCCCAAAGAGATTGCATACACAGTATGGCTGAAACTCAGACCTCCGGGAACTTCCCTATATGTTCCCGAAAAGAAGTAACCAATGCGAAAGTTCTTTATTCTTGCACTGGTTATGTTCCTTTCTTATCAAGGTGCCTATCACCAAACTCATAAATCAGAAAAGCCATTCGTTACATATTCAAACGGCAAGCCAGCGGTTTGGAAGGCAAGAACCCCAATATGTCTAAGTTTTGAAAATCGCCCGCAAAGCCTTTCAAGAACGAAGTTGATGCAAGTTGGCAACTACTTCTCCGAGCTCACAGGGATAGACCTCAACATCGGTTGCAAGCTTTCTAACGTCCAAATCAAGTTTGGATCCCGCGCGCAGTTGAGTTACCTAGCCAATAACTCAGCTGTTGGTGCTGCAGTTGCACTTCTGAATATCAAGAACAAAGATGAAATTGTTGGTGGCAAAATACAGATCGACGAGATTGCCTTTTCAGTAAGTTCTGATAGAACGAGATTCAACCTGTTACTTCACGAACTTGGCCATGTAATTGGCTTTGCACATTCACAAGACGGAGGATTGATGATGCCCGTGCTCACAGACATCAAACACGAGAGTTACCCTAAGAAGGCAATGCTCAAACTTGTTTCTGCATCGAGACTCTTTCGTTGATCTTCTTGATACGAGGAATCGCTGATAGAGATTCCATTTCCGTTAGTTTCCGATTCAAGTGCGAATCGGTGGAGAGCTCTTTGAATCTAGCCATCAAGCGCTTGCCAATTGGGTGGCAAGGGCATCTGGAGATTTTCACTGATGAACTCTTCCAAGCGCTTAATTTGCCATGTAGATATGTATACCTAGACGGAGCGACGATCACTTCGAAATCTTCTGAATGATTTCCTCGATGATTTCGACTTCTAGATTACTTCGAACTTGTGCCTCATATGCACTTAAAATCGCATTTACGACAGGCGCAAGATTCATAATTTCCAAGTCAGAAGGTATTCGAGTACTCCAATGAAATTTGTATGTTCCATTAGATCCTTGTTCCATTGTGCCGGCCACTCGTGTGCCTTGAAAGATCATTTCAAATGGATAAGTGACTAAGTGCATCTCTGCGTCTACTGAGATCACTGAGAATTCATTTCTTTGAAAATTGTTTGTCATAGCATTCTCGCGGCTTCGAGCTGCTTATAAAACTGACTGTATAGCGAGAAGTTTAAGGACGCGATTGCATGAACTACTTCGGGGTGCTCGGTGATATCGCTGAATTCTGGCCACTCAAAGGCTAGCGCGGAGAGGGAAGCAGCAAGCTGGCATACAGCATCGCTTTCTCCGGTGATTCGTTTAAAGATCATCGTAAGGAATTGATTTATCTTCGTAGCGTTAGAAAATGTAGCCCAACCAAATAACGCGGCAGCGTTTAAGCCTTGAGTTACAGCAGCCACATCGGCTTTTTTACTTGCGCGTGTCATTAGTCCATCTAAGAAAACCACACTACTTCCATACAGATGTGATTTTGATGGACCGGATGAATATCTAACAGGTGAGAACTGTTGGAGACAGCTAGCCGCTACCCAGAATTCTCGCGCGGTGGAAATTGTTAGTGGAGTTGTCATGGCCTGGTTTTGCCTTTCAGGTCTTGCCTGCACTTTTTGCAGGACCCTTATGACTGTTCCAAAGGTCTATTTTTTGTCTTGTAGCTTCTTTTGCGCTCTTGTTGTGCTTTTTTTGACCTTTTTTGGAGCCTTACCAGCATCTTTAAGTGCAGTCATCGCTTGCTCAGTAACACCGATATACATCTCGATCGTAGTTTGAAAGCTCTTATGGCCAGCAGCGATCGCTACCGCTTGAAAGTTGTTATTGGTTTGTGAAAGGTAGTAAGTGCAGAAAACATGGCGGAGAGAGTGATGATTCCAAATGAATCGCCCGTTTGCTTTGCGTGGCCAATTGAGAGCTACTTGAGCAGGCACTCGATAACGCTTGCTGTAATTTGTTTTTCGCATCCATCCACCATTTGAATCTGGGAAAAGGAGTTTACGCTTTGAGTTATCCTGTAATCGAGGAGTTTCTTTTTGCGATTTAACCTTATCGATGTGCGATTTAAGTTCCTTAGCTAAAGGGTAACCCATCGGTGTGATTTCCGGATAAGACGTCTCGCGCTCGGTGTCCCACTTTGGCGCGCTTCTTGAAATACTTTTCCCAGTGTCAAGACATTGATATTCGACCTTGATTACACGTTCTTTTGTGTTAACCGATTCAATATCTAAATCAAATTGCTCTCCGATTCTTAACCCAGAATATGCCGCAAGGTTCACGAACAATTCCCAAGTTGGATCACCAGATATAGTTGCAATCATTTTGGCAATTTCGTCAACTTGTTCGTGGGTAGGAATTAGTTTGCGGTTGACAAACTTTACAGATTCCCCAGATTTGCGGTTTTGAGACTTTTTTCCTTTCGCAGCCGACTTCATGTGCAACAGTAATTTTTTGCAGTCTTGAGTGAACCAATCGTTAACTTCACCCCAGTTGATAAGCGCAGATAGTGTTGCAGACATATGCTCTGCTTTAGAAGCTGAAGTATTCAGCGAAATCTGGGTTATGAAATTTTTTAGTTCTTCACTCGAGAGTTCATTGCAGATGGTTTGTCCAAATTCTTCTACAAACTCTTTCAGAAGATAATTTGAATTCTTCAAATGGTTTTCGCCCCATTTTCGCTGAGCGACTTGTGTGGGATCGAGGTAAGCATCTACCAAGTCTTGAATTGGAAGAAAGTCACGTTCCCCGGCTTGGGCCATCAAACGCCGGGATATAACAACAGCCTTTTTTTCTGCCTCATTGAGTGAAGTTGCTGTGGTGTCATATCTCTTGTTGTTCTCAGCCCACTTGATTCTGTAGAACTTTCTCTTTGGGTTTGTAGGATCGGCCGGTGGATATATTGACACGCCCGCTTCGGTCCTGATCGACCCAATCATTGGTCGAGGACCACGCTGATTCCTCTTCGTCATCGGTTCACCTCGTAGAACTCTATGCCTGACACCATGTAACTCCGACGATTGCGCTTTGACGACTTCGGCTTTTCTGCCGCAGGTTTCTTCCCGGACTTAGCCAGCACCAGCCAGGCTTCGATCTCGGCCTTCTCCCACCGAAGCACACGACTGTTGATTCGGATGGCCAGAGGGAAGTCCTTGCTCTGGACCAGCTTGGAGATGCCACTCCCGCTCATCCCCAACATGGCCGCCAGGTCTTTCTTGCTCATCAGATCGCTCATGGCCTTGAAGGTGGAGACCCCCGCCCCGCCTGCCATACGAACCCATGACTCGACCAAACGTCCCGCACACACAGGTCAACTACAGGGGGTTGTCAAAATCAGACTAAGCGGCACTGTCTCGGAGGTAGAACTTACCTACCCAGACCGAAGGGAAAGACATGTCAACTCGCTCAACAATCGGACTACTTCAAGGAGACGGTTCCATCCAGGCCATTTACTGCCACTTCGATGGATATCCTGATGGAGTCGGAGCGAAACTCAAATCGCACTATATGGATCTCACGAAGATTCAGGAGTTGCTTGACCTCGGACACCTCTCAGTTCTAGGTGAAGAGATTGGCGAGAAGCAAGACTTCAATGCGCCCAAAGAAGGGATGTGCCTAGCTTATGGCCGAGACCGTGGTGAGACCGATAATGAAGCAACTTGCAGTTCTACTATTTCAAGTTGGTTAGCAACTTATGACGACTGCGACTATGCATATCTGTACGAAAATGCAGAATGGATTGTTTTTCGCCGAAAAGTGGATGGAATCCAACATGTCGATGTTGGAAGACACAAAGTCACAATCATTAGTGGCTGGGTGAATCAAAACGGAAAATTGGTGAGTGAAACCAAAGCAATTACAATTCCGTAAGTCAAAATGATAAACCCCGCAGCTGAAAGTAGCTGCGGGGTTTTCCTATGCCGTTTTGATGGGCGATTCATACATCACAACCCGCAAATGCTTTAGGCAAAGTTTGTGATGTGTCGCGTACGAATAGAGCTCAGATGCCATTCTTCGTAGTTGATTCGTTGGATCTGTGAACTTATAGGCCAACAAGAGTTGTGATTCTATTTCGAACCAGTATCCATCATCTTTCAGATCCAAATCAGTTGGTAACTGTTCGGTATTTCTAGATGTTGAATGAACTTGCAGTCCTGCAGAGTGCACTTCTTGCAGAAACTCAATGTCGTTTAGTTCTGACTTGAACCACCACGGATCTGATGGCACTCCATCCCAGATTCCGAATTCGGAATTCCAACTTCCATGTTCGCACTTACTTTGTACTAGTGATCTCCACATAGTGACTTCCTATCTGCCTTTCGGCTGTATGTTCTACTTGTCACTTTCCGCGCTAATCAATCAAAGACAAGTAGCCGACTACTTCACGGATTCAGTTCCGCTCTTGTGAAATGTTCGAAATGCGGGAAAAGCAATAAAAATGTGCAAATATCTGAGATTTTTGATAGGACTTGATTGCAATGGATGCTTACAAGCTCACATTTGTATATAGTTTCAACTTAGCCTGGATCAGTATCAGTACTCGATGAGAAAGTAGCTCTGTGCCCAAGAATTCAAAGCATGTTAAAGTTTCCGCCCAGGAAACTACCGCAGATATTTTTCAGCTCGATGGCATTGAGTTGATTCTTGGAGATGTATTCACGAAGTTAGCGCAGATTCCTGACGATTCTGTTGATTTGGTGATCGCTGACCCGCCCTATGGTGCCTCATCTGCAACCCCAGCCGTCCTTCCCGAAAATCATGGCCTCAAGGGATTCGGTGGCGCTTGGAAAGCAGCGGACCATTCTTGGGATTTCCTAGATCCGGCTGACCAACTGAATTCAGTTGCTTCATGGCTAAGTGAATTGAAACGTATCGTGAAACCGGAAGGGTCTATTTGGATTCATGGCAGCTATCACAATCTTGGGTTTGCGAATGTGGTTTGCCAATCAATAGGTTTAGAAATCATCAATGAAGTGATTTGGTTTAAACGTAATGCCATGCCAAATTTACGTGGAACACGATTAACAGCTAGTCATGAAGGAATTCTTTGGGTTCACAAAGGTGGACCAAAGAAGAGAAAATACAACTTCAATTATGAAGCAATTAAGAGCGCGGACTATCCTGAAGACAGTTTTAAGACTGCTGGAAAACAAATGAGGACCGTCTGGGACATTCCAAATAACAAGACCAGATTTGAACTTTCCTTTGGCTCTCACCCGACACAGAAGCCTGAGCGATTGATACAACGAATAGTTGATATTGCTGGAGTGAAAGGGGGAACACTTTTGTCCCCATTCGCTGGTTCTGGTACTGATTTAGTTGTAGCAATGCGCAATGGTATGAAAGGTATTGGAATTGAACTGGAAGAAGGATATTTTGACCTTGCCTCACGGCGTTTGATCGGCGAAGCCGAAAGGCTTAAGAGCCAGCTTCCTCTTGGGAACTCAGAATGAGTCTTCAGCCCGTCATAAAATGGTCTGGTAGCAAGCGCAAAGTTGCCAATTTTATCGGAGAATTCATCCCAGATTCCGGGACTTACTTTGAACCATTTCTTGGTGGTGGTTCTGTACTGGGTTCACTAGGAAAACGAAAGTCAATTGCTGGCGATCAGATACCCGAACTCATCGGAATTTGGAATCTAATTAAGTCAGATCCAAAACATCTAGCTAAGCACTACCAAAGAAATTGGAACAAATTGCAGAAAGATGGTTATCTGCATTACAACAAGGTAAGAGATAGATTCAATAAGGATAGAAATCCGGAAGATCTTCTCTTTTTATCCAGAACTTGTGTGAACGGTTTAATTCGTTTCAACACTTCGGGAGAATTCAACAATTCCTATCACCATACGAGACCAGGTATTCATCCTGAAACACTTAATGGAATTCTACTAACTTGGTCTGACCTTGTATCTAGAACCAATTTCATTTCGACGGATTATGAAAACTTACTCGTGAAGGCGAAGGCGGGAGATACCGTATACATGGATCCCCCTTACATGGGGAATAAAGGCAGATACAAGAATGAAGCATTTGACTTTGAACGTTTGTGGAGCAATTTGGATATTCTGAACAAGCGGAAGGTTCGTTGGATACTTTCACTTGACGGTAATTCTGGTGATCGGGATTATTCTTCAGAACTTGAGAAGCCCATGGAGCTATCTAAAGTTGTATACAAGATTGATGGAGAATCTTCAGCATTTCCAAGGCTTCTAAAAGGGCGTTTGGACGATGTAACAGAGTCTCTATTCTTGAACTTCAACCCCAAAGGCTGAGCTCGATATCAAATTTTGAAACTCTGTTTTAAGAAATTCTTTTCCAGGTGCGGCTAACAAATTGATAGAAATGCCTGAATTCTCTACATCGAATCTAACGCCTATAACTAAGTCAGCCTGAGATTTCGAATATACCTCATTCATCTCAGATTCTTTGAGAATTCTGAAAGCAGCTGCGCTATATAATTCATAGTCATTTGAGACCACAAAATCTGCAGGAAGTGATTGCCAATTTTCGTCGCCAATCTTGCGAATTGCATTAGGAAGCGACCTCATCAATTCAATTAGGTATCTCTTTAGATCAGGACCTACATTGTCATCCATATCAGCTGCATTTAACTTCGACTCTATTGCCAGAAAGTAGATAGAGCTTTCGCCTATAACCTGGATCACGTGGTCAGGCCGTTTCGCAGAAGATGAGCTAACTCTAGGTAAAGATGTCCAGCGAATTTCTCGATTATCTGGAGTTTTTGCCGATATTCCGCTCCAATCCCCACCAGGTGGATTACACAAACCCTCGAAATAAGTATCTCTATTTGGCTGGGTTGTTAAGAAATGGAGAACAGAATCAACATCATGTTCTCCAACGGTAAATTTATTTCCAGATTTCTTTTTTGGTGTGCTCCTATCTTTGGTTAAAGTAGCAACGTCAATAACAAAAGGGCTGTGGTTCGCACTGTCTACCAGAACATAATCACTTGAAGCGACGATTGCTTCGATCAAGCCATTTGATGCGGTAACACTCTTTGCGTCATCTTTCAATTTTTCCAACATTGGTTTTTTTGCGGGCCCCCACAAGAAAGTTAGAAGATCCGCATCGGGTCCAGCCAACATTCTCGCAAGAGGAGTCAAGCCGCGGTCGGGACGTGAGTCATCGCCTCTGGGCTTAAAACCCGTAACGAATGTAATTACCAGATCCCTGTCGTTTCGTAGAAAGGAGAAGTCCAGCGAATTTCCGTAAATTTTACTTAGTGATTTTAAGAGCCTTGGTTTTTCAGATTTTGGTACCCAAGTTATCGGGAGAGTGCTCGAAATGAAACTTTTCGCCCCTGAATCAGTGACGGCACTTGCGAATTTTGCTGCGGTGGAGCTTGCAGTAACCTTTTCGGAAGATCGTCGAACATACGGAACGCTCTTGTTTTGAAGTAGGTCAAATCTATCTTTGGCGGCTAACATTTCCCGCCAGTCATTCTTCTTCAAAGAGTCATTCTTAACTCTCGAATCACCCAATTTTTCGACTAATTTAAGGGTTTTTTCATAAAGTGAATCAGAAATTGGCTTGTAATCAATCTTTAGAATTAGAGCCGCCATCAGTTTAGTAGCATCGTCGAGTCCGAATATATTTGAAAATTCTTTTCTGGTCTGCTCGGTTGCCGATGCGGAGGGTTCATATATTGGTAAAACTAAAGACTCCAAGTCTCGACTCACTTGAAGGAAAGCAAATGGTGCACTTGGATTTGGGTATCGACTTGCTTTCACTTCACGATTTGCATCAAGCTCAGCGCCACCCACGTCATTGAAAATCAGGTACGGGGTTTTGCTTTGAGCAAAACTCAAAGCGCGTCCATGCCGCTGCCATGCCTGATTTCCTGCCGGCAATGCACCGCAGTACTCCAGTCCAAATAAGACTTCTTCGGATTCACCATGAATTTCGGTTATGACTGCATCCGCATTTTCTCTGATGAGTGACCCTTTGCTTGTGAAACTTGAAACGAGATCTACCCCCCATCGGCCGTGGCCAGGTAAGAGCTCAAATTTCAAAATCCCAGATTTCGGATGGGCAAAAGTGAATACGGGATGAAACGGAGAGCTTGATTGATCAAGACTTCCCTTAATTCCAAGCCCTTTTTCCAATAATTTTATGGTTCTTTCACATTCAACGACATTATCGCCATGAACTCGAAAAATCCTAACCATCTACTTAGCGTACTTTATGGCTATTTTTTGGGGGAAATCTGTGGGAAAATGAATGAAGCGGTTAGTCAACAGTTTAAAATAACTATTGAAATACGCTCAAAAACAAGTGTCCCAGGCCGGAGTTGAACCGGCGACCTACCGCTTAGGAGGCGGTTGCTCTATCCACTGAGCTACGGGGACGTGGGCATCTTCACATTGAGTTCTCAAGGTGCAGATACTTGGCAAAGGTTATCGGTACGGCTAACCTTCCCCGAACGCTCTTACAAGAAGACCGTTAAAACATATATGAAAGGCCACCCATGAAAGCGCTCGTTATCGGCGCAGGCGGAGTTGGCAGTGCAATCGCAAATATCGCATCACGTAGACCATTTATTACTTCAATGGTCCTTGCAGATCGCAGTCTGTCACGCGCTCAAGCAGCCGTAACAAAGGTAAATGACCCACGATTCTCTGCGGAGGAGGTGGATGCCTCTGATGTGAACGATATTCGCGCTCTCATTCGTAAAGCAGCTCCCGATATTGTCGTGAACGCGGTAGATCCGCGTTTTGTAATGCCAATCTTCTTGGCATGTGAAGAAGAGAAAGTTAATTACATGGATATGGCGATGAGCCTTTCAAAGCCACATCCAACAGACCCATTCAATAAACCGGGCGTTAAGTTAGGCGATGAGCAATTTGAACGTCAGAAGAATTGGAACGATGCGGGTATCTATGCAGTTGTTGGCATGGGCATCGAACCTGGCATGAGCGATGTCTTTGCTCGATATGCGCAGGACGAACTCTTCTCGCGCATCGATTACTTGGCGGTGATGGATGGATCAAACCTCACAGTTGATGGTTTTGATTTCGCTCCATCTTTTTCAATCTGGACAACCATTGAAGAATGCCTTAATCCCCCGCTGATCTTCGAAGAAGGTCGTGGTTGGTACACAACTGAACCATTTAGTGAACTTGAAACTTTTGATTTCCCTGAAGGTATCGGGCCAGTTGAGTGCGTCAACGTTGAGCATGAAGAAGTAGTTCTGATTCCACAGAAGGTTCAAGCAAAACAAGTTCGATTCAAGTATGGACTTGGTGCGCAATTTATTGAGACCTTAAAGACAATTCACACCTTGGGAATGGATAAGAAAGAGAAGGTAAAGGTTGGAAACGTTGAGATTTCTCCACGTGACTTACTTGCTTCAATCTTGCCGGACCCAGCAACAATCGGTGATCTCATGCATGGAAAGACTTGTGCAGGAACCCTTGTTAAAGGTCTCGATAAATCAGGAAAGCCAAAGGCTGTCTATATCTATAACGTCGTAGATAACAAGTGGTCTATGGAGAATTACGGTAACCAAGCAGTTGTGTGGCAGACCGCAATTAATCCGCTGATTGCAATGGAACTTATTGCAAATGGAACGTGGAAGCCTGAAGGGATTTCTGGCCCCGAGTGG
>JACCEA011046592.1_pt1 | contig 14948 bp, 13 predicted proteins | sample 7449851 | NCBI WGS metagenome assembly JACCEA01 (sample SAMN15323453, study PRJNA562643) | freshwater metagenome | isolation source: river surface water | place: USA:Blue River Watershed | collected 2017-08-18 | reverse complement strand
TTGCATACTCCTTTGGTCCTTCGTTAGGGGTGGCGTTAATCACGTTATTGTATGGTTACGCTGTCAAAGTGTTGTGTTACGTCGGTGCTCAGCGCATTGATTATTTGGCCGCACAGGCGCAGCAGCACGATGACATGTAAGGTGGAGTAACGCATTTCAACGCACGGTGGTGGATGCGTCGGCTGCGGGTGATACTTGCACGAACCTCCGCGGATGCACCCTAGGTCGGTGCTCATCGAAGTGAGGTCATCGCGGAGTTAGTTAAAGCGCAGCGGGTTCACATCGTGGATGCTGTGGACAACGCCACCTTCGGCGTTTCCCCCCTGCAGATGTCATCTGCAGCAGGTAGCTTCGCATTGTGTACACCCTTTGTCACAGGTCGTGTGGGCTCAACAGGTCTCTCGCGGCAGCAGGCTGGTGATAAATATCAAAACTTCATCACTTTTTTGTTTAGTTTCATCAATAGAAATATTTAGAATAGATTGATATTTTATCAAAAAGTTAACTAAAAATAACAAGGACTAGCTGTTGTTCAGACTAGGCAAATACCATTACTGTCCGGTTCGGAAATTTCTCTATTTGGAGCAACAGGAGATCCGACTCGAGCCGAAAATGGCAGAAGTGCTCGATTATTTGCTGCAACATCCTGAACGTTATGTCCCGCTGCAGGAATTACACGACAACGTTTGGTCAGGCCGCATCGTCACCGACACCGCGGTGCGTCGGGTGATCAGTCGGCTCCGTGCACAACTCGAAGATAATGTGGAGCAACCCCATATCCTCCAGTCATTACCCAAGCGGGGTTATCGGTTATCGTTTGAACCTTACGAATTGCCACTGGATTTGCCAGTCCTCGATAGCATCAGCGGAGGGCTGTCAGTCGTTGAGCCAGCACCACGTTCTCTTTCGCACTTGATCGGGTTCACCCGCATTCGAAGGATGTTGTTGCTGCTCGTGCTGGTTGTACTTGGCGCATGGCTCTTTGTCATCGAGCGGCACTCCACAGACTCAGCCGCGGTGCTGAGCCATACACAAAGTATACAGCTGCCTGTCAACGCTCGTGTCATTGCGCTGTCTTCGGATGGGGTAAAGCTGCTCTATCAGCTCAAACGCGGTATGGAGCGCAAGCATGATATTTTTATTTATTATCCGAAAACACACAGCAGTCAGTTGATCGCCGCGGACAGCCAATTTGTGTCCTATGGCGCGTTTGTGGAGCATGATCAGGCGCTATTGCTGTCATTTCGTGATCTTGCCAGTAACACTGGGCGACTAGAACTGTGGCAGCTCAACAGCGATGCTGTGTTGAAGCAAAAAAGAGTGTTACTGAGCCAATTAGAGTCCGCTATTTATCCGGTGGCGTTACCCGAGCAAAATGCCGCCTTAGTGTCTGTCGGCTATCCTGATAAACCCGATCAACATATTTACCACCGACTGCAGTGGCAAGCCGACGGTGCGGCTCGATTAGAACCCTTCTTAGATAGCTCGAGTTATTACCGTGTGGACTCTGTCGGTTCGTTGTCACCCAATGGTCGGTTGTTTGCTTACCAGCGCAACAGTCGGCCCGAGTCGGATAGTGAAATACAAATTGTCAGTATGCAGGAACGCCGTTTGATCCAGCGGTTACCTTATGCAGACACGGTGCATGACACGATGTGGCTAGATGATGATGTGTTGCTGGTGCTTGGCGACATTCAGTTAAAAGCTTACCGCGTGAGTACCCGAACTTGGACCACCATTTTGCAGAATCAATCGGATGCCATGCGTCGGCTGGTGAAATCAGGCTCGGATATCCTGTTGGTTGAGCGCCATGCCAGCGAGCGCCGGCTGGTTGAACTTGACCTCTCCGTCGACAAACCGCTGTACTCGATGGTGCAGCGACCGGCGGATTATCAGCAATGGCGCTACCGCCATCGATATCCAGATCAAACATTGGCGGTTCGTCGAACCCAGCAAGGCTTTCAATTGGATGTTTGGCACCCTGAGCAGCCACTGACGTTATTACAAACCGAAGCCGAGATGCGGATTGCAGATCAGGCAGCTGACGGTCGACTGCTGTTGAAGATCGGCAAGCGTCTTGCCTTGTTTAACCCAAGTACCAATGAAAATTTATATGTCACCAATGAACAGCTTTTTACTGAAAATGCGCTGTTTATGCACCAGGATACGGGAATTTTGTACAGCCACTTTAGCGGCGGGCAATGGTTGATCCAGCACTTTGATTTGTCCAAACGACTGCATCAAACCGTGTTAACTGGCTACCGTTCGATTAAAGCGAGCCAAGACGGCTATATCTTGTCGGACGTGAACGGCCATTTATTCCATGCCGACAAGCAATTACAGCAGATCACCGCTTTGCCAGTGCAGGTCATTACCTTGGATGTTGAAAGTTGGGCCAGTGTGGATGGTGCTATCTATTGGTTAACGGAAACACCTGATGGTTTGGCATTACGTCGCTACAACCTAAAGACACAACACGCAGAGACTATTCCTGTGGCGGCAGATATTGCTTTTTTATGGCTCGATGTCCGTGCCGATGGTCGACGGTTGATGCTGGAATCCACCCTCACTTATCAATCTCGGTTACAGACGGTTACCGCAGATATCACAGAAAAGTTGCGTTAAATCACATAAATATCTCGGCGTTGTTATCTACCAAAGGGGGTGACTGTTTAGGGTGGTACACACTTATTCTAAACAAGGACCCCCAGCATGAAAGCGTTAACCTTATTGTTTGTACTGAGTTTTTCCGTCACTGCAACCCCGACAACTGCCCTCGCCATTACACCCCCTGAGCCAGTGGTCACGGAGGATCCCTCCAGCTCCGAGCCGACAACCCCGCCCCCTGCTGAGGCTGACGATCAACTGCTCAAGTGCCACTTAGTGCAAGAGTATTGCTAGCAATGAAACATGTGCTGCAAATCGTTGCAGGTATCACAGCCCAGTCCACGACCGCCGGCTTATCCGCGTACCTGTCGTCTCTTTGCAGTCTGATGTCCTACCACAGTTGTGTGATCAAACCCAAGACCACGGGCTGGCTGCCAGCCCAACTTGGGCACTGTAGCCTTCCTTTAGCATCATTTTTGCAGCAGCAAGAAGATCGGGTGTGGCTAGGGCTTCCCGCGGCAGGAACTGGCTGTTGGTTTGAATTAGACAATACCACAGTGCTGGGGGTGCGACTGCGCCAACCCCAGACGGCAGTCTTGTTGGTCGAACCGCTACAGCCACTTCATAGCGAGCAGCAACAAGCGCTGCCGATGTTTTGGCAATTGTTGGTGCCCTATCTAGAGCAAACGTTGTTATCTCAGCAGCGAGCAAGGTTACAACTGACAGAGCGCGAGCTGCAGTGTATTGCGTGGGCCGCCGCCAGCAAAACTTCGTGGGAGATCAGCCAAATTCTTGGCATCAGCGAGCGAACCGTGAACTTTCATATTCAAAACAGTTTGCAAAAGTCGGGGGCATTGAATCGAACCCAACTGGTGCAGCGATGCCGAGAATTGGGATTGGTTGATTTGTAACTCACTGAAAAATATCAATGTTATAAAAAAATCACATCAAAATTTCACGGAAATTATGTGGCATGGATCTGAAATGCTGCATAAGACAGTCCATCTGAAATCGACAGAAGAGCAGCCTCGATATGAACAAAAAAGAGCAAAACACTCAGGTGACCGCTGTAAGAACCAGCGACGGATTTATTGAAATTGTCAGCTTGAATGCGATTGACCACATTGTCGGCGGCTTGCTAGCGCCAGAAGACGCGGTGTGTTTTTTAGAGCCGTTGACGGCTATTTCAGCGCCAAAACCCAACCCAGTATCGAATTGATCCTGTCAGGGATGACAGCTTGTTGATGGCGTTGCTTCGGTGGACATTAATGAGGTCCTGAACGGATAAGAACTTAACCTAATTAATTGATACCAAAGGAATAGTTATGACTAATCAATACAAAGACATCCACGCAGACGACGTGAAACTGGCCGCAGATGGTCGTGTTGAATTGAATGAAAAACTGCAGGATTTAGTCGCAGGTGGTGTGTCTCCGGAAGAGATTGAAGAAGACGAATCTACCGTGGCCAATACCGGCTGTACCGTCAATGTTGGCTGTAAGCCGAAGTAATCCAAGGGTGCCCTGATATGTCGAGCAAGTATCAACAAATCCAAGCACATGCCATGCAATTAACCGCAGATGGTAGCGTCGAATTAACTGACGACTTACTGGACTTGGTGGCCGGTGGTGTCAGTCCTGAAGAAGAAGCGGAAGACGAAGCGTCGGTGTCGAACACGGGCTGCACCGTCAACGTTGGTTGCAAACCAAAATAATTTGGCATTGCGTCTGAGGCCAGCGTCGGTGGAGTCATCCACCAGCTGGCATAACACCTTTCACGGAGAATACCCATGACCACGATGATTGAAGGCTTCAGACGGATTGACCTACACAAGGCGATCAATCCAGAGCGGTTTCATCTGATTTTGTTTCCGACGGAGCAGTGCAACTTTCGTTGTGTGTATTGCTATGAAGACTTTGCCATCGGAGCCATGCAGCCCTGGCTGGTGGAGGCCATTAAACAGTTTTTAACGGTGAAGATCCCGCAGCTCAAAGTGTTGGAGTTAAGTTGGTTTGGCGGAGAACCTTTGGCGGCTCGGCAGATCGTAGTTGAACTGGCTACCTTTGCAAAACAGTTGGCAGACCGCCATGGCGTCCGGTTAACCGGCGATGTCACAACCAACGGCTCGTTGCTGGATGTCAAAACATTACGCCGACTGGTTGAATTAGGTCAGCGCAGTTATCAAATTTCCATTGACGGGGATGAAGCGCAGCATGATTTAACACGCTTAACCCGCAGTGGCAAAGGTAGTTTTTCCCGCATTTGGCAGCGATTACTGGATGCGCAGGCGACGGATTTGGATTTTCATATCATCTTGCGCGTGCACGTGACCGCACTCAATCAAGCGTCTGTGCAGCAATTCTGCCAGCGTTATCAGCAGACATTCGCGGCAGATCCGCGGTTTTCGCTGTTTTTCAAAGCGATTGAGAACCTCGGTGGTGACAATCAACAGCAACTCGATAGCCTGACCGCCACCGGTCAACCACCAAGGCAGGCCGCTAGCGAATTCCAGCAGCGTTATGCACCCAAGCACAAGGAAGGCCATTACATTTGTTATGCGGCGAAGCCTAATTCGCTGGCCATTCGGGCCAATGGCAACCTCAACAAATGCACGGTGGCACTGCAGGAAGACTACAACAACATTGGACGTATTTTGCCAGACGGTTCATTGCAGGTGGAGAACCAAAAGTACGCCACGTGGTTGGAAGGCTTTGAGGGACTGAACACTTGGCGTTTAGGTTGCCCGCATAGTTATTTCCAGAACCAACAGCATCAAGCCCGTAAGGCGCTGGAAATTCCAATTCATCAGGTTGCCTGACCATGTCGCAGTTTAAGCTTTTCCGCCAGGAAGCACTGAAAAATCAGTACAAATCTGCTGAATTTGGCGAATCAGTGATCAGCCAGCCCGATTGGTTTCCGACATGGTTTGGCTGGTTGTTGCTGCTCGTGGTATGCACCTTGGGTGTGGCGTTTATTGTGCCGCTGCATGTGCAGCAGCAAGTGCGGTTGACCTTGTTACATAGTCATTTTTTGCCGTTAGTCAGTGCCGATCCTGTGGTCGTGGAACAACACTTGGTGATGGCCGGCACGATGGTGGATGTCGGCCAGCCTGTGGCCCAACTGCGACGACTGACCTCAGCCCAGCCGGAAGGGCAAATGTTTCGTTTGATGTCTGCCAGCCGTGGTGAATATTTTCCCGAAGCCGAAATTGGTTCAACCCTGCCAGCTCTTCAACCCGTTGGCCGCATTCTGCGACCAGAAACCGCCAGTGATTTTCAGTTTTCGCTGTCTGAGCACCTGGATCAACTCAGGGTTGGCCAACGGGTGGAGCTGTCCTTTGGTAGCCAGCGGCTCCATGGTCATGTGGTGAGCCTTAGTCCACACCAACATCGCAGTCGGGTGGTGGGTATTCGTCTGAACTCCGTCGTGGATCGCAGTCAGCTCGCGCCAGGGTCTGAATTCGTGTTGCAGCTCAGTCTGCAGCGTAAAAATATTTTCAGTCTGCTGGAGTAACTGATGCAAGCATCTGAATATATTAAGTTTAATCGTCAAAAGCTTCCCATTTATCTGCAAAGTGAAGTGGCCGAATGTGGCGTCACCTGTGTCGCCATGATTGCCACATTTTATGGCCATCGCATAGATATGATATCGATGCGTCAGCGTTATCCTGCAGGTCTGCAGGGGATGACGGTCAGACAGATCATTGAGATTTCAGGAGATTTAGGCCTGAAAGCCCGCGTGTTAAAACTGGACTTGGGTCAGCTAGAAAAGCTGCAGAAGCCGGCCATCTTGCATTGGAATTTCAATCATTTTGTCACCTTAGTGAAAACCGATCCGAAAGGCGTGGTGGTGCATGACCCAGCGCGCGGCCGCCAGCGCTTGGATTGGAACCAAGTGTCAGCCGCATTTACTGGCATTGCAATTGAGTTAAGTCCCGCCAGCGATTTTCGCCAGCAAAACGTGCAGCGTACAGTCCCGTTGGTGCAGTTGATTGGTCGCGTCAGTGGGCTTGGGGCTATGCTGGGCAAAATTTTGCTGGTCGCCTTGTTGCTGCAGGGGCTGTTATTGCTGTCGCCGTATTACATTCGGCTGGTGATTGATGCAGGCATCGCCAGTGGCGAAAGTAGCTTGTTGTGGATGGTGTTTTTTGGTTTTTTGCTGTTGCTGATTTACACCACGGCGGCGCAAGCCATTCGCGGCGGCGCCATCATGTACTTGGACAAGAACTTAGGGTTTCAGGTCAAAGCCAACATCCAACGGCATCTGCTGCATCTGCCGTTAAGCTTTTTTGAAAACCGTCATGTCGGGGATATTAAATCCCGCTTCGAAGCCTTTAGTGAAGTGCAACGCCTGATCAGCCGCGGCTTTATTACCGCCGTGGTCGATGGTGTGCTGAGTTTGACCACGCTGTTGATCATGTTCACCTATCACTCCACCTTGGCACTGCTATCGCTGCTGTGCCTGGTGGCGTTGTATGTCGGGCGCTTTTACCTCACCAATAAAGAAAATGAATTACTCGAGCAAAATCTCAGTAACCACGCGCGCGAAAACAGTCACTTTATCGAAACCATCCGCGCCATCATGCCGATTAAGTGTTTTGCCAAAGAAAACTCTCGCTTGTCGCACTGGATGAATTTATTTGCGGAGTCGGTGAACGCCAGTATTCAGCGCGAAAAATTGGTGCTTGCGGCCGACTTGTACAGTCAGGTGATTAGCAAGGCGGAGTACTTGATTATCGTGTTGTTTGGCGCCCAGCTGATCATGGATGACGCGTTGAGCTTGGGGATGTTTTTAGCGTTTTTAGCCTATCGCCATCAGTTTGCCGACAGCGCGCAGTCCTTGGTGGATCATTTGTTTCGCTTCCGTTTGGCGGGCACCTATTTGCGCCGGATGGCAGACATTGTGCTGCAGCCTGCAGAGGAGGAGGTGGCAAGCCAGCCCCTGACCATGCAGGTATGCGGCGCGTTGGAAGTGCGAAATCTATCGTTTCGGTATGCCAGCAATACCCCTTGGTTGTATCAACAGCTCAATTTTACGGTGGCTGCCGGTGAGTCGGTGGCCATCACCGGGCGTTCTGGTCTTGGTAAAACGACCTTGTTGAAAATTTTGACGGGGCTGGTGCAGCCGAATCAGGGCGAGGTACTGCTCGATGGCGTGCCGGTGCGCCAATTTGGCGTTCGTCGCTTTCGTCAGCTGTGTGCCACCGTGATGCAAAACGATCAACTGCTCAATGGATCATTGCTGGAGAACATCAGCTTTTTTGATACCGCCGTTGATGTCAACCGGGTGATTGAAGCGGCAAAAGGTGCGGCGATTTGGGATGAAATTCAAGCCATGCCGATGGGGCTGCACTCGCAAGTGGGCGATTTGGGCAGTGCGCTTTCCGGTGGCCAGAAACAACGGATTTTGCTGGCAAGAGCGTTGTATGCCGAACCGAAAATTCTGTTTTTGGATGAAGCCACCAGTCATTTAGATGCCCAGACCGAAAGCAAAGTTAATAGTTATTTGAAGTTAAAACAAATTACCCGAATTAGTGTGGCGCACCGCCAAGAGACGATTGCCAGCGCTGATCGGGTGATTGAATTGGAATCGTTGTTTACTACCGCACAGGTAGCGTAGAGGAGAGGCGGTTATGCAAGCAAAATGGGTTTACAGCAGCATTTTAATCCTGTCACTGGGGCTTGCCGTCAGCGGCTGGTGGTTGGGGTATGGCCAGTCACGACAATTTGTACTGGCAGACCAAGTCCAAGTATCGCAGGTCCGCAGTGGTAACTTTGTACAACGCATTGATGGTTACGGCAGTTTGCAATCGCTCAGTCAACGGCTGATCACCGCCAGTGACAATGCGGTCGTCGATGAGATCTTGCTCAAGCCCGGCGCAGTGGTTGCGGCAGATTCCATCATCCTCAAGCTAAAAAATCCGCAGCTCGAGCAGCAACTGCTGACGGCAAACACCGACTATCAAAATGCCTTAACCGCGCGGCGAAAACAGGAGCTGGAGCAGCAACGCGAGATGCTCGAACAAGAAAGTCAGTTGGCAGATGTTGAGGCGGAAGCCCAACTCGCAGCACTGCAGTTAGAGGCTGAAGCGCCACTGGCTAAAACCGGCATTGTGTCAGCGGTCGAGTTCAAACGCAGTAATGTCCGCGCCAAGCAATTGCAGCAGCGGGTACAGCTGGTCAAGCAACGCCTGCAAAAACTGACTGCGGTGCATCAGCAACAATTGCAACTGTTGGATGATGCGAGGATGCAGGCCCACAGCCAGCTGCAAACCGTGCAACAGCAATTTGACAATCTGCAAGTGCGCGCCGGAATTGGCGGTGTGGTGCAGCGTTTACCCGTCAGTCTTGGCCAAACCGTGCAAGCAGGGGCTGAATTGGCGCTGGTGGGCAGTTTATCGCCGTTGATTGCCCAGATTAAAGTGCCGCAACTGCAAGCGAATTTGGTGCAACTCGGGGCAAAAGCAGAGGTGGATAGTCGCCACGGTATTTTACCTGGCGTGGTCAATCGAATTGATCCGGTCGTGGTGGATGGCGCGGTGCAAATTGATATTGCCTTGACCGGCGATTTACCGCAGGCCGTGCGCCCGATGCAAAGTATCGACGCGGTGATTTTTGGCAAAGGCCAAGACAACGTGTTGTATCTCGATTTACCGACAGGCGCCACTGCCGACTCCACCACATTTGTCTATCGGATGTTAAGCCCTGAGAAAGCCCAGCGAGTCCAAGTGAGTTTTGGCAAGACCGCCGATCGGTTAGTGGAAGTGCACAGTGGCCTGGCGGAAGGTGACAAAGTCATAGTGTCAGCCTTGGTGCTTGATGGTGATGTTGAATCTGTGTATCTAACTCAATAAGGACGAATCAAATGCGCACCGAAGTATTAAGAGTTGAAAACTTACAAAAAGCCTTTGGCCGTGGTGATCAACGTCGAATGATCCTCAATGGCGTTTCCTTCGTGGTCGAAGAGGGAGAATATGTGGCCTTTTGTGGTCCATCAGGTTGTGGTAAATCGACCTTGTTAAACATTCTGGCGCTGTTGGACACCCCAGATGGTGGTGATTATTTTATCGATGGTCTGAAAGTCTCGGATTTCACCGCAGAGCAACGAGCTATGTTGCGCAGTCGTCGCGTCGGCATGGTGTTTCAAGCCTTTAATTTGATTGATGAATTGACCGTTGCCGACAATGTCGCCTTACCCTTGCATTATCGTGGCGATCCTCGGGCAAAAAGGCTGGCGCGAGCCTTGGAATGTTTGGAAAAAGTGGGGCTGGCGGACAAAGCGAACTTGCATCCTTATGAATTATCCGGTGGTCAACAGCAGCGGGTCTCGATAGCCCGTGCGTTAGCGGCGGACTCCGGCATTTTGTTGGTCGATGAACCTACAGGTAACTTGGATTCTGCCAACGGTGATGCGGTGATGGCGTTACTGGCGGAGTTAAATCAGCAAGGCACCACGATTTGTCTGGTGACGCATGATCCGCGTTATGCCAGCATGGCACACCGTCGCATCGAGTTGTTGGATGGACAAGTCGTATTGGCGCAGGAGGCGGCATGAAGCTTCTGCCGATCTGGCGTAATGTCGCACGTGCTCGCCACTATTATCTGACCGTGGTTGGCAGCCTGATGCTGTTACTGAGCATGGTGTTTGTGGTCTTTAGTTTGATCTCTGTGGTGTACTGGCAAGGTCTGCCTTACAAAGACAGTGAGAAGTTGTATTGGTTGGAAGGCACCTTGGCGTATCAGGGAAGCACCACGCTGGGGACCAATCCGAACAACTTGCGTTATGTTGGCAGCAATAGTCGCAGTCTAGCGGAATGGGCTGGCTATTATTCGTGGTCCGATTACAAGCTAACGGGCCTCACTGAGCGCCCATCAGTCCCTGTGATGATGGCCAGTCACAATGTGTTCGACGTGCTGGGAACCACGGCGCAGCTTGGGCGTTTATTCAGTGCTCTCGAAGCAGAAGGTAATCAGCAACCGTCGGCGGTATTAAGTGATGCGGTCTGGCGCCGCTATTTTGCCGCAGACCCAGCCATCGTTGGCAAAAAAATACAACTGAATCAACGTAGTTTCACGATCATTGGCGTGACCCAGCCTGATTTGGTGTTACCGCAGAATCCGCTGGCCGCCGAACTCGTTTGGCTGCCCTTTGATATGGATGAACAATTTTCGGTGCAACAATTTGCCGGATATGCCGGCGGTTTAAAAGCGGTGGTGCGGTTAAACGATCAGGTGACGGCGGTTCAAGCGGAGCAGGAGCTTAGCAGCTTAATGTCTAAAGCTGCCGAGCTGCACACCCCGGAGTTGGCTGCGGAGTACCCTGCGGGCGCACGACTGAGTTTATTTACCGACGCCGTGCGGGGCGATAGTGGGCGTTTGGTGTTGATGTTATTGGCAGGGGTCACGTTGCTGACCATGATTGGCCTGATCAATTTATCCAGTTTGCAACTTGCCAGAGCCGCTGGACGACAACAGCAGCTGGCAATTTGTGCGGCGTTTGGCGCAACCCGCCGGCAGTTGTTTCGCCAAGTGTTGACCCATAACCTAGTGATGGTGAGTGTAGCGTCTTTGCTGGCATTGCTGCTGAGCTGGAGTTGTTTTGGGCTCATCGCCGATGTTGCTGGCGATACCATACCGCGGATGAATGAACTCTCGATCAGTGGGCCTATGTTATTGGCAGTGATGGGGTCCACCTTGCTGTTGGTGGTACTGTTAAGTCTGGCAGAGTTGTCGTCGATTGATCCAGATGCGCTGCAACGAACATTGCAAAGCAGTGGTAAAGGCGTTGGCAAACAGATTGGCAATGGCATTAGTCATAGTTTGATCGGATTGCAACTGTGTTTGTCGTTGTTAACCTTGGTGGCCAGTACCCATGTGGTTCGACATACCTTGCAAGAAGCGTGGCGACCCACCGGTGTTGAGACAGACAGTTTGTGGTCGTTGCAGTTAAATCTTGCGGCGATCACCGACCCCAATACCCGGCAGAATGTGATGCAAGGCGTGTTGGCTGAAGTCAAAAAACTGCCAGGGTTGCAGCACGCCAGTTACAGTTCGGAGCCGCGTATTCCACTGGTGTTGAATTTCGAATCGGTCCGTAACGCCTTAGGTGACGTGCTGACGTCAGCGCGGGTGATTTGGCAAGACGAGCAACAACTTCCGCTGTACCACTTAGCCGTCGAAGGGCAGTCCATTCGCGCAGACGATCTCAATGGTGGCACGACCTCGGTGTTAATCAACCAACGGTTAGCAGCGCTGTTGCCGAAACCGGTGTTGGCGCAAAAAATTAGCTTACCGCATTCTGAGCAGGTTTATAGCATCCGAGGGGTGGTTGCCAACACCAATTTCCCGGGTGGCTCTCATCTGGAAGTGCCAGAAGTGTACCTCCCAGGACGCTATCAACACGAACGCAGTGCCTCGCTGTTATTAAAGTTTGATGACTCCGTAACGGCCCCGACCTTGGCCACGGTGTATCAGTTGTTACAGCCCGTGTCGCCTCTGCTGGACGTATTGAGTTATCAAGCCGTTGCGGATGAATTTGCGGGGATGAGTCATAAACTGCGTTTTGCAGCGTTAATCGCCGGTATGTTGGCGTTGGTATCGCTCATCATGGTGGCGGCGGGAGTGTGGGGCATCGTCAATTATTTATTAGGCATGAAAAAGTTTGAGTTGGGCGTGCGTCAAGCCTTTGGGGCGGGTCGACGTCAATTGTTGCAGGAACAATTAAGCGTGTTAGCTAAGCCGGTGGGTACGGCGCTGCTCTTCTCCGCCTGCTTGGTGCTTTTTCTATCGGGATGGTCACGCACACAGCCGGAATGGGCCTTGCAGCTCGATGCTGTGTTGTTTGTGTTGAATCTGACCGTGTTGCTGCTGCTAGCGGCTGTGGCGTGCTGGGTACCGCTGTTGCAGATCCTCAATGCCGAACCGATGCGGGCGTTGCGGCATGATTAGATGGTTGTTGCTGTTGCTGCTGTCCTTTGCCTGTCATGCCAGCCAAGACTGGACAGAACAGATGTTTCAGCGGCCGGTGACGCCATTGTATTGGCCATCACCGGATGGCCAGCATATTTTACTAGCCACAGTCGATGCGTATGCCGATAAACCGGCCGCGCAGTTGCAGTTGTTAGGGCAGTCGTTTCACCCTGCATGGCCGATGGAGTTGTCGCAGCAGCTCTACCGGCAATTGCAGATTGCGCGGATCAGCCCTCACGGCGTTGCGCTGGAAACGTTACAGCTGCCTGGTCCCGTGGCAGATTTTCAATGGTCAGCGGATAGCCGCCAACTGGCGGTGGTGGTGCTGGAGCACCAGCCGACGGGCGCACAACTAAGGCTGTGGCGTTATTTGCCGAACGAGCGTCTCTGGCAGCAGTGGCCGTCGCCGCCTTTATCGGCGCATGGCGGCAAACCCTTGGTGGTGTGGGCCGCTGACCAGCTGATTGTGCGCACCGCACTGCCCTCGGCGGCATGCGAGACTGCGCCAAGTCAGGTGGTCTGGAAAAAAACGGTGCAGCAGCAGAGTCTACATCGGTTATACCGAGACTTGGTCGACACACCGTTGCGGCAATGCCAGTTTGTGCAGGCTCGACAGCAACAGCTGTTATCGTTGTCAGCACAAGGCCACACTCAACACTTGACCAGTGGCTTGATCGACACGATGAGCGTCTCGCCGGATGGCCATTATCTGTTGGTGAGCACACTCAACCAACCCTTGGCGGCAGGGTTAAAGCTGACGCAACAAGGCCGAGATTACCAACTTATCTCTTTAAAGGACCGGCAATCTTTGCGACCATTGCCGGCGCAGCAACCCCAAGCCATCCGAGCGGATCAGGCACCTTCTGGCGCGCGTCAAGTGCAGTGGCGAGCCGACCGGCCCGCCAGCTTGGTATTTGCGCAAACAGTGAACGCTGAACAACCCAGCGATAGCGTGTGGCAAGTCTCGGCGCCCTTTACCCAAGCGGCCCAGCCACTCTTGCAACTCCCACAGCGGTTGTATCGTTGGTTTAGTGATCGCCAAGGCGGTTTGGTACTAGCCGGTTGGACACATCACCAGCAGCAGATGAGTTGGTATTTATGGCAAGAGCAGCGCTTGACCGAGCTAAAGCGGTTTAATTATCGGGATAACGCCGCTGATCCGGGTTTGCCGTATCACTTAGAACTACCCGATGGTCGCACGGAGCTGGTGCGAAGTGCAGCGGGCGTTTTTTGGTTTTTACGCCCCGATGGACAACGTTTTTTTGCCAGTGCAGCCCAAACTTTACAACCACAGCAGCAGGATCAGCAGTGGCGTCCGTTGTATTGGCCCGATCCGGAAAAGCCGCAGCAGATGCTCGCTTTTAGCAACGAGCCCGGCCGTCAGCATCGATATTGGTGGCTGGGGTCGCAAGCCAATGCAGAATCGGCGCAGCCGGTGGTCGATTGGCTGGCCGCGGATGCATTAAGGTTGCCCGCTGCGGTCGATTTGTCGCTGGCGGGTGTGCAAGGTCGGTTGTATTTGCCATCGGCGCAGTGTCCGAAGCCTTTTCCGGTGCTGGTATGGCTGTATCCTGATCCCAAAGTGGCGCCTTTAGAGGCTGTGCTCTCGCCAGAATCGCCATTTTTCGCCTTACGGCAATGTGTGGCGGTGTTAGATTTGGCCGGTGTTGCGGTGCAAAGTAACACGCTGTTGCGCTTAGTGGCGCGCCATCCAGCACTGGATGTGCAGCGGATAGTGTTGATGGGGCACTCGTACGGGGCCAACGCCGTGATTGAGTTATTAGCCCAATCCGATCGTTTTGCCGGCGGTATCGCGCGCAGTGGCGCTTACAACCGAACCTTGACGCCGCTTGGGTTTCAGCGACAACCCGAGCCTATTTGGCAGCAAACCACAGCGTACCTGCAGGCATCCCCCCTGATCCGTGCCGATCGGATCCGCGCCCCTGTGCTGTTGGTGCATGGCGAACGCGATCAAAACCCAGGCACCTTGCCGTTGCAGTCCGAGCAACTGTTTATGGAGTTACAACATCAGCAGCAAGATGCCGAATTATTGCTATTGCCCGCGGAAGGCCACCACTACCAGCAGCGTACCAATTTGCGCGAATTACTGCGGGTGCAAGCGGATTGGCTTGCTCGGGTGACCGCCCTGCCGGCGAACACCGCCTCGTCCAGCCATAGAACTCCAGACAAGGGATAAACGCAGTTCACAAACTTGACTTGTAGTCAGTATTCGGGTCACCATGGTTTCAACTTCTGCTGTTTGGAATGACCGACTATGCCCACTTGGTTGCCATGGCTCTATTCGCTCTGTGCCGCGCTGTATATCGGATTGGCGGCCAGCGGTGAATTTACAGGCAGTTTTCTAGTGAAAAT